>Ga0181526_10002059_pt1 | contig 18060 bp, 21 predicted proteins | sample PEATcosm2014_Bin_35_FD_119750 | JGI IMG/M metagenome (GOLD analysis project Ga0181526, IMG submission 119750) | Peatland microbial communities from MTU Mesocosm Facility, Houghton, MI, USA - PEATcosm2014_Bin06_30_metaG | ecosystem: Environmental > Terrestrial > Soil > Wetlands > Peat | place...
CTTTGTGCAGGCCGACCAGCCCTTCCGCATGACGGCGAAAGATCTGCATAACTACTACGTGCGCTCCGACTCCGGCCAGATGGTCCCGCTGGACAACCTGGTCACCGTGGTGGAAAGCTCCGGCCCGCCGGTGATTACGCATTACAACCTTTTCCGCGCGGTGGAGATCGATGGCTCCGCGGCGCCGGGCTACAGCTCCGGCCAGGGGCTCACAGCGACGGAGGATCTGGCCAAGCAGAGCATGATGCCGGGCATGAAGTTCGAGTGGACCGGATTGACCCTGGACGAACTCGAATCCGGCGGCAAGGCGCTCATCATCTTCGGACTGGGAATTCTGGTGGTCTATCTCACCCTTTCGGCGCAATACGAGAGCTTTGCGCTGCCCTTCATTATTTTGCTGGCCGTGCCCATGGCGGTGCTGGGCGCACTCGGGCTGGTGTGGGCGCGGGGGCTGGCCAACGACGTCTACTGCCAGATCGGCCTGGTGATGCTCATCGGCCTGTCGGCTAAAAACTCGATTCTTATCGTCGAGTTTGCCGAGCAACTGCGCCGCAAGGGCCGGTCCATTGCCGATGCGGCCGCCGAGGCCGGCGGACTGCGGCTGCGGCCCATCCTGATGACCTCGTTTGCCTTTATCCTGGGCATTCTCCCGCTGGTCTTCGCCACCGGCGCGGGCGCTCAGGGACGCCGCTCCGTGGGAACCACCATCGTGGGCGGCATGTTGCTCTCCACGATCCTCAACCTCTTCTTCATTCCCGTGCTCTACGTGATCCTGAGCAGGCTGCTCAAGCGCGGCGACGCACCCACAACGTACGAGCCTCCTGCACCTGAACCGGCCGAGGCGGTTTAGAGATGTTTCCGGCTGTGCGGAAAAAGGGGTGAACTCAGGCGCCTGCGATGCCTGGAGGCGACACCGGCAGGCCGAATGCTCACCGACGCGCGGTTACCTCAGCAGGAAGCCCATCCCATCCGTCAGAAAGTGGGCCAGCATGTTGGAGGGAAGATCGCGGCGCCAAACATACAGGAGTGCGAAGACGACGCCAACGCCGAATACGGGAATGAGCTGGTCGAGCCCCCATCCCGCAAAATGGGCCCAGGTGAACGCCAGCACGGAGAGAACGACAGCCAGCGTAACGCTCCCGGTGAGCTGCCGAACCTTCTCGATGATGTAGCCGCGGAAGAGTATCTCCTCCACCACTGCCGCCCTAAGTACCAGGAGCACACGGTACCAGTAAGGGCGGCTGAGGATCATCTGCTGCTGATGGATCGTCGCGGCCGTGTCGAGGTGGAAGACCCGGACGATCACGCCGAAATGAAGGAAAAAGACAACCAGGGCTGCCACTGCGCCTAAGACCGCAAAGAGCAAAGTCCTCCAGGTTGGACGGCGAAACCCGATCGAACTCAGCGGCAATCGCTCGACAAGAGCCAGCCAAGCCAGAACAGCCGCCGCGTAGAACCACCATATGGCCTCTCGGCTCAGCAACGCCGGAATGGAGTCGCCGGGCGCAATCCACCGGCCGATGGGCAAAAGCGGGAGGATTACAGCCGCAGCGAGGCCGCACCAGGCAAACCGGGCCGTCTTCTTTGGATTCGATGGAATAGCAGAAATCGTCATCGGATTGAGTTCCTCGGCCGTTCTTTTGTCTGTTGCTGAACGGTACGGGCAGTCGGGATCGGAAGTTCCAGGGATTCCAGCCATCGCCGATCTGAGCCTGGGCGCAGAGCGGTCACTGCGCATCCCGGTGGGCGATCACGTAATCCTTGATGCGGTCGTAGACCTCGCTGCTCACCACGCCGTGCTCCAGCAGATCCTGCTTGGTGCGGTAAGGCCGATAACGAACGATGCGCCCGGCCCAACTGCGCGTCATGCCAGGGACTTTCAGCAGTTCGTCCATGCTGGCGTGATTGATGTCCACTCGCGCTTCCGGAGTAGGGGCCGCCGCCGATGTTTTGGGCACGCCGCGGGTATCCCGATCCTGGTTCTGCGCAACTCCGAGCAGAAACACGCACAGAATCGCACCCGCCACTGCCGTCCATCGACCTCTCGCTCGCACGGGTCCATTCTCCGCCTCACCCCTCGCCGGCCGCAAGCGGAACATTTGACAGGCCAGGGGGTTTTCCCTTAGGGTTTCAAACAGATGCAGAGCATCCGCCATCACGGCCATCCCCACCATCATGGAACCTCCATGTCGGCGGACTGCCATGGCCTGAAGTAAGCGGCCAGAGAGATCGAGAGATTTGAAGCCCGCCGGCGACCTTCGCTGGCGGGCTTTTTCACGTTTCCGCAGGAATCTAAAACAAGACCGGCAATGCGCCGGAAAAAGGAAAAAATGAGCAACACAACCGCAACAATCGACTTCGACAAGATGGACGGCCTTGTCCCCGGCATCGTCCAGGACGCGCGCACCGGCGAGGTGCTGATGCTGGGCTTTCTCAACCCCATCAGTTACGCCAAGACCCTCGAAACCGGCTTTGTCACCTTCTGGAGCCGCACCCGCCAAAAACTGTGGATGAAAGGCGAGACCAGCGGCAACCGGCTGCGCGTCCTCTCCGCCTTTACCGACTGCGACAACGACACGCTGCTGTTTCGCGTCGAGGTCGAAGGCGATGGGCTGGTGTGCCATGAAGGCACTGTCAGTTGCTTTACCAAATCGCTGCCCGCCGGCGCAGCCAACCCGGAAGCCGGCGAAAAGAAAGAGGTAAACCGTGGCTAACAAACTGAGACTCGGCATCCCCAAGGGCAGCCTGCAGGATGCGACCATCGCTCTCTTCAAGCGCGCCGGCTGGAATATCTACGCCGACGGCCGCTCCTACTTCCCCTCCATCGACGACCCCGAAATCGAGTGCATGTTGATTCGCGCCCAGGAGATGGCGCGCTATGTGGATCACGGCGTTCTCGACGCCGGACTCACCGGCATCGACTGGGTGGTGGAAAGCGGCCTGGAGGTAACCAGCGTGACTACGCTCACCTATGCCAAGCAGAGCCGCCGCAAAGTACGCTGGGTGCTGGCCGTGCCCGAGGGCAGCGGCTTTGAGAAGGCAGAAGACCTGGAAGGAAAGATCGTCGCCACCGAACTGGTTGAAGTGACCAAGCGCTACTTCGCCAAGAAGGCCGTCAATGTGAAGGTAGAGTTCAGTTGGGGCGCGACCGAGGTAAAACCGCCCATGCTGGCCGACGCAATCGTAGAAGTCACCGAGACGGGCAGTTCGCTCAAGGCCAACCACCTCAAGATCATCGACACGGTGATGGAGAGCGAGACTCATCTGATCGCCGGCAAGAGCACGCTGGCCGACGAGTGGAAGCGAAAGAAGATCGATCAGATCGCCCTCATGCTGCGCGGCGCCATCGATGCGCAGTCGCAGGTGGGGTTGATGCTCAACGTGAGGCGCGAAAACCTTGAAGCCGTCCTCTGCGTTTTGCCCGCGCTGAACTCGCCCACTGTTTCGCAGTTGAGCGAATCGGAGTGGGTTGCGGTGAACACCATCGTCGATGAGCGCGTGGCGCGCGATGTGATTCCACAGTTGAAAGCGGCCAGGGCGACGGGGATTGTCGAGTACCCGCTGAACAAGGTTGTGCTTTGAGCAGTTCTCACCGTTCCTGAAATGCGGGTGCCCCATCCTTCGCGCTTTTCGTGAAGGGTGGGAAACCAAGAACCTTGACCGTCGAAGCCTTGAAAGGGCTGGGTACCCCAGGTCCCTCGCATTTGGGGACCTGGGAAAACCCGAAATCATCAAGACGCGGCACTAGATGACTTGAAGGGTAAGGGCTTCAGCCCGTACATCGACAGGAGCATTGAGTTGGGCTTTATTGAGGGATGCATTAGCAATGTCCGCACAGACGCGCCGGAGGCGCAGAGTTGGTTAGCCCCGCGCTTCAGCGTGGGGAAAAGGGATTCCGCAAGTTCTTTGCGGAGTCCCGTTGGGACGGCGCAAGGACATTATCTAATTAGGAACCAATAGCCTCTGGGGGAAGTCCTTGCTATGAGGCACACTCCCTTGGCCGCAAAAGCTGGAGACGAGAGCAATGAAGCTGATTCGAACAACTGGACGAGGCGCCAAGGAGACAGCAAAGGCCATTGCCTCGCTCGAACAACGCGGCGGCGCGGCGCTCGATGCGGTGCTGCCCGCGGTCAAGCGCATTGTCGGCGATGTGCGCAAACAGGGCGACCGCGCGCTTCTGCGCTACGCAGCCAAACTCGACGGCCTTGCAGGCGTCGCAGCTTTGCGCGTATCACAGGAGGAGATGGCCGCAGCCTGGGAGGCGATCGATCCCGCATTGCGCGAGGCGTTATCCGCAGCGGCCGGGCAGATTCGCGCTTTTGCGCAGCGGCAAATGCCGGCCTCGTGGAATGCTTCTCCGGTTGCCGGCCTTACCACCGGCCAGCTTGTGCGGCCGCTGAGTTCGGTGGGTTGCTATGTGCCCAGCGGCCGCCATCCGCTGCCCTCTACGCTGCTCATGACGGCCATTCCCGCACAGGTGGCGGGCGTTGCGCGCATCGTGGCCGTGTCTCCCAGGCCCGCGCCTGAAACCCTGGCCGTTGCGCATCTGCTCGGCATTGCGGAGTTCTATCGGTTGGGCGGCGCGCACGCTGTGGCCGCGCTGGCTTACGGAACCGCGAGCATCCAGCGGGTCGACAAGATCGTCGGCCCCGGCAACCTCTACGTCACCGCAGCCAAGCGTCTTGTGGCCTTCGATTGCGCCATCGACATGCTCGCCGGCCCCACGGAGATTGTGGTAACGAGCGAGTGCGGCAACGCGGCCGACATTGCCTCCGACTTAGTTGCTCAGGCCGAGCACGATCCCGAGGCGCTGGCCATCTTCATCACCACGCGCGCCGATCTGGCCAAAGAGGTCATAGCGGAAGCAAAGCTGCGCAGCCGCGGCAACGCCGTCGCGCGCCAATCTCTCGATCGCAACGGCATCGCCATCGTCGCGTCCAGCGTGGACGAATCGCACGCAATCACCAATCGCCTGGCGCCCGAACACCTCACAATGGACGCGCCCAACGATCTCGAATGGGTTGAAAATGCGGGCTCGGTCTTTGTGGGCCGCTGGTCCGCGCAGCCCATGGGCGATTACATCTCCGGTCCCAATCACACCTTACCCACCGGAGGCACAGCGCGCGTGCGCGGGGGCTTGAGCGTGAACGACTTCGTCAAGCTCATCACGGTGCAGGAGTACAGCGCGGAAGGAATGCGCAAACTGGGTCCGCAAGCCGCGCTGCTGGCCGAGGCCGAGGGGCTCGTGGGCCACGCCGAGGCCATCCGCACGCGCCTGCACAAGGAGAAGCCCCGTGACTGATTCCGTTGCAACTCATCTTCCGATTCCGCGCGCGCGCGTGCAGGCCATGAAGGAGTATCACCCTCCGCTCGGCTGCCGCGACGCGCTGCGGCTCGACTTCAACGAGAACACGCTGGCCTGTTCGCCCAAGGTGCGCGAAGTTCTGGGCCGAATTTCCGCCGGCTCTCTCACGCGCTATCCCGAGCGCGAACCGGTGGAAGCGATCGTTGCCGCGCATCTCGGTCTCGCCGCCGCGCGGGTGGCGCTAACCAATGGCGTGGACGAAGCTATTCACGTGCTCTTCGAGGCCTTCCTTGACGATGGCGACGAGCTGCTGCTGCCCGTTCCGACTTATACCATGTACGAGATCTACGCATCGGCGACGGATGCGCGCATCGTTGCAGTGCAGGCGGCGGACGATTTGAAGTTTCCCTTTGAGCGGCTATTGGCCGCCATTACGCCGCGCACCAAGATCGTCGCCATCGCCAATCCCAACAGTCCTTCGGGCTCCGCGGCCACGCGTGCGCAACTCCTAGAGATCGCAGGCCGCGCGCCGCAAGCGGTTCTGCTGGTGGATGAAGCGTACTTTCATTTCCATGGCGAAACGGTGATGGACCTTATTGGCGTTGTGCCCAATCTCATGGTCGCTCGCACCTTTTCGAAGGCTTACGGCCTCGCCGGCTTGCGCCTTGGCTTGCTCGCCGGACGGGGCGATCTGATGCGCTGGGTACGCCGCGTCCTCTCGCCTTACAGCGTGAATTCGCTGGCGCTGGCCTGCCTGCCGCCCGCGCTGGAAGACTCAATCTATCTCGACTGGTATGTGGGCGAAGTGCTGGCGGCGCGCGCGGAGTTCGAGGCTGCGCTGGATCAAGCAGGAGTGCGCCGCTGGCCCAGCCAGGCCAACTTCGTTCTCGTCGAAATCGGCGCGCCGCACGCGGAGTTTGCGCGGCTCATGCGCGCCGCGGGCGTCCTGGTGCGCGACCGCTCCAGCGATCCGGGCTGCGATGGACGTATACGCATAACCATCGGAACGCGAGAGCAGATGCACCACGCTGCTGTGGCCCTGAACAAAACGCTGGGCACACTGAGATTGCAGTTGCCGCAACACGCCCCGTAGGGGCAGCAAGATAATAGCCCAGGATGAAATCCTGGGTCGCAGAACCAAACCGTGAAGCAGCGCCCCGTAGGGGCGCGGCGAAGCTCTCAAATCGAAGGCAGGATTTCGAAAGCCTAAGTTGGAGCCAGGAGCAGACAGATGAAACAGGAAGCCGGTGCACCGCGCACATCCGTCGTCGAGCGCAATACCGCCGAAACACGCATCTCAATTCATCTCACCATCGAAGGCCGCGGCCAATACAAAATATCCACCGGCATTCGCTTCTTCGATCACATGCTGGAATTGTTCACGCGCCACGGCGCCTTCGATCTCGAACTCAAGTGCGACGGCGACCTCGACGTCGATCAGCACCACACCGTCGAGGACGTGGGCATTGCGCTGGGCGAGGCATTCGATCGCGCGCTCGGCTCGAGGCGCGGCGTTCTGCGCGCCGGATACTTTCTGATGCCGATGGACGAGACTCTCGCCGTTGCCGCAGTCGATCTGAGCGGCCGCGCGGCCTTCGCAGTCGATACCAAGGTACGCGCGCGCCTGGTGGGCGATCTGCAAACCGAGCTGGTGACAGATTTCTTTGAAGGCTTTGCGCGCGGAGCACGAGCCAATGTGCATGTGAAGACCATGTACGGCCGCTCCAGTCATCACAAGATCGAGGCCATCTTCAAGGCATTTGCGCGCGCGCTGCGCGTGGCCTGCTCCCGCGACAAACAATTGGGCGAAATGCTGCCCTCAACAAAAGGACTGTTGTGATGCGCGTAACCGTGATCGATTACAAAGCGGGCAACCTGACCTCTGTGCTCAAGGCGCTGCGCCACCTGGGCGCGGAGCCTCAAGTGACGGACGGCGACCTTGCGCCCATTGAAACCGCAGAGCGCCTCGTGCTTCCCGGCGTGGGCCACTTCGCCGCTACCGAGAGGCTCGACGCAACGGGCCTCACCGCCGCGATTCGCGCGGCGATTGCGCGCGGCGTTCCCTTCCTCGGCATCTGCGTCGGCATGCAGTGGCTCTATGCTGGATCGAGCGAAGCGCCGTCGCAGCCGGGGTTAGCACATTTCTCCGAATCGTGTGCACGCTTCTCTGAAAGCACCGAGAAAGTGCCGCACGTTGGCTGGAACTCGCTTGAAGTCCGCGCCAGTTCGCGCCTGCTGGCCGGCGTTGAGCCCGGCGAATACGTCTACTTCACGCATTCCTACAAGGCTCCCGTCACAGCCGACACAGCGGCCGTTACGCATTACATTGAGCCTTTCGCATCGGCTGCAGAGCGCGCCAACGTGATGGGAGTGCAGTTTCATCCAGAGAAGTCCGGCGCAACGGGGTTGAAGATTCTCAAGAACTTTCTGGAGGTTGAAAGATGAAGCTTATCTATACACTCACATTTGATGATTACGAGGCAGCTCTCCGACTTCACAGGCTCCAGAAACTCAGCAGACAATGCAATTTCTACTTTTGGTACGTAGCAGTTCCCATTCTTACGCTTGTTGCGATGATAGCTACATTTGTTGCTATTGGTAATAACAGGCGTGATCTCCTAGAAAACCTCGTAGTGCCTGATTTTGCATTACTCTGGCTGACGATATCCTTACCTCTTGTGCGCGCTTACAAGGCACACAAATGCTTTGAGAGAATCTTCCTATCCGCACAACAAGACGAGAAATTATCGATCGACATTGACAACGAGCGTATTTCTTCAGAAATCCCAGGAGTCGGCGAGGGGAAGTATTTCTGGAGTACGATTATGGGGTTCGCTCAGGATGAGAAGATGACCTTGCTTTATGTGTTCAAGGATCGCTTTCTAATGTTCCCGACTGCAGCACTGTCTCCGGACCAGCGAAGCGAATTGGGCGACCTCGTCGCCCGCCATGTGGTAAGGAGCAAGCCGTGATTACCAAACGCATAATCGCCTGCCTCGACGTGCACGGCGGCCGAGTCGTCAAGGGCGTGCAGTTTGTCGATCTCATCGATGCGGGCGACCCGGCCACGCAGGCCGCGCGCCATGCACGCGAGGGCGCAGACGAGATTGTGCTGCTCGACATCACCGCGACGCACGAGGGCCGGCAGACGCTGCTCGATACCGTGCGCCGCACGGCTCGCGAGTTGTTTGTCCCCTTCTGCGTCGGCGGCGGCATTCGCTCGGCCAAGGATGCGGCGCAGGTCTTCGAGGCCGGGGCGGACAAGGTGAGCGTGAACTCCGCCGCGCTCGCCCATCCAGCGTTGATCGACGCCATCGGACGCAGTTTCGGCGCGCAGGCTGTTGTCGTCGCCATCGACGCGCGGCGCGACCCCGCAGCCGCCGATCCGGTGCGCGAAGCGCAGGTGTATGTGCAAGGAGGCCGCCGCCCTGTCGGTCGAACTGTTGTCGAGTGGGCGCGCGAGGCCGAAGATCGTGGCGCGGGCGAGATTCTGCTCACATCGATGAACTGCGACGGCACACGCACCGGCTTCGATTGCGAGCTGACCGCCGCGGTGAGCGAGGCTGTCGGCATTCCCGTCATCGCCTCCGGAGGCGCTGGAACGGTAGGCCATTTCGTCGATGTATTCGGGCGCGGCAAGGCCGATGCGGCGCTGGCGGCCAGCATCTTTCACTTTGGCGTTTCGAGCGCGCGTTCGCTCAAAGAAGAGCTGGCCAGGGCCGGCGTTTCCGTGAGGCTTCCATGCTGATTCCTTCCATCGACTTGCTGGGCGGGCGCATTGTTCAGCTTGTGCAGGGCGAAAAACTCCGCCTTGCCTTTGATGACTTTGAATACTGGATCGAGAAGTTCTCCCGCTTTCCATTGGTGCAGTTGATCGACCTAGACGCCGCCATGCGCCAGGGCGATAACTCGGAGCTGGTTGCGCAGATTGCAAAGCGGCTGCCCTGCCAGGCCGGCGGCGGCATCCACTCCATCGAACGCGCGCGCCAGGTGCTCGAGGCGGGAGCGAAGCGCGTCATCATCGGCTCGGCGCTCTTCACTGCTGAAGATGGGGTCAACACCGGGTTTGCCGCCGAGTTAGCCGCCGCCATTGGCTCCGACCGCGTGGTGGCCGGCATCGACACCAAGAACGGATGCATCGCCGTGAAGGGTTGGAAGGCGCAGGTCGAGCTAACTCCCGACGAGTCGATTCCGCAGCTCGAAGCTCATTGTGCTGCGTTTCTCTACACGCACGTGGACGGCGAGGGACTGATGCGTGGCTTCCCCATTGAGGCGGCCGCGCGCCTGCGCAAGCTAACTCAGCGGCAACTCATTGTGGCAGGCGGCATTCGCAGCCAGCAGGAGGTGGATGCGCTCGACGCGCTGGGCGCCGATGCGGTGGTGGGCATGGCGGTCTACACGGAGCTGCTCGCGGTTTGATCCGCTATCGGCGGCTTGGCCTTCGATTCAGGATTTGCGCCCAATCCATGGCGCACATAACTGTCCATGCTTTGAACCAGAGAGCGAAGTTCTCGGATTACTCCATTGAGCTCGTCTACCGCATCCTCGGGGACGGCTCCGCAGCCGCGCAAGTAACGGGGCTTGAGTTCCTCGATCGCAATGTCTACAAATGCAAGGTCAGTCATCACCGATCGCGATACTGGAATCTCTGGCGCCTCCGGCTTCATGTGCTGCCAAGCCAAAGTCCGCAGCAGCTGGGAGCGGAGCCCGCGTATATGGTCTTCAATCACTCGGGTTTGCGCGGGAGTCAGGTCTACTACGTACCGGGGAAACGGCGACTCCGACGCCGCGGAATGGAGAGCGTGTTCGATGTCGCAGAGCAGGCTGTCAATGTATTTGCAGGTGATGAGCAGGCGCCGCAGTTGGGCATCGTTGAGTTCCCCCGGCTGTCGCGTCCTTGCCGCCTGCGGTCCTGTTTCGGGCATGGCTCCTCCAGGGAACTGGAAACCCAGATCAATGCACGATCATCACGGGACAATGCGCGTACTTGAGCACGCGCTCAGAGTTCGAGCCCAGCATCCAGCGATGAAGAATGGTGTGGCTGCGCTTGCCCATCACAATCAGGCTGGCCTGGATGGTGTCTGCCCGGTGGATGATCTGCTCCGCCGGATGGCCCACGACAATCTCGGTTTCGAGTTCAATCTCCTTTTGCCGGGCGCGTTCGCGGATGGGCGCGAAACTGCGTTCGTAGCGTTCGCGCGAGTCTTCGAGGACGGCGTTGAACTCCGCGCTCTCGGCTGGTTCCGGTGGCCGGATTACAGCCAAGACAAACAGCTTGGCCTTCATATCCGCCGCCATCGACAGGGCCACATCCAAGGCGTGCTCCGCATGTGGAGACGCGTCGAATGCAACCAGTATCCTTTGAAATCCAACAAAGACTGTGCTTCCCATGGGCTTAACCTATACCTCTTCCGCGGCGGCCTGCCGCTTTACTGCCTGTTCCGGCTTCCTGCCGGCCAGAGCGTGGGGAAGAAGATGGCGGGGCAGGAAGAACGAGTTTGCAATCATGGTTGGAATCACCGCGCTGGCGATGACCGTGCCTACGATGTAAGAGTACTGCGCCTGATCGATGACCTTGTGGTTTAGTCCGAAGAGCGCCGAGATGGTGCCGAATGTGAGGCCGGTGGACATCATCAGCGTATAGTAGGCTCCCGAAGAGCCATCGTACTTGTGCGCCCGGACCGCCGGATACACAGAAGCTGCCTTGGTCAGCGATTTTGCCAGAAACAGAATAAGCATGGTGGCGGGAGCGGCGATCAGCGCCGGCACGGAGACAAACGAGCCGGCACGGATGAAGTAGAACGGAGTGAGCAGCCCGAAGGTGAGCGTGCGCAGGCGGCGGATGAGCGAGTGGTCCTTGCCCACCGTTCCCGCCAGCACCATTCCGATCATGTACGCCGGAAGCACCGCTTCACTGCCCGCCCAGAGGGCAAGTCCGCCCATGGCAAAGAGAAGAAAGAGAATGTACTTGGCCTCGAGTTCTGAGACGCGCCCGCCGTACTTGCGGAAGAACCACGGCGTGACAAAAGGCAGCGCCGCGAAGACCCCAACTGAAACCGCGATGAAGATCACCGTCTTGATGGTGAACGGCGAAAAGATCAGCCCCAGCGCGATCACGGTTCCCAGGTCGTTGATGAAGCACGCGGCCAGGATCGACTTGCCGTACTCCGTCACGTTGAAGCCGAGTTCCAGCATCACCGCATAGACCACGGCCACCGAGGTCGTCGATAGTGCGACGCCGCAAAGCCAGCTGGGCATAATGGCCCAATGCAGCAGGTAATGCGCGATGGCCGTACAGCCCAGAAAGGGACCGAAAAAACCCGCCAGCCCGATCGCCAGCGCCTCGCGCCACTTGGTCTTGAAGACCAGCGGATCGAGTTCCGCGCCGGCCAGAAACGTAAGCACGATGGCTCCGGTTCCGGCCAGAAACGTAATCCATTGCGTGTTGCCGAGCAAGCCGCCTTGCGCAAGGAGCACGCCGATGACCAGCTGCGCCACCGTGCCCACTACAATCTCAGATAGCGCCGTCGATATCTTGAACCAGATGGCCAGCAGCGTCGCCGCCAGCGCCAGGCCCACCCATAGAGCGGCCAGAGCCCATGTGTTTGTCATGAACAGAAACTCCTGGATTTTAGTTCAGGGAACCGGCCGGGACATGACTCCGCAACAGGATTCCCTGTCAGGAGTCATCATCTGTCCGGCCTATCAGATGGACAGCGGTTAAAGGTGAACTCCTTCACCGTTACCAACACGTTTACTACACAGGATGGTGCAGCCGGTTGTCAAGCCGAAGCGCCGCTCTCCGGTGATGAGTTGCCTCGAATCAAGCCGCTGATATGGATGCGAGTGCCCGCAGAGCTCCTCCACCTTTCGGTCGATACTGCTGATGACTCAGCCCCGTATACTGACAGCCATGTTTGAGGCACTGCGCGCGACCACTGTTTTCGGACTGCTGGCGGCGGGATTTCCCGCGCTTCTTTCCGCACAAGCCACAGCTCCCGCCGCTCCTCCGCAAGGGCAGCAAGACTCGAAGGCTGTTGGGGGAGCATCCTCCCAGGTCCCAAAGGCGGGACCTGGGGCACCCGCGTCCATGCCTGCACAAAACCGGCCCATCACCGCGGGCGGCTTTGTGAAGAGCGGGCCGGTCATTTTTATCGACGACTCGGAGAAGGCCGGGCTGACCCACTGGACACACAAGATGGGTACGCCGGAGAAGAATTACATCGTCGAGACCAAGGGCTCGGGGGTGGGGCTGATCGATTACGATAACTCCGGTTGGCTGTCTATCTACGTCGTGAACGGCTCGACCGTGGATGCGCTGACCGGCAAGGAGACGCCGCCGCACGCGGCTCTCTTCCGCAACAACCACGACGGAACATTCACCGATGTGGCGGCCAGGGCCGGCGTGACCAACGACCGCTGGGGCACGGGCGTGGCCATTGCCGACTATGACAACGACGGCTGGCCGGATATCTTTGTCTCCAATGTCGGCAAGAATCGCCTCTACCACAACAATCACGACGGCACGTTTACCGATGTGGCGGAAAAAGCCGGCGTGCAGTTGGGGAACTGGTCCAGTGGCGCTACCTGGGGCGACTACGACGGCGACGGGCGGCTGGATCTGTTTGTCGCGGGCTATCTTCACTGGGATTGGAACAACCTGCCCAGCAGCAAGGCGGACGAAAGCAACAACGCTTTCTGTACCTTCCGCGGCGAGGCGGTAGCCTGCGGACCGAGGGGCCTGAAGGGCGAGCCGGACCATCTCTTCCATAACAACGGCGACGAAACCTTTACCGATGTGAGCGAGAAGGCCGGCGTGGCCGACATGCCCGGATACTACGGGCTGGGCGCTCTGTTTGTCGACATCAACAACGACGGCAAGATCGATCTGCTGGTGGGCAACGACTCGACGCCTAACTATCTCTATCTGAACAAAGGCGACGGAACCTTCGAGGATGTGAGTTATGCCTCGGGGTTCGCGCTGAACGAGGCCGGCCGCGAGACCGCGTCGATGGGCATTGCCGTGGGTGACTACCAGAACAACGGCCAGCTGGCTATCTTCGACACCACCTTCTCCGACGACTACAAGCCCTTCTACCGCAACGAGGGCGACGGCAATCTGACCGATATCAGTTACCAGCTTGGCATCGCCGAGGTTTCGGTTCCCTTCCTCAGTTGGGGCGACGCCTTCATCGACTACGACAACAGCGGCTGGCGCGGCCTGCTCATGTCCGACGGCCACGTCTACCCGGAGGCCGATAAATACAACTGGGGCACAAGCTGGGCGCAGCGGCCCATGCTCTTCCGCAACATCGAGGGCAAGCGGTTCGAGGCTGTGCCGGCGGTGGAGGGATCGGGCCTGGCAGTGGTGATTGCCGGGCGCGGCATGGCCGTGGGCGACCTGTTCAACAACGGCAAGCTGGACGCGGTGATCAACGTGATGGACGGCCACCCGGTGCTGCTGAGAAATGTGAACCCGGATAATAACCACTGGCTGGAACTGAAGCTGGTGGGCGGCCCGAAGAGTCCGCGCGACGCGGTGGGGGCGACGGTGTATGTTACCGCCAACGGCATGAGGCAGCGCGGCGATGTGCTGAGCGGGGGAAGTTATCTGTCGAGCAACGATCCGCGGCCGCACTTCGGCCTGGGCCAAGCCACGACGGTGGACGCGATCGAGGTGCACTGGCCCAGCGGCAAAGTGGAGCACTTCACCGTGCCCGGAGTGGACCGGATTATAACCATCACCGAGGGAACGGGCAAGTGACCGTGGAATATCGGAGCCGCCCGCAGTTCACCAGACCGTTCGTGGATAGTGCCGGGCAATCTCGTTGTCGGCGGAGATGAGGCTAGCAAAGCCGTTGGCTTTGGCGTTGGCGACGACGAGGCGGTCGAAGGGATCGCGGGTCCAGCTTTCGTCGAGGGCGGCGCTGACGATGGCGGAAAAAGGCAAATCGCAGAGGCGGACGCCGAGCTCGTGCTCCACCTTGCGCTGAATATCGCGGGCAGGCAGCCTGATCCGGCCGGCCTCGCGCAGGTACTCAAGCTCAAGCAGGACGGTGGGCGAGACGAGCAAAGCGGCTGTTTCCAGCAGGGCCACCGCCCTCGGGCTCAAGCTCTCCAGGCTGCCCTGAGCCAGCCAGACGACGACATCCGTATCCAGGTAGGCGATTTCAGTCGCTGCGATCATAGGACGAACCAGTCGCTTTCCCAGGCCTTCCTCATCTCGGCCATCGTTTCCTCCTGCACTTCGGCATCGCCAGTTGGGCTTGTCAAACCCAGAGCTTCTGGATTCAGTATTTCCATGGGAGTGACACGACTGAAGCGGCTGGCCGGCCGGCCCTCGGGAACGATCCTGAGGCGCCGGCCGCGGTGCGTGATCCAGACCTCGCCGCCGTCGAGAGCCTGATTGACGAGCGAGAAGATTTCGCGGCGGAACTGAGTGATGGGGACTTCCATACCGACAGTGTACCATATATGTACGCTATTAAATGTACAGCACGTACATATTGAGACGAATCTTGAGAATTGGGCCGGCCTGCGCCGCGCAAATTAGCGGATGAACGGGATGTACGCGGAGACGCGCGAGCGATATGCGGTGAAGGACTCGCCAAAGCGCCCGGCGAGAAGGCGGTCTTCGGCGTGGATGCGGATCTCGGTGCCCGCGAGGAAGGCCGTCAACGAGCCGAGGGCCATTGGCCACCAGGTCCAGGCGGTCAGGGTTGCCAGGAGCATTCCGAGCATCGAGGCGTAAATGGGGTGGCGAATCCACCGGTAGGGGCCGGTCTGGATAAGTTCGTGGTCGGCGTTGAGCGCTGCCTTGTAACGCCATTGCTTGCCCAGGCTGTGTGCAGCGGACCAGCCGAGCGCCACCGACGAGGGGCCGAGAATCATGGAGGCGACGAGCGAAAGCGGAGACTTTTCAAAGCCGACGGGCCGGACATAGGCCCACGCCAGCGCGAAGCCCACCATGACCAGGCCGATGCCCCAGCGGGAGACAGACGCGCTCGCCACCTCTGTCCGGCCTGCGGCTTGTTTGCGAGGCTCGAGGAATGCGAAGGACCAGACGATCCAGCAGAGGACGAGTTCCACAAGAGTTGCGATCTGGAGCATGGGCAAATTGTAGTGGTCGCAGAACCGGCCAGTCCATTTCAAATCGAAGCCTCTCTTCCTGGATTCTTGAACCCCCTGTGCAACGTGGCCCGCAAGCGCATACAATGCTTTGTGACGAAAATGGCGAAAGCGAAGGAACGAATTCTCGAAGTTGCGTGCCCCGATTGCGGGGCGATGCTCAAGGTCGATGCAGCCACGGGCGTGGTGGTGAGTCATACGCCCGCGCCGCGCAAGCGGATGTTTGAGGATCTGGAGACGGCGGCCAAGGCCATGCGCGAGCAGAATGAGCGCAAGGAGTCGATCTTCCGCCAGTCGGTCGAGGCGGAGAAGAACAAAGAGGATCTCCTGGAAAGGAGGTTCGCCGAGGCTCTGCGCAAGGCCAAGGACGCACCCGAGGAGAAGGTGCTGCGGGTCTTCGATCTGGATTGATGACCGTTACCCGCGCTGGAAAATGATCTCGTTGGAACTGCTGGTTGCCGCAGGTTGGGACGATACTTGATACACAGCTCCCACGACAGCGGTCTGGGGCGGAAGGAGAGACAATGGTGATTGTGCCGCTTACCATGTCAGAGGAAGAGTTTGAGATGGAGCCACCTGCCCCTGAGGCCGCGGACACCAATTGGGTCGCCGTTGCCGCGGGCGGAACGCTGATTGCCGGCGGGATGCTGCTGCTGCTGGGCCAGCGCCGGGCCGGGCTGGTTGCTGCTGCCACGGGCGCGACGCTGGCGCTGCTTGACCAGCAGGAAACGGTGCGCTCCTGGTGGAATACACTCCCCGCCTTCATCGACGATGTGGAGCGGTTGCTTAACCAGGTGCAAGGCACTGTGGAAGGCATCGCCGCGCAGCGCGAAAAGCTGCGGGGGGTTCTGGGGCGGTAGGCTGCCTCACCGCCGGATAGCACAAACAAACGCTAGTTCTTCCGCTCGACCAGGTAGCGGGCGACCGCCTTCAATCCATCTGCGCGGCTGCCGTAAGGCGCCAGGGCGGCAAAGGCTTCTTCGATCAGCCGCGCGGCATCGCGGCGGCTCTGTTCGATGCCGAAGACGGCCGGCCAGGTGGCCTTTTCAGTGGCCTGATCCTTGCCTGCGGTCTTGCCCAGGTGCGCCGAGTCCACGGTCAGGTCCAGCACGTCATCCACGATTTGAAATGCGAGGCCAGCCTTGCGGCCAAAGAGGTCGAGGCGGCTTGTGTCGCCGGCCGCGGCTCCGGCATAGATGCCGCCAGCCACCACGCTCACCCGGATCAGCGCGCCGGTCTTGGCGCGGTGGATGGCCTCGACCAACCCTGCGGTGGGTTTCAGGTGTTCGCTCTCGAGATCCAGCACCTGGCCGCCGATCATGCCCTCGATGGTGCCAACGGCGTTGGCGATAAGCCCAATGATTTGCACCGTGGCGGCGGGCGGGCAGTCGAGCGAGGCCAGCGCCTCAAAGGCGCGAGTCTGCAGAGCGTCTCCGGCCAGGATGGCGATGGCTTCGCCGAAGGCCACATGGCAGGTGGGCTTGCCGCGGCGCAGGTCGTCGTTGTCGAGAGCGGGCAAGTCATCGTGGATGAGCGAGTAGGTGTGCAGCATTTCAATGGCCGCGCCCAGGCGGGCAATTCCCGAGGGCAGCGCGCCGGCGATGGTGACTGCGGCCTGGTAGGCCAGCAGCGGCCGAAGGCGCTTGCCCCCGGCAAAGGTGGAGTGGCGCATGGCGCCGTGGATGGAGGCAGGAACGGTCTCGACGGTGGGAAGCAATTCTTCCAGCGCCCGGTCGGTCAGCTCCGCGGCCTCTTTCCTCAGCAATTTCACGTCGGCTGGCATTGCACTCATGATAAACGAGACTGGCTCGCCCTTTGGAGCCGCCGTTCCAGTAACCACAGCGCAGCGAGCAATAAGAGGGCCAGGCCGCTCAACCAGCGTCCGGCAATCACGTCTGGAGTCGTTCTCCAGTCTGCGGTAAGCTCCACTGGCCCTTTGGGAACCGGCACGGCCATCAGGCCGTCGTCGCGCTGGGGCAGGTTGGCGACGGGCCGGCTATTCACCTCGACGCGCCAGGCAGGATAGCTGCGCAGGCGCAGAATCAGGTAGCCCGCACGGCCGGTTTGGGCCGCAATCTCAAAGTGCTCGGCATGATTCTTCGCCTGCATCGGCGAGGCGGAAAAGCTCTCGTCGCAACTGCCTTGCTCCGGCTGCCAGATTGGGAGTGCATCGGGCTGGCCAGAGCTTTTGCCCAGAGGCGTCGAGGGATCGCCGACCAGGCAGGCGGCGGGCAGGCCAATGGCGAGCAAGGAATCGTCTGTGCCGGGCGGCTCGTACTCGTCTGCGCCGCCCATGCCCAAGCCGGAGCGATACCGGGCCACCATGGCGGCCACAGCGTCTTCCTCGTCGCAGGGTTGGAAGAAGACCCATCCGGCAGTGACTGTGACCGCCAGAAAAGCCGCGGCGCAGGCGGCTGCGACAGCCACCCGCTGCCAGCGCCGTGCCGAGGCGGCGGGCCAGACGGCGGAAGCAAAGAAGATGGCCATTGGCGCCTCCAGCACCACCAGCCATCGCCAGGGAAACTGCAGGAAGCGGAGCTTGGGCAGCAGATTCCATACCGGCAGCGAAATGGGGAACTGGAGAATGAGAACCGCGAATGGGATAAGCGCCAGGGGAAGCCACCAGC
>Ga0181526_10002060_pt1 | contig 18048 bp, 15 predicted proteins | sample PEATcosm2014_Bin_35_FD_119750 | JGI IMG/M metagenome (GOLD analysis project Ga0181526, IMG submission 119750) | Peatland microbial communities from MTU Mesocosm Facility, Houghton, MI, USA - PEATcosm2014_Bin06_30_metaG | ecosystem: Environmental > Terrestrial > Soil > Wetlands > Peat | place...
GCCATACGTAAAGGAGCGCTCGCGTCGCAATTTCGCCGCCATGCACGGTTCCCAGCTCGTCGAGCGCAAAGGCGACGATCAGGGCCACCGTTCCGCCAATTGGACGAAGCTTGCTCGCCGACGCTAGGAAGAGAAGGACCAGTGAGATCGCCGCCATGCTGGCGACGCGCCAGACGGGCTGATCGATGACGATTATTGCAACAAGAATGACACTCGAGACGATCAGGGAAAACAGGGCCAGCATAGCGAGGCTCAGGATCAAGCTGGTTCCGCGATCCGGTTTGTTGAGGAAGAAGACCAAATATACCGTAAGAGCCGGCTCCGGCGTCTGATAGATTTCTACCACAAGCGTTGTTAGGGCGCAGATCAACGCCAATCTTATGGCGAACTCGAGCCGCCCCTGAAATGGCATGAGAAGGCGCAGCAATTCGGCAAGGCGCCCCTCGCGAGTCTCAAGAACACTTATCGCCATGCTTGACCTCAACGACCGCGCTCGCACCGAGCCTCATGAGCAGTTCCGGCGGATTTTCCAGCCGGACGCGGACAGGGAAACGCTGCGCAACCCGCACCCAATTCAGCGACCGCTGCACGTAAGGCACCGAACGCGGGAGATTGATGCGCTCATCGTCCAGCACGCCCCATCCAATGCCTTCGACGACACCTTTGATCGGCTGGTTACGATCGATCATCGAAAAGACGGTCGCGCAATCCCCGACCGCGATGGCGTGCAGATCGGTTTCCCGAAAGTTGGCAACGGCGAACCACTCTTCCGTGCTGATCAAAGTGAACAATGCCTGAGATGGAACAACCATCTCGCTCGATAAAACAGTCAAGCCGACCACGCGTCCATCGTGCCACGCGCGTACGGTCGTGTCGTCGAGCGCGCGCCGGGCGATCGCGAGCGCCGCTTGGCGTGCCTGTACGGCGGCCGCCGCTGCTTCCTCAGTGCCGATGGTATGAAGGGCGGCGGCTTCCTGCTCCCGCGCCTGCTGAAGAGATGTCGCGGCGTCACGTTGTGCTGTCTGAGCTTGATCGAATTGCTGGGTCGGCACATAGGCCTTCCCCGCGAGCGGCCGAAGCCGGTCAGCGGTGCGTGTCGCAAGCTCGAGGTTCGTCTGCGCACGCTTGATCTGCTCGGCTGCAATCGCCGCGTTAGATTTCTCCGTCGCGATGGCGCGCCGCCGCGTGTCAAGCGCGCCCATGGCAACCCCCAAATCGGCCTCGGCCTGCTCGACGGCGAGGCGATAAGGCACCGGGTCAATACGAAAGAGAAGATCGCCCTTCGATACCTTGGCATTCTCGGTCACTGGCAATTCGATGATTCTGCCACCGACCGCCGCAGCGACGTGAACGACATCGGCATCGATCGTGGCGTCGTCCGTGGATGGACGGATCGAGATTCTGTTCTCGACGTAGATCACCGTTGCAACACCAATCGCGATGATCGCGAGCGAGATTATCTTGCCGCGAGACGAACGACGGGGCGTGCTGGCCGACTTCATGCTCATTGCCCGAACCAGGCGAGCCAGGCCATCGCCGCGACCACTAGACCGAGCGACGAACAGACAAAGAGCTGGTACGGAAGAACGCTACTGAGCCCTAAGGCGACGAAGAGACTGCGGGCGGCGATCGCCCCAAAGATTCCAATAATGGCGCAGAACATCCATGCCGGAAAGAATGCGCCAAACAACACGAATGACGGTGCGCCATGTCTTGCACATCCGCCTAGAGTGACCGAGGTAATAAATACCAGCAGCGCATCGCGCCGCGCCTTCTGCCAATTAGGTTGCGATGACATAGTAACCACACGAGGCCGGATATGCCTTGACCAGGTCGTCAAGACGTACGCCAGCCGTACCACAGGAAAGTAGTTGCATTGCAATTCTTATATATTAATAAGATTATATTAGAGACCTTTCTGGTTCTCAACCTCCTGGCCCGCAATGGCGGCGGCGCGATCGTCAACATGCTCTCGGTGGTGAGCTGGTTCGTCAATCCCTTCAACGCTGCCTACTGCGCCTCCAAACATGCTGCGCTCGCCCTGACCGATGCGGTGCGGATCCAGTTGAAGCCGCAAGGGACCCCTGTGGTCGGGGTTTATGCTGGCTTCATCGACACCAACATGGCGCGGGTAGACGCGCCCAAGACCTTGCCCCGGCAGGTCGCCGCGCGGGCGCTGGAAGGCCTGCGGACCGGCCAGAACCACGTCGTGGCCGACGATGCCGCCCTCGACACTCGCGCCGCCCTCACGGCCCATCCGGCTAGGGTCGAAGCCGATTGACACACCAAGGCCGTGAGGACAACTATCGCGGGGGATTGGCCCTTGGGGGTAGTGATTACCCCGGACGGAAAACGCGCCGACGTCGCCGATGTGTTCTCCAACAACGCTTCGGTGATCGACACGGCCACCAATACCGCGTCGCCACGGTACCGGTGGTGCGCCTCTTTGGAGTCGCCGTCACCACGGACGGCAAACGCGCCTATGTCACGACCGGTGATGGCAACCCTAACGCTGTCCGGGTGATCGCCACGGCCAGTAACATCGTGGTGCCCACGGTAACGATGGAGGGTAACCCCGATGGGGTCGCCGTAAACCAGGACGGGAAACACGCCTATATCGCGAATGATCGGTTCAACAACGTTTCGGTAATCGCCACGTGGGTGATGGTCAAAGCGGGAATTAGCCCCGGTCAGCTCCCCATCCAGCCAGAGCCTTTGTTGATCCCCGCAGCCGCAATCGTCCGAGCCGCAGATGAAGTTCTCATTGATGGCTTCCTAGCAGCATGTGTCAAAAACGCCACATCCCTGGCGCAAATTTTCGATCGGACACTTTTTTGCGGAGTTGTCACGGAAATTTTCCATCTCAAGTTCAGCTTGTTCGAAGCTAATGCCGAAACCGGCGGGGCAATGTGGGAGCAAATGAGTTTTGGCTGCGTTGCCTTGAAGCGACGCGCATCCCGCGATGGGCAGCGGCTTTGACAACGTCGCTTAGCCTCTCTGTGTTTTTTTCCCCGGCCTTGGCCCCGGCGCAAAACGCTTTGCCGTTCGCGCCGCAGGATCCCGATCGCTTTGTGCCCAGCGCCGATCAGCCCTTGCTCACGCCCACGCTTCCGGGATTGAGCGACTTTAAAAAGTCGCTGCTCGACCACGGGGTCGACCTTCAGTTGGATTATATCGCAGACGCCTTTGGAAATCCTACAGGTGGGGTCAAGCAAGGCGCAAACTTCGCCAGTGTCCTTTATATGGCGCTCGAAGCCAATCTGGCCAAGGTTGGATTGGACGGCGCGAGCTTTTATGTCAACGGCTATGAAATCAACGGACGGGACATCACGACAAATAATATCTACAATTTAGCGAGCATCTCGAGCATTTTTGCGCGGCCGACGGCGAGGCTTTACGAACTTTGGTTCGAACAGATATTTTCAGATTGGGGGTCGATCCGTATTGGCCAGCTTCTGGCCGACAATGAGTTTTTTGTCAGCGCGTTCGATGACCTGTTCATCAACGGCAGTTTTGGCTGGCCGGTGATCACCGCGGCTGACTTACCGAGCGGTGGGCCAGGATATCCGCTCACGACGCCCGGAATTCGTCTCAAGCTGAAGCCCAATGAACATTTGGCGTTTCTGGCCGCGATCTACAACGGCGACCCGAGCGGGGCGGGATTCACCGGCCTGCAAGAATACGAAAATCCAAGCGGTTTGAATTTTCGTGTTCAAGACCCTCCATTGGTTATGAGCGAAATCCAATTCCAATATAATCAAGAAAAGAGCTCGAAAGGGCTCGCGGGGACTGCCAAATTCGGCGTCTGGGCTCACTTCGGCAATTTTGCCGATTATCATTACGACGCCTTCGGACTATCTCTCGCGAATCCGGAAAGCAGCGGAAGCCCTCTGTTTCAGCATGGAGATTCCGGTGTGTATGGGGTCTTCGAGCAGATGCTCTGGAGACTTCCGGGGGATGATCCGCTCAAGGGCGTCGGCGCCTTCGGCAGAGTCTCGTTCAGCCCGTCCGATCGCAACCTGGTGGATTTCTATGCTGACGGCGGGTTCATATTCACGGGTGTACTGCCGGCGCGCCGCAGTGATTCGTTCGGCGTAGCGGCGATTTTTTCGCGGCTTTCGCCGGCAGTCGGTCAACTGGATCGCGACCAGGCGTTCTTCGATGGCGTGGCCCTCCCAGTACGCGATTACGAGCTTGTGGCCGAACTCTCGTACCAGGCGCAGATCATCCCCGGATGGACGGTGCAGCCAGACTTTCAATATATTGTCCACCCGGGCGGTGGAATGGTAAATCCGATCGACCCCCTCGCCGGCCGCATTCCCAACGCCGCGGTTTTTGGGGTTCGGACCATGATGCGATTTTGACAGGTCGTGGCGGGTGCTGGAATGTGCCCACGCCGTCGGGCTTTGTCACGTTATCGAACGATAGACGCGAACGATCTCGCTGAGGATCGTCCTCGTGCTGCGGCAGCGGCCATGCGCCACGTGTCCATGGCCGAGGCTCGAAAAGTTCGGTATGTCCTTGCTGAAATGAGGTGGCGTTGAACGTTGAACGTGTTGTAGGTGGCTGCATATGGACGGAAGGAAACCTCGGCTCCGAACCTCGGCTCTTGAAGCCTTGCCTCTTGCAGACCTCGTTCAAATGCCAAGTGGTGTGGGGCCTTGGTCGACGTTTGCGAATGTCCGCAGCGATCTTCGGTCCAAAGTGGTTGACCCACGGCGCATGGTTTCATAGGACACGATGATCCCGCGCTCGGCCAGCAGATCTACCACGTCGCGGAAGCTCAGGGTGAAACGAAGATACAGCTAAATCGCCTGCTGGATCATCTCAGGCAGAAAGCGGTAGACGCTGCAATTTATCTTTGCCATGGTGGCATCGCCGCTTCGCCGGGGGATGTCGATATGTGCCTCATCCTCGGCCCTGGGCCTGCTGCGCTATCTCGGCGGCGCGCTCAAATACGCCGACTACCTCGGTCTCAAGTCTGTCGTGGAATGTGCGATCTACCGGGCGAGTAAGCACCTGCGGGCCATAGCGACCACGGGGCACGTTTTTTTATCCGCTTTGAGCACGTCCACGGTTTGTGAGGTCCAATGTTGAGCTTTCATTCCTCCGCCGCCAAGGGAGCTGTATCAGTCGCGACGGATGCCAAGACAATTCCGCCCGAGGTCAACTGGATCGACGCGATGCGGCCGGATGCGCAAGAGATCGCCTTTTTGGAGCGCGCGCTCGGAATCGAGGTCCCGACATTCGCGGCTCTTTCTGAAATAGAATCATCGCGAAGGCTGCGCAGCGAGAATGATTGGCTCTATATCAGCATTCCCATGATCTACCAGCCGGAAGGTTTCATACCAGGGCTGACGCCACTCGGATTCGTTTTGTCGAAGGATCTGCTTCTGACTGTTCGCTTCAAGCCTATGAAGGCATTCGACGATTGTAAGGATAATCTCGCCAAGCAGCCTCTGCAGCCGGGCGGTCCCGGCGTCTTGATCAATTTAGTGGAACTGATCGTCGATCACGCCGCCGATATATTGGAAGGCATCGCTGGTGATCTCGATCATCTGTCGGAACTCATTTTTGGCGCAAGCAAAGCAAGCGCTCGCCACGGGCCGCGCGAGGACAGCGACCGGTTACGCACGTTGATGCAAAAGATCGGACGCAACGGCGATCTCACGTCCAAGATCGAGGACCTCCTTCTCGGCGTTGCGCGCATGTTGCCCTTTGTCGCGACCAACGCAGCTGCCTATCTTGAAGCCGATATTCGCGCAAAACTCAAAAGTCTTCAACGCGACGTCGCATCTCTCAACGATTACGAGACTAATCTGACCGGCAAGAGTCATTTTTTGCTCGATGCCACCTTGGGGCTGACGAACATCGAGCAGAACAATATTTTCCGGATTCTAACTGTCGTTTCCGTTGTCGGCATTCCACCAACCTTCTTCGCGAGCATGTGGGGAATGAACTTCAAGAACATGCCGGAACTTGAATGGACGTACGGCTACGAATTTAGCCTTTGTGTCATAGCCATGAGCGCGCTTATTCCATTCATATGGTTCAAATGGCGCGGCTGGTGGTAGAAGCGCGGTCCGGCCATGAGAGGCAGCCAAGCAATCCAAACCGAAAGTCAAAGCTAATGCAGCCGTGGGTCGGCACCGTTCCCTCGATTGTTTGGGATTAAATGGAGGCTCCTGGCGCAACTGAGACCAATCATCCAGAGTCAGCCCACCGGGACGAGAATCGAGAATAAAGACGCGACTGTGGGCTGCCCGCGGGAGGCGCCGGCAAGGGAAGCCGGCCCCGGTCAACGTACATCACGATGGCGAGCTGCCTTTCGGCCTTGAAGCTGACCATTTAAAGTCAAACCGCCGCATCGCGAGGGAGCGATCCTTCGATGCATTTTCAACCTAAGAATGTTAGGTGATACTGAAATGAAGGACCGGACCGCGCCCAGAGGTTCCGGTCCAACGCGCTGCGCGAGTCGATTCGATCGACGTTGAGTGCGTGCATAGCTGACCGCGACGCTGCAACGTCCATCGCGTGGCGAGGTCCTATTCGGCGGCTTTTTCGAGCATCCCTAAGTCATCCGCGAGGTTGCGGGGAGACGAGCCGGCAAGCGCTTTGCCGCGTCCTGAGAGGCTTGGGTTGGTCAAGAAGTATGTTTGCGCACTGAACGGCTTCTCGCCTGCCGCCCGTTCAATGCGCCGGCTCGAGCCATCGTCGAGGATCGTCCAGCTCTGCTCGTTGTCGAGAAGATTGGCGAGAAGCACCTGCTCAAGCACTTGCTCATGCAGTGTTGGATTGGTGACCGGGAACAGGGTCTCGACCCGTCGATCCAGATTGCGTGGCATAAGATCAGCCGAGGAAATATAAACTACCGCGTCATCGTGGGGCAGACCGTGGCCATTGCCGAACGCATAGATGCGGGAGTGCTCGAGAAAGCGCCCAACGATTGATTTGGCGCGAATGTTTTCCGAGAGCCCTGGGACACCGGGCCGCAGGCAGCAGATGCCCCTGACGACGAGGTCGATCGAAACGCCGGCGGCGCTTGCCTCATAAAGCGCGTCGATCACCTGGGGATCGACCAGGGAGTTGCATTTCAGCCAAATTGCGCTGGGTCTCCCGGCTTTGGCGTGTCCGATTTCCGCGGCGATATGTTCCAGAATGCGGCTCTTGGATGAAACCGGCGAGATCGCCAAGCATTCAAGCGCCGCCGGCTCGCCATAGCCGGTGATGAAATTGAAGATGCGGGCCACATCGCGCCCGACGGCCGGGTCTACCGTGAAAGCCGACAAATCGGTGTAGATTCGCGCCGTGATCGGATGGTAGTTGCCGGTGCCCACATGGCAATAGGTGACCAGACGCCCTATCTCCTCACGCACCACCATCGACAGCTTGGCGTGCGTTTTGAGTTCGGCGAAGCCAAAGACGACTTGGACACCGGCGCGTTCGAGCGCGCGCGCCCATCTGATGTTGGCTTCCTCATCGAACCGCGCCTTGAGTTCGACGATGGCGGTGACCGATTTGCCGGACTCGGCGGCCTCGATGAGCGCTTTGACGATGGGGCTGTCGGAGGAGGTGCGGTAAAGGGTCTGCTTGATGGCCACAACATTCGGATCGCGCGCCGCCTGCTGGAGGAACTGCACCACCACGTCGAACGATTCATAAGGGTGGTGAACGATGATGTCTTTGGCGCGAATAGCCGAGAAGCAGTCGCCGCCAAACTGCCTGATTCGCTCGGGAAAGCGAGGAACGGCTGGCGGGAACTTGAGGCAGGGCCGGTCAACCCCGATCAGCTGCGTGAGCGTGCTGAGCCCCAGAATTTCTTCTTGGATAACCATTTCATTCGCCTCGACGCGCAGCTCCCGGGAAATCAAATCCCGAATCACCGGCGGCATGGCGGCGTCGACTTCAAGGCGGATCACCGAGCCGAGGCGGCGCTTCTTCAGCGCGGCCTCAAAGACGCGGACGAGATCGTCCGTCTCCTCGGCGAACTCAATATCGAGGTCGCGAATAACCCGAAACAGGCCCATCGGGCCAAGCTTGCAACCGGGGAACAAGCGGTCGGCGAAAAGCGCGATCACGTCCTCCACGCGGGCGAAGCGGGCGGCACCTTCGGTGCTATCGTCGAGCCGAACGAACCGCGTAAGTTTTCCCGGCAAACGCACAAGGGCGGTGAAGGATCGCTTGTCGATCCCGCGGACCACCTCCAGCGCGAGGGAGAGCTCCAAATTCGGGATGAAAGGAAACGGATGCTCTGGATCAATTGCCATCGGCGTGACCGTCGCAAAAATGCGATCGGCGAAATAAGTTTCGAGCCGCGCCACATCGGCTGTGGTCAGCGCGGGACGATCGACGATCAGGACACCTTCGGCCGCTAGCTTGTCGCGCAAGACCCTCCAGCATTGCTCCTGATCGCGCGTGAGTTGCGCCGTGGCCTCAGTGATCCTTGCCAGAAGTTCGGTGGGCGTCAGGCCGTCCATTGAGGGTACAGTTTCGCCGGCTTCGACTTGCTCGATGAGACCGGAGACGCGGACCATGAAGAACTCGTCGAGATTGCTGGCGGAAATCGCCAGGAAACGCAATCGCTCAAGCAGCGGATGCACACTGTTGGAAGCTTCCTCCAGAACGCGTCGATTAAACGCGAGCCAGGAAAGCTCGCGATTGACGAAGCGCTTCGGATCCAGGGCAATGGCGTCCCCGACATCGTCTGGATTCGACGATTGAGATTTTCGCGAGCGGGTCGTCGCCGAGCGTTCGGTCGAACCGGTCATAATGATTCCATTTGTACGGTTGCCCAGCTCAGGCGGGAACAGCAAAGCCTCTGCAAGGCTGAATGAACTAAGCCACCATCTGGCTGTGACAACCTTATGACAGTGCTTTCAAACCGGGTGAGGCAATGGCTCTGGGCATTCGCACACGGCGAGGATTTCGCCGCGCAGGAAGCGAGCCAAGGTCCTACTCGACGAAGATATCGGATGGCTGATCCATGAATACGGATGATCTCACTGCGGGATGGCGGGCGAGACTATTGGCGAGCGAGCTCATAACAATGGCCACCGTCACGGCTGCGGTGAAGCAGGCAAGAACGAACACCGGCTTTAGGTCGGCCAAGAGCGGCGTCATGATGCTGATGCTATCGGTGCTGTTCGCCAGCAAGACCAAGGCGAAGCCAAGCAAGGCGAAAAACGCGGTAGGACCTGGAGGTTCGGCTAGGCTTGGGTCTTCTCCGCCGGCCCGTCCCAGGATCAGTTGCAGGATTTGGTAGCCGCCAAGCCCCACGGGAATCAGGCCCAAATAGTGGATAACCCATGACGCGATGAGGATAACCCTCAATAAGAAAACATTGGCGGAACAGCTACCTCGACATGCGGTGCGCGCTGAAGCTTCACAATTAGCTGTGCATGACCACGAGGCGGATCGAATCGACGTGCGCCGCATGCTGGACTGAAACCGGCACGCGCGATCCGATCCGTCATTGCATTGTCACCTCGTGTGCTTACGCTGAGGTAATGGCGAAGGATCGAATTCCCTCGCTCCAGTCCGTCGATGTCAGCTTCAAGAGCGAAAGCCAACTCGTGATCGGCATCGTCAAATCAGTTGATCTGCGATCCGATTCCCCTTGCCGACGGCGCCCGCAGGCAGGGCATGGTTTCCGACTTTATCTTTGGCGCAAACGCCAAGCCCGGGCACTTTGACTTCTTCTAGGCAATTCCTAAGACATGGAAGCAAAATCGATGAAGCGCAAATTGATCCTTGCGATGGCGGCCATGTTAGCGCTGGCCACTCAAATGTCACAGGCCAATTCAGCCGATTTGCGCCTTGTGGGTTCGGGCGCCAGCTTTCCATTTCCAATCTATTCGGCTTGGTTCAAGACCTTCAGCAAGAAAACCAACGGCGTTACGGTCGATTATCAAGCCAAGGGAAGCGGCGCCGGAATCCAGGATCTGATCAACAAGACCGTGGACTTCGCCGCCAGCGACGCGGCGATGACGCCGCCAGAGATCGCGAAGGTCGCGGATGGGGTCGTTCTGCTGCCCATGACCGCAGGCGAGATCGTGCTCGCTTATAATCTTCCGGGTCAGCCGAAAAACCTGAAGTTGCCGCGTGACGTCTATCCGGACATTTTTCTAGGCAAAATCACCCGCTGGAACGACCCACGCATCGTGGCGGCGAACCCCGAACTCAAGTTGCCGGAGCTGCCGATTACCGTGGTCCGGCGCTCGGATGCGAGCGGCACGACTTTTGCGTTCACCAAGCACCTTGCCGCAATCAGCCCGGAGTTCAAAGACAAAATCGGACACGGCACGAACGTCCAATGGCCGCAGAGCGATAAAATTGTCGCTGCGCCGAAGAATGACGGCGTAACCGCCACGATCAAGCAAACCCCAGGCGCAATCGGCTACATCGAATGGGGCTATGCGAAACTGATCAAGGCCGACGTCGCCCTATTGCAGAACAAGGCGGGCAACTATGTCGCCGCCGGTGGAGAGGGCGGAGCCATTGCGCTCGCGGGTGCAGAGTTCCCGCCGGATCTGATCGCCTGGATCGACGACCCAGCCGAGGCGCAAGCCTATCCAATCGCCACCTTCACCTGGATGCTGTTCTACCAGAAGCAGGATGCACAAAAAGCCGACTATCTGCGCCAGCTTGTCAACTATGGGTTGACCGAAGGGCAGAAGATTGCCGACAGCATGGGCTACATTCCTCTTCCGCCCAGCGTCATTGAGAAGGTCAAAGCGGCTTCGGCCAAGATCCAATAGGCATGCCCCTTCAGCGTCGCTCCAGATCTGGAGCGATGCGCATGGCGGAATTGGCGAGCGTAACTTAAGAGGCCATCCGTGGCGGTCCAGTTTGTCTTGCCGGATAGAAAGTCGTTGTCGCGGCCGCCCTCGATAGCGGCTTACATTGTGGATCGCACATTCTTCGTTGCCGCGGCTATGGGCGCCTTGTCGATTATCGCCCTAGTCGGCTATATTCTCTGGGAAATCGGGGGGCAAGCGCTACCGGCGATCGGTAAGAGTGGCGCCTCATTTCTCGTGAATACCCGCTGGGATGTGCAGAACGAGTCCTTTGGGATTCTGCCGCAAATCTGGGGCACTCTCTATAGTTCGCTCCTTGCACTGCTGATCGGGGGCTTCGTCGGGACCACAATCGCGATCTTTCTCACGCAGGATTTCTTGCCTCCGCGGATCGCGGTCGTCTTTCGCACGCTGATCGAGATGTTGGCGGCGATTCCAAGCGTGGTCTTCGGGCTCTGGGGCATATTTGTCGTGATCCCGTTCATCCGCCCGGCGGCAAACTGGCTCCATGACACCGCAGGGTTTATTCCGTTTTTCGGGACGTCGCTCAGCGGGCCCGGAATGCTACCCGCGGTCATAGTGCTCGCGATCATGATCTTGCCGACGGTCGCGGCGATCTCCCAGGACGCCATCGGCCTTGTTCCCTATAAGGTCAAGGAAGCGGCCTACGGAATGGGCACGACGCGGTGGGAAGCCATATTAAAAGTCATCGTTCCGACAGCATCCGGCGGCGTCTTCAGTGCTCTCGTATTGGGCTTTGGGCGCGCCCTCGGTGAGACCATGGCGCTCGCCATGTTGATTGGCAACGCTAACCAAATCTCGCTCTCCCTTTTCTCGCCGGCGAACACCCTCGCGTCCTTGCTCGCCTCGAACTTTCCCGAGGCGGGCCAAGGCGAACGCCAGGCCCTGATGTATGCGGCGCTCGTGCTCCTTGCGATTACACTGGTCGTGAATGTGATCGGAACGCTCATCTTGGTCTGGACCTCACGGAAGATGGCGAAAGCATGATGGGGAAAGTGACTCCGATGCGTGAACCGATGCAAACCCCATCGGCTTCTGCTAAAAAGCCGAGTCTAAGGCACAACTCGTTCGAGCCGCGCGCGATGAGGAATGTCCTGTTGACTTTCGGCGCTTGGCTCGTTGCGGCGCTCGGCGCCGTGCCCCTTTTTTCCGTGATCTACATGCTGATCGTCAAGGGCGGTGCGCGGCTGACCACAGAGCTTTTCACCGAATTGCCGCCGGCCGGCTTCGAGCTCGGCGGCGGCATTGGCAACGCTATCCAGGGGACCTTGGTCACGGTCGCGATCGCGTCGATCATCAGCATTCCCATCGCTATCCTCGCCGCGGTCTACCTTGCCGAGTTTCGTCCTGACAGCCAAATCGCCGTGGTGGCTCGCTTCTTGTCCAAGGTGCTGACGGGCTTCCCTTCGATCCTGGCGGGCGTCTTCGTCTACGCAGCTGTCGTTTTGCTGATGGGCAGTTACTCGGCTCTTGCGGGCGGCGTCGCGCTCGCCGTTCTTATGCTCCCGACCGTCACTTTAACGGCCGAGGGCGCCATGCGGATGGTACCGCAGCGGATGAAGGATGCGGCCATCGGTATGGGCTGCACCAACGCGCAGGTCGTCTGGCACGTGACGCTGCCAACGGCGCTGCCGAGCGTCGTCACGGGCGTCATCCTCGCGGTGGCGCGCGTGGCCGGGGAATCCGCGCCGCTGCTCTTTACTGCTCTGTTCAGCAACTACTGGCTGCGAAACGTCACAGAGCCGACCGCTTCGCTGTCGATCCTGATTTACAACTTCTCAAGTATGCCTTTCGAGAACCAGATTGAATTGGCCTGGGCGGCCTCTCTGGTGCTCGTGCTGATTGTCCTCACCTTTAACATACTTAGCCGCTTCATCGGCCGCCCGCAGGTCTAAGGAGAGTTTCAATGTCCATCGCTGCTTCAATAGATCGACAGCAGGCAAGCAATGCGCCGGACGTCGCAATTGACTGCCGTGCGGACAAGATCTTCTATGGTAAGTTTCTTGCGGTCCGGGATAGCAACGTTCCGATCGAGAAGGGCAAGATCACGGGTTTCATCGGACCGTCCGGCTGTGGCAAGAGCACCGTGCTGCGCAGCCTCAACCGCATGAATGATCTCATCAAGGGCTTCCGGCTCGAGGGGCAGGTGAATTTCCACGGCCAGGACATCTACGCAAGAGGCATCGATCCGGTCGTTGTGCGACGCCATATTGGAATGGTCTTCCAGCAACCAAACCCCTTTTCGATGAGCGTTTTCGAAAATGTAGCCTTCGGTCTCAAACTCAACCGCTTCAAAGGTGACATCGAGGAAAGGGTTCAACATGCGCTTCACCGCGCGGCGCTTTGGGACGAGGTCAAGGACAAACTCAAGGCAAGCGGGTTATCCCTTTCGGGTGGGCAGCAGCAACGTCTGTGCATCGCCCGCGCTGTCGCGACCCAGCCGACGGTGCTTTTGATGGATGAGCCTTGCTCGGCGCTGGATCCAATCGCGACTCGGCGCATCGAAGAGCTCATGCTCGAACTCAAGCATGACTACACGATCGCCCTCGTCACGCACAACATGCAGCAGGCGCGCCGCGTGGCGGATGTCACGGCATTCTTCTCGGTCGAAATTTCAAAGGGCGGCCGGACCGGCTATCTCGTCGAGATTGGCCAGACCGAGCAGATCTTTGAGGCGCCGAAGGAGCAACTGACAAAGGAATACATCCGCGGCGACTTCAGCTAATTCAGGCGATTGAGGATCGGATGACACTTCCCTCCAGAAAGGTGACGACTGAGCTGGCGACGACCCTGACGGCCGCGTTCTGTTTGATCGCTACTGCCATGCTTTGGCCGGCCTTGGCTGAAAAGCTCGAACTTCGGGGCGCTGGCTCGACCCTTGCGGCGCCACTCTACGAGAAATGGATTGACGCCTTCGAACAGGCGCATCCATCTATCGCCGTGCGTTACGAGGCTATCGGCTCGGGCGAGGGCATTGCTCGGTTCAGTGCTGGCACCGTGGACTTTGGCGCCAGCGACATGCCACTGTCGTTGGCTGAGGCAACAAAGATCGAGCGCGGCGCGATCCAGGTACCAAGCACGGCCGGAATGGTTGTACTCGCCTATAATCTCCCCGGGCTCGAAGGCGAGCTCAAGCTACCCCAGGACGTCTATGTGGATATCTTCCTCGGCAAAATCAGGACTTGGGATGATCCGAGGATTCTCGCCGCCAACACTGACCTTGATCTGCCGTCCATCAACATAGCCGTGATCGGCCGCCAGGATTCGAGCGGGACGACATATGCCTTCACTCGCCATTTGGCTGCAGTCAGCAAGCGATGGACGGATGGAGGGCCAGGTGTTGGAAACCTTGTTGTGTGGCCGCAAGGCGCGATGCTTGCTCGCGGAAACGAAGGTGTGGCCTCGCGCATCAAGATTAGCAATGGGGCGATCGGCTATGTCGAGTTCGGCTTCGCCCGTAGGCTGGGCCTGCCCGTTGCGCTGCTGGAGAACAAGTCCGGTCAGTTTGTCGCCCCCACCCAGGAAACCGGGACCGCCGCTCTCGCTGCCTCGGCGGGCTATGGTCTTGATGGACTTGCGGCATCCCTGACAAATCCCGCAGACCCGCAAGCCTATCCCATCGTGACCTATAGCTGGCTTCTGCTTTATGAAAATTATCCCGCCGACCGGGCCCGGGCTGTCACCTCCTTTATTGACGGGGGCCTCAACGCAGGCCAGGCGCTTGCCACCGACCTCGGATATCTTGCTCTGCCCGCGGCTGTCGCAGATCTCGGGAAAAGCGCCCTCTCGCGGATCAAGTAACTCCGCGAGCACGGAGGGGGATTGGACGGTGATCAATCTCCCAGCGATCGAACATGCACTTCGCCACCTTCAGCGCGCGTTTCCTCAGATCAACACGGAGCTGGCCGATCGGCGCGACCCCCTCGATGACGAGGTCCTCGGCAATATGCTGGAAGGCTACGCAACGGTCGATCGCCTTCTCTGCGACGGCGTGGATATATTTAAGATGGGCCAACTCCATCATTGGCTCGAGCTGAATGCCATTGTGCTTTGCGGAAGGGATGCCGTTGTGAGGTCGCGGCATCACAGGCTCATTGAAGCGTCCGAGGCACGATTCTACGAGCAGCCCGGTGGTGGCATCAGCGACATCATGGAATGGTATGCGCTTAACATCAACAAAGGCGTCTGGCGCCGCACAGCTGGCGTCTATATTCGGATGCTGAGCGATCCACAGTTGTTCATTGAGGGCAATCACCGGACCGGCGCGCTGATAATGTCCTACTTGCTCACGCGCGAAGGCTGCGCTCCGTTCGTTCTAACCGACAAAAACGCGCGCGAGTTTTTCAATCCTTCGTCGGTGTTCAAGAAGACGAAAAAGCGCAGCGTCTTGATGCGGATTAAGATGCCAGGTCTGGCGAGCGCGTTTGCCGACTATCTTAAGCATCAAGCGAACAAGTCGTTTCTGGTAGCGACAAATTTCTCGCGAGAGTAGACGGGCGAGGAGCCGCGTTCTAGCAAAATCATCTTGGGTCAAGACAAACCCTAATTCTGACTCAAGCAACAAGGTCATGAAGACGTCACTTCCTAATAATACGAAATATAAGCTTTGACAGCCTGTCGGCCATCTCATGCGGGAAGGTTACGCTGGATTGCAATCATTCCAGAATAGGCCTCCTACAAGCCCTTGTGCTGGCGACAACAACCCACGAAAGCGCATATGCACGACACTGCTCAATCCATTGATCCGTTGCCCAAGGTTTGGGACCCTGAAAGCCGCGTTGGGGACATGTTGCGAAGGCGGCGCGGCCTGGTCGTTGGGATCGCCAACGAACACAGCATTGCTTATGGTTGCGCCGTTAAATTGCATGCCTTTGGGGCTGAGCTTGCAGTCACCTATCTGAACGAGAAGGCGGAGCATTATGTTCGGCCTCTTGCCGAGCAGCTTCAGGCCGAGTTGATCCTGCCGCTCGACGTCGAACAGCCGGGACAACTGGAGGCGGTGTTTGAGCGCATCCGCGCCGAATGGGGCAGGCTGGACTTCGTCATCCATTCGATCGCCTTCGCACCGCGCCAGGATTTGCACGGGCGCGTCGTGGACTGCTCGCTTGCAGGGTTCCAGCAAGCCATGCGGGTGTCCTGCTACTCGTTCATCGAAATGGCGCGGCTGGCTGAGCCGCTGATGACACCCGGAGGTGCATTGCTCACGATGAGTTATTACGGCGCCGACAAAGTGGTTAATAATTACAACGTCATGGGCCCTGTCAAAGCGGCGCTCGAGGCAACGACACGATACCTTGCGGCTGAACTCGGCGAGAAAGGAATCCGCGTGTTCGCGGTGTCGCCGGGCCCGCTAAAGACCAGAGCGGCGAGCGGCATCGCCGCGTTCGACGAACTCGTGGAGGCGGCAGTGTCTCGCGCCCCTGCCCACCGTTTGGTCGACATCGCCGAGGTGGGACGGGTGGTCGCGTTCCTCGTTGGCGGCAGTGCGTCTGGCATGACTGGAGACACGATCTATATCGACGCTGGACTTCATATCATGGGATAAGGAGGAAGCGTCATAGATAGGGCGGCTTTTCATCGTCGCCTATCATGGATGTGCTTGTTGCGCGCGGCGCCTGCGGATGATCGGCCTTGATGGGCAATGACATCGCTTGCCTGGTTGATGTTAGCACTTTGATCCATACTTGGATGTTTTGCCGTCGAGCCATACTTTGGCGGAAGCGATGGGAAGCTGAATTCTCTGGTAGCTGGGGAAAGTGATGCGCACCAACAAGACTTTTGCCGAGCTCGTCATCGGGGAAGAGGCGTCGATCACGCGAGTGGTTACCCCAAACGACCTTATCGTGTTCGCCCATGCTAGTGGCAACTTGAACCCAAAAAACCTTCCGGGTTCGGCCGGTCACGACGCCGCGCCAGCAGCACCGTCGATGTGGCTCGGGTCGCTGTTCTCTGCGGTGTTGGGCAACATACTGCCAGGTCCGGGTACCGTGTATTTGTCGCAGACGCTGCGCTTCCATAGCCGGGCTTATGTCGGCGACGCTTTAAAAATATCGGTGCGGGTCGAGGAATTGCGGTCGCCAGAGACAGTGGTGTTGGGGACCCGCGTCGCGCGCGGCGACAAGCTGATCGCCGACGGAATTGCTGAGGTGAGAGCTCCGACAACGCCTGAGGCGATTGACAACGTGAAACTGCCAGAGCTGACAGTCGAGCACCATTCGAGAGTGGAGCGGCTGCTTGGCGCTTGCCGGACACTGCCGCCGATGCCGACCGCTGTCGTCGTTCCAGAAGAAGAGAATGCGCTCCTCGGCGTGCTCGCGGGAGCGCGAGAGAATCTCATCATTCCGATCCTGATCGGCAATGCAGCGAAGATCCGCGCCATCGCGGCCAGCCATGGTGCAGACCTCTCCGGTGCTACGATTGAGGATGTGCCAAGTCACGACGCAGCGGCGGCGCGCGCAGTGGAGATGGTGCACCAAGGCGCGGCGACTGCGGTGATGAAAGGCCATTTGCATACGGACGAGCTGCTTAAACATGTCGTGAAATCGCAAGGCGGGCTGCGGACTGGGCGACGGATCAGCCATGTGTTCGTCATGGACGCGCCGTCGCTGCAGCACCTGGTACTCGTGACGGACGCCGCCATCAATATCGCTCCGACGCTCGAGGAGAAGGTCGACATCGTGCAGAATGCGATCGATCTTGCCTTGGCGCTGGGGATCGCGCGTCCAAAGGTGGGCATATTATCGGCCGTGGAAGTGGTGAACCCGAAGATCCCGTCGACCCTGGACGCCGCGATCCTTTCCAAGATGTCGGAGCGCGGTCAGATTCGCGGCGGCGACGTCGATGGCCCGCTAGCAATGGACAATGCGCTCAGTCTTGCGGCCGCGAAGACCAAAGGTCTGACGTCGCTCGTCGCAGGCCGAGCCGACGTTTTGGTGGTGCCGAACCTGGAGGCGGGTAATATACTGGCGAAGGAGCTGACCTATGCGGCGCAGGCGGAAGGTGCGGGTCTGGTGGTGGGCGCCAAGGTGCCAGTGCTGCTGACAAGCCGTGCGGATGACGAACGATCGCGCCTGTTCTCCTGCGCCGTGGCGGTGCTCTATGCGCACTGGCAATCCAGCGGCCATAGCGCAGTCGCGCCGGATGCCTAGATGTTTAGTCCCGGCATTTGCTGGAGCGGGTTGAGAATGAATCTTTCAGGCTGAGAAGTCCAGCTTTTGCAAATGTATTCGAA
>Ga0181526_10002064_pt1 | contig 18028 bp, 14 predicted proteins | sample PEATcosm2014_Bin_35_FD_119750 | JGI IMG/M metagenome (GOLD analysis project Ga0181526, IMG submission 119750) | Peatland microbial communities from MTU Mesocosm Facility, Houghton, MI, USA - PEATcosm2014_Bin06_30_metaG | ecosystem: Environmental > Terrestrial > Soil > Wetlands > Peat | place...
CGGCGCACTCTAGCTTGCGCCATCAGCCCGCCATCCCCCCGCTTCCATCGTGAAAATAAGCATATTTGGCCTCGGTTACGTAGGCTGCGTGGGCATGGGATGCCTCGCCAAGGCGGGACACCAGGTGATCGGGGTGGATCCCCAGCCCCAAAAAGTTGAATTCATCAACAAAGGCCGGGCCACCATCATTGAGAATGGCATCGACGAACTGATCGCCGAGCAACATCGCGCCGGCAATATCTCTGCCACAACCATTGTCGCGGATGCGATCCAGGGGACCGAGGCCTCATTCATCTGCGTCGGCACGCCGTCGACCCCGACCGGACACCTCGACCTCGATGCAGTTTTTAAGGTAGCGGGAGAGATCGCCAAGGCTCTAATCGGAAAGAGGGACCGCCACGTGGTCGCCGTACGGTCGACGGTTTTGCCGGGCACCGGCGATCGGGTTGCGAAGCTTATCGAGGAGGTTTCCGGAAGGAAAAACGGTGTGGATTTTGCTGTTGTCTCAAATCCTGAGTTTCTGCGTGAAGGCACCTCAATCGAGGATTTCCACAGCCCGCCGTTTACACTCGTGGGTTCCGACTTCGCATGGAGCACGGAGGTCATGCGAAATGTGTACACCATGATTGGCGCCGAGTTCATAGCCACAACGCCGCGGGTCGCGGAGATCATGAAGTACGCATGCAACAGCTTCCACGCGTTGAAAATCACGTTCGCCAACGAAGTGGGAAACATCTGCAAGAAGCTGGAGATCGACGCGCGCGAGGTGATGAGGATCTTCTGCCTGGACACGAAGCTCAATGTGTCCAAGGCGTACCTTAAACCCGGCTTCGCCTATGGCGGATCCTGCCTGCCCAAGGATCTCAAGGCACTGCGTACAATCGCGCACGATCATTACATCGAGTGCCCTCTGTTGGAGAGCGTTGGTCAGAGCAACGAGCAGCAGAAGGAGCGCGTCTGCGACCAGATCCAGCGGCTGCGCAAGCAAAACGTCGGATTCCTTGGGCTTTCGTTCAAGGCTGGCACCGACGACCTGCGCGAGAGCCCGATTGTCGATGTCATCGAGCGCCTACTGGGAAAGGGCATCAACGTTAGAATCTACGATCCGCACGTCCACCTGTCTCAATTGACCGGCGCGAACAAGAATTACATACTGCAGAAGATCCCGTTCATCGCCCGGTTCATCACGAATGACTTGTCCCGCGTGATCGGGGATTCCGAGCTTATCGTCGTTGTCAATCGGGAGGCGGGAGTCGCTGAGGCCTTGGCGAAGATTCCCACCGAAAAGATTATCTACGATCTCGCCGACCTGGGTCGGAATCTCAAGGACTTTGAGGGATCCTATATAGGGATCGCTTGGTAACCTGCGGACCGACCCGCCGACCAGCCACGACAAGGCCGCCACGTGTGAGACTCGCAAGAATCCGCAACTCGATAAAATCCCTTCCAAGGATGCTGAAGGCCGTTTTCGCGGCGACGGACCGCAAACGCTGGCTCAGAAACGCCAATGAGAGCCCAGCCTGGAACGAAAGGAACGTGCTGATCGCCAAATATATTCCCGCTAATTCGAGCATCCTGGACCTCGGCGCCGGCGCCCAGACACTCAGGCGGTGCGCGCCTTCGGCTCGCCTGTACGTGCCGTGCGACATTGTTCGGTCATCACCGGATTGCATCGTCTGCGACTTCAACCGCGGGATCTACCCCCCCGCAGACCAAACTTATGACATTACAATCTGCAGCGGCGTTCTTGAGTATCTTCGCGAACCGTTCGATTTCTTGGTAAGAATGAGGACGTACTCAAAGACATTCATCCTTAGCTACCAGCCCGCAACCGGGTCTAGGGGAGAGAAAATGGAACGGCTTGCCGATGGATTCGTTAACGACCTGAGCAGGGAGGAACTTGAGGCTCAACTGCAACGAGCCGGGTACCGCTATGAATGCGTAGCAAAATGGTGGGTCCAGCTGATCTACCGTCTGGAGCGCGACTAGGCGCGGCCGCGCCGCACTGAGCGATGGGTATTCCCGATAGAGAACACGTGAATCCATAGGCACCCATCCAGCACGGATGGTCCGGCCTTCATGCACGCCTATGGAACACACTCGAAAATCATACCAGGGGATTCTGAAGTCGGCGGCCCTTCTGGGAAGTGCGCGCATGATGACGCTTATGATCGGCTTTGCCCGGGTGAAGGCTCTCGCCGTCCTAATCGGGCCCGTTGGGGTCGGTCTTATCGGAACCTACGATGTACTGGTGATGATGGCCATCTACGTCTTCGGTCTAGGGGTCCAAGCTAGCGGCGTGCGGCAAGTAGCAATCGCGAGCGGCCAGCAGGATACCGAAAGAACCGCGCGGACAATCGCGACTCTTAGGCGTCTATCCTGGTCTCTCGGACTAGTGGGAACCCTCGTAGTCGGCGCATCGGCCTGGGTAATCAGCCGCCTGACGTTCAAAGACCCCAGCCACGGCATCGACATCCTCATTCTATCGCCCGCCATATTGCTCTCCAGCATCTATTATGGTGGCATGGCAATTGTGCAGGGTTGCCAGCGGATTGGCGATCTCGCCAAGATTACGGTGCTTTCCGCGATCGGTCAGGCCGTGTCTGTTATTGCCTTCGTGTACTTTCTCGGCCAACGAGGCATAGCTTTCAGTTTCGTGGCAAGCGGGGGATTCTCCCTTCTTATTTGCCGATGGGTAATGAAGGGGATGGCATTCCCAAGGGCGCCGTCTACCTGGGCCAGTTCGATTCGCGAAAGCCGCACGTTCATAAAGCTGGGCCTTGGTCTCACAAACGCTCTCTTGCTCACAACAATGGTCGTCTACGCCACGCGGACGCTTATCGCCCGGGACCTGGGCCTCGAGGCGGTTGGGATTTACCTGTGCGCATACAGCCTGTCCGGGAAATTCATCGGCTTTCTCCTCGACGCCATGCAGACGGATTTCTATCCGAGGCTTTCCGCCGTCGCGCATGATCACGAGGACCTCAACCGCCTTGTGAACCAGCAGACCGAGATTGTTCTCCTGATGGCGATGCCGGGTTTGCTTGCTACGCTGGCTTTCGCCCCATGGCTGGTTCGCCTGTTTTACAGTGGGGCCTTCGACGGGGCCACTGTCCTGCTCAGGTGGTTCATACTAGGCTGTCTCGTGCGGGTGATATATGCGCCGATTGGCTTTGTCCAACTGGCCAAGGGCCGAAGCCTGCTCTATTTTTTGAGCGAGGCCTTCATCAGCCTTTCCTGCCTCGCCGTAACGTTTATGTTGTTGAAGGCGTTCGGTCTCCGCGGCGCCGCCGCATCGTATCTGGTGGGCAATGTCTTCCAGACGACCGTTTTGCTCGTGATATCAAGGCGCCTAACCGGATTCAGGTGGTCGCAGCACACAGTGCGCTTCCTCCTAATTTTTATTCCCATTTCGACCGTGTGCGTGCTGGCCTCGTTCTTCCTGAGCGAAGTCCAATCCGCCCTGCTCTGTGCACTCGTTGCTGTCGCAGTTTCAGGCTATTGCATGCACCAACTCGCCATCCGTCTCGGGCCGGATCACCGTGTGTCGCGATTTGTAGCGCGTTTCGCGTTCCTGAGCGAACCGTTCAATTGAAGTCTCCAAACCTTTGATTGCCCTTTCGGCCCAAACGCCTCTTCTGCACCCGGGCCAAATATTCGCCGAACCAACTCTTAATGAGCAGTGATGTTCAAGATGTTGCCCCTCAGGGGGTACAGCGCTCGATTTCCAAGGCAGTAAAGGCGCTTGGCCAGGGATCTTTGCTCGTTAGGTCCCTGCTCTTGGATGGCCGGCGTCCAGTGGCCTATGTGGGCGGGTGGCTCGGAAAACGAAACCTGGGCGACGATGCACTGCTAGCTGCATATAGAACGCTCTTCCCGGCCCTGAACTTCGTGCAGTTTGACGGCGGCCGAGTCGCCCGCAGGCTGGCACGGCATTTCCCGAGGTTACGAAACGGGATGCTCGCAGGTGGCACCATAATTGGGCAAGAGCCGGCGTGGCTGGAGGTCGCCCGGGCTTTCCTAGAAATCCACCCTGAGCTCATTGTCTTTGGATCGGGCGTCGAAGAGCCGTCCTTCTGGAGTGGTAAGCTCACGCTTAATAGCTGGAAGCCCGTGCTTGAGCAGTGCCGCTTCATCGGCGTCCGGGGGCCCCTCTCGGCCGAGCTGCTGGGCGACATAGGCCTGAAGTCGGTGCAGATCGTCGGGGACCCGGTGCTTGCCTTCGCGCTCAAGGACGTCAACACGGAGCCCATCCTCGATTCTGTCGGCCTCAACTTTGGGACGTCTGATGGCAAAGTCTGGGGCGACGAGTGTCGAATTTGCCGAGAGATGACAGCATTGGCGAAGACGGCCAAGGAGTCGGGTTGGAGGGTCGAGTGGTTCGTGGTGTGGCCTAGGGACCTTGAGATAACCCGTCAGGCCGCCGAGGCGAGCGACACGTCACAGCACATCCATGTGATCTGCGAGGACCACGCGCTCTTCATCCGGCAGGTCCGGCGGCTGTCCGTCTTCGTCGGCATGAAGCTCCATGCAACAGCGCTGGCGACCTGCGCACTGACCCCTTCCGTCATGCTGGAGTATCGACCCAAATGCCGTGATTACATGCAGTCCATTCGCCAGGAGGAATTCTCATTCAAGACGGATTCTTTCCGGGCTGGCGCCGTCTGGGAAATCTTGACCGGGTGGAATCAACGCCGACATGCCGCGGCCGCAGCCTTGGCCAGCGCCGTGCATGCCCGCCAGGCTACGCAGCGGACGGCGGCCGGCGCGGCGTCCGAACTAATCAAATCCCGTCGATGAGCGAGGCATCCATGCCAACGGTTTCAGCCGTCATCCCGACTTATAATCGTGCCCGATTCGTTGGGGACGCAATCGACAGTGTTCTCGCGCAGTCGCGCCCGGTGAATGAAATCGTCGTCGTCGACGACGGCTCAACCGATGACACCGTGGAACGCCTAAAGAGATTCGGTCCCACGATACGTTACGTCAGCCAACAGAACCGCGGGCCCTCGGCAGCACGCAACCGTGGCATTAAAGAAACGCGCAGCGACTTTGTAGCCTTCCTTGACTCAGACGATTTGTGGGTTCCCCGGAAGATCGAGCTGCAGCTGGATTTCTTCGCACAGCATCCTGACCTCGAGTTCGTATTTGGAAACATGGTAAACTTCTCGCAAGAAGCCGGCAAGGAGACGCCCGACATTAGGGATCGAGTCGTCGAGGATTGCCTGCTCGGCAACCCGGCCGGTCTCGAGAAGCTTTTCGAGTTGCTCATCGTGCAGAATTTTGTGGCTACGCCGACCGTGATGGCCCGGCGCGCATCTCTCAATCAAATCGGAGATTTTGACGAGACGCGATCCATCGCCGAGGACTTCGACTACTGGCTGAGGGCCGCGATCAGCTGCCGATGGGGATTCGTCAACTCCACGCTCCTGAGACGCCGCAGGCATTCGGGAAATCTCATCGCGGATTGGACAAGGAGGAACGTGGCGCTGGCGCAAGTGTTGGACAAGACAGCGAGGGGCCTGGCTACTGGCAGAGTCGGTACTGAAGATTTGATAAACCGAAGGCTCCGCACGATCTATTATGACTTGGGTTCCGCTTTCCTGAAACAGCGTGATTTCAAGAGCGCTCACACCTATCTTACCGCCGGCCGTCCGTTGAAGGTGAGCGAAGTCAAATGGCACCTCAAGCTTCTCACCGCGTCCGCGCTTCGGCATTGGCCTAGCAAACCCTAATGAGTCCCGTCTCGATGAAGGAGAATTTGGAACAGATAGGGCGTGCTCCAGCGGACCCTTCCCAACCCGGACCGCTCGACGGGCGCACGATCGTCCGTTTTGCCCATGCCTTTGAGACGGGTGGCGGGGTCGAGCGCTACCTCGATGACCTCGACCGGTCGCTCCTTGCGAGGAACGCCGCCACCATCTTTCGCCTTTATATGGGGGGCGGCTCCAAGGGATTGGAACCGCACACCGAGCCAATGGGCCGCGGGTCCCTGGTGAAGGTTCCCTTACCGATACCCGCCGGCGAGACCCTGCAACATCAGACCGATTCAGATCGGTCGGGGATTCAGTGGAGGCGCCTCACTCGGGATTGGCTCCTATACAATCCGTTGATCTGGAAGCTCTTCACGAAACGGCATCTGGTTTCCTGGAATATCCCCAGAAGGGCCGGCGACGTGGCAGGAGCAGGGCGCACAATCGCTGAGCTGATGGCGCGCCACCCGGTGGATTTGATCATGGTGCATTTTCCTGGAGGCGGGGACACTGACGAAATCGTGCGGGAGGCCCGCCGAGCAGGGGTGCCATTTGCCGTGCTCAACCATTTCTCAAATGACCGGTTTCTGAATCTCTCCATCCGAAAACACACGATGCTTGCATCGGGTGTCGCCGGAGTTAGCGGCCTCGGGCTACCGCGGTACGTTCGGCGGGTGTTCTGCAACCTCTCCGACGGGATCGATACCGACTTCTTCCTGCCATCGAAGGCCAGTCCGCCTCCGGGAGCCCCAGCACTGCCGCTGGTCCTCTTGCCTGCAAGGGTGGTTCGGTCAAAAGGGCACCTCGACCTGCTCAAAGCAGCGGCCATCTTGAGGAAGGAAAAAGTCGAATTTGTAGTCGGGTTTGCCGGACGCACCGACTCCCTCTCCTTTACCGACGAGCTGCGCCGCACCATCAATCAATACGATTTGGCGAATCATGTCCAATTTCTTGGGGAGCTTTCGGTAGAACGGCTTCGGGACTGGTATGGGACAAGCGCGGTGGTTTCTTTTCCAACATATCATCACGAGGGCCTTCCGCGTGTAAGCCTAGAGGCGCAGGCGATGCAGGTCCCCATTGTAGCCTATGCAACGGGTGGTGTCGCCGAAGGCATAAGATCCGGCGAGACCGGCTATCTGCTGAAAACGGGTGACATTGAGGGCCTCGGCTTTCGCCTGCGCGAGCTGTTGGCCGATGCCAGCAAGAGGAAGAAAATGGGAGAAGCCGCCAGGCGCTGGGTGGTAGACCGCTTTAGCCTTGGGGCCCTAGCCCAACGACACGAGCAATTCTGCCTACGTATCATCGCCTCGCGAGGGAGCGACGTTTCGGCAATCGGATTCTAGGGCTTATTCCAAAATGCGTCACTATATCCTGGAAGCCAATTACACCCCTTCGCCGTGCCGTCTTGTGTGCACTCGCGAGCCACGCCGCGCACGCCGAAATGCTCTTCCCACTGAGAATGAGAAAATCGGGGGGCTATCGTTCATAAACTAGCGACTGAAGACATGCCCCCGAAATTAGCCTTATTTCTCGGATTCTTGTTAGTTGGCTTCATGTATTGCGTTGTCGAGCGCCGTCGAGCCGCAAACGTTTCCCTCGCACTGTTCTGGCCGCTCCTGCTGTATCTAATCGCGTCGTCGCGATCTGCCGGACTCTGGCTATACCTGCTGGGGATTCCGCTGCCTTCGGGTGGAGGCGACATGGAGGGCAGCCTAGTGGACCGGACGGTCTATTTCTTCATGTGCCTCATAGGCCTCTTCGTTCTCTCAAGAAGGAATATCGAATGGCGTGCAGTATTCCGTGAGAACCGCTGGTTCATCGCTCTATTCTTGTTCATGCTAGTTAGCGTTTCGTGGTCCGACTACCCATGGGTCTCGTTCAAGAGATTGGTCAAGTCGTTCACGGCCGTCGTTCTGGTTCTCGTGGTCCTTACTGAGGACGACCCGTTCACCGCAATTGAAACCATTCTGCGCAGGGGCGCTTATCTTGTCGTTCCTTTTTCAATCATTGTCATCAAATACTTCCGCGATATCGGCGTCGACTATGATTGGTCGGGTTCGGGGGTCTCGTGGAAAGGATTGACCACCTCGAAGAACATGCTCGGCCAAGTGGCAATGACGAGCGCGCTGTGCTTCGTGTGGTCAATAGCCCGGAACTGGGGAAAGAAACGGCCGTGGGCGAAACTTGACTACCTCTACCTCACAATGAGCCTGTATCTCCTCAAAGGATCGGATAACTCAGTGAGCATGACCTCCGTCTCAGTCTTCTTCTTGGGGTTCCTTATCTTTCTATTTTCCTATTACCTACGAGATAAGCCAGCTATTGCATCGCGGGCACTTACAGCTTCGTGCGTGTCTATCCTGGCGCTTTTGCCAATCTTGCTTGTCCACACGTTGTCGCCGTTCCCTCCGGATTCAATTCTTGGAGCGTTAATCCGGGGGCTTGGCCGGGACATGACGCTCAGCGGGCGCACCGATATCTGGTCCGATGTCCTAAAGGTTGCGTCGCGGAATCCTCTTTTTGGCGTGGGGTTCGGAGGCTTCTGGATCGGCCGCACAGTCAACATTCCGTGGTCCGAACAATTGTCCTGGGTCCTCAGCGAAGGGCACGACGGCTACTTGGACGTCTACCTGCAGATAGGTCTGATTGGCCTCCTGTTGCTGTTTGCCGTGGTCTTTTCTGCGCGTCGGGGAATAATACAATCGTTCGCCACTGACTTCGAATACGGAAGATTCCGCATCACCTTTGTGGTCATAATCCTATTTGTTAACATTACCGAGTCCACCTTCTTGCGCGGCGAACACCTGTTATGGTTCATTTTATTGCTGTCCGTCATAACCGTGCCCTCCATGAAGGGGCACAATTTCAAAGCAACCCCTGTTGATACCGCCGGCGCCGCTGTTCCGGGACAAGGCGCATGAATGTACTTGTTCCCCACGGTTTCGAGGCAAATTATACTGTTGGATTCGCGAGGGGGCTGTCCACAAACGGCGTGACACTCGTCGTCCTCTCGTGCGACGAAACCGAGAAACGCCTGTCCGCGGCCGGGATACCAAACTTCAATATCCGGGGGCGCGGTTCGGAAAATCGCCCGGTTCAAGAGAAGCTTTGTAATCTACTCTCATATTACTGGAGGTTGCTTCTTTTCATCTTCCGCAACCGCGGGGGAACGATCCATTTCACGGGTGTCTTTCGCAATGAGCTGATAATCATTGAGGGGGTGATCTTCAGCCTCGCATTCAGGATGGCAGCAAGACGGTATGTCTATACCGCGCACAATATCCTTCCCCACAACCGGGGACGCAGCCTCTTCTTCCGCTGGGTCTATCGCCTTATCTATCGCTTCCCTCATTTTGTCGTCGTTCACACTCCCGAGACACGGCGAGTATTGATTGACCAGTTTGGCGTGTCTGAGGCTAAGATTCTTGTCATGTCGATCGGGCTTAACGAGGAGGTGGCCGCGACCGCACTTGGGAGGACGGGCTCTCGTGCTCGTCTTGGGTACGAGGATAAGGCCAAGGTGGTTCTGTTTTTTGGGCGTATCGATGAGTACAAAGGCCTAGACCTTCTGATAGCGGCCTTCGACCTTCTCGAAATGCCCGACACCCACCTCATGATTGCCGGCGCATTCCGCAGCAGCGGATACCGCGAGCGAATTCTTGCAGGGATTGCAGGCGCCCGCCGCCGGGCGGATATCAGGCTGGACGCACGGTTGGTTCCGAACGAGGAGGTAGGGGTTCTTTTCGACGCGAGCGATGTGCTTTGCCTCCCCTACCGGAACATTTATCAGAGCGGATTGCTCTTCCTCGCAATGCGGTTCGGGAAACCAGTCGTAGCAACTAACGTAGGCTCATTAGCAGAATTCGTCACGCCAGACATCGGCTTGGTGACTAAGACCAATGATGCCCAAGGAATTGCGAATGCCATTCAGGATCTCTTCGCGGCGCCGGAAAAATTCCCCAAGGAGCGCATCTTGGCGCAAGCCGAGAAATACCGATGGGACCATGTCTGCCGGGTTCTCCTTCCTCTTTACGAAGCCGGCGTCGGGAACGGACAGATTCCCGCGTCACATATTCCCGCAGCTCCTGTCTGCTTCTAACCCCCTTCTGCTTGAAAAAAGTTCTCCTTATCTCAAACAAGGTATTTCACTACCGCGTTTCGAACTATAATTACTTTGCCCAGCGGTTCCGCGAAGAGGAGATCCAATTCCTTGTCAGGGCAAACGAGCTGCAGAAAAACAACCCTTATCCTCTTGAGTTCGATTTCAAGGCGATACCTTTCAGTTTCTTCAAGTATAAGCGAGCCATCGAACACATTCAGCCGGATGTCGTTATTCTGTTTCTGCACCTCAAAGATCTCATAATCTGGCCGCTGATCCACTGGCTCAAGCTTAAGGGTATTCCGGTCGTCTATTGGAATAAGGGGATCAACCTGGAGGTCAGAGCGCCCCAATTGCGCAACCACCTGTTCTACTACGTACACTCCCGGTGCGATGCCATCTTGCTGTATTCCAGGCACAACATTGCCGATATCCAGCCGAAGAACCGCTCGAAGGTATTCATCGCCAGCAACACGATCAACTTCGCTAGGCTGCCCCAGGTTTCGCAATCAAAGGACGAGATCAAACGGGAGTACAACATCCCGTTTAAGAAGGTGGTCCTCTTCGTGGGCCGGATGAGGCGTGTAAAGAAAGTCGAACACCTGGTAGAGGCATTCAATTCTATCGATGAGCCGGATTTCGGGTGCGTGATTGTCGGCGAATCGATGGGCTACGATCTTCGCTCAATGATAAAAAAGAAGAACGTTCTCTACCTTGGGGAGATCTTTGATCCCACGAACGAGGGAATGAGTCGGCTTTTCAAGGCATCGGACGTCTTTTGCATTCCTGGAGACGTTGGTCTCGGCCTAAACGAGGCATTCCATTGGGGGCTGCCAGTCGTGACCGAGGATGGTCTGCAGCCTCCGGAGATCCATTATCTAACCGAGGGACGCAACGGGTTTGTAGTGCCCGAGAATGATCTCGGCGCACTGAGGGACAAGCTATTGCTCCTTCTAAGGCACGACGACTTGCGCGCCCAATTCTCGCAGGCGGCCCGGGAGGACATCGCGCGCGACGCATCAATTGAGAATATGTTCAGCGGTTTTCGCAGCTGCGTCCAAGCGTTGCTGTCCGGGTCGGCGGCCCGTTAGCCGGACGGGAAGCCGGGAACACCGCCATGAATAAACCGCTCCTTCAGGGAATCCATGGGTCTCTCGACCGTTTTATACCCTGGCTGGAGAAATTCGGCGAGACGTCCCAAGACCATCAGGATTTCTACGCTGGCCGTATGGGACGCGCGGCAAAGGCGCTTTATTACCGAAGAAAATTGCTTGGCACGCTTGCGGTGATGCCGATGGTGTTTTGCGAGGCGTTTGCACCTTCAGCCCGCCGATTTTTCCATTCCCGGATGCGATTCCCGATCGCAGACGCCCATTATGCGATGGGATTCGCACTGATGTTCAGAGCCACCGATGACAAGGAGTATTACAAGAGAGCCGTCCACTTCCTGAACGTGCTAAAACAGACCCGCTGCACGGGCTACAGATTCGCGTCCTGGGGCTATCCATTCGACTGGCAGACCCGCAACGGGATCATCAAGGCGGGCACGCCACTTGTGACGACTGTGCCGTATTGCTACGAGGCATTTGAGTACGTTTATCACATCGACCGGAATGACGAATGGCGTGGCATAATGCGCTCAATAGCTGAGCATGCTCTGCTCGACTACAAAGATGTCCCTACGGGACCCGACGCAGCATCCTGCACGTATACTCCGGACGGCGGCCCAGGCGTCGTGAATGCGAGCGCTTACCGATCTTTCCTCCTCACGCGCGCGGCGCACGAGTTCGGTGACGACCGGTTTTCGCGGGCGGCCTCGAAGAATCTGAACTTTGTCCTCCAGAGCCAGAAGGACGACGGTTCCTGGCCCTACTCCGTCGATGGCACCCGCGATTTTGTGGACCATTTCCACACGTGTTTCGTGATGAAGGGCATCGCGAAGATCGAGAGAATGACAGGGCACGCGGGATGTATGCGGGCGCTACAGAAAGGTGTGGAATACTACCTCCTGAACCTGTTCGATGAACGTGGCCTGCCAAAGCCGTTTTCAAAGGCTCCGCGTATGACAGTATACAAACATGAGCTTTATGACTACGCAGAGTGTCTTAACTTAGGCATGCTGCTGCAACGGAGCATTCCCCGCCTAGAGCTAGCGATAGAAATGGTCACAGCCGACATCTTGGAGCGCTGGACGAAACGCGACGGATCGTTCCGTAGCCGAGAGCTCCATCTGGGTTATGACAACGTCCCCATGCACCGGTGGGGGCAATCCGAGATCTTCCGCAGCCTGAGCCTCATTTTGGCCGCCAGAGCGGGATATGAGGTCCCTCTCTGAAGGGCCGCCGTCACCATGTGCGGAATCTGCGGCATATATAACTATCTTGGCAATCAGCCGGTCGGACGCGACGTCGTTGCCCGGATGATCAGGACTATGGTGCATCGTGGCCCAGACGACGAGGGATCCTATTTTGCGGGCCCGATTGGTCTCGGATTCCGCCGCCTGTCTATCATCGACCTGAGCCCCGCTGGGCATCAGCCGATGACCGACCCAGAGCGTAGGACCTGGGTAGTTTTCAACGGTGAAATCTACAACTTCCGCGAACTGAGGCGGGAACTGGAGGCCCGCGGCTGCCAGTTCAGGACGCAATGTGATACCGAGGTTATCGTCCAAGGCTACAACCAATGGGGTGACGACGTGCTGAACCGGCTGAATGGCATGTTCGGGCTGGCGATCTGGGACGAGCCCCGCAGACGGCTCCTAGTGGCACGAGATGCCATGGGGATCAAACCCGTGTACTACGCCCTGCGGAACGGGACCTTGTTTTTTGGATCTGAGATCAGGCCGGTGCTTGCTGGCTTGGGAGAACGGCGACGGGTCAACCCGTTGGCTCTCAATATGTTTCTTCGCTATCGCTACACGCCGGCCCCTCTGACCCTCTTTGACGGCGTAAGGAAATTGGCCGCCGGTGAAAAGCTGACCATTGCAAACAAGGCCGTTGAGACCGCCCGCTGGTACAAGTTCGTTCCCGTGCCGCTTTCACCCACTCCCAGCTCCAGCGAGGCCAGAGAAACCTTGCTCGAACTCTACAAGCGCGCAGTGAGGCGCCATCTGATAAGCGATGTTCCGGTTGGCCTGCTTCTCAGCGGAGGCATGGATTCCGGGTTGCTCCTCGGCCTGATGAACCTCTGTGGATCCTCGTGGCCCACATTCACTGTCGGCTATGGTAGCATGTTCAAGGACGATGAGCTCGATGACGCGGCCGCAACGGCCCGCTACTACTCCGCGCACAACGCCGTGGTGCGGCTTGATAGGCAATCCTTTGAAATGGCTCTCCCCAAGATCGTGGATCTGCTGGAAGAGCCCGTCGCGTCTTCCTCTATCGTGCCGATGTACTTCGTCTGCCAGCGAGCGCGCCAGGACGTAAAGGTGGCCCTGATCGGGCAAGGCCCGGACGAACTCTTTGGGGGCTACACCCGTCATCTCGGCGTCCGTTATGGGTCCTATTGGAGGCGACTGCCTCAATGGCTTCGATCGCCAATGGCGAGCATGGTAAAAGCGCTCCCGCGGCAGGAGGCCCTGAAAAGGGCGATGTACTCGTTGGACACCGAGGACAGGCTTAAGCGTTACCAGCAGATCTTCTCGATCCAGCCATCCGACGTCATCGATAGCCTCTTCCGCCCCGACCTGCTTCCGCCTGATGCTGATGGCAAGGTGTTGGAATGCTGGGCGGAACTTACCCCGGCCATTGATAAGCAGGACGAGCTTAACGGATTTCAACTCCTGGAAGTGCGTTCGTCGCTGCCGGACGAACTTCTCATGTACGGGGACAAACTTTCAATGGCCCACAGCCTGGAGGCCCGCGTTCCCTACCTTGACCGCGACGTCGTCGAATATGTCCAAAGGTTGGACGCCCGCTTCAAGGTAAGGAACGGCTCGAGGAAATGGCTGCACCGTCGGGTTTGCCGGCAGTTCCTGCCGAGGGAGATAGTCCAGCGAAAGAAGCGGGGGTTTGCCGTCAATGTCGTGGACGACTGGTTCCACGATGCGCTCCGCGGGAAGATCAAAGGTTATCTGCTCGACGACCAATCGCTCATGTATGAATTCCTACAGCCGGACGTTGTCCACCGCCTCCTCGGCGAGCACGCCTCGGGGCGGCAGGACAACCACAAGGTTCTCTTCAGCATCGTGGTCTTTGAGCAGTGGCTGAGATCGGGCGAAACGCCCGCGCCAGCTAGTCAATCCAGATGAGTCCAACATTGCCGTCACGGGTTGTCGTCGCCGCAATGACGAGCTGTCCATGAGCAGTCGGAATTCACCAGCATGTGATCATTCAGGGTACTTCCGAATGGCTGTATGCCTGTGTAGAACCGGCATTGTCTCGGCGATCTTCGCTGGATTGCAAGGGACACTGGCCTCGGTAATCCCTGAAGACAGGCTGCCTCCTGGAGGCCTGTTCCACGCTGGTGTCGCTGGCGGTATTCCCACAAATTACGCGGAATTCTGCAACGTCGCAGTCAATATCCCCGGTTCCGCGCTTCGGGCACGGGGAGATGGCGTGAGCGACGATTCCGACGCGATAAACGCGGCGCTCGCCCTGTGCCCCGCAGGCCATTTTGTCTTTGTTCCCGCGGGCATTTACCGGATTTCCAAAACGATCCGCTTCCCCGCCCGCGCGGTGGCTCTTCGGGGCGCAGGCTCACAAAATGACGCGGCGCGCACAGTCTTACTCTGTTATGGCACGGGGTCGGCAGTCTCCATGAACGGCAAACTAAGGTTCGTCGGCTGGCTATCGGGGATCAGGGACGGCTATGTTGCCGGGTCGACGGTCCTCAAGCTCTCGAGCCGTCTGGAGACCCTATCCCTTTCCAAGGGTGACATCCTGATTGTCGCCGAGGACAGCGATCCCATACTCGGGACAACGGAGGGCGGAAGGCTCGAGTCCATGGCCGGGCGACTGCCGGCATCCCATTTTCGGTGGTCCGCTTCGCATTCGGCCAAGGGAGCGTTTTATGTCGGCGCAGCAGGCAGAGGCGATCCCCACCTAACGGAATCCAAGATAAGGCAGGTGTTCTACTCGCTGAAACCGGGAGTCGAGCGGATGCTGATTGATGTGCCCGGATTACCACTAGCACCAGGCCAATGGACATTCGGGAATCATGACACGCTGGGTTTTGAAACTCTCTACGTGAGGCTTCCTGGCGACGTCGATCCCGCCGCGTTGCCTCCCGTTGGCACCGACGGCGTGCCGGATGGCGGAGTGTGGTTTAACTCCGGAATCGGCTGGGGAGGCGTTTATCTTTCGCCGAGAGGCCTTTACGTCCATCTTGGCCAGGGATTCAAGGTCGTGTCGAAAGATGGCCCTGCCGTGACGCTTGACCGTCCGTTTTATTGGTCGTTCAGCGGGAAGAGGATCGCGGCCGTTTCGTATTCTCCGGGCGGCACGGGAATGGGCCTCGAGGACTTGTGCATCCAAGTGATGCAGGCTAGGCCCTCTGGAGATGCCGTCGTCCTGCAGAGCACGACGGGCTCATGGGTAAAGAATGTCGAAGTTAAGAACGCCTCTAGGAATTTCATCGTCGCGACGAACACAATCGACTGCGAATTCCGTCACAACTATGTGCACGAGCCGTGGGATTCGCAGGGAGGAAGCGGTTACGGGATCCGCATGCTAGGGTGGAATTTCAACAATCTTATTGAGGACAACATAGCCTATAGCTGTCGTCATTCCTACGAGGTGGATGGAATGAACACCGGACACGTCTTTGGGTACAATCTGAGCCTGGACCCAAACGATAACACGAACGGCAGTCTCCACGCGACTAACAACGACGGTTACCTCTACCAAGATTTCCTGACCCACGGATCGAGTCCGCGGTTCTGCCTCTACGAGGGCAACGTCGGCGCGAGGGCCTATTGCGACTTCGTACACGGCAGCGCCAACAACCTGGTTTTTTTCCGCAACCGTTTCCGACTACACGAGGGCCATATCCAAGACTATGTCTTTTACAAAGGCTCGGAGACCGTCGACTTTGACCGCTGGAACGACTATATGACTGTGGTCGGTAATATACTCGGCTATCCAGCTATGCAGTCTGATCAGATCGGCGAGAAGGGACACCCGATGGAATACGAAGGGTCCTACCGCTCGATTTACCGACTGGGCTACAATGCCGACGACACTGCGAGGATTGTAAGTGATGCGACACCGAAGATGACCCTACTTCGCCATGGCAATTTCGACTACGTCAACAATGCGGTCATTTGGGATCCCGCGATTCCAGATCACCACTTACCCGACAGTTACTATCTGATAAGCAAGCCGCCATGGTTCGGCAACCTCCGGTGGCCCGCGGTCGATCCGGCTAACGCCCCGACATCCGAAGAGACGTCGTTGTTGCCCATTATCCCAGCAATGGAAAGGCTTCTGAGAATCGCGCACCCGTCCCCGCCACGCTAAGGCGAGTGCCGCCGATTTCGCAGGAGCCACCTCCAATGACGCTAATCCGACGCGTGTCCCCGCAGCAGCGCGCGCAAACGCCCACTCACGACTTCCACACCACTTCGATTGACGATTCTTTGCATGATTTCAGAGCCGCCACAAGTTCATCACCGTCGAGCCATTGCTCACATCTTAGTCCAAGCCGGCAACTTGCCACATAGTTAAATTTCCCGGATCGGGACAAACAGCTGAGTGCATCGACGCATTTGATGCCCTCCGGCAAGAACTCAGGTAAATTAACCTCAAACGACAGAAAAGGGACGATCTGATGTAGGCCAGCCAAAACAGCTGCTTCATACCCTTCGACGTCGATCTTGATGAAAAATGGGAGTCCGAATTCATCAATTAACTGGTCGAGCGTGATCGTTTCGACTACTTTTTGCACCGAAAAGCCAAGCTCCTTCCCAAACCGACTCTTGTCATTTCTGAGTGTATCAACCCACTTAGAACTCAAAGTATTCTTTGCGGACCCTGGCTCCTCGATCCACATGACCTCCTCTCGATTAGTCGCCCCGACTGCTTTGGCTACGACGAACACAGGGTTCTTTGATACCCGAAGTCTTAAGAACCGCTGTTTCAGTGTCTCCTGATTCGCCTCGTCTGGGTCCACGGCTATGACAGTCGCACCTAATCGTAGAAATATATCGGTTTTGTTTCCGCAGTTCGCTCCGATATCAAACACTATATCTCCTTTATCTAGGTTTGTTAGAATTCCCTTGTAGAAATCCACCTCTATAGCACGCTCTCTCAAGATACGTCGGTCGGCAATGCCCCAATAAAGGTCATAGATTATTGATTGCTTCAAACGCTGATAGAGACCGAATCGTTTAAGCAGAGACTTTACCTGCGATTTAATTCTAAGACTCACGTTGGCTTCCTTTCAGGTTCCGCCTTTTATGGGCCCATTTTGGCGGCCCGAATTCCTAGAGCTGACTCCTCTTCTGCATCCGGCTTGAGCTGCTCCAAACTGCATTCTCATGCAGGGACAACAGGCCGTTGCCGCCCGGAACGCCAAACTTAACCTCGCTGAACTTAGAGGTTTTCTGCGGCCTCGCTTGCTGGGCCGCCGTAACCAGTCCGAGCAGATATTGAGGGCGTCTCGAGATGTGACATCGTTCGCGCATGCTCGGCCGGACACTGAACACATTCATTGTTGCCCTTTTAACGAGCCGAATTGGCGGTTCTGCGGCCAAGCTACTAGCCACTTGGGATATGCGGTTCATTACTTTGACGTCTGGCACACATTGCAAATAAGGAGCAACTACAAAATCGTTTAAGGGCGCGATCGCGACAACTGCGACGTCGTCTGAGCCCGGCGGCCGTGTGACCGACGTTTGAATTCGTTCCGAGGGCGGGGGTTATGCGTCTGTCTCATCCTCCACCCGAGTGCCTACCTGCCCCGAGACTGAGTCGGCTCAGGCCAAATCAAACACTATCACCACTCGTCTTCCGTTAGGTCACGAACGCCGCCGTTGGCGATCTCCCGCTCGCGTCAGATGATCAAAATGCAGGTTAGGATGTCATCGCCAGTGACCTCTTGAGTGCGCACATATGGGTAGTGTCCGTCAAGTTTCGCACATTCGGTGACCGGCAGGGCCGGAGGAAGGTTTTGAGTTTATGTTTGGGTTGAGCTGCCCGCGGAATGCCGGCAGCCGGGTCTGAGGGGCATCAATATA
>Ga0181526_10002069_pt1 | contig 17992 bp, 18 predicted proteins | sample PEATcosm2014_Bin_35_FD_119750 | JGI IMG/M metagenome (GOLD analysis project Ga0181526, IMG submission 119750) | Peatland microbial communities from MTU Mesocosm Facility, Houghton, MI, USA - PEATcosm2014_Bin06_30_metaG | ecosystem: Environmental > Terrestrial > Soil > Wetlands > Peat | place...
CCGGAACGGCGTCCCGTGGGTGAAGCGCTGGCCGAAGTAGGTGTCCCACGTGTCGAGGTGCGCGTCGAAGTGCACCAGGGCGAGCGGACCGTGCCGCCGTGCGGTGGCGCGCAGGAGGGGAAGCGCGATCGTGTGGTCGCCCCCGACCGCCAACAGCCGCCCGCCTCCCGCCAGGAGCGCGTCGGCCGCTGCCTCGATCTGCCCGACCGCCTCCTCGGCGCTGAACGGCGTGCACGCGATGTCGCCGGCGTCGACCACCTGGGCCAGTTCGAAGGGGAGCGTGTCGAGCGCCGGGTGGTAGGGGCGCAGGAGGCGCGAGCCCTGGCGCACCGCGGCGGGGCCGAAGCGGGCCCCGGGCCGGTAGCTGGTGCCCCCGTCGAACGGCACGCCCACCACCGCGATGTCCCACCGCGGCACCTCGGCCACGGTGGGCAGCCGGGCGAACGTGGCCAGACCGGCGAAGCGCGGGACCGCCGCGGCGTCGGCCGGACCGACGGGCGCCTCGCCGCCGGCCATCAGTCGTCGATGGCCTGGTAGACGAGCGCGCGCAGCTGGGCCCGGAACGGGTAGGCGACGGACGGGAAGAGTTGCGTCATGAACACCACGTAGAGGTCCTCGTCCGGGTCGACCCAGAAGGCGGTGCTGGCGGCCCCGCCCCAGTAGAAGTCGCCGCGCGAGCCGGCCATGGCCGTTGCCGCGGGGCCCAGGCCCACGGCGAAGCCCAGGCCGAAGCCGACGCCCTCGAAGCCCGCTTCACCGAAGCCCCCGATCGCCAGGTCCTGCAGCGACGCCCCGCCGGGCAGGTGGTTCACCGTCATCAGCTCCAGGGTCTTGCGCCCCAGCACCCGCCGGCCCTCGAGCTGGCCGCCGTTGGCCAGCATCTGGCAGAAGGCGACGTAGTCCCGGGTCGTGGACACCAGGCCGCCGGCGCCCGAGAGATAGGGCCGCCGCCGCACGAACCCGTTGGCGAAGGGGCCGTCCATCAGCCGCGGGGTGGTGCCCGGGCTGTGCTGGTAGCAGGGGGCGAGCCGGGACAGCGAGGCCTCGGGGACGAAGAAACCGGTGTCGACCATGCCGAGGGGCTCGAAGACCTCCCGGCGCAGGTACTCGTCGAACGGCAGCCCCGAGAGGATCTCGACCAGTCGGCCGACGATGTCGGTGGACAGGCCGTAGTTCCAGTGCGTGCCCGGGTGGAACTTGAGCGGGTGCTCGGCCAGCAGCGCGGTGACGCTCTCGAGGGTCTGCTCGCCACCGAGCGCCGCCCGGGCCGTGGCGAACGCGTCGTCGATCGGGTTCCCCGGGAAGAGGGCGCCGGGGAGCCCGGTCGTGTGCATGAGCACGTCGCGCATGTTCATCGGGCGCCGTGGCTTCACCAGGTTGACCGAGCCGTCGTCCTGCACCTCGCCGACCTGGAGGGTGCGCCAGGCGGGGATGTAACGGTGGACGGGGTCGAGGAGCTGGAACATGCCGCGCTCGTAGAGCTGCATGAGGGCGATCGAGGCGATGGGCTTGGTCATGGAGTAGATGCGGAAGATGGCGTCGTCCGCCATCGCGATGCCCCGCTCCCGGTCCATCAGACCCAGCGAGCGCTGGTAGGCCGTGTGGCCACCCCGGACGACCGTGATCTGGCAGCCCGCGATCTTCCCGGTGTCGACGTAATTCGTGCCGAAGTGCTCGGTGATGCGCTCCAGGCGGTCGGCACGCATGCCGGCCGCGTCGGGTTCGACCTTCACGTCCACCTCCTCAGGCCCGCTGCTCCTGCTCCTTCTTCTGCTTCTGGTCCCGCAGGTAGGCCGCCGTGCCCTCGAGGAACGCGCCGACGTCCTTCTCCTTGTTGGCGGTGACGCCGTGGAACCACTCGGGCACGTAGACCTGGGCGGCCCCCGACGCCAGCCCGGCCAGGACGGCGTCGACGGCCACCGAGACCGGCTCGGCCGCGACGGGCAGGTCCGGCACGTCGTTGTCCGGCAGCGTGAACAGCTCGGTGTCGATCACCCCCGGGTACACGACCATCACCTTGATGCCGTCCTCCCACAGGTCCACCGCCATCGCCTCGGAGAACGCCGTCAGCGCCGCCTTCGAGGCGTCGTAGGCGGACTCGCCGGGCGCGCTGAGCTTGGCGGCGATCGACGAGATGTTCACGATGGTGCCCGAGCCGCGGGCCAGCATCTGGGGCAGCAGGGCCATGGTCAGGCGCATCGGCGACAGGTAGTTGAGGTGCATGACCGCGGTGATGGTGTCGATGTCGAGCTCCTTCACGTGGCGCCGCTTGGGGATGCCGGCGTTGTTGACCAGGAGGTCGACACCGCCGAAGGCGTCCATGACGTCGACGGCCAGCTGGTCCACCTCGTCGTCGTCGGCCAGGTTGGTGACCCACATCCGGCTGTCGGGGGAGTGCGCCATGCAGCGCTCCACGACGTCGGCCAGCCGGTCGGCCCGTCGGGCGCAGATGCCGACGACGGCACCCCGCTCGGCCAGGGCCTCCGCCAGCCCGGCCCCGATGCCCGAGGAACCCCCCGTCACCAGCGTGCGGCACCCCTTCAAGTCCAACGCCATCGTCCACCCCACTTTCGGTCCGTGACCGTGCTCACCTTAGGCACGCCGGGACCCGTCGGGTATTGACATTTTGTTGACGCGCCCATCCGCCGCGTTCACATCGGATTCACGGGAGCACCGGCAGGATGGGCGCCATGGCAGACCTTCTCGTAGTGCTCAGCTTCGTGGTGTTCATCGCCGCGTTCCTGGGCTACATCTGGCTCCTGGAGCGGGTATGAACGTCATCCAGGGCATCCTGCTCGGCATCTCGGTCCTCGTCTTCATCTACCTGGGGATCGCCATGTTCAAACCTGAGTGGTTCTGATGGGTTTCTTCTGGACCATCGTCGTCCTCGTCATCCTGCTCGCGCTGGCCTGGCGGTACCTCGGTGCCTACATGGTGGCCGTCTTCGAGGGACGGGTGCACTTCCTCGCCTTCATCGAGCGCCCGATCTACGCGCTGCTCGGCACCGGCCCGGAGAAGGAGCAGACCTGGAAGCGCTACGCCGGCTCCGTGGTCGTCTTCTCGGGGCTCTCCTTCGCGATCACCTACGCCATCCTGCGGCTGCAGGGGTCGCTGCCGCTGAACCCCCAGCACCTGGGTGCCGTCGGGCCCGCGCTGTCGTGGAACACGGCCGCGTCGTTCCTGACCAACACCAACTGGCAGAACTACGGCGGCGAAGAGACCATGTCGTACCTGTCGCAGATGTGCTCGCTGACGGTGCAGCAGTTCGTCACGCCCGCCGTCGGCATCGGCGCCGCGCTTGTCCTCATCCGCGGCTTCTCCAAGAAGGGGTCGCCGACGGTGGGGAACTTCTGGGTCGACATCACCCGTGCCCTGCTCTACGTCCTGCTCCCGATCGCCACCGTTGCCGGCATCATCTTCGTGGGCCAGGGCGCGGTGGACACCCTCGGCGGCCCAGTCAACGTCCACAACGCGCTCAACGGCGTCTCCCAGACCATCGCCGTCGGGCCGGTGGGCTTCATGGAGGTCATCAAGCAGCTGGGCACGAACGGTGGAGGGTTCTTCAACATCAACTCGGCCCACCCCTACGAGAACCCCACGGGCCTGACCAACCTGCTGTCCATCTTCCTGCTGCTCTGCATCCCGGTCGCCCTGACCTACGTCTTCGGCAAGATGGTGGGAGCACTCCGCCAGGGCGTGGCCGTCCTCGCCGCCATGATCATCATCTTCGGGTGCTGGGTCGGCTTCGCCGTGGCCGCCGAGCACCAGGCCAACCCCGCCGTCCAGGCGGCCGGCCTCATCCACCAGCCGACCGGGAACACCACCGGCAAGGAGGTGCGCTTCGGCGTGCCGAGCTCGGCCCTCTTCGGCGTGGCCTCGACCCAGACCTCCACCGGCTCGGCCAACTCCGCCTATGACTCCTTCACGCCGATCGGGGGCGGTGCGCTGCTCACCGGCATGATGATGGGAGAGGTCACCCCCGGCGGCGTGGGCAGCGGGCTCTACACCATCTTGATCTACGCCATCATCGCCGTCTTCATCGGCGGGTTGATGGTCGGTCGAACACCGGAGTATCTCGGAAAGAAGATACAGGCCACGGAGGTGAAGCTGGCCGGCCTGGGCACGCTTGTGATGCCGATCACCGTCCTAGTCGTCACCGGCTTGGCCGTGTCGCTCCACGCCGGCAAGATCGGGCCCGAGAACGCCGGTCCACACGGCTTCTCCGAGATCCTCTACGCCTTGACCTCCCAGGGGAACAACAACGGATCCGCCTTCGGCGGCCTCACCGGGAACACGCCCTTCTACAACATCCTGGGTGGCATCGACATGCTCATCGGCCGCTTCGGGATCATGATCCCGGCCATCGCGTTGGGCGGCGTCCTGGCGGCCAAGAACGTGGTGTCCGCCGGTGCCGGCACCTTCCGCTCCGACAACCCCATGTTCGTCGGCCTCCTCATCGGCGTCATCATCATCGTCGGAGGCCTGACGTTCTTCCCCGCAGTGTCCCTCGGTCCGATCGTCGAGCAGTTCAGTCACGGAAAGTTCTTCTAATGACGCTCACCGCCACCAACCCTTCGCCGCCACCGTCGTCCGCGCCGCACGGCGTGGCCGAGTCCCGCGGCCTCTTCGACCGCGAGATTCTCGGCGAGGCCCTGATCGGCTCGTTCACCAAGTTCGATCCACGGGTGCAGGTCAAGAATCCGGTCATGTTCGTGGTGCTGATCGGCTCGATCATCACGTTCATCGAGTCGATCGCTCACGGCGGCATCTTCAACTGGTCGATCACGATCTGGCTGTTCCTGACCGTCGTGTTCGCCAACTTCGCGGAGGCGATGGCCGAGGGCCGTGGCAAGGCCCAGGCGGTGGCCCTGCGCAAGATGCGCTCGGAGACCATGGCGCGCCGCCTCAACCCCGACGGCACCGAGGAGCTCGTGCCCGCAGCCTCCTTGGCCAAGGACGACCGCGTGGTGTGCGAGGCGGGCGACGTCATCCCCTCCGACGGCGAGATCCTCGAGGGGGTCGCCTCCGTCGACGAGTCCGCCATCACGGGCGAGTCGGCCCCGGTCATCCGGGAGTCGGGCGGCGACCGCTCGGCCGTCACCGGCGGGACCACTGTGCTCTCCGACCGGATCGTCGTGCGCATCACTGCTGAGCCGGGACACACCTTCTTGGACCGCATGATCTCGTTGGTCGAGGGGGCCAACCGTCAGAAGACCCCCAACGAGATCGCCCTGACCATCCTCCTGGCGGTGCTGACCATCATCTTCCTCCCCGTCGTCGTCGTGCTGCAGCCCTTCGCAGGCTTCGCCGGCGGCACGGTCTCGGTGGTGGTCCTGGTCTCCCTGCTGGTGTGCCTCATCCCGACCACCATCGGTGCGCTGCTGTCCGCCATCGGCATCGCCGGCATGGACCGCCTGGTGCAGCGCAACGTGCTCGCCATGAGCGGCCGGGCCGTCGAGGCGGCCGGCGACGTGCAGACCCTGCTCCTGGACAAGACGGGCACCATCACCTTGGGCAACCGCATGGCGTCGGGGTTCTTCCCGGCTCACGGTCACACCGAGGAGGATGTCGCCAGCGCGGCCCAGCTGGCGTCGCTGGCGGACGAGACGCCGGAGGGCCGCTCCATCGTGGTGCTGGCCAAGGAGCGCTTCGGCATCCGCGAGCGAGAGCTCTCGGGACCACACGAGTTCGTGCCGTTCTCGGCCACCACGCGTATGTCGGGCCTCAACGTCGACGGGCACCAGATCCGCAAGGGTGCCGCCGAGGCGGTGCGCAACTGGGTGGTCGAGCAGGGCGGGACCGTGCCCGACGGGCTGCAGGAGATCGTCGACCGCATCGCCCGGCAGGGGTCCACGCCCCTGGTCGTGGCCCAGGACTCCGACATCCTCGGTGTCATCGAGCTCAAGGACGTCGTGAAGTCGGGCATCAAGGAGCGCTTCGCCGAGCTGCGCGCCGCCGGAATCCGCACCGTGATGATCACGGGGGACAACCCGCTCACGGCCGCGGCCATCGCGCAGGAGGCCGGGGTGGACGACTTCCTGGCCGAGGCGACGCCCGAGAACAAGATGGAGCTGATCAAGGCCGAACAGGAGGGCGGGAAGCTCGTCGCCATGACGGGCGACGGCACGAACGACGCGCCGGCCCTGGCGCAGGCCGATGTCGGTGTGGCCATGAACACGGGGACCACGGCGGCCAAGGAGGCCGGCAACATGGTCGACCTCGACTCCAACCCCACCAAGCTGATCGACGTGGTGGAGATCGGCAAGCAGCTGCTCATCACGCGGGGGTCGCTCACGACCTTCTCCATCGCGAACGACGTGGCCAAGTACTTCGCCATCATCCCGGCGCTGTTCGTGGTGATCTACCCGCAGCTGAACAGCCTCAACATCATGCACCTCCACAACGCGCAGAGCGCCGTGCTGTCCGCCGTCATCTTCAATGCGTTGGTCATCGTCGCCCTGATCCCCCTGGCCCTGCGCGGCGTGAAATGGCGTCCCTCGGGTGCCGCCGCCATCCTCCGACGCAACGTCTTCATCTACGGAATCGGAGGGATCATCACCCCCTTCATCTTCATCAAGTTGATCGACGTCATCATCGTGGCGCTGCACGCCTACTAAGGAAAGCCGAGCATGCTCACCCAATTCCGCCGCTCCGCCATCTTCGTGATCATCTGCCTGGTGCTGTTCGGCCTCGTCTACCCACTGGTCGGCGTCGGCATCTCCCAGCTGTTCTTCAAGCACCAGGCCGACGGCTCCATCACGGCCAACGGCTCCACGCTCATCGGGCAGGACTGGTCCAAGACCAAGTGCCCCGGGCACCTGCGGGGCAGCTGCGTCTTCCAGGGTCGCCCGGACGCCCTCGGGCCGTACTCCGACGCCAACTCGAAGACGCCCAACCCCGCGGGGCACCCGGGCGACGACCCCCTCGTGGCCAACGGTGTCGCCGGCGAGTCCGGGGCGACCAACCTCGGACCCCGCTCGCAGGAGCTCCTCGACTACACCAAGACCCTCATCGTCTACTGGCGGGCACGTGGGGTGAACCCGACCTCCGACCTCGTGACGACCTCAGGCAGCGGGGTCGACCCCGACATCACGCCCCAGGACGCGCAGGCGGAGATCCCCATGGTGTCCAACGCGACCGGCCTGTCGGCGGCGACCCTCCAGCACCTGATCGACCAGCAGACCCAGGGCATGCAGTTGGGCTTCTTGGGCTCGCCGTATGTCAACGTGCTGCAGCTCAACGAAGCGCTGGCCAAGCTCAAGACGTGAGCTGCCGCGCCACCGCCATCGCGGCGTTGGTGCCGCGGCGGCGGGCGGTGGTGGCCGGGGAGGTCGAGTCGGTCGTCTCCTACGAGCGGCCCTGGGTCCGCACCGACGCCGTGCTCAACGACGGGACCGGCACGGTCGTCCTGCGCTTCATGGGCCGGTCAGGGGTGCCCGGGATCGTCAACGGGAGCCGTCTGGTCGCCGAGGGCACGCCGGCCGTCGAACGCGGCGTGCTCCTGATCCGCAACCCGCTCTACTCGTTCGGCGCCGGCGGGTGATCGCCCGGGACCAGCTGGTACCCGATGCCGGGCACGGTCTTGAGGACCCGGCCCTCTTCGTCCCCCATCTTCTTGCGCAGCCGGTGAGTGTAGACCCGCACGTAGTTGGACTCGGCGCCGTAGCCGGGACCCCACACGTCCTTGAGGATCATGTGGTGAGTGCACACCTTGCCGGCGTGGCGGGCGAGATACGCCAGGAGCTCGAACTCCTTCGCCGTGAGCTGCAGCTGCGCGCCCGACAGCGTCGCCATGTGGTGGACCAGGTCGACGTGCAGGTCGCCCACGTCGATGTCCGTGGTGTGCTCCGGTCCGTCACCCTGTCGCGCCGCGGCGTGGCGCAGCGCGACTCTCAGCCGCGCCTCGAGCTCGGCCATGCCGAAGGGCTTCGTCACGAAGTCGTCGGCCCCGCTGTCGAGCGCCTCCACCTTGCGGCGCTCGTCGCCGTAGGCGGACAGCACGACGATGGGCACGCCGGAGAATTCCCGGATGCGACGGCAGACCTCGAGCCCGTCGAGGTCGGGCAGGCCGAGGTCGAGGATCACGAGGTCGGGCCCTGCGAGGGCCACCTGGTTGACGGCATCGACCCCCGAGTGCGCGGTGAGCACCTCGTCCCCCCGCGCGGTCAGGCCGATCCGGAGGGCCTTGAGCAGCGAGGGATCGTCGTCGACGACGAGCACCTTGGGCATGTCGGCTGCTCAGGCCGGCGCCGTGACGAGCGTGTCGCACGGGACGGTGAAGACGACGCGCGCACCGCGCTCGACGTCGGGGTCGATCCAGATGAGGCCGCCATGGGCCTCCACGAAGGCCTTGGCGATGGCCAGGCCGAGGCCCGCCCTGCCGCCTCCACCGTTCTGGCTGAACATGTCGAAGACCCGTTCCCGGTCCTGGCGGGCGATGCCAGGACCGTCGTCGGTCACCGAGATCTCCACGCGCGTGGCTGCGCTGCCCGGCGCCGTCCGCGCTGCGACGCGGATGACGCTGTCATCGGGGGACAGCCTTTCAGCATTCTCGAGCACGTTCGCCAGCACCTGGCTCATGAGGACGTGATCGAGAAGGAGGAGCGGCAGGCCCTGCGGTTCGTCGACCATGATGCGCCCGGGCGCCACGATGCCCCCGAGCGACGCCATTGCCTCGGCCACCAACTCGTCGAAGGCGACGGCGGTCGGCCGCAGCTCGAGCGCACCCGACTCAATGCGGGTCATGTCGAGGAGGTTGGTCAGCAGGCGGGCCAGGCGGTCCGACTGCAACTCAATCAGCTCCAGCAGCTCAGCCCGGTCCTCGGAGCCGAGTCGGGTGTGGTCCTGGCGCAGGCTCGAGACGGCGGTCTTGATGGAGGCGAGGGGCGTCCGCAGGTCGTGCGAGGCTGCGCCCATGAGGGCGCGCCTCCAGCGGTCGACCTCCTCGAGAAGGCGCGCCCGCAACGCCTGGTCCCGCAGTTGGGCGCGGTCGACCGCGAGCGCGGCCTGGTTGGCGAAGGTGCCGAGCAGGCTCCGCTCCCGCTCCGCCAGTTGCACGTCCTGGAGCACCAGGATCCCGACCGGTCGGAGGCTCACCACGAGGGCCACCGACACCCGGCGGGGCGCTCTGTCGTCGACCAGACCGAGGGAGCGAGCCTGGCCGCCACCCGATGTCACCGAGGCCAGGTCGTCGTCGTTCATGGCCTGGCCGGCCGAGGCCGCCACCTGCAGCGCCTCGCCCGAACCCGATGCCTCCGGGTTGGCGTCGGGCAGCACCAACGCCGTCCAACGTGGCATGAACACACTCTGCACGGTGCCCACGATGTGCGTCAGCAACTGAGAGAGCGTGAGGTCGCCGATGAGGGCCTTCGACAGTTCGAACAGCCGCTCCGACTCCTCGGTCCGGCGCAGCGCCTCCTCCCGTGCCCCGCGCAGCTTGGACACCAGCTGGGCGACGATCAGAACGACCACGGCGTAGACCGCGAGTGCGATCCAGTTCTGGGGCGAGCGCACCGTCAGCGTGTTGTACGGCGGCAGGAAGAACCAGTCGTAGGCGAGGAAGCCAGCCACTGTTCCGACGGCGCCCGCCGGAAAGCCGCTGATCACCGCGCCGACGAGCGCAGGCACCACCAGGACCAGAGCGGGGATCGCAATGCTCAGGTGGGAGCGGAACGGGAGCATCAGTGCGACGAGCGCCACCAGGCCGGCGAGGGTCACGGCGATCCCGACAAGGTTGTGCTGGTACGTTCCCCTGGTAACCAGCTTGCCTGGCGTCACGTCTGTCACGGCTTTCTGTCCATCGGAGCGTCTTCCGAGTGTACCGACGCAGTGGCGGGGGACGGCGAAAGGTAGGGATGAACTCAAACGGCGAAGAAGAAGGGGTCCGGCCGACCGGTCGCTTCCGCGTCTACCTGGGCGCAGCGGCCGGTGTCGGCAAGACGTGCGCCATGCTCGACGAGGGATGGCGCCGCTTCCAGCGCGGCGCCGACGTCGTGGTCGGGTTCGTCGAGACGCACAAGCGCCCCTACACCATGGAGCAGATCCGCGACCTGCCCGTCGTTCCGCGCAAGCAGGTCCAGTACCGCAACGCGGCGTGGGAGGAGATGGACGTCGACGCCGTCATCGCCCGGCGGCCCGACGTGGCCCTCATTGACGAGCTGGCCCACACGAACGTGCCGAACTCCGGCCGGCACCCGAAGCGGTGGGAGGACGTGCTCGAGATCCTCGACTCGGGCATCGCCGTCATCACCACGGTGAACGTCCAGCACATTGAGTCCCTGGCCGACGCGGTCGAGCGGATCACCGGCGTCGGGGTGCGCGAGCGGGTGCCCGACTGGGTCGTGCGGCGGGCCGACCAACTCGAGCTGATCGACTCGTCGGCCGACCAGCTGCGCCGCCGGATGCTGCATGGGAACATCTATCCGGAGCACAAGGTCCCGTCTGCGCTGTCGGGGTTCTTCCGCAATGAGAACCTGGTGGCGTTGCGCGAGCTCTCGTTGCGCTTCGTGGCGGACGAGACGGAGGAGGAGCTGCTCGAGTACCTGCGGTCCCACGGTGCGGCGGGCGAGCTCTGGGAGACGACGGAACGGATCATGGTGGCCGTCACGGGCGCCCCGGGCAACGCTGCGGTGATCAGGCGGGCGGCGCGCATCGCGTCGCGCATCAAGGCCGATCTCATCGCGGTGCACGTGATCTCCGGCGATGCGGAGGCCACCCAGGCCAGCACGGCCGAGCTGGAGGAGTTGGTCAAGGCGGTGGGCGGCAGGTGGCAGACCCTCGAGGGTGACGACGTGGCGAAGACGATCTTCGCCGCCGCCGTCGACCAGCAGATCACCCAGATCGTGATCGGTACCTCGAGGCTCACGCGGTGGCAGTCCATGACGAGGGGCTCGGTGATTCAGCAGATCCTCCGGATGGCGTCCGAGAACGACATCGACCTGCATGTGATCGCGCGCCGCGACGTCCCCAACGACCGTGCGACCTCGGAGGATGTGACCTAGCGGGGAGTGGCGCCGCGCCGCGGTGCGAGCGGGGGTGGACTAGAAGAACCGACCGTGCGACAGCTGCTCCACGAGCGGCCCCAGTGAGGCCGCCGGGAAGAAGGACAGGCCCCCGACGATGAGGACGACCCCGATCAGCAACCCGGCGAACATCGGCGTGTCGGACCGGAACTGGCCGCGGGACCCCTGGAGGGTCCGGCCGCGGGCCAGCACGCCGGCCAGGGCCAGGGTCGGGACGATGGCGCCGTAGCGCCCGACCACCATCGCCACCGAGCCCATGTCGTTGTAGAAGGTCGTGTTGGCGCTCAGGCCGCCGAAGGCGGAGCCGTTCGTGTTGGCCTCCGACGTGAACGTGTAGAGGATCTCGGAGAACCCGTGGGGACCGGCGTTGAGCGGACCCGCCCGCCCGGCGTGGACCGATACCGCGATGGCGCTGAGGACCAGGACGGTCACCGGCATGACCAGGATGGCCAGCCCCGCCAGCTTCATCTCCGTGCCCCGGATCCGCTTGCCCAGGTATTCGGGCGTGCGCCCCACCATCAGACCGGCCAGGAACGTCGTCATGATGGCGAAGGCGAGGATGGAGTACAGGCCGCTCCCGACACCGCCGGGGCTGACCTCGCCCAGCATCATCCCCGACAGCGCACCGAATCCACCGACGGGTGTGAAGGAGTCGAGCGAGGAGTTCGTCGCGCCACTCGATGTCTGGGTGCCGGCGATGTCGTAGAGCGTCGACGAGGTGTTGCCGAAGCGGACCTCCTTACCCTCCATGTTCCCGGACGGCTGGTGCACGCCGGCGGCGCTGACGGCCGGGTTCCCCTGGTGCTCGTAGGCCGCCGAAAATGCGAGCCAGCAGGTGAACAGCACCGCCATGACGGCCAGGATCGTGGCGCCCTGCCGACGGGAGCGCACCATCTTCCCGAACGTGTAGGTCAAGGCCACGGGGATGGCGAGCATGAGGACGATGGAGAGGAAGTTGGTCACCCCGGTGGGATTCTCGAACGGGTGCGCGCCACTGGTGGCGAACATGCCGCCGCCGTCGCTGCTCAACTGCTTGATCGACTCCATGGCGGCCACCGGTCCGAGAGGCAGGAGCTGCGTGACGCCGTTGAGGCTGTCGTGGATGGGCGTCGGTCCGGCGAGGGCGTTCACGCCGCCTTGTGCGGCGAAGATCAAGCCGGCGACGAAGGCGATGGGCACGAGGACGTAGAGGCAGCCGCGGACGATGTCGACCCAGAAGTTCCCGATCGTGTGCGAGCCCGACCGGGCCAGGCCTCGGATGAGCGCGACGGCCACGGCCATCCCGACGGCGGCGCTGGTGAACTGTGCGACCATGATCGCGCCCAATTGCGAGACGTAGGTGAGCGTCGACTCGCCCGCGTAGGCCTGCCAGCTGGTGTTCGACACGAAGGAGACGGCGGTGTTGAGCGCGAGCGCCGGGGGCACGCCGCCCAACCGCAACGGATTGTCGCCCAGATGGCCCTGGAGGCGGAGGACGACGTAGGCGAGGACCAGGCTGAGCCCCGAGAAGACGATGAGGGAGCCGGCATAGCCGGTCCACTCCTGCTCGGACTCGGGATGCGTGCGCAGGACCCGGTAGATCGGGCGCTCGAGCCAGGACAGCCAGGTGACCCTGCCCTCGTAGACCGCCGCCAGATAGGAGCCGAGGAAGCGCCAACTCACGGCGAGGACGGCGACGAGCGCGACCAGGGTCCACAGGAAGCTCATGAGACGTCCTTGGATCGGTTGGCGGCGCGGCGCCGGCGGCGTTGAGTCTGCGTCCTCGTGGTAAGAGCGTCAGGTCCGGCCGATCAATTTCCCGTTAACAAACCCGGCGATCGCGTGAATGATTCGCCAACGGATGGAAGCGGGTGATAGCGGGTGAGCGGCTGTGGGCCTACGCGCCGGACAGGTCGGCGAACGCCGCCTCGGCGGCCGCTCTGGCCGCCGCCTGCATGCAGCGGTTCAGGTGGGCGAGCGCCTTGGCGCGACGCGGGTCCCGGGCGAGGTACTTGGCCAGCGCCAGGGGGTCAGCGGAGCCGTCCGGCTTGCTCAGGGCGAAGACGGCCTGATCGACGATGTGCTCGTCCGGACGGTCGCTGATGCCGCGGTACACGGACCAGGGGACGCCGGCGTCCTCGCAGACCTCGGCCATCCCGGCCGCCTCCATGTCGACGGCGCCGAAGCCTCGCTCGAGGATCGGCTTCCAGATGTCGTCGTCGTCGAACAGCCCATCGGTCGTCATGAGCCCGCCGGAGGCCTCCCGGGGTGGGATCGGGTGGGCCCGGTACTCCGGGCCGTCCGGATACAACTGCACCCGGCTGGGCACCAGGAGCGAGCCGACGGGGAGGTCGGGGTCGAGCCCACCGGCGATCCCGACGACCATGACGTGGTCGAACCGGGCCGCCGCCAGCGCCGTACGGGTCGCTTGGCGCGCCAGGGCCGGCCCCATGCCGATGGTCAGTGAGGCGACGGACCACGCACCGGCGGTGCCCACGTGCGAGAAGACGGGATCCCCTTTGGCCGGCTTCAGTCCGAAGGAGGCGACGATGGCCTTGAGCTCGGGCTGCATCGGAGCGAGGACCGCCACCCGTTTGGTCGGTGCTGTCACCCCTTCATCATGACGGATGGTTCGCTAGCGTGTGCTGCCCGGCGAGGAGAGGAGTGCCATGCCCAGTGCCGAACAGGTGGTCCGTGACTTCTGCGCAGCGGCCAGCACGCGTGATCCCGAGGTTCTGCGCACCTACTTCTCCGACGACGTGGTGTACCACAACATCCCGATGGAGCCGGCCGAGGGCATCGAGGCCACGATGGCGGTCATCGGCATGTTCGTCGGGATGTGCGACGCGCTGGAGTTCGAGGTCCATCACCTGGCCAGCGACGGGTCGACCGTGCTGACCGAGCGGACCGACAAATTCACCATCAAGGGAACGACCGCCCCCCTGCCCGTCATGGGTGCCTTCCACGTCACGGACGGAAAGATCACCGCATGGCGGGACTACTTCGACATGGCGCAGGTAACGGCCATCTTCGAAGCGGGGTAGCGGGGTGCTGCTGCCTCAGTAGCTGTGGCAGCGGCCCGGCGCGTCGGGCGGTCCTCCGACGTACCGCGCCTCCCAGGCCAGCTGCACCGAGACCGGGGCGCTGCCTGCGGTCGGATACCCGTCGAAGTGGTGCCACTCGAGGATGCCGAAGTACCCGGCGTACGGGTTGTCGCGACCACCCTCCTCGCAGACGGCCGTCGCCACCCATGCGGCCGGGATCGTCTGCTCCTGGGCGGCAACCGCCTGGAAGAAGGCCAGGTTCTTGTAGAAGGTGGCGGCCTTCTGGGCCGTCTGGACCTCGTTGGAGTAGGTCACCAACTTGGCGACCTGTTGCGCCTGGGAATAGGACATCAACGTGTCGTCGATGCGCACCGCATGGTGCGGGCCGGCGCCCTGGTGGGAGCTGACCGCCTGGTGGCGGTTTGCCTGTGCCCAGGCGGCATCGCTGGTGAACAACGACATGAGTACAGCTGGAACGGCAACAACAATGACGGCCACCGCCGTCGTGAGTGCAATGCGGATCCGCACGGCACCTCCCTTCGTCGGGCGCGCGCTGGGCGCGCGCCAGGCTCTGCTCGGTGTAGGCGGGCTCCGGCCAGTGCATTCGCGCCCCGAACGGAGAGCGGGAAGGCATCGTCCGTTCTGGCATTTCGCCGCAGGGTGTGCGGCCGGTTGTGTACAGCCCCTTCCAGTTGTTGCTCGGTGTCATCCTCCATTCGGGGCCCCGGGATGCCCGGGGCGATCGACGTTCGGTCCTTACAGTCCGCAGACGTAGCGGGTCGTCCACGGCTCCCAGCCACGCTGGGAGTACAGCTTGAGGGCCGCGGCATCCTGCACGGCCGCCGGGTAGTCCTCGGCGGGGGAGGGCAGCCCGGTCAACGAGGTCCACGTCCCGAGCTCGAACTGGTACGCGCCACCGTTGCCTTCGCCGTAGTTGCCACCGGACTCGTGGTCTCGTATGCAGGCCCAGTCCGCCGTGTTGGTGCTGGTGGCGTCCGACGAGCCGGCGGCCGCGACCGGAGCCGGAGCCGGAGCCGCGGCCGGAGCCGGAGCCGGAGCCGCGGCGACGGCCGTCGCGCGCGCCGCCGCTTGCTGCGCCGCGGCCTGTTGGGCCGCCTCTTGCTTCTGCCGCGCCACCGCCTTCATGAAGTTCACGTCTTTGAGGTACGTGAGAAAGGCGAGGTCCTCGAGGTAGGTGGACTGCTGTTGGGCGGTCACGGTGTTGGAGTAGGTCACCAGCTTCGCGACCTTCTCGGCTTGGGCGTACGACATCAGCTTCATGTCGATCTTGACCGCCCGGTGCTGGCTGACCGCTTCGTGTCGGGTCACCCGCGCCGATGCGGCCGGTGTACTGCTGAACAACGTGAGAAGAAATGCAGGTATGGCAATGACGGCCACGGCCGTCGCGAGTGCAATGCGGATCCGCACGGCACCTCCCTTCGTCGGGCGCGAAAGTCCGCGCCAGGCTCTGATTGGTGTAGGCGGGCTCCGGCCAGTGCATTCGCGCCCCGAACGGCGAGCGGGAAGGCGTCGTCCGTTCTGGCTTTTCGCCGCAGGGTGTGCGGCCGGTTGTGTACAGCCCCGATGGGTGTTCTGGTGTCGTCCTCGATTCGCGGGCTCCGGTGCACCTGCAGGCAGGCGCTCGGAGCACTTGGTCAGTCTGAGCAGCCCGGATCGGTCGTCTGCTTCGTGTATGCAGTCAGAAGTCTGCCTACCGCATGCATCCGAAAGTCCGAACTGGTTTTGCGATCGGCAATGTAGCAGCAGCATTACGAAACCCATGTTCATCCCGAAATCGGTGGCGTGACCTGGGCTTATAGACGGTAATTATGTGATCCAAATCACAAAGTCCCAGGTCAAGCGGTCGCATTTGGGCAAATAAACCAGCATAAAAATGCCTTCAATTTCGCAAAAAGGCCCCTGACCAGTACCAACGCATGACCGTGAAAGAGGACGTCCCGGGCGGCCGGACCCGTGCGTGGCCCGTCCGGTGCTGCGTAGGGTCCCGTCCCGAGACGAGTCAGCGAGGAGGTCACCACGTGCCAGGGAGCGTCACCGTCACCGAGCAGGACCGCTACACCGTGGCGGGACTGATCAGGCACCTCGCGCGTCAGCAGCCCGATCACGAGATGCTCGTGCTCGGGAGCGAGCGACGCACCTGGAACGAGGAATTCGACGTCGCGTGCCGCGTGGCGCAGGCCGCCCGGCGTGAAGGGGTCGGCGTCGGCGACCGCATCGCGTTCCTGGACCGCAACGGGATCGCGTACTTCGACTTTCTCTTCGGCGGGTCGTTGATCGGCGCCGTGAACGTGGCCGTCAATTGGCGGCTCGCGGCCCCCGAGATGGGAGCCATCATCGACGACTCCGGTGCTCCGGTGTTGGCGATCCACCCCGACTACCTCCCCGCGCTGGCCGACATGCCCAGTGGGCTGCCCGCGGTGCGCCGGATCGTCGTCGTCGGAAATGCCGGCGAGGCGTCGTGCACCGATCCGCGCGCGGTCCCGTTCGACGCCTGGGTCGAGGGATGCGCCGCCGAGGATCCCGGGCACGTGGGTCCACCCGAGGAGGTGAGCATGCAGCTCTACACGTCGGGAACCACCGGGCTGCCCAAGGGGGTCATGCTGACCAACGCCAACCTGTCGACGGCGATCTCGGAGGCGGGCAAGACGTTCAGCATCACGGACGACACGGTGAGCCTGGTGGCGATGCCCCTGTTCCACATCGGCGGTTCCGGTTGGGCGCTCTGCGCCATGTCGCGCGGGGGCCGCTCCGTCATCCTGCGCGATGTCGACCCGGGCGTGCTGCTGGAGCTCGTCGCCGTCGAACGCATCACGGAGACGTTCGTCGTTCCCGCCGTCCTGATGATGCTGTTGGCCTCCCCCGTGCTGAGCTCGACGGACCTCTCCAGCCTGCGCCTGATCTTCTACGGTGCGTCCCCGATCTCAGAAGACGTCCTCGTGAAGTGCATGTCGACCTTCGGCTGTGACTTCTGCCAGGTCTACGGGATGACGGAGACGACCGGCGCCATCACCGCGCTCTCGTTCGAGGACCACGACCCCGACGGGCCGCGCCGTGGCCTCTTGCGCTCTGCCGGGAAGCCGCACGACTCGGTCCAGCTCCGGATCGTCGACCCCGAGACGGGTAAGGACGCCACCGTCGGCGAGGTGGGGGAGGTGTGGACCCGTTCCCCCTACAACATGGCCGGCTACTGGGGGAAGCCGGACGAGACGGCGCGCACGATCGACTCGGGTGGGTGGCTCCGCACGGGGGACGCCGGGTACTTCGACGCCGAGGGGTACCTCTACCTTCACGACCGGATCAAGGACATGATCGTCAGTGGCGGTGAGAACGTCTATCCGGCCGAGGTCGAGAACGTGCTCCTGTCGCACCCCGACGTCGTCGACGCCGCCGTCATCGGCGTGCCCGACGAGAGATGGGGCGAGACGGTGAAGGCGATCGTCGTGCCCGCACCCGGTGCCACGATCGACCAGTCGGCCGTCATCGACCACTGTCGCCGGACTCTGGCGCACTACAAGTGCCCGACCTCGGTGGACCAGGTCGAGGCGTTGCCGCGGAATCCCTCGGGCAAGATCCTCAAGCGCGAGCTCCGGGTGCCCTATTGGACGGGTCGGGAGCGGTCCATCAACTGACCCGTGCCGGGAGGCGCGCTACCTCTTGGTCTTCGACGTGCTGCTGTGGACGGCGTCCTTGACCTTCTCGCCGGCCTGCTTGAGGTGGCCGACGACCTGGTCGGCCTTCCCCTCCGACTCCAGGCCCTCGTCGTCGGTGGCGCGACCGATGACGTCCTTGGCCTTGCCGCGAGCCGTCTGCGCCGTGTTCTTTGCCTTGTCCTCGAGCGACATGGTGGTTTCTCCTCTGGTTGTCGGTCCACGTCCCATACCCGAACGGGCCCCGATCAATCACCCCGATCGATCTGCCCGATCGATC
>Ga0181526_10002070_pt1 | contig 17969 bp, 17 predicted proteins | sample PEATcosm2014_Bin_35_FD_119750 | JGI IMG/M metagenome (GOLD analysis project Ga0181526, IMG submission 119750) | Peatland microbial communities from MTU Mesocosm Facility, Houghton, MI, USA - PEATcosm2014_Bin06_30_metaG | ecosystem: Environmental > Terrestrial > Soil > Wetlands > Peat | place...
ACAGTCGACTGCGCGTCAACCAGGTTGGCGTCGCCCTTGTGGAAGAAGTTTTGGTCGGACCAGTCACGCCGATACTCGATCCGCGTCAGCAGGCCCTCCACCCACTTGTACTCGTAGGTGCCGGTGAACTCTTTGATCTCCTGCGCCAACCCGGTCGAGTACCCGTTCATGTCGTGGAAGAATTCGAAGCGTCCAGCGAGCGCAGACGTCCCTGTGATTTGCTCGTGCGCAGCAACCGCTACGCCCTGCCAGTGGTTGAGGTTCTTGTCTCCGCTCCCCGTGCTTGTGATTCCATCGCGGTTTTGGCCGTAGTCGTAGTTCAAATACGCGTTGAACTTCGCATTCGGCGTCAACAACAGCGTTGTGTCGATGAGGTTGCGATAGCCGTTCTGCGTGTCGGTGTTCGACGGGCCGGTGTAGTAGTTGAGGTTCCAGGTGTACTTCGGCTTCACCAACGCATTGGTCAAGCCGATCGTCACTCCGCCATTGTTCGTGGTCACGTTATTCCAGCCGTTCACCACCTGCACACCAATGGTGTCCACCTTCGATACCGGCAGCGAGGTGCGCACGCCAAAATGGTAGTAGGGAATCGCCCACGCGAACAGCAGCGAGCGCGAGTAATTCCAGTTGTCCTTGGACTCAATCACTTCGGCGCCCGCTGACGTGACAAACTTGCCGAAGTCCAGCTCGAAGCCCTTGGCCTTGGGCGGCTTGAGGCTCAGGAAAGCCTGCTCGATGTAATCGCCTTGATCGTGTGAGCCGGCATTCACCAGCGTGTTTGTACGGCCATAAAACAGATCGATGTGCGCGCCCACCGGGTCCGGATCGTGATTCAACGTCAACCGCGCCTCGCTCAGGTTGAACTGGTCCGTTTTGTCGTTGAAGTTGTAGAGATCGTTAGTCTGCAGGTTCGCCGCATTGCTGGGCCGGTTGGCGTTGTAGCTGTAGTAGCCGTCGATCAGGCCGCTGATGTCCATCGGGCCCACGCTCCAGGTCGGTGCCGCGGCCGGCGCCGCTGGCGCTGGCGGGGTTTGTGCGGCGGGCGGTGCCTGTGCGGCGGGCGCCGACGACGAGCTCTGATCCGTCGCGGGTGCCGCGGCGGCGGGGGTTTGTGCCACAGCTGTCAGCGAGGTCGTTAGGGCTGCACTGGCAAGAGAAAAAAGAAGGCGCTTCAGGTGAATCGTCACTGTTCCTCCAGTCGTTTTTTGGGTATTCGGCGGGACGCGGTAAGCGTTCAGAGACAACAAGGGCTCGGGGGTGCACGCAAACGTGTGCACGCCGGTGTTCAAAGACAGGCTGTGTCGCGCAGGCTCCCTGACTGAATGGGCGCTCTTTTTAGATCGCTCCAGTTCTGTTCGTCTTCAACTCGGGAACCATTTGTTGCAGCGGATTAACATCAGTAACTCAAACCCGTCATAAAGAAAAAATGAAGAATATAAAAAGATATCTTTATACACTTTTCCGGTGATTTTCGAGCACTCTCCGGACAGCGCATGGGCTCTCTCAACGGTCGCCACTACACCGCCTCCCATAAGAATCACATCAAATCCTGATAAAATTCGGGCGAGTCTCCTCTGGTTGTGAATAGCCGTGGCGCGGATCTTCCTGCTCGCCTCTCCGATCCTCGGAACAGCACGGCGCGTTGATCGACACGGTTTCAAACTGCAGGGTCGAAAGGCACTCCACTGAGTGCCCGAATCGGGAGGGCCTGGCCGGTTGTCTGGTACCTACATTCCGTTACGCATGTTCGCGGCTCGGCGCAATCGCGGGACCGGCTCCCGAGCGCTGCTGTTTACGCTGGAGTCGGCGCTGGGCATCGTGGCGGTCGTCTTCGTCGGCTTGTTCGCGCACTGGTTCCAGTGGCTGCTTCCTGTTTCTGCGCTCCTCTGTTTGCTCATTGTTGTTCCTACAGCGTTGCTCTGCGGGTTCTGGCAGGCTGTCGTCGTATCGCTCTCAGCCGTCGCTGTGCAAAGCTACATCACTGCCCGCCAGACCGCTTTCAATCCCGCTGCTGATCCTGCCAACTCCGTCACCCTTCTGGCCTTCGTGCTCACCGCCCTTCTGGTCAGCCGGCTCTCCGCGCGTGTCAACGAGCACGCCAAAGAAGCCGAGTCGTGGGGCGGTCAGATGCACGACCTCTACGAGTTCACGCGGCGCACACTGCAAATGAATCTGCACGTCGAGCCGGGCCTCCAGCTGGCCGAATTGGTGCATGACATCTTCGCTCTCGAAGCCGTAGTGGTCTTCGATGCCGACCTGCATGAGATCTATCAAGCCGGCTTCTGGAACGAAGATCCGCAGGAGCTGGCACAAAACGTCTACTACTTTGAAACCTCCGATGACGACCTGGAGACCGGCATCAGCCGCCGCGTGGTTCGTCTTGGAGCCGTGCCCATTGGCAGCCTTGTGGTCCGAGGCGAGACGAGCCCGCTCACCAATAACGCCATCGCGTCGCTCATCGCCATCACCTTCGACCGCTATCGCGCCTTTGCCAATGAGAGCCGCATCGAAACCGAGCGCCGCACCGAGCAGTTGCGCGCCACCGTGCTCGACAGCCTGGCCCATGCCTATAAGACCCCGCTCACCGCGATCCGCGCTGCCAGCACGGGCTTGAGCGAGATGGGTCGGCTTTCGCCGGCTCAATCCGAGCTGGTCTGCCTCATCGACGAACAAGCCGGGCAGCTCAGCGAGCTCACCAAGCGCCTGCTGACCACCGCCCGCCTCGATGCCGGCGAAGTCTCCGTCGACGCACACCCCCACAGCGTCAGACCGCTTATCGAAGATGTCGTGGCCAGCCTCAGCGAACGCTTGGCCAGCATGAAGGTCGTGATCGAAATACCGGATGAAAACCTTGTTCTCACCTGCGATCGACAGCTGATCGTCATGCTGTTGACCCAATACATCGACAACGCCTGTAAGTATTCGATCTTCGGCACCGCCATCACCATCCGTGTTCTTCAGCTCCACGCCGAGGTGATCTTTTCTGTGCACAGCTTTGGTCCCGTCATCCCCATGGCCGACCGCGAGCGCATCTTCGACCGCTACTATCGTTCGTCCAACGCCTCCAACCGCGCACCCGGAACCGGCATCGGTCTTGCCGTTGCCAAGCGCGCAGCCCTCATTCATGGCGGATATGTCTGGGTCACCAGTGATGAAGAGGAAGGCACGACATTTTACGCAGCCATCCCCGCTCCGGTACAAAAGAGGAAAGCTCGATGAATCAATCTGTGATTCGTGTTCTCATCGTCGACGACGAAGCCGCCATTCGCCGCGCCCTGCGCCCCCCACTGAGCGAACTCGGCTTCCAGATCCACGAGGCGTCGCGCGGTGAGGAGGCGCTGCAGTTACTCCACTCGACTCAGGTCGACGTGGTTCTGCTCGACATCAATATGCCCGGCATTGGCGGTATTGAAACCCTGCGCCGCATCCGCGCCGCCGCACCTCGACTGCCTGTGCTCATGGTGACCGTGCTCGACGGAGAAGAAGAGAAGGTCGAAGCGCTTGAACTCGGAGCCGACGACTACATCACCAAGCCGTTCAGCATCCGCGAGCTCATCGCCCGCATTCGCACCGCGCATCGCCGCGTACACGCGCCGGTCCGCGTCGAAGATGCCCCCATGGAGATCGGCGAAATCCGCCTCGTTCCAGCACGCCGCAGTGTCACCAAGCGCGGCCAGCCCGTCCACCTCACCCGCAAGGAATACGACATCCTCTACTGTCTGATGAGTCGCGCGGGTCGCGTCATCACCTACTCGCGCCTCTTGACCGCCGTATGGGGAGCCGATTGTCGCGAAGAGGTCGAGTATCTCCGCACCTTCGTGCGCCAGTTGCGCAAGAAGATCGAAGACGATCCGTCCAGCCCGATCTATCTCCTCACCGATGTCTATGTCGGCTACCGTTTTGCCGATGCGCAGATGCTGCAGGAGAACGCGGAGGCCTCTGCCTCCGGTGCAGTGGCCGAAGAGCCGGTTCCCGAGAACGCCGGAGGTTGTTAATTCGAGGTTTGAACAACGACGCGCCTCAGAATCAACCTGAAAACCAAAAAGGCCTCAGAACCATCGCTCTGAGGCCATTCTTACATCCGCACATCAAAAAGTCCGCTGCATGCAATGCCTACTCGTCGTAGTGCAGCAGGCTGAACACGTCGTGCTCGGCGAACCGCTCGCGGCCCTTCAGGAAATCGAGCTCCACCGCAAACGCCAGCCCGGCAATCTCTCCGCCCAACTGCTTCACGAGTTTAACTGTCGCTTCCATTGTGCCGCCCGTGGCCAGAAGATCGTCTACCAGCACCACGCGCTGCCCCGGCTTGATCGCGTCCATGTGAATCTCGAGTGTGTCCGAGCCGTATTCCAGGTCGTACGTAACGCGCGCTACTGGCGCGGGCAGCTTGCGCGGCTTGCGCACCGGCACAAACCCGGCGTTCAAACGATAGGCCAGGGCCGGACCAAAGATGAATCCGCGTGCCTCGATGCCCAGCACCAGATCGATCCTCTCCTCAATGTAGTGCGCCGCCAGCGCATCGATCAGCTGAGCGAACCCCGTCTTGTCCTTGAGCACTGTCGTGATGTCGTAAAAGAGGATCCCGGGTTTGGGAAAATCGGACACTGTCCGTACCAGTGCCTTCAAGGCGTCTACGTTCAGAGGGTCTTTCTTTTCGGGCATACGTCCGCTTACTCCTGAAATGTCGATCAAGTTGTCGCTTGAATCTATGCGGGAAGGGAACAGATGGGTAGGCGTTCGTCTTCCCTATCGATTATAGAGTCCGCCGTTTGGTACTGCCGATGCCTGCGGAGCGTCGTTGTTGTCTGTGAACGGGTGAATAACCTACTGTCGACTGCAGCTCGCCTCTACCATGCCCCCTCAATCCGGAACGATTCGAGGTTCTTGCTTTCCTTCTCATCCAAATAATGTTCGATCACGCGGTCTACGCGGCTCCCCCGCGGACCCTTCTTCAAGCTCGCGCGCAACTCACTTAGATCCTCAACAGTTCCAGAAGCCACGACTTCCACGTCGCCCTCTTCTGTGTTGCGCACCCATCCGTGCAACGCGAGTTCGCTGGCCTCGCGATGGACAAACCACCGAAAGCCCACACCCTGCACGCGACCCTGAATGAGAAAGTGGAGGACCATAGAATCAAACGTCAGTCTTGCAGATGCGCGGTCGGACGCGCAACCGTGCCCGGCTACGTCTGCTCCAGGCTCTCGCGCAGCTGTCGGATCGCCTTGGCCGACCCTCGCGCTACACTGGTTTTGCCATGGTCTTCGTCCTTGACAACTACGATTCCTTCACCTACAACCTCGTGCAATATCTGGGCGAGTTGGGTGCCGACGTCGTGGTCCGTCGCAACGACGAGCTCTCCGTCGACGAAGTCGAAGCTCTCAAGCCGGACCGGATTCTGCTCTCGCCCGGCCCCTGCACTCCCGGCGAAGCCGGCATCCTCGTTCCGCTCATCCAGCGCATGGCGGGCAAGGCACCCATCCTCGGTGTCTGCCTCGGTCATCAGGCCATCGGCGAAGCCTTTGGCGGCAAGGTCGTCCGAGCCCACCATCTGATGCACGGCAAGACCAGCAATATCGATCACGATGGCACAGGCGTCTTCTCCGGCCTGCCCACACCGCTCACCTGCACGCGTTATCACTCGCTCATCGTGGAAGAGGACTCACTTCCCCGCGATCTCGAGGTCACCGCGCGCACGCATGAAGCCAACGGGAAAGGCGCCGCGGGCGGCACGGTCATCATGGGCCTCCGACACCGCAAATTTCGCATCGAAGGCGTCCAGTTCCATCCCGAGAGCGTGCTCACCCAGGGCGGCCACCAGATGATCAAGAATTTCCTGGAAATGTAACGTGAAGCAGCCACTCATCTGGGCCAACGCGCATCTCTTCTTGTCTCTCCTCCTCGGAGCCTCTTCGCTCGAGCCTCATCTGGGCGCGCAATCCGCCCCCAGCGCCCCCGCAGTTTCGGTTCCGGCAGCATCCATTCCCGCCAATCCCATCGCCATCGTGCCTCTCGACAGCCGCGTTCCCGGCAGTGCGGCTATGGTCACGGGCGCGCTCCAGGTTGTCGGAGGTAGAGCCTTCATCTCCGCCAACGGCACCGTCACCTCCGGAGCGAGCTCGACCGAAGTGTCGCTCCCCCAGCGCGGCATGCTGCGCGTCTGTGCGTCCACTGCGGTCAAGCTCGCTGTCGACTCCAGCGTGCCCGCCGGAGAAACGCCCGGCCTGCTCATGGCCATCGATCACGGTGCCGTCGAAGCCAGCTTTGCCACCGGCCGCAACGCCGACATGATTCTTACGCCTGACTTCCGCATCCTCATCGGCGAACCGGGCACCGCGAACGTCAAAGTCCGTCTCGGACAGGGCGGCGATACCTGCGTCGATAACCCCGGGACGAACGCTCCTTATGTCCTCGTCACCAGCGTCTTCGATGGCAGCGTCTATCGCGTGCAACCCGGCCAGCGCGTCATGTTCCAGCACGGCAGCCTGCACGAAGTTGTCGATCAGGAGAAAGAGCCCTGCGGCTGTCCGCCCGCCGAGGTCAAGGGCAACGACTTTCCTCTCGCCCAAAGCGAAGGACTCACGCCGCTCCCTCCGGCCGCCGCAACGCCTCCTGCCCACCCGGGCAAGGGCACGGCCACCGCACAGCCCCTCGTCTACAACGCCGGGGATCAGGCAGCTTCTGCGGCCTCGCAATCGGCAACCGAGAGCGCCGCGGCCTCGCCCGCTCCTGCTCCGCCACCGGCCCCGCACCACAAGAAGAGCGGTGGTCTCTTCACCCGCATCGGCCACTTTTTCCGCCGCCTATTCGGCGCCGAATAATTCCGGAACCATCCTTCACGCCACGCCGTATCCCCTGCACCCGGTCCTCAATCTTCCTGTCGTGGAGGCCAATGAATGCTTGAGCAGAAGACAGGCGCCCGTGCGTCCTGGTGGATTCGAATCGTCGTCATTGTCGGCGCATTGCTGATGGGAACCGGAGCCGTCCTGTCTCTGGTCGATCCCGCCATGCTCGTGGGACGAGAGTCGCAGATGAACGGCGCAGCGCAGGTGTTTGCCGGCTACTTTGCCGCCCGCAATCTGGCAATGGCTGGTCTTCTGCTCGTCCTCGCGATCATGCAGGCCGGCCGCGCCCTCGGACACGTGCTGGCGCTCGTGGGCCTCATTCAGCTCTTCGATTGCGCGCTGGATTGCCTGGAAGGTCGTTGGACAATCGCCCCCGGCGTCCTAGTTCTGGGCGTTCTCTTCCTGCTTGCCGCGTCAAAGCTCTGTGGTGGCCCATTCTGGAGACGGCAAGCCTGGCTGTCCTGAATCGACGACCTACAGCTCCTGCGCCTGCTTGATCGCGCGAATCACTGCTTGCGCCTTGTTCAGCGACTCCTCGTACTCCATCTCCGGTACCGAGTCCGCTACGATCCCTGCACCCGCCTGCACGTAGCCTTTCCCATCCTTCGCCAGCAGCGACCGGATCGCAATGCACGAATCGAGATTCCCCGAGAAGTCCGCATAGAGCACGGCACCGCCGTACGCCCCGCGCCGCGAGGGCTCCAGCTCTTCGATAATCTCCATCGCGCGTACCTTGGGCGCGCCGCTCAGCGTCCCGGCAGGGAAGCACGCGCGCAGCGCATCCACCGCCGTCAACTCCTTGCGCAGCTTGCCTTCGATAGTGCTCACGATGTGCATCACGTGGCTGTAGCGCTCCACAAACATCAGCCGGTCTACCTTGACGCTGCCGAACTCGCTCACCCGGCCCACATCGTTGCGGCCGAGATCGACCAGCATCACGTGCTCAGCGCGCTCCTTTTCGTCGTGCATCATCTCTTCCTCGAGCGCCAGGTCCTCCGCCTCATTGGCACCGCGCGGCCGCGTGCCCGCTATCGGCCGGTACTCCACCTTGCGGTCATGCACGCGCACCAGGAGCTCCGGTGACGATCCCGCTAGCTCGATCGGCGGCGCCGGGGCCTTTCCATTCTTGGACGAGTTGCGAGCCGATCCTCCCAGCGTTCCCTCCGGCGTGATCCGCAAAAAGTACATGTAGGGGCTGGGATTCACCGTGCGCAGCGAGCGATACACCTGGAATGTATCGAGTCCGGTCTCCACATCGAAGCGCTGCGACAGCACGGTCTGAAAAACATCGCCGGCGCGAATGTACTCCTTCGTCTTCTCCACTGCCGCCAGAAAATCCTTCTTGCGCGTGCGATGTTCCACCTTGAGCTTTCCGTCGTGCCTCGCCTTGCGCAGCTTCGGCAGCGGCCCAGCCAACCGCTTCTCCAGCTTGTCGAGCCTGCGAAGGGCATCCGTGTACGCCTTCTCCGGTGAAACCAGCGTGACATCCGCGGTCACCATTAGCCAGATCTGCTTGCGCACGTGATCAAACGCCAGCACCTCGTCGAAGAAGAGCAGACACGCGTCGGGCACTCCCAATTCGTCCTTTGCCAGTTCCGGCAACCGCTCGATCTGCCGCACCGCATCGTACGCGAAAAATCCCACTGCGCCCGACGTGAATGGAGGCATCCCCGCCAGTCGCGCCGGCTTATGCCCGCCCAATGCGTCGCGCAGCACTGCAAAAATGTCGCCCTCAATCTGTGTTGTCCGCTTGCCTTCCGTGATCGCAATGCTGCGACCCCGCGCTACGATCCGCTTATAGGGATTGATCCCGATGAAGGTGTACCGGCCCACCTGCTCGCCACCCTCCACCGACTCCAGCAGAAAACACTCTCGCTCCGGCCACGCTGCGCGCAGGAATGCCGACACGGGTGTCTCCAGATCGGCGATCAAGGTGCGATAGACGGGAACAAGGGTATGCGCCTTAGCGAGCGCCAGAAATTCCTTGCGGCTGGGGTGGATCTGTTCTTCAGTGGCCTTCACAGCCACAGTGTATCGTTCGAGCGCTCGCGGCGTGGCGCCCGACGGCGCGAGACGCTACCGCATTTCGTGCGTAGCCAGCCAGCTCTTCAACGCCTCACTCGCCAGTGGATGGCTGAACCAGTACCCCTGCGCTCCGTCGCAGCCCTTGGCCCGCAGCAGGTCGTACTGCGCCTGATTCACGACACCCTCGGCGACCACCGTCATCTTCAGCTCGTGCCCCATCTCGACGATCTTCTCCACCATCACCCGGTCGCTGTCGTTCACGTGCATTCGTTCGACAATGCTCTTGTCGACCTTCAGCTCCGTTGCCGGCACATTCTGCAACTGACGCATCATCGCATAGCCGCTGCCAAAATCGTCGATGGAAAGCTGAAAGCCCTTCATGCGCAGCCGCGTCAGCACGTCCAGTGTGTGCGACATCTCATTCATCAAGCGCGACTCGGTGATTTCTACGGTGATCCTGTCCGCCGGGAACTCGTATCTCTTCGCAAGCGCCAACAGGGCATCCGGAAACTCAAGCTTAATCAGCGACCGCATGGTTGCATTGATCGAGAGCCGAAGCGGCTTGCCGTCCTGCCGGACAAATTGCCTGGCCTCGGCCACCGCAAGCTCAGCGGTCTTCCAGCACAATTCGTCCATCAATCCCAAAGCATCCAGCCTGGGCAGAAAGCTCTCCGGCAGAACCACACCGCGTTCCGGATGCCGCCAGCGGGCCAGTGCCTCAACGCCCATCACCTGGCTGGTGTGCAGGTCGATCTGTGGCTGGTAGTAATTCAGGAACTCGCCCTTTTCGACACCGTCTCGAATCTGATCGTCCGACACCGCAATCGCAGGGATCGTCGTTACCGCGCGCGGGGCTTCCATCGCCGCAACCGACTCAAGCACGCTCTTGAGTTCCATCGGCGCAAACGGCTTCTGTAGATGACCGACTACGGCAAGCCCCAGGCTTTGCGCCAGCTTTTCGGCCGTCTCCAGCACCCTCTTGTCCATCCCGCTCATCAACAGGATCCGCGCCCCGCATCTTCGCTCGCCGAGGAGTCGCAGAACTTCGATGCCATCCATTCCCGGCATCATCAGGTCAAGAAGAATCAGAGATGTCGAAGGAGATACAGAGTCCAGCAAGTCGGCGGAGTCCCCGGTTACGTCGCAGTCCAGCCCCATCGTCGCCGCCAGGGCAGAGACCAGCTCGCAAACCACGTGATCGTCGTCGATAACGAGGACTCTATAGGCGTTTGCCATCGCTTCTCCCCGCTCCGCGGGCACATCCAGGCTCTTCGGGTGAGAGACCAACACATCACGCAACAAGCTGCAAGAGCTATGCTGAGTGTAGCTTACAGGCAGAATCGCAGTGCCCGAGTTTGAGCATTTCAGGCCTCTCTCAGCATCCTCTGGTAACCTGCCCGGCGTCTTTCAAGGCCGAGAAAGCACACTGCTCGGCTTCTTAATTTGGACGAAACTCCCTTCTCCAGAGCTGCGGCTTTCGGGGTTCCCAGACAGGTTCCAAAAGGATGCCACCCTGTGTCGGGCAGGCTTGACGCCGTTTCCCAGCGGGCCTAGACTCACATGGGTTTGGGCTCCTGCCTGCCTCGGCCTGTAGGGAAGGCCGCCGCTTGGCGAGGACTTGGTGTGTGCGCACCAGGGTCATTTGTTACGCCCATCCGTGAGGGCGATGCATCCGTCGAAACGGAGGACTCGCCGCCCGCAAAATGAATTGGAGAAACGTATGGCACTCGCTACACAAACCGTGACCCTAGACCAGGAGATCAATCCCTGGGAAGCCCAGAGCGCACGGTTCGATTTCGCGGCACGCAAGCTCAATCTCGACGAGGGTCTCTGGAAGCTGCTTCGGACTCCGGCGCGCGAAATCATCGTTCACTTTCCCGTGACCATGGATGATGGTCGCATCGAAATGTTCACAGGCTTCCGCGTACAGCACAACATCGCGCGCGGCCCGGCCAAGGGCGGCATTCGCTACTCACCCGATGTCACCCTCGACGAAGTGCGCGCCCTCGCCAGCTGGATGACCTGGAAGTGCGCAGTCGTCAACATCCCCTTTGGAGGCGCCAAGGGCGGCGTCATCTGCGATCCGCACCGCATGAGTAGGGGCGAGCTCGAACGCATGACCCGCCGCTACACGGCCGAGATCATCGACTTCATCGGACCCGAGAAAGACGTTCCTGCTCCCGATGTCAACACCAACGAGCAAACCATGGCCTGGATCATGGATACCTACTCCATGCACATGGGCCGCACTGTCACCAGCGTCGTCACCGGCAAGCCGCTCAATATAGGCGGTTCGCGCGGCCGCGTCGAGGCCACTGGCCGCGGCGTCATGGTGGTCTGCGACGAGAGCCTGCGCTATCTCAACCTGCCCATCGAGGGCTGCCGCGTCGTGATTCAGGGTTTCGGCAACGTCGGCTCCAACGCCGCCCGCCTCATGCAGGAGCACGGCTACAAGATTGTCGGCATCGCCGAGAAAGATGGCGGCCTCTTCAATCCCAACGGCATCGACGTGCACCAGCTCAGCGAATACAAGTACCGCAATGAAACCATTCTCGGCTTCCGCGGTGCAGAAGCCACTCCCACCGAGGAACTGATCGTTTCCGATTGCGACATCCTCATTCCCGCCGCCACTGAGAACGTCATTACCAGCCGCAACGCCGAGAGAATCAAGGCGCGCATCATCGTGGAAGGCGCCAACGGCCCCACCACCGCGGTTGCCGACGAGATCCTCGCCGAGAAGCGCGTCTTCATCGTGCCCGACATCCTCGCCAACTCCGGGGGCGTCACGGCCAGCTACTTTGAGTGGGTGCAGGACCGCCAGGGCTACTTTTGGAAAGAAGCCATCGTCAACGAGCAGCTCGAAACCATCCTCCGCGACAGCTTTGAGGATGTGGTCCGCTACGCCGAGGCCCACAACGTCAACAACCGCATCGCGGCCTACATGCTCGCCATCGATCGCGTTTCCTTCACCATCAAGCAACGCGGCATCTACGCCTAGTCGCGTTAGTTCGTACAGAAACGGGCCGCCTCGCGCGGCCCGTTTTCTTCAAAGTCACCATGGAGGTTGATGGGAAAGTAGCTGCCGGTAGAGGGTGATACGGGAGCGAGCGTGTTAAGAGTCCGCTACAGCTCATTGCGCCGGTCGTGTCGATCGGGCGTTGAGTCTATCCCGGCGTAGACTGCCAGAGCGCTGCGACTAGGGACAATCAGAGTCGAGCCGTGTACTGTTACCAAATCCTGACTTCTAAAGTCTGTCAGAGTGCGGGTAATTGATTCGCGCGACGATCCGATGCAATCGCCGATCTCTCCGTGCGTCAATCCAACTCGAATCTGCGTTCCATTCTTCGTCTGGCGACCATCTCTGCACCACTCAAGCAACAGGCTGGCGAGTCTTGCTCGCACCGATGTCGTGAGCCCGAAGATTCGGAGCCTTTCGCTGATTCGCCGGCAAAGAAGACTCAACTCAAGCGCGATGTAGCTGGAGGCGGGAGGATGACGCCCGAGGAAGTCGAGAAAGTCCTGACGACGCAGGAGTGCAATTTGGCAGGGATGCCGCGCCACAGCTCTGATCTCGGAGCAATCGCCGGAAACGGCCGAAGCGAGCCCCAGGATCTCTCCAGCCCCGGCGACCCCCAGAAGGAATTGCCTCCCGTTCAACGAAGTCATTGAGATACTCACTTCCCCCTCAAGCAGGAACGGGATGTTCAAGGGCTTCTGGTCCTCCGCGATCAGTACTCTGGCGGGAAAGCACTGGACGCGCGTTGCCAAAAACTCAAAGTCGCGTCTCGCTCCGATCGACATCCTTCGAAAGAACTCTCCTGTTTCACGCGGTCGAGCAGAATCGTCCCAATTCAATTCCGATAAGATCGGCGTTGGGAATTCGGCCCTTCCGTGTTCTCGGAAGGATTGCCTCTCAGCCTCGAGAAAACTGGCTCTCCCTCGACTGGGCAGAACGTTTCTCCTGTTCCGGCTGTCGACCAGTTTCAGGGATTGCATCGATCTTCCTCCTGGGCTTTCATTGCACTCCTGTCGAACAAGAACATTCATCAAAACAGGTGGAGAGGTGGTGTTTATGCCCTAGGTTGTCTTAGGTGGATTCGCGTGCTGTGAGCATGCCCTTGCGTTGGGCGAGCATATCTTCGATTCCCTTCAGGAGACTGTCTGGCCCGCGCCGGATGGTCGCGTCTGCAAAACTGTCGCAGCTGCCCGAAGGGTCCGAGATACAGACCACTGGTATCTGTGAGCCCGAGGATCGAATCAGGAACGCCAGCCTCTCTCGGCTTTCGGCGGGGATGGAATGACTCAAGAGGACCAGGTCGAAGTCACCCTCATGGAATTGAGCGATACCCTCTCGAACGGAGCCTGCGGATGTCACGTAGTATCCAGCCGATTGCCAGACTGCGCGTCGACTCTGAAAAAGCGACGGGTCCAGGCCAACTGAAAGGAGGACTGTGAGCGGCATGAGAACCTCTGGGGTTGGCAGTTAGATTCCCGCGTCTTTAGGGAAAAGTGGGACTACCTACTCCTATGCTTATTCTTCGAGGCAGTCTGTGCAGTTTTGCTCCCTCCTGCGCGCATCGTCTTGCCTTCGCTGGTGGCGGCCGGTCCTGGTCGCGATTGGGCTTGTTCTTCCCAACCTGGCCTAAGATCCGCGAAGGAAAATGCGGGACGCTCAGAGGCATCCTTCCGTCATGTTTCGGTTTTGGAACTGTGAGTGCTCTGGAAGCTTACAAGACGATGCGTCGCGGCGGCTTCTGCTTCGAGATAGGCGATGCGGCCACGGAGGATGCGCTTGAACTCGGCCTGTTGGGGCGAGTCGATCTCGGCGGTTGGGTTCAACTCTAACTTCTGCAGAGTGTCACGAAGGATCAAAAGGACGGCTTCTCGACTTCTGGGAGGTTTGCGGTTCATTGCGCGGCACCTTGCCTACCGAATCACGCGGCGTTCGTCTCAACCTGTTCCGAGCGGTCTTTCCCTTCGCTTAAACCGGCTGATCGTCGTTCTGAAGCTGAATCCATGAGGACCTCGGTCTGCTGAAGGCGCTGTATCATTCGATCGGCGCTCTACGAGGTCGATGAGCATCTCCGGCCTAAAGAACTCATACATCTGGCGCCCTTTCTTCTTGGCGTGATACATCGCGGTGTCGGCATTCCTGATGAGAGTCTCGGCGTCCTGAGCGTCGCTGGGATAGACGCTGACGCCAATACTTGCCGTGAGGTGGATCTCATGCTGGTCAATCAAATGAACATCCGTGACCGTCTTCAACAACCTTCCGGCTGTGGTTCCGGCATCTTCAGGGCGCTCTAATTCCTGAATCAGCACGACAAATTCGTCGCCGCCCAGACGGCTCACCGTGTCCGGTGCGCGCACACAAGCCGACAACCGCGTCGCAACGGTTTGAAGAAGCTTGTCTCCGATCTGGTGTCCCAGGGAATCGTTGATGTGTTTGAAGCCATCCAAGTCCAGAAACAACACAGCCGCCTTGCCCGCGTTTCGCTGTGCGAGGGCGATCGCCTGGCTTACCCGGTCTTTGAGCAGCATTCGATTGGGCAAACCAGTCAGAAAGTCGTGTTCCGCAGAATGGGTCAATTGCTCTTCTAACATCCGGGTTGCGGTCACGTCGCGGAACACGATGACAGCGCCGGTGACTTGTCCTTCCCGGTCACGGATGGGGGCGACTGAGTCTTCGATGAAAACCTCATACCCGTCACGGCGAATCAGCACACAGTTCAACGGCAGCTTTCCCACCCGGTTCTGGGAGGTAGCCTTGGCCATCGGATCCAGGATGGGTCTACGGGTAATGCCGTCCACGATCTCGAAGGTCTCGCTCATCGGCCGTCCTGCAGCATCTTTGAGCAGCCAGCCGGTCATCCTTTCCGCGACAGGATTGAGAAAAGTGATGTTGCCCGATTTGTCAGTGCAAATCACTGCATCGCCGATGCAGGAGAGCGTGGCTTGCGCGCGTTCCTTATCGAGCAACAGCGCTTCCTCGATCGTCTTGCGCTCCGCTGAATTGACAAGAGCCCGTATCAGCTCGCGCGGTTCGATCTGGCCCTTAATCAGATAATCTTGAGCGCCCTCTTGGACGGCCAGCACAGCAATTTCCTCATCGACAGCATCGGACAGCAGAACAATCGAGACGCGGGGAGCGGCCGCGCGGACCCTCCGGACAGATTCGAGTCCGGATGGTTCTGCCAGCCCCAAATCCATCAGGACAATATCAACCGACCGTCCCGTCAGATATCTCTCGGCGTCACGCACGGATTCAACGTGAGTCAACTCAAAGACGAACGAGATCGAGCCATTAACCATTTCGTGGACAAGGCGAGCCTCTTCAGCGTCATTCTCGATCAAAAGGATTGTCTTCGATGGTCTCTTTCCCATTGTTTGCACCTCGCCCGGCCGACCTTGCTCTCCGAAGTTCAGGAGACGTGGGACGCGTGCATGGATTTCTGACGCTACCGCCGGGGATCGACTCCACCCATGCACCTCGACTTGCTTACTGATTGGCAAGAAGATAAGCGCTGCCCTATTGCCTTATTGCGCATCGAGTTTCACTCAATGCGCGGAAGGGTAGAACGATGCTGACACCCATGGGGAGGAAAATCTGTTCAGTTCTGCACACAGGGTGAGGCGCTTATCTTAACCCCATGCGTGTCGCAGTCAGGCTACGCGGACTATTTATTAGTTCATAAATAATCCCTTGTATTACTTTCCTCCACACTGATCTTCTGCTCAGGCGCACTTCGCTCGTCTTGAGGTTCGTACTGGTCGTTGTGGGTGGAAGGAGGACGTGATGAGGTCGTACAGAATCAAATACAACCACAGGAAAGAAACTCCCGCCGGGATTACCCAAGACGGGAGCATAGGTAGTTGTACAATTTCGTGATTCTCTTCGACGAAATTACATCGAACTGTAAATGAACCTCGAGGTGCCGGTCCGGTCAATTCGATACACGATCTGTCTGCCGCCCGGAACCGATGCCGTGTGATGCAACGCGACAGTACAGGCCAGAATTCGGAAGCCGCGTCGGCTATCGGAATCGGCATTGTTGTCCTCGCCACGAAGTTTTGCATTCAATGATCGGATGACTTGCTGGCCGGCAGCACAGAAGAAGTGCGAAGAGCCTTCCGGAGAAACCGCTGGACGCAGTCTCTCAAGTAGTGAGCGATCCTGTACAGCATTGCCGAGCGAAATAGGCGAATCTGAAGGTCGGCTCCTCGGGGCACGAGTTGCCCATTCTCCCGGACTTGGGCCTGGCGCCGATCAAAGGACGAATATGAAAACGACGAAGTTACTTGTTATCGTGCTGACCCTGTCTGCAGTTGGAACGATGGTTGGCTGCTCCAGGTTCTCAGCGAAGTCACCGGATGTGGCGGATAGCCTTCGTAAGGCGCTCGATCAAGCGGGCCTCAAGAATGTCTCTGTCAGCGAAGATCGTGACAAGGGCATCGTGACTCTCGGCGGAGAAGTCGCCAGTAACGACCAGAAGACACAAGCTGATTCTCTGGCAAAGTCGCTTGCGGGCGAGCAGGTCGTCGCGGACCAAATTGCGGTGCTTCCCGCAGGTGATGAACGAGAAGCGAAAGCCATGAACTCCGATCTGGACCAAGGCATCGCGAAGAATCTGGACGCCGCGCTGATCCAGAACAAGATGCACCAGGACGTGAATTACAGCGTGAAGAGCGGCGTAGTCACACTGAGCGGAGAAGTGAACTCGCAAGACAATCGCGCGCTTGCTGAAAAGGTGGCGACAGCGGTCCCGAATGTGCAGCAAGTTGTGAATAATCTCCAGGTCAAGAATCAGAAAGCCACTTCAGGACAGTAGAAACTGCGGGAGTAGCCGGTGGCTGGGGCGGAATGCTCAAGTCATCTGCCATACCGGAACGAGCGCTCCACTTCCGAAGTAAGAGCCTTGCTCGTCCGCAAGCGTTGCGGGTCGGGAAACTGGGTGGATTCAAAGCAGTCATACAACCGGGTTGCAATTCGGAGAGAGGGGAACAACAAAAATGCTCATACTCATCCTTGTTCTTGTGTTGGTATTCGGCTTGGGCGGAGGATACTACGGGTACGGACGGTGGGGCACAGGCGGTGGCGCAGGCATAGGGCTTGGTACGGTGCTTGTGATTTTGCTGGTGTGCTTTGCGCTGGGAGTTTTCCGATAGATCGATTTGATGCAAACCCGTCTCGTTGATGAGAGATGGATAGCAGACAATGGAATCGCCGATTGGGAGCCTGAGGAGAAATCTCGTCAGGCTCAGCAATCTGGAAAAACTTCGAGACTCCTCAGCCTCTGGTCTGGTCCGCATCACACCGAATCGGGGCAACCGCAGGCTTCTGCGCGCTGGTAACAATATACTTGAGGCACAAACCAACTCAGTCATGGTCGTTCCGTTCGAGCCATTTCCGCTTGGCGGTTTGCGAAGTATTTCCTCTTCCGCGCCTAGAATGATTTCAGGGTCCGGATAGCAGATCCATTCCGATTGCGAAGGGTGTCGGTCCGCGAAAAGTCTGACGGGGAAGGCGCCTCCCCCCAGAGGTCGATTCACCGTCTCTTCGCTTTTCGACGCGTTTCCTGGTCACTTCGGTTGTGGGGAAAGTGGATCAGTGCGCGTCGCGCGGCTCGTTTTGGTCCGCGCTTACCGCGCACCTTAGACAGCGTTAGAAAATTCGCTCGCTTCCGATGGTCGCCTTTTGCCTCTGGCCTTCCTCCACAGGCTCATCGAGAATCCAACGTTGCCAACTCGGCGGGAAGACGATGAATCGTCCGCTCCGTATCCGGCCGTCCTTCGGTGGAAAGATCGTGTAAACCGAGCCGAGAATCAGGAAGAGTGCCTCTCCTAGCTGCGCCGCGATTCTTAGCCACTCGGGAGTTCCACGAATAAATGCGTATCCGAACAACGTGATCGCAACAGCGAGAATTGCGATTCCGATCAGATATTTCTTCATCATCCGACCCCCACAAAGTCGCACACCAGCGCCGTCAAATCGTCCTCCTGCGTCTGCCCCCAGCTCTGTACCTTCGCAATGATGCGCTCCACCGCATCGGCCGGCGTCAGCGTCGCCGCGCGTTGCAGTTCCGTCGCCAACGCCTCGTCGCC
>Ga0181526_10002074_pt1 | contig 17948 bp, 21 predicted proteins | sample PEATcosm2014_Bin_35_FD_119750 | JGI IMG/M metagenome (GOLD analysis project Ga0181526, IMG submission 119750) | Peatland microbial communities from MTU Mesocosm Facility, Houghton, MI, USA - PEATcosm2014_Bin06_30_metaG | ecosystem: Environmental > Terrestrial > Soil > Wetlands > Peat | place...
GCCGCGCCGCCCAGACATGCCGTGACGTGAGGTCCCGCGAACGTGATTCCGGGCGTGCCGAGCGTCGGGAACTGCCCGGACTGCGAGCCGTACCATGGCGCAGCTTGCAGAGCTCCGGCGTCCGTGAGCCACACCACTCCCCCCTGCGCCCCGGACGCGTCGCCCGTCCACGGGATCGCGGGATTCGGGTACGTGCCGGACAGCGCACCCCCGGCGGGCCCCACGGGATAGGCGACGTTCGCGTTGGCTCCCACGTGCATGGGCGGCGCGCCCGCATCGCTGGCGCTGACGTCAGCGCATCCGACAAGCGCCGTGAGTAGAGCGAGAGCGATGGCGGTCGAGAGTCTTCTACTGCAGGCTGTAACCACCGGATGAACCTCCATTGAACCAGCGCAAGTGCATGCCGAGCCCGACGGGGCTGGCCCAGGTAGTACCAGGCCCCCACACGAACGACGCCACGAAGGTCCCGTTGTTCGGCGGTGGCTGATCCACGTTGACGGATGCGGGGCCGTTGACCGTGATGGTGTTCGAGAGCGCCGTTGCAGAGTCCTGCTCGACGTCGACACCCTGCAGGCTCCCGAGCACCGGCAGGTTGATGATGACGGCGCCGGCCGACGAGTCCACCATGACGTAGTCGCCGGGGTTTGCGTTGTAGGGGCTCGTCAAGCTGGTGACGCGCACGAGCGTGCCGGAGCTACTGGCTGGACCCGTCGGTCCCGTGGGACCCGTCACGGACGCACCCGTGGGACCGGTGGGTCCGGTGATGACGCTCGCGGAGCCGGTGTGTCCTGTCGCGCCTGTGACGCCGGTCGGGCCGGTTGCTCCCGTCGGTCCGGTGGGCCCGGTCACCACGCTTGCAGCCCCAGCAGCTCCCGTGGGGCCGCTTGGCCCGGTCGGCCCGGTGACGGTGCTTGCTGCGCCTTGAGCTCCCGTCGGGCCCGTGCTTCCCGTCGGGCCAGTGACCGTCGAGGCGGCGCCAGCCGCGCCCGTTGGGCCGGTATACCCCGTGGGTCCCGTGCTCCCCGTGGGGCCTGTCACGTTGGAGGCGGCGCCGGTAGGTCCGCTCGGTCCGGTGTATCCCGTTGAGCCTGTCGGCCCCGTCGCCCCCGTAGCGGAAGCGCTGCCAGGAACGCCCGTGGGGCCTGTCGGCCCCGTGACGGTCGATGCTGCGCCCGTGGGGCCCGTGGCGCCTGTTGAAGATGCGCTCCCGGGCGCTCCAGTGGGTCCAGAGGGGCCAGTGGGCCCTGTTGCGCCGAGACCTGCCGAACCAGTGGCACCCGACTGGCCAGTGGGTCCCGTTGCGCCCGCATTGCCCGTCGCGCCCGTCGGCCCGGTGGCGCCCGTGCTGGTGGCGCTGCCTGGAGCGCCCGTCGGCCCCGATGGGCCAGTGGGCCCGGCCGGGCCACTCGGTCCCGTCGAGCCGCCACCACCACCGCCCTCGCCAGCGGCGCCGCCCGGTTGCTCGTGAGGGTAGGGGATCCAGCGACGGCCAGGCATGACGTTAGGATGTTAGCCTCTTTCTGGCAGCTGAGATCAGGCGCAAGACCAGCTCGGCGAACGCGGCCGGGCTCACATTTCACCGACTCAGCAGGGTCACGACCCCACCGCTGCTCCATGCCCCGTTACCGTTGGCGGTGGTCGTGATCGTGGTTGCGCCGACCGCGGTCACCAGGTTGCCGCCCCCGAGAGAGCCGTTGCCGCTGGCGGTATTGATCCCCGTGTTGCCGACCGAGCCATGCACCGACACGACGTCGCCAGGCTGAAGCGAGTGCGTCCCGATCGTGATGACGGACGGGCTCGCGTTCGTGGCGCCCGTCACCGTGTACTGCGTCGGCGTGGACGTCGTGTTCTCGTAGATGAGCGCCTGCGCGTACGACGAGCCGCTGTTCGTGGTTCCCAGGGTGAAGCCGTAATACGAATAACTGGTGGCCGTGGACTCCGAAAAGAAGTCCATCCAGTGAAAGCCGTCGGTCGAGAACTGGTAATGCAGCACGGAGCCGTCGTTCAACAGGCGCAGATGGATCCGGCCGGTGCCACCCAGATAGGGGCCAAACTCCGTCATGTTGGAGCTGAAGCTCGTCGCTGGGGAGTACAGTGTCGTGCGGTTCGAGCCCAACGTGAAGCCGCTCGCCTCGACGCCGACGCCACCCTGGTTGATGTACGGGTACAAGGCGCGCGCCACGGAGGAACCCGACGCGACGCCCGTCGCCACGCAGATCCCGACGCACGGTCCGGCGCTCACGTACTGCAGGAAATTATGAGTCGCCACGAGCGTCACCGCCCAGGAGGCCGTCTGTCCAAGAGACTGGCTGGCGAGCGCGACGGCGCTGTTGGTGGAGTTACTGTACGTGGTCGCCCGGACCGCGTCCGCGTACTGGACCAGGTTGATGCTGCCAACGGTTGTGTAGCTGCCCGCGGTGACGCCGGCCGGCATGTACTCCGTAGCGAACTGCTTCCAGGCGACCGCCGTCGGATCGTCGACGTACGCGACGGGGATATCCGTGCACCAGTACGTCTTGCCACTGCCCGTCGCGGCCGGCCTGGCCGACGCCAGCCCCGTCGATGCGCCGCCCGTGCCCGTGGGTCCCGTCGGGCCCGTGACGGTCGACGCGGCGCCCGCAGCGCCAGTCGGACCCGTGGAGCCTTGAGCGCCAAGCCCGGTCGGACCTGTCGGACCCGTAACCGTTGACGCGGCCCCGGTCGGCCCCGTCGAGCCGGTCGAGCCAGCAGGCCCCGTCGGCCCGGTCGCTCCCGTGTTCGCAGCGCTGCCGGCAGGCCCCGTGGGACCCGAAGGCCCACTCGGTCCCGTGACGGTCGACGCGCTACCCGTAGGCCCGGTGGGGCCGGTGACCGTCGAGGCGGTTCCAGTCGGTCCGGTCGGCCCCGTCGGGCCGGTGGAGCCAGTGTGGCCCGTCGGCCCAGTCGCCCCGGTGTTCGTGGCGCTGCCTGCCGGCCCCGTGGGGCCCGAAGGGCCAGCGGGACCACTCGGCCCCGTAAGCCCCCCGGCTACGCCCGGGTACGGCGCAACAGGGACAAGCCGGATCGTGTTGTCACCTGTGGACAGCACGTAGAGCGACGCGCCCGTGGGCGTGTTGCACGCGCACATGATCGACGGACCGTCGAAGCCGGTGTACACGCCGGACATCCCTCCGCCCAAGCCGTTGTACGTGTATCCGTCCGGGTCCATCGAGTAGCAACTGTCGCTGCCCGTGGAGGACACGGCATTGTCGACCACCCAGATATTGGTGCCATCCCAGCACGGCGTCGACAGCGACGTGGAGCTCGACACGAAGCGGCTCGAGACCACCGTCATCGAAACCGGGTCGATCTGAAACAGGTTGGGCGACGAAGAACCGGACTCGCACGTCACGTACAGATACCGCCCGTCGTACGTGATTCCGGTCGGACTGCCGGAAAGCCCGGCGACCGTGTAGTACGTTACGGCCGGATTCGCGGTGCTGTAGTTCGGGCCGATCTTGGCGATCGTGCCGCTCGTCGGCATGGGGATGTACAGATACACCCCGTCGCCCGTGATGTAGCTCGCGGCCAGATCCAGGCCTGTCAGAAGGGGCGTGTCGCCGCCACCGAACGACAACTGCGCGACGCGTAGCTCGTTGTAGAGGTTCGCCGACGTGCCGTTCTGAGTGCCGAGAAAGTACACGAAGGAGCCGTCAAAATAGAGGTGGCTCGTGATCGTGTGCGTGGGCGCCATGGCGAGCATGGTGAAGGCGCCCGTCTGCATGTTGATGATGGCGAAGTACCGTTGACCGGTTTGCGCGATCGCGAGTCGATCGCTGCCCTCGTAGTAGGTCGTGGACTCGCCAAGCTCCGCCTGCGGGTGCATGTAGGCGATGCGATCCCAGCCAGCCCCCTCGCCGAGGTTGGAACCGGGCAGGGTCGTCGAGACAGCGCCCGTGCCAGGATTGAGGACGCTGACCGGAAAGTTGCCGATGCTGGCGTCCACCACAGCGATCCACTGACCGGCCGACAGAACACCGCTGCCGCTTCCAGCGACGTTCGTGTTCGCGACGCAGAGATCCGTGATCTCGGTGCCGGTGAAGATCGCCGACGACGGGATCGCGGACTGCGGGACACGGATGGTCCCCTTGCCCTGCACCCAGCGTCGGCCTCGCCAGTTATCGGTGGACGATGCGGACGCTGCGCCGGATGCGGGCCCGGTCGGACCCGTGACGGTCGAAGCGGGTCCCGTCGCCCCGGTGGGTCCTGTCACTGAACCGGCTAAGCCTGTCGGCCCCGTGGCGCCAGCGGCGCCTGCGGCACCAGCCGACCCCGTTGGACCGCTGGGGCCCGTGGGACCCGTCACCGTTGACGTCGGCCCGGTCGCCCCGGATGGTCCAGTCGGTCCGGTCACCACGCTCGCGGGACCCGTCGGCCCTGAAGGACCCGTTGGACCTGTCTGTCCACCGGGACCGGTCGCGCCCGTGCTCGATGCGCTACCCGGAGCGCCGGTAGGCCCAGAGGCGCCCGTCGGCCCCGTCGGCCCCTGCGGCCCGGTGGCGCCCGTGTTGGACGCCACGCCCGCGGGCCCCGTGGCTCCGCTTGGGCCGAGTGGGCCCGTCGGCCCGGTGGAGCCCGTCGAGCCCCCACCGCCACCGCCACCGCCTTCGCCAGAGGCGCCGCCCGGTTGCTCGTGGGGGTAGGGGATCCAGCGACGGATGCTCATGGGCCCACGCTAGCCGTGTGTCAGGGCGCAGCCACCGGTCCGCAGGTGAAACCCAGACGTCGAGCGTCCGCGCTTGTCTTGACCGCGGCGATCTCGGCGCATGTGACCGGACCCGCGTCGTAGGGCGCGTACTGTCCCGAGCTTGAGAGCTGCGTCAGGAACGCGGGGCACGAGGCAGCGGCGCCGATGGGGCAGGCGACTGCAGGCGCAGCGAGCGCGGAGCACGCAGCAGCACACGTGGCCTGCGGCGCGGCGTCACTGGCGTCGGGCGGGGGGACGGCGGGCGTTGGAGGGCACGCCGTGAGCGCGAGCAATAGCAGCGAGGCGACGGCGAGCTTCATGAGGACCTCGTCACGGCAAGGACGCACGGCGATTGCAGCATGTCGAAGAACGACCGGTCGAACCTGTACTGTCCGCCCAGGCCGTTCAACGGATCGACTTCGCCCCAGCTGCCACCGTCGACGCAGCCTACACCGCCCCAGGAGTTGACTCCGTGGCCCACGAGGTACGCGTCGAGTCCCGCTTCGCCTCCGAGCCACGCGTTGAACTGCCCGAGCGAGCCGGTCCATTCAACGTCCACCAGCAAATTCGCGTGGTCAAACGGACCGGTCATCTGCTCGGCGGTCAAGATGCCGCCGCTGTAGGACTGGAAGACGCCGCCGCTCGCCGGGATGGCGTCGCTCACCGGATACCCCGCGGCCAGCGCGGAGTAGATGTCGATCACCTTCTGTAGGCCCGACGTCTGGATGAAGAACGCTCCGGCGAACTTGCACGGGAACTCGGAGTACAGTTGCTCGGGCGTCGGGTTGATGAGCGCCGAGTTGGGGTCGCTCGGATTCTGGTACATCGTCGCCGAACCCGACGGCACCTGACCCCAGGCGCTCCGACCTGCCGCCCCCCAGCGACCCCAGCCGCTGATGATGCTCGACGGCCCCGTGCCGTTGTCGAAGATCGGCGGCAGCGTGCCGTCCGGATTCGGCGATCGATCGGCAAGCAGGGCGCCGTAATACAGGCCCACGCCCGAGATGACCTCGGGCAGAGGTGTTCCGGCGATGGCCAGGCGAAGCGTTGCGCCGCTTGAGTGGGCGAACCCCTCGCAATCGCTCGCATCGCCCTGATTTTGCACACCAGGCCCCCCCGCGCTTACCGGCAGCTTCGCGCGGTTGGTCGTCTGCAGCGGCAGAGCCGTCGCACGCATGCGCGCGTAGTCGGGGTGCAGGTGCAGGCCGAGGCGCTTCTTGACGACCTCGGGATGATCGGGAATGTGCCCGCGGTAGTACATGACGCGGCCTTCAGTGCGCGCGCCGCGAGGCGTACCGGGACGCGATCTCCGCATGCGCCGCGGCGATGACGGCCGTCTGTCCCGCGGGTGTGTTTTCCTGACCGAACGCCGTCAGCACCGCGAGGGCCTGGCTGGCGCAGTCCACGCCCTCGTCGATGATGACCTGGGTGATGGGCGCGGGCGGCGTCGAGCCCTCGTCCTTCACGTAGACCTGCTCGACGCAGAGCGCGAGGTTGGTCGTCGCCGTAACGACCGTTTGCGTCTGCGGAGTTGGAATGCCGTTGACGCACCCGTTGAGCAAGACGCCGAACGTCAGGATGATCCCGAGCAGCGCGAGACTCAGCACGGCGCCGATGAGGGAAAATCCGCGCTGTCCGTTGTTGTTGGCGGCCGCCGTTGCAGCGGCGGCCGTTGCGGCCGTCTTCTTGTCCCCGGCGACCTCGGACTGCACACTGAGCGCGCCCTTCGCCGCAAGCGCCATCGCCGCGAGCGCGAGCGCGTAGACTTGGTAGGCCTGCGGAATGAATGGCACCGCAGCCGCGGCGGCAGCCGCGATGGCAGCGAGAATGTTCTGGACGGTGTGGGTGTTCATGGGCTGTTTCCTCTCAGGACGACGTCAAACGACTGTCGCCAAGATACACCACACCCGAGCCCGCTGCGCGCGCGTTCATCGGCGGCCGCCTGGCTGCACATCGGCCGGCGCTGCGGGTGGCGGCATCGGGGCGCTCATCGCGGGCGCGCTGACGGGCATCGGCACGATCATCGCGGGAGCCTCGAGCTTGCCCTCCTTCACGCCGAGCGCGTGTTCGGCCTTGAGCGACGCCACGTGCGCTCCCCACGTGATGGCGCCCGTCGCGAGCGTTCCGGCGACGCCGCCGACCCACTTGATGATGGCCGCGCGCCGGTCCTTGAGGCGCTGCTCGGCCTCTTGCCGCTGAACCGCCTCCTGCCGCCGTCGCTCCGCGAGCTCGGCCGCGTCGCGCTGCTGCTTCTCGTGTTCCGCGCGCGTGGTCAACTCGGTGTCGAGCACCTCGCGGATGAGCGCCGTGAGCGCCTCGGGCGTCTCCTCGACCATGGGTCCGGGGGACTTCGAGGCGCGCTTGCGAAGCTCCTCAGCCACCTTGGCGACCACGTGCTCGCCGATCTCGTCGTACGTCGGACGGCGGTCGCGCATGGGCGGCAGGATGGTGACAACGCCCTCGGTCAAATTGGGGTGGAACGGCATCCTCTCGCGCATGTCGAAGATGAGCCGGCCCACGTGATTGATCCCCCCACGAAACTCGTCCATCTCTCCGTAGATGGCCGGCAAATGCTGCTGCAGGACCAGCGTCAAGAACGCGGAGATCGATCCGTAGTTTTCGGCAAGCTCCTGCCACGTTTGGGGCGAAGCGTGCACGGGTGGCGGCGGGCGCAAGTTGGGTCTCGGCGGTGGTAGAGGGTCGAGAATCGGATCGTGTTCGTGCGCTTCAGCCATGGCCACCCTCATGTGGAAGCGTATCGGCTGCCCGTGCGTGGATTCTGCAGACCAGGATTACCGCCACCACCGCCCGTTGCGAGGTTCGCGGCCGTGATCGTGATCCCAGCAGTATAGGGGTTGTCGACCGCCGAAGCGTTGAAGCTCGAGCCGGTCGTGGCTCCGTCGAGCTGCAAGGTTGCGACCTTGAACACGCTGGTGAACGTGTTGGCGCCTGCGGTGATGTTGATGGCGCCCGGTCCGCGCACGTTGATTGTGCCTGCCCCCCAGAAGACTGCGCCAGGCTCGCACGTGATCGTCGCGCCCGGCTCGACGACGAGAGTGCCGAGGACATGTGCCTCGATGAACGAGTTCTCCCATCCTGGGCTCACTGTAGCGAGACCGTGCAGGATGGTGTTCATCTGGACGTTGCCTCCGACCAGTATCGTCTCGGAGTTTCCACTCGTGTTCGAGCACCCACCACACATGAGCGCGTTGGTGGTCAGCTGCATCCCGCCGTTGAAGAAACACGAGATCGCCGTGACGTCGGACGACTCTGGCCCGTCCAGTAGCGCGAATGGGTCGAACGAGCAGAGCCACAGATCCGCCCCCGTACCGATTGGGTGGACTGACATCTGGCTGGATCCAGGCGTGCCAGTCTGATCGTAGAAGTGGACGCCCTGGATCCATGCGACGCCCTGGATCGGTGGTGTCAGCCCGTTGATCGGACCGCCTGTCGGGCGCAGTCGCAGCCAGTTGATCCCCAGCGGCTGCAGGAGTTGGTAGACGTCCGTGGACGCCCAGGTCGCATCCTCGACGAAGGTCGGATACGCCTGCGGCGGTGGCGTCAGCCAAATCGGCTGGGTGACTGTGGCGTCGCCGCCCGCGACGGCGTCCACGAAGGCGTAGGATCCTTTCGTCTTGTTCCAGACGAGGAGTCCTGGCGTAGCTCCGACCGGGAGGTTACCGTTGAGGATCCAGTCGCTCCCTGGATTGGCTTGCGAGAGCGCCGTAACGCTCACGGGTGAAAACGTGCTCCCTACTGCGGGCGCGTACGACAAAGCGTCCCACACGAAAGTATTGGCACCCATGATCGGGTCGAATACGAAGAGGTCGACACCGATCGTCTGACTGGAGAGTTGGTGGATCGTGAGGTTGGATGACAGATGCTCTGGCGTCCACGATCCGTAACGTCGCACAATCTCCGCCACCGTCTTGACGGCAGGGACCTGCGCGCCCGAGCTACCGCCTACGTTATTGTCGTTGCCGTTGACAGGATCCAGCCAAATATCCGTGTAGGCGTACCAGCTAGGATTGTAGAGCGGCGTACCGGGCGCGCTCGATGCGGCGGCATTCGTAGCAGGAATCTCCGCCGGAAACGGAAGCGACCGCCGCATGTCACGCCTTCGGCATCTCTTCGACGGAGAACTGCACGGCGCTGACGCTGATGGTCCCCGAGCCTGTCAGGTACAGGACGAAGAGCGCGTCCAGACCGATCGTGAATGGGTTGAGCGTGCCGGTGCGCTGGTTGTAATCGAAGATTCCGCCGACGGTGAGCGTAGACTGCGGCAGGATGATACTGCTCGAAAGCTGATCGGTTTGCAGTGGCACGACCCCGGTCGCGTTGGCGAAGGAAATGGGTGTGCCTGACGACGCGGCGATGCCACCTGTCGCGTCGACGCTAACGCCAGATCCGAGCACGGTATACGCAGCGTTCACGCCGATGAGCGAAATGGGGCTGCCGTTCGATTTGTACGCTTGCAGATACATGGTCGGCGCGCTCGGCGCGGTCCAACCCGAGCCCGTCACCTGGCCCCAGACGCGGAATACGCCGCTATTTTGCGGCGTGATCACGATTGCGGCGATGGCGTACGTCGACGGATTGTTGCTTGTGGGCGCAGGAGTGGCGTTGATGATGCTGACGTAGTTCGCGATGTTGTTGCTTGCGCCCGTCGGCCCCGTTGGGCCCTGCGGCCCCGTCGCGCCCGTGGACGACGCGCTACCTGGCGCGCCCGTGTGTCCGGTGGGACCCGAGGGTCCCTGCGAACCTGGGTTACCCCCTGTGCCTTGTGGCCCCGTGGCGCCCGTCGCGCCCGTCGCGCCCGTGACCCCGGTAGGCCCTGTGGCGCCCGTGTTCGTGGCGCTGCCGGGGACACCGGTCGGCCCGGTGGGACCGGTAGGACCCGTGGGACCCGTTGGCCCTGTCGGTCCAGACACGATCGACACGCCGCCCGCAGGTCCGGACCAGAGCACCGTGAGCTGCCCCGAGCCGCCTGCGCCCGATGTGCCGCCCGTGCCTGACGTGCCGGTTTGACCCCCACCACCCCCCCCGCCCGCGCCGGAATTGGCGGCGGCTGAGCCGCCTGTCGTTGGCGGCGAGCCCGCGTTGCCCCCGTTGCCGCCGTTGCCTCCAGGTCCGCCGCCGCCGCCTGCGCCGGCATTACCCGAGACGCCCGTGCCCTGGCTGCCGCCTACGCCGGCAAGTGGATTATTTCCAGCTTGGATCCCAACCGCATTGCCTCCCGTCGCGAGCCCCGAAAAGGATCCGGCGCTGGTGATCGATGCGTAGAGATTGCCGATATCGCTTGCGACCGGCATGCCTCCGCCAACGGAGGATGTGTAGTTGCCGCCGCCGCCGCCGCTTGCTCCTTGAAAGGTTGCGAGTGCGCCGAATGTGGTATTGCCTCCGGCATTACCGTTGCTTCCCGGAGTGCTGGTCACGCCGCCCGCTACAGCCGTACCGCCTGCGCCGATGGTCACCGTGTAGCTATTGCCAGGTACGACAGTGACGACGACGGTCGACTCGAGCGAGCCTCCTCCGCCGCAACCGCCAGCGAACTCAGAACCACCGCTCTCGCCGCCAGCTCCACCCCCACCCGAGCCGCCGCCGCCCCAACCAACGAGGATGACCTCCGTGATCCCGGGTGGCGCTGTCCACGTGCCGCTCGTCGTGAACGTCTGCGAGAAGAGCGTGGTGGAGCCCGTGGCGCCCGTCGGGCCCGTGAAGCCTGCGCCAGCCGGACCCGTCGCGCCTGTGTTCGCGGCGCTGCCGGGGGCGCCCGTCGGCCCCGATGGCCCCGTCGGACCTGTGGCGCCCGTGGCGCCCGTGGAGGAGGCGGTACCGGGTGTGCCTTGCGGCCCGGTGAAGCCTGTCGGGCCTGTCGGGCCGGTGATGGTGGACTGCGCGCCCGTCGGACCCGTTGGCCCGATGGCCGTGGGACCCGTCGCGCCCGTCGGCCCCGTGACGGTGCTCGAGGCTCCCGTCGGCCCGCTGGGTCCCGTGACGCCTGCCACGCCCGTCGGTCCAACGCCTCCCGTCGCTCCTGTATTGGCGGCCGTCCCCGCGGGACCTGTCGCACCGCTCGGCCCCGTAGGCCCCTGCGCGCCGCCGCTGCCCGTCGGGCCGGTTACGCCAGTCCCGCCACCACCCGCGCCCTGCTGGCCGGGGATCTCGTGCGGGTAGGGCGTCCAGAGCTGACGGCCGCCCATCACCGCCCCTTGACGACGCGGGCGCTCACCTGGATGCGCCTGGGTGATTGCGCCTGCACCACGCGGCTCTTGTCGCGCAGTCGTTCTGCCGCATCATCGAGCGCCGCGGCGCCCTGCTCGAGCACCTCGTGCACCGCCGCGTCCACGCCTGCCGTGACGGCGCGCTGCAGCGCCGCGCGCAGCGCCTCGACGCCCTGGTCGGCCAGCCTACGGGCGGTCGCCATTCTTGCCTCGCAAGTGGGCGCTCGGGTCGAACACCGAGTGCGGCGTGATGTTGTGGCTCATCACGTGCGGCGTCATGTCGAGCGTGATTTCGGTGTCGACCGCATCCTCATTGACCGCAGGTCCGAAGAAGCGATCGAGCAGGCCCCCTCCGATCGACGCGGCGAGCGACACGGCGCCACCCACGACGACGCAGCGCGCGACGAGCGTCGCGACGGCCACCGTCGTCGCGACGTTCTGTCCCGCCAGCCACGCGCTGCCGAGCGCCGCCCAGAACCCCACGTGCCAGCCGACGCACATGGGGCAGCCCAGGAAATGCGGCGCGAGCCTGCGCGCAGCACGAAAGAGCGTGCTGCGCGTCAGGATCACCGTGATCCCCGACAGGCCGAAGAGGGAAAGCCAGTCCACGTCACCCTCACGGCGCCACGAACGCGACAATGTCGAGGATGACCGTGCCCGCGTTGGATCCCGCGATCGCAGCCGGCACGCTCGCCGTGCCCACCGTGGGCGAGACGTTCACGGTGATCGTCTGCGCGCCCGCGCCGCCCACCAGGGAGAAGAGCCCGACGAGCGTGCGATTGCGGATGACGTCCTCGCTCGCCACGGGGCTCGTCAAGTCCACGACCGCAGCGAAGTGCTGCGGCGATGGGCCGGTCGAGTCGAGCGAGATGGTGGCGTAGCCGGGCGGGTTGCCGTGGCCGACGTCGATGGGGATCGACGCGATGGCGACGACGAGCAGGTCCGTCGTCGGCGTGAACGACTGCGTGGCGGTGGAGTTGGTCGTGTTTGCCGAGAACGCGATCGGACCATTTGCGCTTGATCCCAAGAGGCCATTCACATTCCCCGCACCCGTGGGTCCCGCAGGTCCCGCAGGTCCGGTGGCGCCTCCGCCGGGCCCCGTAGCGCCCGTGGGCCCCGTCGGTCCGGTGAGCGACGTTCCGCCGCCCGTAGCCCCAGCGGGACCCGTGTAGCTAGCGCCCGTCGGGCCCGTGTTGCCGGTTGGCCCCGCGGCGCTCAAGCCCGTGGGTCCGATGGGACCGGTGGGGCTCGAGCCGGTGGGCCCCGTGCCCCCGATGCCTCCGAAGCCGGGGAGCTCCTTGGGGAGCGGCTGCCATGATCGTTGACCGCGCATGATATCTCTCCTTAGCCGATCCGTTAGCCGATCAGCACCGACATGAAGCCGCCCGTTGCCGCGTTTTGCTCCTGCACGCTCATCGCCACCGTTGGTTGCACGAGCAGCGTGATGGCCTGAGCCGTGACCGGCCCGTTGATGATGAACTCGAAGCCCAGCGTGATATTGCCTACGCCCTGGGCCGTCTGCGCGCTGTTGACCGTCTCGGTCAAGATGGGCTGTCCGGCGTTCGGGCAGTAGAGCGTGATGTCGCCCGTCAGCGTCGGATTGGCCTGCACACCCAGCCAGCCGGAGATGATCGCGGTTTGGCCTGACGCGAGCGTCAGCAGACCCGCGCTCATCACGCTTGTCACCTGGTTCGCGGGGAGCACCTGCCCCGGCGACGCCGATCCCTTGAGGGCTGTGACGACGACCTGATTGGGTCCGGTGGGTCCGGCGGACCCGGCCGCGCCCGTGGATCCAGCCGTGGCGCCCGTGGGCCCCTGCGGGCCCGTGTTGCCGACAGGGCCGAGCGCGGGACCCGTGGGCCCGGTAGGGCCCACGCCTGCGGGACCGGCGTGACCGGTGGGGCCGACGGAGAAGCCGGGTCCCGGGCCCGTTGCGCCCGTGGGACCCGTGCCGCCTGTAGGGCCTGTCGTGCCCAAGCCGCCCGAATTGAAGCCGGGCTGCTCTTCGGGGTACGGGGCACTGGTTCTCGTTCCGCTGCTCATCGTCGTTCTCCTCTCAGCCCGTGGTCGCCGCGACGACGAGAGCGCCGATCGCTGGGTTGGAAGCCTGGTAGTTGCCGATGCCGTTGTACTGGTTGAGCGTCACGGTGGCGGTCGGTGTGACGTAGAGCGTGGCCGAGTACGTCCCAGCAGGTAGCGAGCCGCTCACGTTCGAGATGGGCACGAGGTGAAAGCTGCCGTTGCCCTGGGCCGCGCTGTAGAGGTCCGTGATCTGCCGCACGTTGACGCCACCGACCGTGAGGTCCACAGCCATGGTGGGCAGCGGCGACGGCGCGGGGACGGCGGTTGTGGCCAGGACGTTGACCCAGCCCCAGGCGTAGATTTGACCCGTGTCCGTGGTCGTGATGCTCACGGTCGCGACTGCCGTCTTGACGTTCGCGGGACACGACAGTCCCGGCGTGCCGACGCCCTTGACCGCCTGGACGAAGTCTGTCGGACCGGTCGCGCCCGTGGGGCCCTGCGGGCCCGCGGCGCCGCCTGCGGGACCGCGGGGACCGAGCGCGCCCGTCGGACCGGTCGCGCCGGCCGTCGAGATGGGTCCGGTGGGACCCGCGGGGCCGGTGTTCGCGGCGCCCGCGGGACCTGTGGGACCCGTGAGCGTCAGGGCGGCGCCACCTGTGGTGCCGGTGGGACCCGTGGGTCCAGCGCCTCCGGCGATGCCCGAGCCGATGCCCCCGGGGGGAAGCTCCTGCGGGAACGGGAGCCAGTTCTTTTGACCGCTGCTCATCGCGACTCCTTCTGGCCCGCAGGCCGTAGCATGTCCGCCAGGCGCGCGGCCTGCTCGGGGGTGAACTCGACGAGCGTACCTTCGTCCTCGACGAGGAGAGAGCCATCCGAGTAAAGCGTGACGCTCGGGCAGCGGCGAGAACCGCAGCACATGTCGACCGCGTCGATCGGAACCTTGGTGGGAATCGTGTCGCTCATGGTGTCCCTCACGCCGAGGGCGGCGCGCCGGTCTGGTCGGCGTGCTGCTGACTGGCCTTCTTCGCGATGATCATGGTCGCGAGCCCGCCTGCGATGCCGGCGCCGACCGCGGAGCCCGCAGCGAGCGCGGTCGTGCCCCTCAGGTACGGCAAGCCCGTCTTGGGGAGCAAGTGCGTTCCGAGCACGCCGCCGAGGCCGGCGCCGAGGGCCGCCAGCAGGGCCGAGCCTGCGGGATGAGGCAAGCTCAAGGCGTGGAACGCCTTCTGGTAGAAGGGCACCACCGCGGCGCCGGGCGCGCCCGCGGGCGCCGGAATCACCGCGGTCGTGCCGCCGGGCGTCGAGGAGACGACGGTTGGGGCGGTCGTGGGCGGCGGCGGCGCGGCTGCGACGCTCGGATCGGGTGGTGCACCGGGGGGTGGAGCGCTTGGCGCGTCGCCCAGGCCGTACGCGGGCGCGACAGGGGGAGGCGGCGCGGGGCGGTAGCCGGTGTTCGCGCCGTAGTGGTAGCGGCTGTACCGGTCGCGGTAGACGGGCCGGCCGTACGCGTCGTAGTGCGAGTGGTAGTTGTCCGGGTAGCTCGCCTGCACCCACGGGTACTGCGGCGCGCCGCTGGGGATGGCCTGCTGCGCGGCCTGGGCTGCGTAGAAGTCCGAGTAGATGTCGCCGAGTTGACCGCTCATGACCTTTGCTCCTTCAATCGATTCCGAGCTTGCGCCGCGCTTTCGCGGCGGCTCGAGACGTTCCGTGCTGGATCTCGTCCCAGTATTCTGCGTCGCTGAAATTGTACTTCTGACGAGTTGGCCGATATCGTCGGAGGTCGCCCGCGCCATCAACCGTCACCGGGCCGAGTCCGCGCGTGTGGCCTTCGGGCTCGAGACCGAGAGCGGCAATCATCTCGGCTCGAGAAGGGCGACGACGGCGCGGATTGCTCGCCGCCGTCTTGCCGACGTGCGCCACCGCCACTGCGGCCCCTGCGACCACGAGCGGCGCCGCGACGAAGGCGAGTCCCTGCGCTGTGCTCTTCCAGTCCATGTCAGCCTCCGTACACCGTTGCGAGCTGTTGCTGGCTCAGCCACTGCCGTCGCTGCCAGTCGTAGCCGTAGCCCGGGTAGCGCGGATCGAGGTACCTCCACGATCCGCGCGGCCCCTGCTGCCAGCCGCCCGCCTGCGCCGGGGAGTAGTCGCTGTTGTAGCCGTACTGCTGCCCGTACTGCCCGGCCGTGAGCTGCGCGGCCGTCGCGGCGTTCTGCGCCATCTGCGCCTGCACGGCGCCGCCTTGCGTGGCGTACTGCAGCTGCTGCGCGCCGACGGTGTCCCCCGAGGCGACGGCCGCGGCGTACGCGAGCTGCGCCTCGTTCACCCAGGACTGGCTCGTCGGATCGTACCCCATGCCGGGGTACTGCGCGCTTCGGTACCAGCGATGGCCGCTGGGCGCGTTGATCCAGCCCGTCGTGACGCTCGGCTGGGCGCTCGGGGGCAGCGGGTGGCACGAGCCGTCGGCCCACTTGGTCTGCCCGGGGGGACAGGGGCGGGCGGCTTGCGACGCGGCCGCTGTCTGGGCGATCTGTTGGAACACGCCGCCCGTCGACGGTGGCGGCAATGGATGGCATGAGCCATCCGCCCACTTGGTCTGACCGGGCGGACACGGCCGCGAGGTCGTGCTGGGAGGAGGGAGCGGATGGCAGAGGCCGTCGGCCCAGCGCGTGGTGCTGGGCGGGCAAGGCTGCTGTGCGCCGACGCCGACTTGATTCATCTGAAGCCCCGAGGTGGAGAGTTGAGCTTCCCAGTGCCTGGGAACGTTGACGATTGTACCCGAAGGTAGCGCCGCGTTGGGGTCGACGTTGCGAAGGTTGGGGTTGCTGGTGAAAAAGGCGGCGTTGGCGGGCGCGCTCTGCCCCGCGAGCGCGAGAAGCTTGTTGATCGACAGCGCCCCGTCCGAGAGGACGAAGTGCGGCGCGCGGTGGATCCAGCGGTTCTTCGAGAGCGGGAAGACCCAGCCAGGAAAGTCCGCGTTGCGGTAGATCCACTCGCCGTGCTTGTTCTGCACCCAGGCGTTGGCCGGCGCGCCCTCGGGCGGGCAGTGCGTCGGATCACCGTCGGGCCCGGGCTGGCCGTCGGGGCAGCCGGTCGACGTGGTCGACGGCTTGCCGCAACGGGCGAGGTCGCCGTCGGGGGCGATCGAGCCATCGGGGCACAAGAGGGGGGTCGTGCCGCCGGGGGGGACCGGGGCCTGGGTCGACGGGGTGGGGGAGACGGTGGCGGTCACGCTTTGACTCTCCAGAGCTCAACGCCGTCCTCTTCCATGTATCCGTACCCACCCTCACGTTTGACGTGATCGCGAAGTTGCGCGGCCGTCATCGGGCGATTGGCGAATCGAGTTGCGGCGGCTTTGGCCGAAGGCGCTTCGATCGTCTGCGAGCCCATGTCCGTGTTGATGTGGTATGTGTGCAGCTTGCGCGAACGCGGATTGCTCGCCGCCGTCTTGCCGACGTGCGCCACCGCCACCGCCGCCCCTGCGACCACGAGCGGCGCCGCGACGAAGGCGAGTCCCTGCGCTGTGCTCTTCCAGTCGCTCATCCTAGCCTCCGTACACCGTTGCGAGCTGTTGCTGGCTCAGCCATCCTGTCCACCCGCTTCTAGCCTCGGGCTGTGTCTAGGTACTCATCCCACATGCGTTCAAGTGTCGCGCGCCCAACACGTTTTCGCAGCGCGCTCTCCGAATAGACTGTCATGTTTTTGTGTTCCGTCTGTGAGTGGATGTCGGTGCCAGCGCCGATTTGCTCTTCGCCTTGCTTCAGTGCTTCCGCACGCGAATCTGCAACCGCTAGAATCTTGTAGCCGAATGCTTGGTAGTTCGTTGTCGTCACGGCAAGGTAAAGACCGCGAGGATTCTTATTCGCTGTCTTCGTCCGCCATCCACCACTCGTCGCCACCGCCGTCACCCCGCCGACCGCTACAGCCACCGCTGCAATCGCAAGCGCCGCCTTCCACGGTGACCCGCGCACGGGCCCCGGCGGCGCGTACCCTACGCCCATGGCGATCCCGAAGGGATCCACCTGCTTGAGCATCGCGTCGGCCTTGGGGCACCCGCCCACGCCCATGTTGTTTCCCACGCCCATGTTGTTTCCCACGTTGTACCCGGCTTTCTTGAGCGAATCGACCCACCGCGACGGGATGTTCACGCGCGTACCGGCGGGCAGGTTGACGTTCGGATCGACCCCCGCGAGCAGCGGGTTGGCGTTCTTGAGCGCCGCGGACTGAAACCCTGGCGGGATGGCCTGGTCGGGATGCGCTGCCATGATGAGCGCCCCGAGCGTGAGCTGTCCCTGGCTCGTCACGTAGTACTGCCCGTAGAGGCTCGAGCCGCCCGTCACGGGGTAGAGCGACTGGTCACGCGGCTCCGGCATCCACTGGCCGCCCGAGCCGCCGTACTTGGGGCCGAAGGCTCCGGGGTACTGGTAGCCGGGGGGCGGCGACCCGAGCGTTCCCTGCCCCTCGGGGTGGCCGAAGCCCGAAACGCCAGGTCGGCCCTTGAACCAGTTGTCGGGGAGCTTCAGCACTTCACCGGGCAGAAGCGTCGCGAACGTCCCGCCCCGGCGCGGCTTCTGTGGGTTGGCGGCCACGAGGTCGGCGACGTGGATGGGCGTGCCGGTCATCAGCAGGCTGATCTTGCCGGGGGTGTCGCCGAGGCGGGTGGTGTACGAGGCCATGTGTCAGACCTCGTCCCAGCTTCGTGGGTAGCCCCGGCGTCGGTTCGCCCAACCCTTGCGGGCGGCAGCAGCGTGGCCTGCGGAATCGCCGAACCAGGAGCGCGCCATCGGGTTCGGCGCGGCGCCGCCCACGCTGCCCAGCACGACGCTGGCGGCACCCACGAGCAAGGGGGCCGCGACGAGCGCGAGAGCCTGGGCGGCGGTCTTCCAGTCGATCACGGCGTCTCTCCTGCCGGGACGACCTTGGTCTTGACGTTGTCGTGTCCCCAGCGCGGTGACAGCACGTACGTGACCTTGAACGCGAGCTTGTCGGCCGCGGTGCGC
>Ga0181526_10002075_pt1 | contig 17944 bp, 15 predicted proteins | sample PEATcosm2014_Bin_35_FD_119750 | JGI IMG/M metagenome (GOLD analysis project Ga0181526, IMG submission 119750) | Peatland microbial communities from MTU Mesocosm Facility, Houghton, MI, USA - PEATcosm2014_Bin06_30_metaG | ecosystem: Environmental > Terrestrial > Soil > Wetlands > Peat | place...
CGGCGACGGCGACGGCGACTCGGTGCACCTGGCCGACTGGCCGGTGGCGGACACGGCCCTCATCGATCCCGAGCTCGAGGCGAGGATGGCGCTCGCCCGGCGGCTGACTTCGCTGGGCCGCGCCGCCCGCAGCGAGGCGTCGGTCAAGGTGCGCCAGCCGCTGGCGCGCGCCCTCGTCTTCCTGCCCGCCGACGCGCCCGAGATACTGCGCGACATCGTCGCCGACGAGCTCAACGTGGACGAGATCGACACGGCGGACGAGCTCAGCGACGTGATCTCGTTCGAGCTCGTGCCGAACTTCCGCACCCTCGGCCCCCGGTTGGGGGAGCGCGTCAAGGAGCTGAAGCCGGCGCTGGCCCAGCTCGACGGCGCCGCGGCCGCGGCGGCACTCGAGGCGGGCCAGTCCGTCACGGTGGTCGTCGGCGGCGAGCCGGTCGAGCTGTCGCCCGACGACGTGCAGCTCCGAGTCCGGGGCCAGCAGGGCTTCGCCGTCTCCCGTGAGGGCGGCGAGGTGGTCGCGCTCGACCTCACCCTCGACGACGCGCTGCGCACGCGGGGGCTGGCCCGCGAGGTCGTACGACTCGTGCAGGACCTGCGCAAGACGAGCGGCTTGGAGGTGTCCGACCGGATCAGGCTGTACGTCCAGGGTCTCGACGCCGTGGCCGAGCACTTCGACTACATCGCGCGGGAGGTGCTGGCGGTCGAGATCGTGTCGGGCCCCGGCCCCGGCCCCGGTCCCGACGGTCCCGAGGGCACGGTGTTGGAGCTCGACGACGAGCTGCTCACCGGGCCCGTCCGGATATGGATCGAGAAGGTCGAGGGCGGGTCCGAGGCCTAGTCGGTCAGCCGGTCGACGAGCCAGTCACAGCTAGCAGCCGGCGTCGAGCACCTTGGTCAGCACCATGGCCAGTGCGGCACGGTCGCTCGCGTCCAGGTGGGCGATCAGATGGCGGTCGATGCTGTCGACGTGGGCGGCGATCGCCCTCTCCAACGTCGACCGGCCCTGGGGCGTCAGCACGACATGGATGCTGCGGCGGTCGTTCGGGCAGTTCTGCCGCGCCACCAGGCCCGCCTCGACCATGCGGTCGACGAGACGGGTGACGCCGCCCGTCGTGAGGGAGACGTCGGCGCTGAGGGTGCTCATGGTGAGCCGGCCGTCCGGCGCGGCCCCGACGTGGATGAGGACGTCGAAGAAGACCAGCGGGATGCCGACCGACTGCTCGAGCTCGCGCCCGAGGGAGTCGCTGAGGCGGCGGTTGGTGCGGACGATGAGCCCCATGAGCTGGATCCGCTCGTCGTCCATCTGGCCGAGGATGCCGCAGGTACCGGTGCCCGGCCCCGCCTCCACCAGCTCGCCGTCATCGCCCTTCGCCGGCCTGGTCACCGTTCCCATATCTCGCAGTCTTCCCCGAAAACCATGTGCAGCCCTAGTTTCGCTGATTGACAAGTATCTGTATAGTCAGATACTATACTGTCAACATTGAGCAGATCAACCGAGGAGAGCAACCAAATGACCACTACAGCAAGCACCGCCACCCTTCCCAAGGCCGGCACCTACGCCATCGACCCGGCGCACACCGAGGTCGGGTTCGTCGCCCGCCACCTCATCGGCACCAAGGTCCGGGGCCGCTTCACCGATGTATCGGGCACCTTCACGGTGGCCGAGAACCCCGAGGACTCCACCCTGGACGCCGTCGTGCAGGCGGCCAGCATCCACACCAACCAGGCGCAGCGTGACGACCACCTGCGCACCAACGACTTCCTCGACGTCCCGAACCATCCGACGCTGACGCTCAAGAGCACCGGGCTGAAGAGGGTCGACGACACCCACTGGGTGCTGACCGGTGACCTCACCATCCGGGGCGTCACCAAGTCCGTGGACTTCGACCTGGAGTTCCTGGGCGAGGGTCCCTCCATGCAGGAGGGAAAGACGGTCGTGGCCTTCTCCGCCACCGGCGAGATCGACCGGCGCGACTTCGGCGTCAGCTTCAACCACTCGCTGCTCGACGGCAGCGTCGTGGTCGGCAACAAGGTCGTGATCGAGATCGAGGTCGAGGCCGGCCTGGCCGGCTGACCCCCGGGTCCGGCGGCGGCCCCCCCGACAGGGCCGTCCGCCGGGCCGCTCCCCGGTGCGGGCGCTGGGTACGCTTCGCGGCCATGCCCACCCGACCGGACGAGATCGCGACGAGCCCCGAGGACACGTACGTCATGGCCGTCGACCTCGGGACGGGTGGACCCAAGGTCGCGCTCTTGTCGGCCACCGGCCGCATCGCCGCCCACGCCTTCCAGGCGGTCGGCGTCGACCTGACCGACGACGGGGGAGCCGAGCAGTCGCCCAGCGCCTGGTGGGACGCCGTCGTGTCCTGCGCCCGGCGAGCCCTGGCCGACAGCGGCGCGCCCCCCGAGCGGGTGGTCGGCATCGGGTGCACCTCGCAGTGGATGGGCACGGTGCCCGTCGACGGCGCAGGCGAGCCGATCGGTCCCGCCATCATCTGGATGGACTCGAGGGGCGCCGGCGCGGTCCGCGAGACCGTCCGCGGCACGCTCAACGTCCAGGGCTACTCGCCGACCAAGCTGGCGCGCTGGGTCCGGCGCACCGGCGGGATCCCGAGCCTGTCGGGGAAGGACCCCGTCGGGCACATCCACTTCCTGCGCCAGCACCGCCCCGACGTCTATGCCGCCGCCGCGGTCTTCCTCGAGCCCGTCGACTACCTCAACCTGCGCCTCACCGGGCTGGCCCGGGCCTCGCACGACTCGATCACCGGGTACTGGGTGACCGACAACCGCGACATCGGTGCGATCTCATATGACGACGGCCTGATCGAGCTGGCCGGCCTCGAGCGCTCCAAGCTGCCCGACCTCGTGCCCACCGGCAGCGTGCTCGGGGGGCTGGCCCCGGGGCCCGCCGCGGAGCTGGGCCTGCTGGCGGGCACGCCCGTCGTCACCGGCACGGGCGACCTCCACTCGGCCGCCGTGGGCTCGGGCGCGGTGGCGGACTACGCCGGGCATCTCTACATCGGCACGTCCAGCTGGATCAGCTGCCACGTGCCGTTCAAGAAGACCGACGCCCTGACCAACATCGCGTCCATCCCCTCGGGCATCCCGGGCCGCTACCTGCTGGCCGACGAGCACGAGACGGGCGGCGCCTGCCTCACCTGGCTGCGCGACAACCTGCTCTTCCCCGGCGACGCGCTGTCCGGCGACGGCGCCGTACCCGACGGCTTCTTCGCCACCCTCAACGACATGGCGTCGTCGGTGCCGGCCGGGTCGCACGGCGTGCTGTTCACCCCCTGGCTGAACGGCGAGCGGTCGCCCGTCGACGACCACACCATCCGCGGCGGCTTCCACAACCTCTCCCTGTCGTCCACCCGCTCGGACATGGTGCGGGCCGTGTTCGAGGGGGTCGCCCTCAACTCGGCCTGGCTGCTCGGCGCCGTCGAGAAGTTCTGCAGACGGCCCTTCGAGTCGCTGGCCTTCGTGGGCGGAGGCGCCAACTCCGACCTGTGGTCCCAGATCCACGCCGACGCCACCGGGCGCACCATCCGCCAGATCGCCGACCCGGTCCTGGCCAACGTGCGCGGCGCCGGGCTCCTCACCCTCCTGGCCCTCGGCCACATCACGGTCGACGACATCCCCGCCACCGTGCAGGTCAAGGCCACCTACGAGCCCGACCCGGCGGTGGCGGCCGTCTACGGGGACCTCATAAAGGAGTTCGTCAACCTCTACGAGAAGACGAAGGCGATCCACAAACGGCTGAACGGTCGCCTGCTGCGCCACGACGCACCCACCGGCTAACCGACGACCCGGGTCGCGGGGCCGGCACCCCGTCCGGGGCTCAGCCCTTGGGGCGGCGGAACAGTGTGCGTAGCCCCCCGCCCCCGCCGGTCCCCTTGGTGATGATCAGCGCCAGCGAGGTGGTCACGTACCCGGCGAGCTGCGTGCGCAGGTGGACGTCGGTGTACGGCGGCACGTCCACGTGGAGGTCCTCGGGGGTGTCCCCCAGGCGGTAGTCCATGTCGATGTCGTGCCCCTCCCGCCGCAGGCGCTCCACCAGCGCATCGATGTCGCGCCGCCGGTAGAACACGGTGCCCCCCGCCTCGACCGTCTCGTTCTCGGAGGAGACCAGGTACTCGGTGGTGTGCACGGCCACCCCGCCCGGCCGCAGGCAGTCCATGGACGCCAGGACGAAGTCCTCCCCGGCGGCCAGGGACCCCAGATGCTCGAGGGCGCACGAGGACCACGTGAAGTCGAAGCCGCGCAGGTCGGAGGGGATCGCGTTCATGTCCACGGCCCGGTAGCGGACCTGGCGCACGAACTGCTCGTCGGGGCACAGCCCGTGGGTGTTGAGGTGCTCGAGCCCCCCCGCCCACTCCGCCTGGGAGTCCGTCCAGCCCGAGGCGATGGCGGACCCGCGCGGCTGGTCGGTGGCGACGAGGTCACACCCCGCATGGGCGAAGAGCGCCACCAGCGGCTCCTGGCCGACGCCGAACCCGAGGCCGGAGCGCCCGGGCGCCAGCATGCCCCGCTCGTGCAGCGCCTCGGCGACGAAGAGCCACTCCCACATCTTGCGGTGGAGCATGACGTCGCGGCCGTCGTCCCACATCGGCCGCAGGCGCTCCGCCCAGGCGCGCAAGGCGGGGGAGCGCAGCGACTCGGCCGAGCACAGTTGCGAGCGCAGCATGGTCCAGTCCTACATGCGCTCGAAGTTCCGGGCCAGCTCCCAGTCCGTCACGTAGCGGTTGCTCGCCGCCCATTCCTGCTCGGCCGTGTTCAGGAGGTGGTGGCGCACGTCGGGGCCGAACGCCTCGAGCGCGACCGGCGAGCGGCGCAGCTCGTCTATCGCCTCGACCAGCGTGGAGGGGATTCGGGTCACGTCGGTCGCCTCGTAGGCGTTGCGGGCGAAGGGCTCGCCCGGCTCGAGCTCGTGGTCGATGCCGTAGAGGCCGGCCGCGATGGCGCCCGCCAGCACGAGATACGGGTTCACGTCCGCCCCCGGGATCCTCGACTCCACCCGGCGCCCCGCCCCGTGGCCGACCAGGCGGAAGCCGCACGTCCGGTTGTCCTCGCCGTAGACCACCGCCGTCGGCGCCCAGCTCCCGGGCACGTAGCGGCGGTACGAGTTCACGGTCGGCGCCGCCATCCAGGCCAGCTCGCGGGCCGCGTGCAGCTGCCCGGCCAGGAAGCGGCGCCCGACGGTCGACAGCCCGCTCGGGTGCGACGCCGACCCCGACCCGTCGGCCATCAGCGGGTCGCCGCTCTCGGCGTCCCACAGGCTGGTGTGGACATGGCACGACGAGCCCACGTCGTCCATGGTCCACTTGGCCATGAACGTGGCGGCGCGGCCCTCCTGCGCGGCGATCTCCTTGATCCCGTTCTTGAACACCAGGTGGTGGTCCGCCGTCACCAGCGCCTCGTCGTAGGTGACGTTGACCTCGTGCTGGCCCCGCCCCGCCTCGCCCTTGGAGAACTCGACGGGGATGCCGGCGGCGCGCATCTCGTTGCGGATGCGGCGCAGGATGTACTCCTCCCGCGCCGTCTGCAGCAGCTGGTAGTCCTCAATGGTCGACGTGTGGGGCGTGAGCTCCCTCCAGCCCTTGGCGCTGGCCTCCTCGTAGGAGTCCTTGAAGAGGAAGAACTCGAGCTCGGTCGCGCTGCAGACCCGCAGCCCGCGCTCGGCCGCCCGCTCCAGCTGGCGCCGCAGGATCTGCCGGGGCGACACCTCGACCGGCGTCCCCTCCTCGTCGGTGAGGTCGCAGATGACGAAGGCGGTCCCCTCCAGCCACGGGATGCGGCGTGCCGTGGCGTAGTCGGGCCGGCACACGACGTCGCCGTAGCCGGTGTCCCAGTTGGTGAAGGTGTATCCAGGGAGCGGGTTCATGTCGACGTCGACCGCCAACAGGTAGTCGCAGGCCTCGATCCCGTGCTCGGCCACGTGCGACGAGAAGAAGTCCGCCGTCACCCGCTTCCCGACGGGCCTCCCGTGCATGTCGGGGAACGCCACCACGACGGTGTCGATGGACCCTTCGGCAATCCCTGCGTCTATCAACTCTCGTCCTGGCATGCGCCATGTTGGCCGCGCCGCTGCCGAGCGTCCAGCCCGCATACGCTGGGCTGGTGATCCCGCTCATCGGCCTGTCCACCTATGTGGCCGACGTCCACTGGGGCTCCTGGGAGCGCCGTGCCGCCGTGCTGCCCGAGTCCTACTTCGAGCTGGTGGCCGCGGCGGGCGGTCGCCCCCTCCTCCTGCCCCCGCCCACGACCGGCCCCGGCGGCCCCGAAGCGGGTGCCGACGAGGTCATCGACATCCTCGACGGCCTCGTGCTCACCGGCGGCGGCGACGTCGACCCGCTCGCCTACGGCGAGCATCCCGGGCCCGAGGTGGGCGGCGTCGACGTCAACCGGGACGCCAGCGAGCGCGCCCTCCTCGCCGCTGCACTGCGGGCCGACCTGCCGGTGCTCGCCATCTGCCGCGGCTGCCAGGTCCTCAACGTGGAGCTGGGCGGCACGCTGCACCAGCACGTGCCGGACGTGGTGGGCCACCTGGGGCACCGCAGCGCGCCGTTCCAGTTCGGCGACGTCGAGGTGCGGACCGTGCCGGGTTCGGCCGCCGCCGAGGTCTTCGGTGCCATGCCCACCGTGCTCTGCTCGCACCACCAGTCCATCCGCGACATCGGCGACGGCCTCGTCCCCACGGCGTCCAGCGCCGACGGCGTGGTCGAGGCCGTCGAGCTGCCGTCCGCCCGCTTCGTCCTCGGCGTGCAGTGGCACCCCGAGGAGGGGATGGACCAGCGCCCGTTCGACGCGCTGGTTGCGGCGGCGGCCACGTACCGCACCGAGCGCACCGACCGCCCCGTCCGCACGAGCGCATGACCGCCGGCACCGGCGCCGGCTCCGGCGCCGGCTCCGGCGCCGGCCGGGTCGCCGTCATCACGGGCGCCAGCCGGGGACTCGGTGCGGGACTCGCCCTGCACTTCGCCGGCGAGGGCATGCATCTCGGTCTGTGCGCCCGTCACCGTCCCGTCCTGGCCGCCCGCACGCGGCCGACGGCCCACGACGGCCACGTCGTCTCGTCCGAGGCCCCGGTCCTGTCCGCCGCCGACGTGACCGACCGCGACGCGCTCGCCCGCTTCGCCGCCACCGTCGTCGCTCGATTCGGCCGCATCGACCTCTGGGTGAACAACGCCGGCCTGCTCGGGCCCATCGGCCCCCTCGCCGGCCCCGGCACCGACCCGGCCGAGATCGCCCGCACCGTCGACGTCAACGTCACCGGCGTGCTCAACGGGACGGCGGTGTTCGCCGAGCACGTGCGCGCCCGGGAGGGGACCGGCACGCTGGTGAACATCTCGTCGGGCGCCGCCACGAACCCTTACGAGGGCTGGGCCGCCTACTGCGCATCCAAGGCGGCCGTGGACCAGCTCACCCGCGTCGTGGCGCTCGAGGAGGCGCGCCACGGGCTGGCCGCCTACGCCGTGTCACCCGGCCTCGTGGACACCGATATGCAGGTTGCCATCCGCGCCGCCGGCCGGACCTCGTTCCCGGAGGTGGACCGCTTCCGCCGGGCCGCCGCGGAGCACCGGTTCAACTCGCCGGCGTGGGTGGCCGAGCACATCTTGGCCCTGGCGTTCGGCCCCGAGCGCCCCGCACAGGTCATCGTGCGCATCCCGGACCAGACCATTCCCTCCGGCCTCGCCGGGTAAGGTCTGCGGCCATGGCCAAGAGCGGTGCGAGGAAGGTCGTCAAGCCGGTGGCGGCCGCCGCCGTGACGCTGGGGACCATCGCCAGCATCTGGTGGTTCGCCCTGAAGCCCCGGCGCAAGGCCAGGAACGAGAAGAACGCCGGATAGCCGAGCCGGCTCCGGCGTCGGCACGTCATCCCGCCGCCGGCAATCCCTCCACCACCGCCGGCAGGCACTCGCCGATGAGGCCGTGCACGACGACGTCGGCCAGGGCATCCATCTCCGTCGGGTCGCCGTTGACGATGATCACGACTGCGCCGTGCCGTGCGGCGACCGGCACCAGGCCGGCGGCCGGGAAGACGGCGAGCGTCGAGCCCACGGCGAGCAGCAGGTCGCACGCCGCGGCCGCGGCCTCCGCCCGGAAGAGGTCCTCGGCGACCAGGTTCTGGCCGAAGCTGATGGTGGCCGACTTGAGGATGCCGCCGCACGCCGTGCCGTCGGCCAGCGTCACCGTGCAGGCCGGGTCGTCCTCGCCGGCCCGCACCCGCTCGTGCACCGGCTCCGCGGGCTGCCGGTCGCCGCAGGTGAGGCACAGCACATCGAGCGCGGAGCCGTGGATCTCAATGACCCGATCCGGGTCGGTGCCGGCCTTCTGGTGGAGCCCGTCGATGTTCTGCGTCACGAGCGTGTCGAGCCGGTCGCTGCGCTGCAGGTCCACGAGCGCCCGGTGTCCCGCGTTCGGCTCCGACGACCACATGGGCGAGGTCAACCGGTTCTGCCACGCCCGCCGGCGCAGGTCGGGGTCCGCCACGTAGGCCTGCAGCGTGGCCATCCTCTCGGCCTCGGGGTTCTTGGTCCAGACGCCCTGGGGCCCGCGGAAGTCGGGGATGCCCGAGTCGGTCGAAATGCCCGCGCCCGTCAGCACGACGACCCGGCGCGCCCGCTCCACCAGGGCCCGGGCGTGTGCGACCTCGTCCACGGCGGCCATGGTGCCATACGCTGCGCCGGTGCCGACCAGGGACGCGCCGACCGTCGAGCTGCTCCAGGCCGCCGACGCCGAGGGCCGCCAGCGCCGCGCCGCCGGGGCGCTGCTGGCCCGTGGCCTGACGAGAGGCGACCGGGTCGCCTTCGCGCTCGGCTCGTCGGCCGACCTCATATGTGCGGTGCTCGGGGCGGCCCGCGTCGGCCTCATCCCGGTCCTGCTCAACGCGACGCTCACCCCCGCCGAGCGCGACCTCCTGGCCGACGATGCGCAGCCGACCCTGCGCATCTTCGATCAGGCGGGCCTGGCCGAGCTCTCGGAGGGCCCGCCCACCGAGCTCGCCCCGTACCCGCTCACACGCCCCATGCACTACACGTCGGGCACGACGGGCCGGCCCAAGGGCGTGACCACCGGCATCTGGGACGAGGCCACGGCCCGCACGGTCTTCGAGGACGAGGCGTCGGTGTGGCACTTCGACCGGGACGACCTGCACATGGTGTGCTCGCCGATGTACCACACGGTCTCCGTCCGCTTCTCGACCGGCACCCTCCTCTCGGGCGGGTCGCTCGCCATCCTCAGCCGCTTCGACGCCCGCAGCGCGCTCGACGTCATACGACGTCACCGCCCCACCACGGCGTTCCTGGTGCCGACCCATCTCCAGCGGATCCTGCAGAGCCCTGACCTCGCTCCCGACGAGTCGTTCGACTCGCTCCGCCTCCTCGCCCACGCCGGCGCCCCCTGCCCGGAGTCGGTCAAGCGGGCGACCATGGAACGCGTCCGCCCGGGCGGGGTCTGGGAGTTCTACGGCTCGACGGAGGCCCAGTTCACGGTCTGCCCGCCCGAGGACTGGCTCGAGCGCCCCGGGACGGTCGGCCGGGCCCGGACCGGTCGCCGCCTGTTCATCGACGACGGGACCATCTGGTGCGACATGCCCGACTTCGCCCGCTTCAGCTACTGGGGCGACGAGGAGGCCACGCGCCGGGCCTGGCGCGGCCCGGCCTGCACGATCGGCGACCTGGGCCGCATCGATCCGGACGGCTACCTCTACCTGACGGGCCGGCGCCACGACCTCATAATCAGCGGCGGCGTGAACGTCTACCCCGCCGAGGTCGAGAACGTGCTGGCGGCGGTCGACGGCGTCACCGAGGTGGCCGTCTTCGGGCTGCCCGACGAGCAGTGGGGGCAGCGGGTGTGCGTGGCCTACGTCGCCGCCGGTCCCGGTGCCGAGGATGCCCTGCGGGCCGCCGCCTCGGCCCACCTCGCCCCGTACAAGCGGCCCAAGACCTACCTACGGGCCGGCGACCTGCCCCACACGGCGACGGGCAAGCTCATGCGGCGCGCCGTGCCCGGGCATCTGGGGCTGGGTAGCGGGTAAGACTGAGGTCATGGCTTTCGCGACGATCAACCCGGCCACCGGCAAGACGGAGAGGGTGTTCCCGTCCCACACCCCCGAGCAGGTCGAGGCGCTGCTCCAGCGGGCCGTGGCCGCGTTCGCCGAGTACAAGACGACGACCTACGCCGAGCGGGCCCGCCACCTGCTCACGGCCGCCGAGCTGATCGAGGGCGAGGTGCCGGACATCGCGCGCATCCTGACCACCGAGATGGGCAAGACGTTCGCCGCGGCCAAGGCCGAAGTGTCGAAGTGCGGGGTCGGGCTGCGCTGGTTCGCCGACAACGCCGAGGAGCTGCTGGGAGACGAGCCCATCAAGACGTCGGCCGCGCAGTCCTACGTGCACTACCAGCCGCTCGGCCCCGTGCTGGCCGTCATGCCGTGGAACTTCCCCATGTGGCAGGTGATCCGCTTCGCCGCCCCCGCTTTGATGGTGGGCAACGTCGGCCTGCTCAAGCACGCGTCGAACGTGCCCCAGACGGCGCTGGCCATAGAGGACCTGTTCCGTCGGGCCGGACTTCCCGACGGCGTGTTCACCAACCTCTTCGTCGAGTCCAAGGACGTGGCGGCCCTCATCGCCGACCCCCGGATCGCAGCGGTCACGCTCACAGGGAGCGAGCGGGCCGGCATGTCGGTGGGCGCCGCCGCCGGCGGTGCGCTCAAGAAGAGCGTGCTCGAGCTCGGCGGCTCGGACCCCTTCATCGTGTGCCCCTCGGCCGACCTCGATGCGTGCGTGCGCACCGCCGTCACCGCCCGCGTGCAGAACAACGGGCAGTCGTGCATCGCGGCCAAGCGGTTCATCGTGGTCGGAGACGTGGCCGACGAGTTCCTCGACCGGTTCACCGCCGCGATGGACGAGCTGGTGGTGGGCGATCCCTTCGACCCCGCCACCAACGTGGGGCCGATCGTCAGCGAGGCCCAGCGCGACGAGCTGGTCGGCCAGGTGGAGGAGGCACGACGCCAGGGCGCCACGGTCCACTCCGGGGCCAGGGTCCCCGACGGCGACGGCTTCTACTTCGCCCCGGCCGTGCTCTCGGGCGTCACCACGGACATGGCCGTGGCCGAGGAGGAGATCTTCGGCCCCGTGGCCATGGTGCTGGCCGTGCCCGACCTCGATGCCGCCATCGAGGCGGCCAACGCCACGCCGTTCGGCCTCGGCTCGAGCGTCTGGACCGACGACGACGACGAGATCGCCCGTTGCGTCGAGGGAATCGAGGCCGGGGCCGTGTTCGTCAATGCGATGGTGGCCTCGACGCCGGAGCTGCCCTTCGGGGGCATCAAGAAGTCGGGGTACGGCCGCGAGCTGTCCGAGCTCGGCCTCAAGGAGTTCGCCAACGCCAAGACGGTATGGATCAACTGATCACGAGCACCGGATGACCACCGCCGCCACGACCTACCTGGACCACGCGGCCACCACCCCGCTGCGGCCCGAGGTGGCGGCCGCCATGGCAGAGGTCCACAGCGCCCCGCTCGGCAATCCCACCGGGAGCCACCCGCCGGCGCAGCGGGCCCGCCGGCTGCTGGAGGAGGCGCGCGACGAGGTGGCTGCCTTCCTCGGCCGCGACCCCGGCGACGTCGTCTTCACGTCCGGCGGCACCGAGTCCGCGAACCTGGCCGTCCTCGGGACCGCCGAGGCGGCGCTCCGGGAGCGGGGAGACGCCGTGGTGCTGTATTCGGCCGTCGAGCACCCGGCGGTGCGCGAGTCGGCGCGCGCCACGGCGGCGGCCGGCATGGAGGTGCGCGAGCTGCCCGTGGACGGCCGCGGCATGCTGGACCCTGATGCGCTGGCGCGTGCGCTCTCCTCGCGGGCCGTGGTGGTGGCGGTCATGACGGCCAACAACGAGACCGGGGTCGTGCAGCCGATGGCCGAGGTCGTCCAGGCGGTCCGGCGCCGCGCCCCGCGGGCGATGGTCTTCACCGACGCCGTCCAGGCCGCGCCGTGGCTCGACCTCGACGAGGTCACCGGTGGCGCCGACCTGGTGTCGCTGAGCGCCCACAAGGTCGGGGGGCCGGTCGGCACCGGCGCCCTGGCGGTGAGCCCGCAGGCTGCGCTCACGCCGCGCCAGTTCGGCGGCGGACAGGAGCGGGAGCGGCGCAGCGGGACCCAGGACGTGGTGGGCGCGGTCGGGCTGGCGGCGGCGCTGCGACTGGTGGCCGCCGAGCGCCCGGCGGCGGCGCCCCGGGTGGCGGCCCTGCGGGACCGCCTCGCCGAGGGGCTGCTGGCCGCGATCGAGGGGGCGCACCGGACGGTGCCGGCCGGGGTCGCCGTCCTGCCGGGGCATCTGCACCTGTGCCTGTCCGGGGTGGAGCGCGAGGAGTTGCTGGTGGCGCTCGGCGCCGAGGGCGTGTGCGCCTCGGGCGGTTCGTCCTGTGCCAGCGGGGCCCTCGAGGCCAGCCCCGTGCTCGCCGCCATGGGCCTCGCGCCGGGCCTGGCCGCCGGCGCCATCCGCCTGACGCTGGGATACGGCACGACCGACGCGGACGTCGACCGCGCGCTCGCCGTGGTGCCCTCAGTGGTGGCGGCGCTGCGTCGTACGGCCTGAGCGCCGGTGGCACACTGGTCCCATGCGGGTGCTCGTTGCCATGTCGGGAGGCGTCGACTCCTCGGTCGCAGCGGCGCTGCTGGTGGAGGGGGGCCACGACGTGGTCGGGGCGACGCTCAAGCTGTGGGGCGGCCCATCGGACTCGGGATGCTGCTCGGTGGCGGACGTCGACGACGCCCGCCGGGTGGCCCAGCAACTGGGTATCGAGCACCACGTGTTCAACCTCACCGAGGAGTTCGACCGCCATGTCGTCGCGCCCTACGTCGGGGAGCACGTGGCGGGGCGGACGCCCAACCCGTGCATCGAGTGCAACCGCTCCATGAAGTTCGACCGCCTCCTCGGGCGGTCCGAGCGCCTGGGCTTCGACCGCCTGGCCACGGGGCACCACGCCCGGGTCACCGACGCCTGGGGTGGCGGCGATAGCGAGGGCAACAGCGCAGGCGGGGGCGGCGGGACGGTGTGGTCCCTGCGCCGGGGCGCCGATGCGGCCAAGGACCAGTCCTACGTGCTCTCCATGCTGGGCCAGGACGCGCTGTCCCGGGTGCTGTTCCCCGTCGGGGACATGACCAAGGACGGGGTGCGGGCCCACGCCCGCCGGCTCGGGCTGCGCACCGCCGCCAAGCCGGACAGCCAGGACGTGTGCTTCATCCGAGACGCGGAGGGCCGCCAGGGGTTCCTGTCCCGGCGGATGGAGCTGCATTCCGCTGACGTCGTCGACGGCGCCGGCCGGCCCGCCGGATCGGTCGAGGCGGTCGAGCTCGTCACCGTCGGCCAGCGGCGCGGCATGGGGCACGGGAGCGACGGCGCGCGGCGCTACGTGACGCACGTCGACGTGGCGGCGCGCCGGGTGACCGTCGGCAGCGCGGCCGACGCGCTGTGCTCCTCGGTCGTGCTGGCCGCGACGTCCCTCACCTGGGTCGACCGTCAGCTCCATGCCGGTGCGCGGGCCGTGGCACAGGTCAGCGCCCACGGGCGCCCCGTTTCGTGCACCCTGGACCACGAGGACGACCGAGGCGTCGACGGGGACCTGGTCGTGCGCTTCGATGCGCCACAGCGTCCGGTGGCGCCGGGACAGACGGTCGCGCTCTACGACGCGCGGGACCCCGACGCCGTGGTCGGCGCGGGCGTCGCCGCCTGACCGTGGCCGTCCCGACGGAGGCGGCGGCGCGCGCCGAGGAGCTGCGCGAGCTCATCGCGCGCAACAACGTGCTGTACCACACGCTCGACTCGCCCGAGATCCCCGACGCCGAGTACGACCTCATGGTCCGCGAGTTGCGCGAGATCGAAGAGGCGCACCCCTCGCTCGCCTCGCCCGACTCGCCGACCAACGCGGTGGGCGCCGCACCGTCGGGCCTGTTCCAAGAGGTCCGCCACCGGGTGCCGATGATGAGCCTCGACAACGCGTTCGACGACGCGGAGCTGCGCGCCTGGGCCGAGCGGCTGCGGCGCCAGGACCCCTCGCTCGACCTCGAGGAGCTGGCGTTCTCCTGCGAGCCCAAGGTCGACGGCGTCGCCATGTCGCTCACGTACGAGCGCGGGCGCTTCGTGCAGGCGGCGACGCGGGGCGACGGCGTGACCGGCGAGGACGTGACGGCGAACGTCGCGACGGTGAAGGACGTGCCCGCGGAGCTGGCCAAGGCGGGGGGCCCGTACCCCCAACTGCTCGAGGTCCGGGGCGAGATCTACATGCCGGTGGCCGAGTTCGAGGCGATGAACAAGCGCCAGGCCGACGCGGGGGAGCGGCTCTTCGTGAACCCGCGCAACTCCGCCGCCGGCGCGCTGCGCCAGAAGGACCCGAGGGTCACGGCCACCCGGCCCCTGTTCTTCTGGGCGTACCAGGTCGGTATCGTGGCGGGCGCCGGGAAGAGCCGCTGGCCGGCGGCCACGCAGACCGCGACGCTGGCGCAGCTGGCCAAGGCCGGCTTCCCGGTGAGTCCGCAGGCGGTTCGCGTCACGGGGATGGCCGAGGTGGTGGCCCGGTGCCACGAGCTCGCCGAGGAGCGGCACTCGCTGCCCTACGAGATCGACGGCGTGGTGGCAAAGGTCGACGACCTGGCCCTGCACGACGTGCTGGGCGCCACGTCGCGCGCCCCCAGGTGGGCCATCGCCTTCAAGTTCCCCCCCGAGGAGCGCACGACGAGGCTGGTCGCCATTCACGTCTCCATCGGCCGCACGGGCCGGGCCACGCCGTTCGCACAGCTCGAGCCCGTCTTCGTGGGCGGCTCCACCGTCGGCGTGGCGACGCTGCACAACGAGGACCAGGTGGCGGCCAAGGACGTCCGGCCCGGCGACCTGGTGATCGTGCGCAAGGCGGGCGACGTGATCCCCGAGGTGGTGGGCCCGGTGCGCGAGGGGCCCGGAGTCCCCAAGCGGCGCAAGCCGAAGTGGAAGTTCCCGGCCGCGTGCCCCTCGTGCGGGCAGCCGCTGGTCCGGCTGCCCGGCGAGAGCGACACGTTCTGCACCAACATCGACTGCCCGGCCCAGCGCGTGCAGCGCATCGCCCACTACGCCTCCCGGGGCGCGATGGACATCGAGGGGCTGGGGGAGGAGCGGGTCGTCCAGCTCGTGGCGGCGGGCCTCGTCAACGACCCGGCCGACCTCTACCTCCTCACCGTCGATCAGCTGGTGACGCTCGAGCGGTTCGGCGAGATATCGGCGCGCAACCTCGTCGGCGCCATCGCAGCGTCGCGCGAACAACCACTCAGTAGGTTGCTCGTGGCGCTCGGGATCCGGCATCTGGGGCCGACCGGGGCCCGGGCGATCGCGCGCTCCTTCGGGACGCTCGACGCCATCCTCGCCGCCGCGGGGGACGAGCTGGCGGCGGTCGACGGCGTGGGCGGCGTCATCGCCGCCAGCGTGGCGGAGTTCCTGGCCCAGCCCACCAACGAGGGGGTCGTGGCGCGGCTGAAAGCCGCCGGGGTCAACATGGAGGAGCCCCATGGTGGCGCCGCCGGTCCGGGGCCCGGCGGGGACGGGGCGGTGGCCTCGGCCGCCCAGACGCTGGCCGGGAAGGCCGTCGTGGTCACGGGCGCAGTGCCCGGGTACACGCGTGAGGGCGCCGAGGAGGCGATCCTGGTCCGGGGCGGCACGTCGCCGGGGAGCGTGTCGAAGAAGACCTTCGCGCTGGTGGTGGGCGACGCGCCGGGGGCCAGCAAGCTCAAGAAGGCCGAGGAGCTCGGCACCCCAATCGTGGACGCGGCGTCCTTCGAGAGGCTGCTCCACACGGGCGAGGCGGCGGGGTGACCTGGTGGGGAGGTGTCCACCGGATGCGTGCCTGGGATCGGTAGCCTGAGGACGCCCCGATGCCCCTGATTTCTGATTCCATCGGCCGGGTCCTTGGGAAGCGGTACCGGCTGCTCTCCGCACTGGGCACCGGCGCTTCCGCCCACGTCTTCCTGGCCGAGGACGTGTCCTTGCAGCGCCACGTCGCCGTCAAGGTCCTCCAGCCTGCCCTGGCCTCCGACGAGGCCTTTCTCAAGCGCTTCCGCGCCGAGGCCCGCTCGGTGGCCTCGCTGAACCACCCGCACGTGCTGCGGGTCTTCGACTGGGGTGAGGACGCGGACGGGCCGTATCTGGTGCTGGAGTATCTCGGCGGGGGCTCCTTGCGCGACCTGCTCGACCGTGGGTCGTTGCTGTCGCACTCGCAGGCGGCTCAGCTGGGGACGGAGGTGGCGCAGGGGCTGGCCTACGCGCACGTCCGGGGCCTCGTGCACCGTGATATCAAGCCCGCGAATCTCTTGTTCGACGAGGAGGGCCGGGTACGGGTGGCCGACTTCGGCGTGGCCCGTGCCCTGGCGGAGGCGGCGTGGACCGAGCCGGCGGGGGCGATGGTGGGGACGGCCCGGTACATCTCGCCCGAGGCGGCCGAGGGCAAGCCGGTCGACGGGCGTGCCGACGTCTACTCGTTGGCGCTGGTCTTGTACGAGGCCGTGACGGGGACCGTGCCCTTCGTGACGGACACGACGATGGGGACGCTGGCGGCCCGCATCGGGCAGCCGCTGCCGCACGACGCGGCGCTGGGCCCGCTCGACGACGTCCTGGCCCGGGCCGCCGCTCCCGATGTGGCCGCCCGCCTCGATGCGGCCGGCCTGGCGGCCCGCCTCGGCGCCTTGGCGGCCGCATTGCCGACGCCGGCTCCGCTGCCGCTGGTGATCCCGCATCTGGAGGCTGCGTCTCCGATCACGGGATTCCGGGCCCCCGGGGTGCCCGAGTTGACCGACCCCGGCGCGGTGGCGACGGCCGCTGCTGCTGCTGCCACCGGGTCCGGCACCGCGATCGCCCCGAGCCTGAAGGACGCCCCGGTGGGGACGAGGGCGGGCCCGGGGGAGATCTTCGATGCCGAGCCCTATGGGGGTTCGGCCGCTGCCGCTGCGGGGGCGGGTCGCAGGGGACCGTCGACGGCCGGGTCACGCAGCCGGCGCCGCACGTGGTGGATCGTGGCCGCGATCGCCGCCGCCGTCATCGTGGCCGGGGGGCTGGTGGCCGCCTTCGAGGCGAAGGTGTTCACGCCGTCCCACCCGACACCCTCCCTCGTCAACCTGCCGCTGGCCCAGGCCCGATCGGACGTGGCCAAGGTCCATATGACCTTGAAGATGGGGGCCCCGGTGAAGTCGATCACGGTGGGCGCCGGTTCGGTCGTGTCCCAGCAGCCGGTCGCGGGGACGAGCCTGAAGGAGGGGTCGACGGTCACCGTCGTGGTCTCCGACGGGAAGCCTGATGTCAGCGTCCCCTCTTTGGCCGGTATGACCTGTGCCCAGGCAACGACGGCCCTGCAGGGTGCACACTTCGGAGCGGTCTGCGCACCGGGGACCTACAGCAACACCGTGCCGGCCAGTGTGCTGGTGCTGTGGTCGCTCGGGGCCACGGCCAACCCGACCAAGGCACCGTACGGCAGTCCCATCACGCTCGTCCCGTCGCTCGGTCATGAACCGGCGACCGTGCCGAGCATCCCGAACACCTACACCTTCGCCCAGGCCCAGGCCGCCCTGCAGGCGGTGGGGCTGACTGCGACCCAGGCCAACCAGTCCTCGGCCACGGTGGCGTCGGGTGACGTGATCTCGACGACGCCTGCGAGCGGCTCTCAGGCGCCCTACGGGTCCGCCGTCACGGTCACGGTGTCGACCGGCCCGCCGACCACGACCGTGCCCAATGTGATCGGTGATTCGGTGTCCCAGGCCACCAGCGCGCTGCAGCAGGACGGGCTCAGTGTCTCCGGCGTCTCGGGCAGTCCGAACAACAACGTGACGGGCACCCAGCCGTCGGTCGGGTCGACGGTCGACACCGGTTCGTCCATTCAGCTGTTCACCCACTAGACCACGGGACGCGGTGGCACTCCCGTTCGACCCGACCTGTGA
>Ga0181526_10002078_pt1 | contig 17924 bp, 13 predicted proteins | sample PEATcosm2014_Bin_35_FD_119750 | JGI IMG/M metagenome (GOLD analysis project Ga0181526, IMG submission 119750) | Peatland microbial communities from MTU Mesocosm Facility, Houghton, MI, USA - PEATcosm2014_Bin06_30_metaG | ecosystem: Environmental > Terrestrial > Soil > Wetlands > Peat | place...
GCGCAGCATGGTGGGCAGCCGCAGAGCCTTCAGGTGATGTTCGAGAAGAACCTGGGGGGTGTCGGTAGTGGTTGCGCTCATAGCGTTGCCTCCAGTGTGGGAGGCTCAGCCGCGGGCATCGACAGTAGGCTCATGTAGTCAACAGCACGCGTAGTGCGCACTGCGGCCAGCGGCAGGTGCGGCCAGTTGGCCATGTCCAGCCGCGGCGGCCTGCGTTCGATGCGACAGAGCACCAGGTGCCGCACGGCGTCGAAGCTGATCGCGTTCAGCGCAAGCGCCTGCTCGATGGCGGCCGTGACATCCGCGAACGCGAAGTGCTCGATCAGTCGCAGCACCTGGATATACTCCCGGCCGGCGTGCTTGCGCAATCGCGCTTCCAGCAGACGGCGCAGTTGAGCGAAACACTCGGGCAACTGCCATCCCGCGAGCGGCGCGGCTTGGTCCAACGCGCGGCTCTTGTGTTCGAGCAGAGCCAGGTAGTGCAGTGGATCGTAGATGGCAGCTTCGCGGTCGTAGCTGCGCTTGTGTTCGGCGATGACTTCGCTCCCCGCTACGATCACGATGCGGTGGACGTATGCCTTGACCAGCACCTGGCGGTGGCCGAACTGGGTCGGAACCGAGTAATCGTTGGTGCGGTAGCGAACCAGCGAGATGGAACTGACGCGCGCGGTCGTCTTATCGCAGGCCTCGAAGCGAGCCGCCGGCAGCGGCAGAAACGCTGCGCGGTCGCGCTCGAAGCGTTCGCCGATGGTCTCTCTATGGCCGCGCAGCCGCTGCGCACGGCGCGCCATAGCGTCGCAAATAAACTGCTCGTTGAGCGCCTCCCAGCTTGCCGCGCGCGGAATCGGCACCATGAAGTTGCGCCGCGTATACCCGACCAGGTTCTCCACCTTCCCCTTGTCGTTGCCCTTGGCCGGTCGGCCGAACTTCACAGCGAACAGGTAGTGGCTGAGTAACTCGGAGAAGGCCCGTGTCTTCTGCCGCTGGCCGTCACCAAGGATCCTGGCCACGGCCAGAGTCGTGTTGTCGTAGAGGATCCGAGTCGGCACCCCGCCGAAATACTCGAAAGCGCGGACGTGAGCTTCGAGAAACGCTTCGGTTGTCTCGGCCGGAAAGGCCTGCACAAAGCAGTCATCCGAATGCGGCAGGTCGAAGACCATGAAGTGCGCCTTCTGCTCCACGCCGGCAATCACCACTTGGGCTTCACCGAAGTCTGCTTGTGCCTCACCTGGCGCGTGGGTCAGCGGCACAAACATCTCCTGACCACCGATCTTCGACGAGCGCACGTAGTCCTTCACGATCGTGTAACCGCCGGTATAGCCGTGCTCGGCTCGAAGCCGCTCGAAGATCCGCTTGGCCGTGTGGCGTTGCTTGCGTGAGCGCTGCTTGTCGTCTTCGAGAATCGCATCGATCGCGCCCTGCCAAGGGCCCAACTTCGGCCGTCGTACAGGCTGCTGCCGTTGGTAGCCAGGCGGCGCCGAATACTCCAGCATCTTGCCTACAGTCTTCCGCGCCAGACCGAACTCCCGCGCCGCTGCCCGCCGACTCATCCCCTCCACCAACACCGCCCGCCGCACTCTCGCGTATAGCTCCACCGTCTTCATACCTCCGGTATCCCACAGAAAACACGTCTCCTAGCAGTGCCGAACCTCGTTCGGCACCCCAAAGAAAACCTGCTTGTCTGTGAAACTTCAATCTGGCGGGGTGGTCTACTTTTACTCCGCCACGTCACACCGCTAACGCGGCGTCACGTGGTCTATTTTTGCTCCGGCGCGTACACTTCAAGCGGCACCTCACGATGACACCTGCAAGACTAGAGGTCAGGATGGATTCGCTACTTCCTTTCCTGCAGGGCTTTTGCAACCCCTACAACATGCCGGTTTATCCCGGCGCTCCCTGGATCGTCGCCCAACCGAACATTGAGCCGAAATCGGGATCATCTACCGTTGGCCGGTTATTACCGGTAATCTGCCCGGAACTCAGAAATCTGCCTTTCTCGAGTTCAATTCGCGGATGGCGATTATGCATCAATCGAGAATCGCCTTTTTCTCCTCCGTCTCCGATCCGGTCGTGGTCCTGAACCTTTGGCGTCGCAGTCTATTCAGTTCTCAAGGCCTTCATGGGTTGAAGACGGGCGCTGTGCCATGCTGGAATGATGGCGGCGGCTGTGGTTGTCAACCCGAGAACTACGATGGTAAACAGCAACGTTTCTGCGTCAGATGATCGGACTCCATAGAGCAGGCCGGATAAGAGGCGGCTCAGCAGCAGCGATGCGGAGACTCCTACGGCTCCTCCGATCACTGTCAGCCGGATACCATCGGAGAGGACGAGAGCGGCAATATTCGCTCTCGTCGCCCCAAGGGCCATTCGGATGCCAACTTCTCGCACGCGGCTGGCAGCAATAAATGACACGAGGCCATAAATACCAAGTCCGGAGAGAACAAGCGCAGCTAAGCCAAAGAATGTAAGTACGACAAAGAGAAAGTGGCGGATTGCGACGGTGTCCTGTACAAGTTCTGAAAAAGTTTGGGTGAAGAAAACGCCCTGACTCGAATCGACTTCAGCAACAGCATCTCTGAGAATGAGGGTGGCTGCCTGCGGAGTGAGGGAGCTTTTCAGGACCACAAAGTTTACCCATCCGTCTCCCTGAGAGAGCGGAGCGAAGACATTGGGGCGCGCTGCAACATCAAGAGACCTGTTTCGCATGGGTGCGACAACGCCGACCACCTGGCGCCATATCGGTCTCGCAGGATCGTCTTTATTGATGAGTTTTCCGATTGGATCCTGGCCCGGCCACAATGTTTTAGCCAGCGTCTCATCAATGACAGCCACCCTGGGCATATCCGTATTATCTGTTTCAGCGACGAGCCTGCCGCGAACAAGGCGCACACCCATTCCTTCAAGATAGCCAGAGGAGACGGCGTTGAAATCGACGATGACGCTGGCGCTTGGATCCGCAGTGGCGAAACCCGGCGTTTCAACCTTAGCCTCGTCATATTGACCGACGAGAGGAAAGCCGGTGGCAGCAGATGCAAATTCGACTCCTGGCGCGTTCCTGAGTCTATCCAGAACTCTTTTGAAGAAAAGTTCTCTTTGTTCCGGCCGCGGATATTGAGACTGCGGCAACACAGTGACACCGTATAGGACGCCGCTCGGCTGATAGCCGATATCGGTGGAGAGAAGGTTGATAAAGGTGCGAAGCATGAGCCCCGCACCGCTGACGAGAATGATAGCAAGCGCGACCTGGCCCGCAACTAGCGAACTGCGCAATCTGGTCCGCGGCCGACCGGGCGAGATGCGCGATCTGTGAGAGAGCACTTCGCGCGGCGAGCGTCTCAGGACCTGCAGGGCATTCAATCCGCCTACGAGCAATCCACAGATGAGAGCGAGTGCTGCGGCAAAGAGCATCGCACGATAGTCGATGCTGGTATCAGCCAGGCGCGGAACGTCGACAGGCGCGAGTTGGATCAAAAATCTCAAACAGGCGATGGCCAAAGGCACTCCCACCAAACATCCACAACAGCAGAGTAGAATTCCATGCAACATCGGCAGACTCGCGACACGCCACGCGGTGCCACCGAGCGCCATCCGAACAGCCAGTTCATTCGCGCGGGACTCGCCCCGGGCCAGCAACAGGCTTGCAATATTGGCACACGTGAGCAGCAGGACCATGCCAGCTGCCGCGAGCAAGGCGAGGAGCGGTTCATTTACTTCGTGCACGGTCTGCTGGCGCAACGGTACAAGGCTGGCACTCAAGTTTGTGTTGGTTTCGGGGAAATCATGCTGCTGCAGCCGGCACGCAGATTCCAGTTGTTGCTGAACCTGCGCCAGCGCTACACCGTCCTTCAAGCGCGCAATTACGCGAGAGGATGCAGCTCCGTGCGGTTCTTTGGCTAGATCTCTACCAAGCGGAAGCCAGTATTGCATTTGATCAGTTGGTAACAACGCAGTGGTGGCAAGCTTCAAGGGAAAGTTGAAGCCCTTCGGCATGACTCCAATTACCAGGTAATCTTCGTTATTCATCTGCGCGGTTTTGCCGACAATGTGCGGATCTGCATTGAATTGACGACGCCAGAGATCGTCGCTCAGCATGAGGACATGGTTGCTACCCGGTCGGTCGTATTCGGCTGGGAACCAATTTCCAAGTTGCGAGCGCACGCCCAGCATGGGCAACAGATTGCTTGTAATAGCTGCGCCGTAGAGCGATTCTGCCCGGCCTCCTGTTCTAAGGTTCAGCAGAGCGTAGCGATACATCGCAACATCTTGTAGTCCCGGGACGGTCGTTTTCCAATCGAGCGCGTCGCGCAAGGGGGCAGTCCCGTCGAATAGTTCACCTGTATTGGTCGACTTGCTGACAATCTGCACTAGGCGGCCGGGATTTTTGTAAGGCAGGGGTGCAAGAAGCACACTGCGCACAGCACTGAAGATCGCGGTGCTGATGCCAAATCCCAAAGCCAACACCAGAATTACGGCTCCGGCGAACCCTGGAGCGTTGCGGATCTGACGACAGACCTGCTGCAGATCGCCAAGAAGCGTCACCGTCGAAATAAAGGGGGCGGATCTAGTCATCGTTATTGGGAATTCTCCACGTTTGGAAAGGTGATCGTACACAGAGATTGCGATCCGGCAGGGCTCTGGCGCCAAGTCCGGATCCCGGGAGGCCGGTCCGATACGATGATAGACGTTTGGAAACCCTAAATGGCTAGATGATCCGGGTGCTTAAGAGGCATAAGTTTCTCGTGCAATGAGATGACGCAGTGGCGCAATGAGGTCGGCTTTGGGTGCTGGTCATGATCGATCGGCAAAGCAACAGAGCGCGCAATCGAGTCTCCGTTTGCGATAACAGGCCGAGGAGAGTTTCCGACTTCGATTCAGTCAGGTGTTGTGAGTTCCGGGCGAGCTATGTCGCCAATTCGTCTCCGACCCCATCGGCGCCGGAATTCAAACCTGAATGGGCCAAAATCCTGGGTTGGAGAAGTGTAGCTGGTCATTCTCTCACGATCCTTAATAGCTCCTGCGAAAAGCTCGCTTCTCGCCTCGGCAATCTGCATAAACGGTGAACAATATCGGTCTGCATACAATTTGCCCTCGCCAAGACTCGTCCCGTCGCAACGCGGAGAGAGTGCGGTTAATCGGTCTGTGACGGCCCTTGGTCGGAAGTTATTGCCTTTCATCGTTGAATGGGTGCATGCCTACACTGTGAATGGGACATTACGCACTAGGAGGTATCACCGCGATGCCAAACAGAATGATTCTGCTTTCCGCTTTCTTTGGGGCTGCGTCCGGCCTGCCTGCGCAACCGCTGCTTGCCCAGTCCACCTCTTTGCCAACTTCCTCTCCGCAGACCTGGGACCTGCCGCACCAGACGGTTGTGAAGGATGCCGGTCCTCGCACTTACCGGTTCACAGTGGATTACAACACCGCCAACCGTATAGGCGAGGTCATTCACCGCCAGCGCGTGACGGGAGACTATACGCGCGGCCTGGCCAATGGACAGGTCGAGTGGAAAAACGTTGGCGTGGCTGAAGCTGACGGCGCCATTGCCTCTTTTCCCCCAGCCCAGAAGCGCGATTTTATCGAAGGATTTCACTATCTAGTGGGGTCCGCTGACACGCTGAAACCGGAATTCTTCAAATCCTTCCCCGCGACCGCTGTACTGGAGCGTAATCTGATTTGGGATACCAGCATGATGGAGGGATTCGGCCAGGATTTCTTCGACAAACTCAAGCTGAATGTGCCGCTGCATACCGCCACGGAGCAGGACATCAACATGTCAGCCGTAGGTACGTTTCATGCCCGCGATATTGTGTTGGAATGGGTTGGGCGCTCCCAGAGAAACGGCCAGGATTGCGCTCTGATCGAATACCGGGCATTTTTCAATCCGATACAGCTTGCCGTGGGCGGCATGACTCTGCAAGGGCGAAGCGACTTCTGGGGAGAGATTTGGGTGTCGTCGGCGACCAAGCAGATTGAGTACGCAACAATCTATGAAGAGGTCTCCGGGGAAATGAAGCTACCTGGGCAGGATACCCCACAGCTCATGAGCGTGTTCCGCGTCGGATCACTGGAACTGCTGAACGCGAAGAATTGAGGCAGTGCATGACGACGACGAAAACGGCTCCATTCAAGCACAGATTTGCATTCTCGTTGTTGTGGACCAATTTGGCAGTGGCGCTGGTGAACCTGATCGTGATCGCGAGCGGTCAGGTTCCCACCCTCTCCTCACTGCTCCACACCCTGATCTTTACGTTTGTTTACGCAAACCTGACCAGCATTCTCGCGCTTTTGACCCTGGGTTGGCTAATCGAAAAAGCGGTAGTCCGCAAGGTGTCGCCGTGGAAGGTTCTGATTCCAGGCATCCTGCTATTTACCGTGGGAGGCTGTCTGGTGGCGCAAGCGCTACTGGCGGCTGCCGGCTTTTCAGCTCCGCAACATTTCTGGCTCGACTACTATCACACGCTGCGCATCTCGGTGCCGCTCGCGCTGGTTTTCGGTCTCGGAGCGATGACCCACGCATCCCTGCTAAGTCGCGTGCAGGGGATGGAACAGGAACTACATGAAAAGGAAATCGCCGAGGAGCGGTCGCGGAAACTCGCGGCGGAAGCGCGCCTGCGCTCGTTAGAATCGTGGATTCATCCCCATTTTCTGTTCAACACGCTCAATTCAATCAGCGCGCTCATAGCTCTCGATCCTGCTCGAGCGGATCAAATTGTAAGTCGCCTGGCGACGTTACTGCGCGCCTCGCTGGACTCCAGCGATCATTCGCTGATCCCTTTGCATCAGGAGATCGCGATGGTGGAAAGCTATCTGGACATCGAACGGGTACGACTGGGCGAAAAGCTGCGCGGGCGAGTGGAGGTGCCCTCTGAGCTGATGGAGACCATGGTTCCACCCATGTCGGTGCAGTCTCTGGTGGAGAATGCTGTGAAGCACGGAATTACCCCGCTGACCGAGGGTGGGGATCTTCTGGTGAAGGCGCGCAGCGATGCAGGGCACGTGCGCATCGAGGTCGGCGATTCGGGGCCGGGCTTCGATCTGGCCGAACTTTGCCCCGGCCATGGTCTCGATAAGCTGGTGCAGCGTCTCGATGCGTTATTCGGCGACCGGGCGAGCCTGAACGTCATTCGGCGGGAGGGTTATTCTGTGGTGGAGATGGTTTTACCTCGCGTATGAAGCTGCGTGCCTATCTGGTGGATGATGAGCCGCTGGCGCTCGAGCGCCTGCGCCGGTTGCTGGAGGATACGGGACGGGTGGAAGTGACCGGTTTCACGACGAAGCCCGAGGAAGCCGTAGCGGCGCTGACTGAGAACCCTCCCGATGTGTGCTTCCTCGACATCCAGATGCCGCGTTTGACCGGCTTCGAGGTTCTGGCAAAGTTGACGAGTCCGCCGATTGTGGTCTTTACCACGGCTTACGATAAGTATGCCTTGAAGGCGTTCGGCGTGAGCGCCGCCGATTACCTGCTGAAGCCGGTGGAACCGGAGATGCTGACACGCGCGTTGAACCAGGTGGAGCGGTTGCGGGGGGCGGAACTGCCGGCTCGACCGGATATACAGATTCTGCTCCGCCACATCGCGGACTCGCTTCGCGAGAGCAAGCCCGAATATCCCAGGAGGATTGCGTCGCGTCTCGGAGACCGGCTTTGGTTCTTAGACCTGGATCGAGTGAGTCATTTCTATGCCGAGGACAAGCTGACCTACGCGGTCTCTGAAGGCAAGGCCTACTTTATCGACCCAACTATTGCTGAACTGGAGAATAAACTGGATCCGAGCCAATTCTCCCGCATCCATCGCAGCACGGTGGTGAATCTGGCGTGGATCAAAGAAGTGATGTCGCTGCCAGGAGGAGCTCTGAACATTCGCCTGAAGGATGGCAAGAGCACGGACCTCACCGTCGCCCGCGACCGCGCCCGTGCTTTCAAGGCACGGGTAGTGTTATAGAGCGGCATATCGCCCGATGCCGGTTGCCGATCGGAAAAAGTTAATCTAATTGCGACGAATTGACCGGTGCCCGAAGATTGAAAACCGGGTTGGGAATAAGAGCCCCATGCACATTTCCAGGTTCAACCCGACCCCATCTTGCGGTTCCAGTTTGTCGGCCACTCTGACCCAACGTGAGCGGGATCACGTTGGGTCCCACTTGCCGGTCATACTCTCACGATCCTGAAAAGCGCCCGCCGAGCGCTCGACTCGCGCAACGGCGTACGGCCGGTCAACCTCCAGGAGCCGACTTTGTAGCTGACAGCCGGCCATCAACAATTCAAATCTTAGAGTCGAGCATTCGCCAAATCGACAATCTCCCGTCGTTTAGACTGAAACAAGGACTTGTGAGGAGGGCTGCGCGATGATAGGTCTTCTTCTTCTCGGATTCCTGATTGTACTGCTCTGCTCCTCGTGGATATTGATGCGAAAACTCGTATCACTCCACACTCGATGGCAACTCTGCGTCGCGGTCCCATCTGTTTGTCTCATCCTGTTGGTACCAGTCCAGTCCATTTCTGGCTATTCACTGGCATCCGTTTGGGGGCCGCCGATCATCGTCGCCATCGCCTGCTTTGCGAATGTCCTCCTGATGTTTCTGCTGTGGCACAGAAACCGCGATACCTTCTTCGCGGGTCTCATGGTCTCGCTCTCGTTTTGGATCGGTAGCTTCGCCAGTTGGCTCATGGTGCTGGCGACGATACTGGATGCGTCGAAAGTACCGTCCGCTGAAGGGCGAATCTCTCCTGTTGCCTCCTACCGGATCGTTCAGTATCCGGGCATTTGGGGCGGCGCACCCACGCCCTATATGTACGAAATCTACAAGAATCCGCGCGAGCTTCCATTCGTGTGGAAGGAAGTGGTGCATGACACGATCCCGTGCGGACACGGGGCCGACGCAGCCGACGTGCTGATAGGCGCCGACGCGAATGTCCATATGGTGGTCGTATCCTGCAAAAAGCCTGAACCTGGCTTCATTTCAAAACAGATTCCGATTGGCTAATTGACTTATTGAAGCTGACACGTCCGAGACTCGGATTCTATTTCGGCTGGGCCTTGGTTGATTCCTAGCTCACGCTCTTACCGTCACCAACCAAGGGTCCGTTCCAATAATGAACACCAGCAGACAAATCAGCCCAGCCACGATGTTTACCGCCATGCGCACCCAACATTGGTGCCAGCTCCCTTAGCTCTCTCGTCACGCTGGCGACGCCCGGAATTGCGGCCGATTCCAACGGTCTATTCCATGGGTTGGGCGATCACGCGGAGAATTCGTTTTCGGTCGATGGACAACCGATCACAGATCAGCAAAGCAAGGTTTTTTCCAATCAGGTTCCGCTCGATTCGATCGAGTCCATGGAAGTTATCGCGGGCGCACCTCCTGCCGAATACGGCGGGAAGACCAGCGTGGTCATCAATGTGACCACACAATCCGGCCAGGGCATGACTACTCCTCATGGAGCCGTGACAGCTTCTTACGGATCGTTTGGAAGCTCCAGTGGCGGCTTCAATCTAGGCTACGGACGCAAGAATTGGGGAAACTACATCTCCGCCAGCGGACTCAACACAAGCCGCTTCCTCGATCCGCCAGAGTTCGTGGTCTTCCATGACAAGGGGAACGAGGAGAACCTCTTCGATCGCGTGGACTATCAACTCCCGGGCGCTGACTCCATTCATTTCAATTTCAACTATTCGCGCTCCTGGTTTCAGAACCCTAATTCGTATGATCAGCAGTTTCATGCCGTGAACGGCGTCCAGCTCGACGATCCGGTGACCGGCACGCCATTGGGATTGACCGATCAGGTTTCCAAAATCAATACATTCAATGTTGCTCCAGCCTGGACGCACCTGATCTCACAGGATGCTGTTTTTACGCTGGGCGCATTTGTTCGGCGCGATCAGTACAACTATTACCCTAGCGACAATCCCTTCAACGATTTTGCTCCCGATCTTCAGGGCCAATCTGTGAATCAGGATCGAAAGCTCACGAATGCCGGGCTCCGGACCAATGTTACTTACTCGAAGGGAATTCACAACATCAAGGCGGGGGCAACCTATGAACATACATTCCTGACAGAGAATGATGGAATCGGGATCGTCGATCCGGGGCTTGTTGCCGGAATCTCGCCTTCCTGCCTGGATCCAACAACTAATCAGCCCATCGTCGGCACGCCCTGTGCCATACTGGCGCCCTACGATTTGACGGGCGGAGGAGGTCTTTACGCCTTAGGAGGCATATTCGCATTCAAGGGCCACACAGATGTGAAGGAACTGGCTCTCTATGTTCAAGACTCGATTACCAAAGGGAACTGGTCCTTCAACCTGGGACTGCGGGGCGATCTCTACAACGGAATCTCCACCGCCCGCCAAGCGGAGCCTCGCGTCGGCATTTCGTACAAGATCAAGCCGAGCAGCTCAATCCTGCGCGTATCGTACGCCCGAACATTGGAGAGTCCATTCAACGAGAACCTCGTAATTGCCAGCACGGGCTGCAACATCCCCTTTCTTGCTGCGCTTGTACCGCCGCCAGGCGTTGCATGCGTTTCAGGTCCGGTCACTCCTGGATTCCGCAATGAATTTCATGCCGGTTTAGAACAGGCGTTCAGAAATTATTTGGTGGTGAGCGGCGAATATATTTGGAAGTACACACACAATGGCTACGACTTCGGTACTGTCGGAAGTACGCCCATCACGTTCCCAATTGAATGGCACAACTCCAAGATCCCTGGATATGCACTTCGTGTGGCCGTGCCGGAACATCATGGGTTTACAGCGCAGGTGGTCATGTCCAGTGTAGCTGCTCGCTTCTTCCTTCCCCAGGTCGCAGGACTTCCAATCATTCCTCCGGCCACGGGTGTCTTTCGTATCGACCACGACGAAGTCTTCAATCAGACGACACACCTGCAATACCAACCATGGAAGGCCGGTCCGTGGATGGGGTTCAACTGGCGCTATGACAGCGGACTGGTGGCTGGCGCGACGCCTTGCTATAACCCGCTGACTGCAACCTGTGCCGGGGCATCCACTACCCTCAACGGGCAACCAGCCATTGCCTTGATCAACACGATCAGTGGCGCCCCGTTGACTGCCGATCAGGAGTTTCAGGCCGGATTCTATTGCGGCGGATTGAAAGCCACACCGACTTCGCCTCTCCCGGCTTCCTGTCTGGCGTCGGATTTCGGGTCCACTCTGATCCAGGTTCCGAAGCCCAACACGGAAAATGACGATCACAATCCCCAGCGCATTCAGACGAGGAGCCTTTTCGACATATCCCTCGGGGACGACAACATCTTCAAGAGAGAAAAGTACAAGTGGAGCGCCCGAGTCACCGCCATCAATATCGCTGATAAATATGCGCTCTATAACTTCCTTTCGACGTTCAGCGGTACACATTACGTAACTCCACGCGCGCTCACAGCTGAGATTGGCTTCCATTTCTAACGGGAGAACGACCTAATACCTCCGGCTGCAATCGGGACGGTACGCAGCTGCTGTCTCGATTGCGCGTTGAAGGGAGGCTGCGGTGGCGCGAGTCATCAACTTCGATAAAGGCAGCAAGCGGCGGCTCCGGCAGGTCCGATGGAAGCGCCGCGAGATCGTCAGCGCCGTCTTGCTCTTCCTTATATTGATGGCACTTTGCCTTTGGTTCGCACTCCACGAAGTTTACCGTGACCATTATTCTGATTCGCTCAAGACTCGGCAGGCGAGGCAGAGTACTCGCGATAGTGGAAATCTCCCCTGAGTCTTCTCATGAGTGTGCTTCGCCTGGATCAACTTCTCAACTCGATACGTCTTTTGGAGGTTCCGGAGACCTTCCTGGCCGACCCATCAGCGATCGCGAGCTGACTCTACCATGCTGTGCACCTTCTCGAACAGGTAATTGGCTGCATTCGAAAAGTTCAATGGGCTGGTGCAACTGGATTGAACGAGGGTTCACTGAAATCTTCACTTTGCTCTGAGGAGGAGGACGGGCACGCTGACACTGTGCTGCACTCGACTCGCTGTTGTGCCGAGGAATATGTCGGCAAGCAAACGGTGCCCATGTGTACTCATGGCTACCAGGTCGCAAGGATTCTGCCGAAGCCATTTGATGATTTCCTTGTACGGCACGCCGTAAGCCAGCTCGATTTCACCAGGGATACCCAGAGATTGAAACTCCTTTTGAACTTTTTGCAGATACGCGGTGTCTTCGGCAATTTCTGGACTGACCGCATCTGGACCATAGGTTCTGGCGGCCCAGCCGTCCGCCACGTGAAGCAGCACTAAACGGCTCTGTGCGAGCTTCGCAAGTTGCTTGATGTGCTCGATCATCGCCCGGTCCGTGGGCGTGCAATCCAATGTCAGCAGAATGGTCTTGTACATGGTTGTTCCGTTTCTGTGATCCTTTTCGCTAGGCGTCAACCGCCGGTGATAACTTGCCACGCAGCTTTCAGAGAGTCCGGAAGGCCGTAAATGTCCAGAACGGTGATCAGGATAGCACTGCCCCACCCGGCTATCAGCAGGAACCAACCGTTCTTCCAACTTCCCATTCGTTTGCGGGAACTTGTGAATTGCAAGAGTGGAAACATGGCGAATGGCAACTGGAGCGCCAGCACCACTTGACTGAGTGTGAGCAGATCGGTAACGCTGCTGTCGCCTCGCAGGCCAATGATGAAGACAGCCGGCAGAATGGCCAATGTACGGGTAATGAGCCGTCGAACCCATGGCAAGATTCGCCAATGCATGAAGCCTTCCATCACGACTTGCCCGGCGAGCGTGCCGGTGATGGTGCTGCTCTGGCCACTTGCCAACAGCGCCACTGCAAACAGCGTGCTGGCAACAGTAGCCCCCAACAACGGCGCCAGCGTCAAGTAAGCAACCCGAATCCAATCGCTATCGGCGCTGAACCTGACCACCACTCCGCCCGGCGCGGTAACGCTCTCTTTGCCGAAGAACACCATCGCCGCGAGTACCAGGATCGCGGCATTGACGAAGAACGCAATGGTCAGAGCCACAACCGAGTCGACAGTGTTGAAGCGAATCGCGCTACGGATTGACGGTTCGTCCTGCTGGAACTTTCGGGTTTGCACCAGGGCCGAATGCAGATACAGGTTGTGGGGCATTACGGTGGCGCCGATGATGCCGATGGCGAGGTAGACGAGCCCGGCTTGACGAAGGTGCGGCGAAATCATTGCCCGTCCCATTTCCAGAAAACTGGGCTGGGTCTGGGGCAGAATGAAAATCTCGATAAAGTAGCACACGCTGATGGTCGCAACCAGCAGCAGGACAAGAGCCTCGATGGTGCGCATCCCAAACCGCTGCAAGCCCAAAAGCAGCAGCACGTCCAAGCCAGTGAGGATGACCGCCCATAGTAGGGGAATATGGAACAACAAGTTGAGCGCTACGGCACTTCCCAGCACCTCTGCCAAGTCACAGGCAGCAATGGCAACTTCGCTCATCAACCAGTTGGGCCAGCGGGTCCACTTGGGATACCAGTCGCGGCAACATTGGGCGAGATCCTTCCCGGTCACCACGCCCAATCGGGCGGAGATCACCTGCATAAAGATCGCCATCAGGCTGGCCAGTCCCACCACCCATAAGAGCCCGTATTTGAATTGAGCTCCGCCTTGCAGGTCTGTTCCCCAGTTACCGGGGTCCATGTAGCCAACGCTAACCAGAATCGCCGGCCCAACAAAAGCCCGCCACTTCTTCCAGAAGCCCTCCTGGTGGTGCGGCACCTCGACTGAGCCGTGCACGTTCTCCAAAGACACCTGGCTGCTCGCTGCCGACTCAGCGCGGTCGATTCGAGATCTAACTTCCATCTCCGCTTGTTTATCTTCTCTGTTCATCCGCACGTTCCTGAAGAACGACCTACGCAGTTGCCGGTGATAATTCGATCCCGCCCTGAAGAGCAATCATACGCGGTAAGCGGTAGTGGTGCAGTTTGAAGCTCCGGCGTTGGCTCTGGAGCCGGCCCGCGCCCTTGCGTCTCTTCGGAGAGCCTGACATCATGAATGCAAGATGCCGGAACTCGTACAGATCGATTTTCAGCCATTGAAGCCTGCCATCGCCGGTGCTCCGAAGCCGCGCGCTTCTGTGCTTTGGATACAGGGTGTCACGCTGGCATGGATGCTTGTAGAGTTCGGCGTCTCTGTATATGCTGCGGTAACGGCTCACAGCCCAGCGATGTTGGCCTTTGGCTCCGACAGCCTGGTAGAGCTCCTGTCTGCTGCTGTCGTGGTCTTACAGTGGATTCCGAGCATGTCTATCTCGGAAAGGAGGGCAAGCCGAACTGCCGGATCTCTGCTTTTTGTGCTCGCCTTCGTGGTTGTAGCGATTGCTGTTGTGTCATTGGCTCTGCGGTTGCGGCCTGCAGCGAGTTACGCGGGCATAGCAATCACCATCGCGGCGCTGATCGCAATGCCTGTTCTAGCCTTCCTGAAGCGCCGTGAGGCTCGTCGCAGTAAGAATGCAGCCTTAGCCGCCGATGCAGTGCAATCCGCAACTTGCGCTTATCTTGCGCTCATCGCGCTGGCTGGCCTCGCCATCAATGCGGCATTCCATGTCGCATGGTTCGATTCGGTTGCCGCTTTATTGGCTGTTCCCATCCTCGTGAAGGAGGGCAGATCGGCTTGGCAAGGCCATGCCTGCGGATGTTGTTGAGAGCCTGATTCTCAAACTGCACCACCACCCGGTAAGCTGTTGCCGACGATTCGCGCGGCTTGCTCATTTTGCTCGCTTGACACCGGGAGCAAATGTGCCGCCAGCCCCTACTTGGCTTGAAGGGTCTTCAGGTATCGTATTAGATTGCTGATCCTGAGCTGTTTGACTTGGGGATTTACCGTCTCGATCTTGCCAAGGATCGGTCCCCATACGGGCATTCCGGCCGAACCGTGTGACGGAATCTCCGAGCCATACTCTAACACGGTAACAATGTGCGTTTCCGGGAATTCCCCGTGGTTGTTCCTACTCAACGCCGTCAAATCGGTCGGCGGCATCTTCAGCGCGGCGGCAGCGGGCCCATCGCCCTTGCCGTTCACGCCATGGCACGACGCGCAGTAGTTGAAATACATCTGCTGACCACTGGTGGCGGTTGTTTTCTTGACCGTGATGGTCGCGTTCGTGCTGGACTGCGCGTAGCCCATGCTCACCAAAAGCGCAGCGGCCAGGACTGGAAGCAAAAGGCGTTTCAGCATGAGATCCTCCATTGTGGATTCCTGAATCATCAGGCTGGCGATCGATGAATTGCTAGCCCGCATTGAGTGACTGATCAAGTTTAGAAGTCGGGCTGGAGCGCCAAGTGTCCCGTATGGTTGCCGCTCGAGCCCCGCGGCAACCAAGCCGTCAAGGCACCGAAACTCGGATAGCTGATGTTCGTCTGCGGAAGAGCGTAAATCGCGACTACCGCGCCTGAGTTGAACTGTGCGATTTCGGTTCCCGATCATTTTGCAGTTGGCGCATTTCCCCGGCATCTGTCTGAAGGCTTAGAATTCGATCCTGCCTTGGAAGGCAATCATGCGCGGTGAACTATCCCCGCCGAGGCCGACTCCAAGTAGACCAGTGGGCGGCGAGATGGTGCTTGTCAGCGCGCCAAAGCCCGTTTGGGTCGCAGGTTTTCCCGGAGTGCCGGCCTGATTGCTGGGCAAGGCAAAGTTTGGATGGTTGAAGACGTTGAAGAACTGTGTGTCCAATCGAAAGCTTACGCGCTCCGTGATGGGAATTCTTTTCGCCAGATACATCTCGGAGTAGGTGAAATGAGGTCCTCGGACGTTGTTGCGGCCGGAGTTGCCGAACTGGCAGTTGGCTGGCGAATCTCCACCGGCACATGCGCCGGTACTGGGATCGACGACCGAAGCAAAGGCATCCGGGTTGAGCCACTGGCGGGTGCCAGTCTGCGTCACGCCAGAGACCGCTGTCTTGCGATAGAGCGGAACGCCGGGGATGCGATTCGCATACTGTGGGCCGCTGCCTTGAAAGATACCGTTGTTATTGGCTGTATAGGGTGCGCTGAGCACGCTGAATGGCAATCCACTATGCAGGAAGGCTGTCTGCGAGAGCTGCCAGCCGCCAAGCGCTTTGCGCAGCAGTCTATGGCTGGAGTGAAATGGAATCTCATAGATGCCAAAGGCCGAAAGGTTATGGCGAACATCGTAATCACAGTTGCCGTACTCCTTGCGTAGGTCGCCCGGCAGCGGCGAAAGAATACCGAGACTGGAGAAAGCCAACAGGCCGCCATTCGAGACTTCGTCGATGCAATGGCTGTAAGTGTAGTTGCCGCGCAGCGTCAGCCCACCGAATTGCTTGCCTGCACTGGCTTGCAGGCCGCTATAGTGGCTTCCCGCGCCGGTGCGGAATTCGTTAACGTTGCCGAAGCGCCGATCAAGTGGCTGGTTGTAAGCGAAGGGCGCGAAACAGCCATCGCACACCGTTTGATAGCCGTTCAATTGCACCTGATAAGGCTCCTGGACGGCCCGCGTGCCGACGTAATCCACGCGCAGCGAGCCGCGAGCGCCCAACTCGTGCTCCACTCCCAGGCTCCATTGCAGAAAGTACGGCGTCTTCAGCTTGCCGCTGGGAAAGGTGTTCAGATTCACGGCATAAGGCGTTGCGGTTCCCGCCGAGAACGCCGTCTGAAAAGATCGGTTGGCCGCAGCCGTCGCATCCACGGCGCTGTTTGCAACTCCGGGCGCAATGCCGACGCCGCCCACTTGCCCGTTGATGCCGCCCACAAAGACCGGCGCATACGGAGCGTTTGTCGCGCCCAGGTCGGCAATCTGCGCGGGGATAATGTCGTTGAATACACCGCCTCCGGCGTGCAGCGCCATCTTATCCGACAGTTTGTATGCCGCCGAAGCACGTGGCTGCCAACTGAAAAGTGGCGTGCCGGGAAACAGGGAGCGCACATTCGTCTGAATAGCACTATTCAACGGCTGATCGATTGAGTGCCCCATATCGAGGAACGATCCCGCAGGCCGTGCGAACAAGCCGTGCTGGTTGACCGGATTCGTGTTCCATGTTGCGCGCAATCCGGCCAGCAGCGTCCATCGTTGGCCAGCCTTGAATGTGTCCATCGCATACAGGTCAAGGTTGCCAAGGGCGATGCGCTCCTTTTGAGTAACCGGAAAGCCTGCCGTCGCTGTCGAAGCCGTGCCGTATGTAAACTGCGCAAGATCGTTATAGACCACGGTGGGCACAACGCCTTCGCCCAGATCGTAATCGCTCACGTCGAGTCTGCGCGAGTTCTCGCCGAACTTGAAGGTATGGCGTTCATGGATCCATACGAGGTTGTCGTTGATCTGCCACTGCGTCACTTTGCGGCCCTGGGTATAAGTCTGGTCGTTGCCGCCAACCGTGGTGAAAGGTGCGTTGGAACTGCCTCCGGACAACACGATGGGGAAGGTATTGAGCACCTGCGCGAAGTTGTTGGGCAGAAACAGGCTCGAATACCAGCTCACGCCAGGGTTGAACTGATTGACCACATTCGGCGTGAGAACACGCGTGTACCCGAGCACCAACGTTCGCTGCGGCTGCGGCGAATACGCATTGAAGATCGGATTGATCGGATCGGTGTAGGCAGCCTGCAAGCCGGTATCCTGCTGGAAGCGGTACCATACGCTGTTGTTTGCATTGATGGTGTGGTCGATCTTGACCACAATCAGGTTTTCGCTGTCGCTGTTGTTCATCGACTGGGTGCGAATGTTCGCACAACCCTTGCCGTCGAAGAGATTGGCCGGAGATTCCGTGCCCTGAATGAGCGCACCGCTCTCATCATACGGACAGGTCAGTACCGCTGTCGGCGTGCCTGCGGTATTGCTGTAGAGGGCGAACATATTCTTGTAGAAGGCGAACTCATCCGGCTGCGCATCCAGGTGGGGGCAGTTGTATTGAACTGGGTTGCTGCCCGGCACCACAGTGCAGTTGATCCAATCGGTCCCTACCTGCTGCGTCTTCAACTGATTCAAAACA
>Ga0181526_10002080_pt1 | contig 17922 bp, 10 predicted proteins | sample PEATcosm2014_Bin_35_FD_119750 | JGI IMG/M metagenome (GOLD analysis project Ga0181526, IMG submission 119750) | Peatland microbial communities from MTU Mesocosm Facility, Houghton, MI, USA - PEATcosm2014_Bin06_30_metaG | ecosystem: Environmental > Terrestrial > Soil > Wetlands > Peat | place...
TGAGGGTTACAGTCTGTTTTCAAGGCGGAGTCGTTGGAGTCAGTCATAAGTTGTTCTAGTCAAACATATTGACTGCTCCCGGCCCCGCCTCGTTCATTCTATTGGTGAGAAATGCAGGTTAGCCCGACTTTCGCAAATTCGGGGATGGAACGGCCGGCCTTCCGAGGAAAGGCGCCAGTTTTTAGGCCTCAGGTTGTCCACACATCTGGCGCTTGTTCCTTGTAGATCTTGGGCGGCGGTTGCTCCGGCAACTGCCAGCCCAATTGGTGCAGGAGGATGGCTTGGGCCGGTTCCGGTTGAGTAATGCGCGGCAAGCAGATCGCTCCGCCAGCCCGCAACTTGAACCATACTTCGACTTGCACGATACGGCCAAACTGGTCGAGCAACTGCCAGGGCGTCAGGCTTGGCGCCACTGCCTTGAGTTTATGTTTCAAACAAACCCACAGGCAGTATCCCAGGAAGGCCACCATGACGTGCGCTTCCACGCGCTTTTCCACCCAGTGCCAGATGGGCCGCACGGCCAGTTCGCTCTTGAGGGCGCGAAAGACGGTCTCCACTTCTGTCCACTGCACATACATCTTCCACAACGCCTCCGGCGTGTGCTCTTTGAGATTGGTGCGCAGCAAATACGCCCCGTCGCGCAGCGCGGCCAGGCGCAAGGCTTCCCGGTCCCAGTGCCGGCGTAGCCGGCCTTCTTCCCCATGGACTTCCAAATAGGGCCACGCTCGAGGCCAGCGTTCCTGCAACCGGCCCACCCGCATCAAAATCTTGTCCGGGTCTTTAATCGTGCCGCGACGGATGCCCCGCCGCAGGCACACCAAGTCCCGCATCAATCCACGCACTTGCCGCCAGCGCATGGCCGCCTCCTTTTTGGCGCGATCCGCGCTGCGCGCCAACACGAAGGTCTCCGGTCCTTCGGACAATAGTTGCACTTGCACTTCGGAGGAAATTTCCCTCCAGTCCCCGTGCAAGAGGCGCTGTTCATAGTCTTTCAACCGCTGGCGCGGCGTGCCCACCACGTATTGGGCCCCGCCAGCACGCAGTTTCTGCAAGTTGGCTTCGCTGGCCACACCCCGGTCAAACACCCAGATGCGCCGCGCTTTTCCATACTTGCGCTCCAGGGCCTCCAGTGCGCCCTCCAGCGTCCCTTCGTCCCGCACGTTGCCCGGCAACACTTCATAGGAGAGCGGAAAGCCTTCCGGGGTCACCACCACCGCCAGGAGAATCTGCAAACAATCCGAGCGGTGATCGCGCGAATAGCCGCGCCGGGCCTTCTCCACTTCCAGCGCCTCACCCTCGAAATAGGTCGAGGTCAAATCGTAAAGCAGAATATCAAAACTGGCCCCAAAGAGATCGCGCCAGCACTGGGCCAGATGCCGCTCCAACCCTTCCTTGTGCGCGACCATCCGATCCAAACAGCGGTAGAGACGGTCCTTCTCCGCCACGCCGGCGTCGGTGTCCAGCAACAGATCCATCGCCGTTTGCGGAAACCATTTTTCATGGATCGACAGCTCGCTGCGTGGTGCGCACAGACGATTGACCGCCAAAAGCTCCACCACCTTGGCCCACGGCACTTGCCCGCGTTCTTCCCCCAAGGCCTCCTGCCAAAAGGACCGCAACCCCAAATCCTCCCACAACTTGCAGCCGATCCAGGCGTCCCCAAAACGGCGCGGCCGCCGCAGCAACAAACTGGATAAAATGACCTCGGCCACATCATCGGCCAACGGAGCCGGTCCCTCCCGGTCGGTAAACAGTCGCATCTGATGCCGTTGTCCGTCTTCGTGGATCGTTTCGATGGTCCGCTGCCAGCGATCCACCTGGGTGGTATTCAGTTCGCCCAGATGGAGCACCGTGCGTTGCGTCACGCGCGAACGGCTCACGCGCAAACTCTCCCCCAGCGAATAGTAGACGTGCTCCTTGCCCTCTTTGCGCACCCGATGAGTTTTCAGGAACATGGCCCGATCTTCTCAGCCTTCGGGCCCTTCTGTCCAGAGGGGAGGTTGTCACACACTACTTTTGCGCCTCTCTGATACCATAACTCACTGTTCCACAAGACGCGCGCCGATGAAAAAATTCAATCAGGCAGTTTTGTGCGAAAGTGCGGCTAAGGCGTTGATCATAAACCATGTAGCGGGTGTTGCGCCTTTTTCAGAGCTATGTATCAATCAGCCGTTTTTGACGCGTGCGCGCGTCTTTATGAGCAAGTCCATCCCACCGAAAACAGCGAGCAACCTGACGGGGCGATGGTTACACTTGCTTCCACAAGCTGATTTGCTACCCCATCTCGACCAGAACGTCGTTCTCCTTTTTCATTTTGGAGACGGGAATCAGGTTGCCGTCAATCGGCCGGCCGTTGAGCGTGATTCTTTTAACGCCTTTCTGGACGCCGGCGTGATTCATCGCCCTGATGGCAAGCGTCTTGTTCCGGAACCGGCGGGTGGCGGTGAATTCCTTCCAGTCGGCGGGGATGCAGGGATCGATGAGAAGGCCGTTGTAATCGGGGCGGATGCCGAGCAGATACTGCGTCGCCGCATAATAGGCCCAGGAGGCGGCGCCGGTCAGCCAGGGGACGCGCGATGCGCCATAACGCGGGCTGTAAATGCTGTGAGTATATTGAGAGTAAACATAAGGCTCGCTGCCGCGTATCTCCGCCTTGTCGTTGAACGAGGCCGGCATGCTGCCGCGGAAATACTTGAATGCCCTGTTGCCGTGGCCCAGCATCGTTTCCGCCATCACTGCCCAGCCCTGCGTATGGTTGAAAACGCCACAGTTTTCCTTGAGTCCCTGGTTGAACACAATCGAGCGGATTTCCGCACAGGGGAGGTTTTCATAAGGCGGCGCGCACAGCATGAGGCCGTAATCGGTGGCGAGCTTTTCATTGACCGATATCATCGCCTGCCTGGCGCGATTTTTATCGGCGTGGCCGCTGATAACGCCCCAAGACTGCGTATTGAGATAAATTGAACCGTGCTTGTTTTCGTGTGAGCCGATTTTCTCGCCGGATTCCTTGTAGGCGCGGACGTACCATTTGCCGTCCCAGCCGAATTTGTCGATTTTCCCGTCGATGATTTCGAGCTGTCTTTTCGCCCATTTGATTTCGGCTCTCTTGCCGAACATCTGGCAAATCTCGATATAGGTCGCCAGGGCGTAACGCACCTGGAGGGCGACAAACACCGAAGTGCCCTTTGTGCCCAGCCGCAGGCAATCGTTCCAGTCGGCGAAAAGGCCGCTGGGCAGGCCGTGTTTGCCCGTGCGTTTGAGATTGAATTCAATCGCCCGGCGGAGGTGGGCGAGCACGGTGGCCCTCCCTTTGTCGGCATAGGGCAGTATCTTGTTGAAAAAACCGGTGTCGCCCGTCTCTTTGACGTAGGTGGTAATCGCGTTGAAAAGCCAGAGGCAGTCATCGGAACGGTATTCATCCTCCTTGGGCGGTTTTTCTTTGCCGGGCTTGTGCGTGAAGGCCATGACGATGGGCATCGCGCCGCCGGTCGAGCATTGGCCGGTAATCATCAGATCGAGACGTTTTTTCGCCTCATCCGGGATGATTTGCATGACGCCCATAAAATCCTGGACGGTATCGCGATAACCCAGCCCGTCGCGTTCGCCGCTGTAGATCAAGCTGGCCATGCGCGACCAGGAATAGGTCATCAGGCAGTTGAACGGACTCCACATGTTCATCATGCTGTTGAACTGCGCATCCGGCGTGCGCACTGTTAATCCTTCGATGCGGTTGTGCCAGTATTGGCGGAGCTTTTCAAACTCGGCTTTGACCCTGGCGATGGCACCGAACTGTTTGACGGTTCTTTTGCCTTCGACCGACGCCTGGCCGACGCCGAGCAGGACCACGAGCTCCTTTGACTGGCCCGGATCGAGGCCGATATCGATCTGGATTGAGCCGCAGCCGTCATCGCCAAAGGCCTTTGAGCCGGTGCATTGGCCTTTTTCGACGACCATCGGATTCGCATAGCCGCGATACGGGCTGATGAATACGTCACGGTCGGTATCGAAGCCGGCCACTTCGCCGCCCAGGAACGCCAGAAAAGACCGGTTATCCTGGCCGCTGACGAGAACGGAACTGCCGTAATCGACGATGCCGTCAACGAAATCCATTTTCACAATGCCGTGTGAATATTGCAGGTTGAGGAAATCGTGGAAACACTGCCAGGTGTTCGGGTATTCAACGAAAGTGAACAAGCTCAGGTTTCTTTTGACGCTGTCTTGATTGGTCACCTTCAACAGCCAGCATTCGAAATGTTTGCCAAGCGGAACGAAATAGGTGGTTTCCGTCTCAATCTTTGAATACCGGGAATTGATCCTGGTGTAAGCGGTGCCGTGCCGGCACGTGGTTTTATACTGGTCCAGCGGTTTGCCCACGGGCTGCCAGGCATTCGACCAGTAATCGCCGGACTGCTTGTCGCGGATGTAAACATACCTGCCCGGCTGGTCGGCCGGGACGTCGTCGAAACGCAGCCGCATCAGGCGTCCCTGCGCGGCCGACAAATGGAAGCTGTAGCCGCCCGCGTTATTGGTGATGATGGCGCCGTATTCCGTCGAGCCGAGATAATTCGCCCAGGACCGCGGCGTGTCCGGTCTTTCGATGACATATTCCTTTGCCTGGTCGTCAAAATATCCGAAGTTCATACTCTAACTATTTCTTCAATTTGGTTGTTATACGTTGCTATACTTTGCCCCGGCGAGCCTCCAGGGTGACCCGGATTTCCTCGCAGATCTTCTTGGTTAGCGGCACCTGCGAAATGAAGATTATCACCAAAGCCATGCCGAAAATGGGGATGCCGGCCAGCAGGATGCGGATCCATAAAATCGTATGAGGCGTTCCCGACTGCAGGGCGGCATTGCCGCCAAGCTGGCTGATAATGTATCCCGTACAAAACCCCCCCAAAGAATTGCCCAGCTTGAGAATGTATGTTCCGCAGGAGGTAAAAGAGCCTTCGCGCCGTTTTCCGGTGTGGAGTTCATCGTAATCAATGACGTCGGCGCAGATTGAGCCGTAGAGCATCCAAAGGCCGGAGGCGGTAAGCCCCATCAGGCCGGAGGCGACCGTTTGCAACCACTGGATGTGCGGGTTGTAAAGATACCAGGAGGCGGCGTAAGAGATTATGCCGATGAAGGCGGTGACAACCAGCGCGTTGCGTTTGCCCGCGTAATACGCGACCCGGTTGAGAACGGGCGCGCCGACAAGTCCGCCAAGCATAAACGCAAGGCCCATCCAGAAATTCCAGTCATTGCCGAGCGCCGAATTGCCGCCGCAGACATAATAGACCGTCGCGTAATAGCCCAGGGTGCCCAGCATGCTCGTGCCCAGGTTGAAAGAGGCGCCAACCAGCAGCATGAACAGAAACGGCCGGCAGGTCAGGGTTTCATAAAGGGCGCTTTTAAGCGAGATCTGATCCTGGCCTTTCACAACCAGCTTTTCGTAATAACGTTCCTTGACCCGCAGGAAAATGACTATGGCAAAAACCGCCATGACGACCCCCAGAATACAGGTATAGACCTGCATGCCCCGAAGGACGTTCTGTTTGTTTGTCCCGGGGATGAGAAAACAGGCCAGATTCGTAAATCGCAGCGCGTAAAAAGTGGCGACCTCGAAAACTTTCTGCATCGCGCTTCGATAGGTCATAATGGACGTGCGTTCCTCGTAATCAGGCGTCAGCTCATTGGCCAGGCTGTTAAACGGCACGGTAAACGCGCTGAAGATGGGGATGTAAATCATGTTTGACACAATCATGTACCAGAAGACAGCCGATATCCCGAGAAACGTCCTGCCGGCCCATGCGGGCGAAACCGAAAACATGATGGGCAGCCCAAGCCCGCATAAAATGCCTGCGATCAAAATGAACGGGCGGCGGCGCCCGTATTTTGTCCGGACATTGTCAGATATCCAGCCCACAAACGGGTCGGAAAACGCGTCATAAAGACGAATGAGCGTCATCGCCAGGCCGACCCACTTGGCGTCAACCCCGAGATAGATGCTAAACACCGCGAAGCCAACACTCGGGTACAGCCAAAGCCCCCACATATCCAGCGCTGTTCCGAGACCATAGGCCATTTTTGTGGGAATCGGGACGCGATCCCGGACTATCTGGCCGGCATTATTTGCGGTCGTATCCTGCGTCATCTTTGCTCCTGATTGGGGTTGGGTTGTTGGGGTGTTTGGCCGCGGCTAAACTTCCGAGTTCTTCTTGATGTAATTGATTAAACTATCAACCTGCGTGAACGCGACGGCCGTGCAGGTGTCCGCGGCGCCGTAATAAATGGCGATTCTGCCCGTCCTGGCGTCATACAGGTTCGCGCAGGGGAACGTCACGTTTGGCACAAAGCCGGTTGTCTCGTACAACTTCTCCGGCGTGAGCAGATAATCGCGGGTCCGGTACAACACTTTCCAGGGTTCGTCTATATCGAGTATCGCCGCGCCAAAGCTATAGACGAAGCCGTTGCACGTCCCGGATACGCCATGATAAAATAACAGCCAGCCTTCCGTTGTCTCAATTGGGATCGGCCCCGCGCCGATTTTTGTGCCCTGCCACCATCCGCTTCCGCCCCGGGCCATCACATGCTTGTGATTTCCCCAATGGATCAGGTCCGGGCTTTCGCTCATATAGATATCGCCGAAAGGCGTGTGGGCGCTGTCGCTGGGACGGCTCAACAGCAGATACTTGCCGTTGACCTTTCTTGGGAAAAGAACCCCGTTTCTGTTGAAGGGCATAAGCGGATTCGACATGCGGACAAAGGTCTTGAAATCCCTGGTCCTGCCCAGGCCGATTGACGCCCCGTGCATATCGTCGCACCAAACGATGTAGTAATTGCCGCCAATCCTGACGAATCTCGGATCATAACCATAGCTGATCGGATTTGGTTTCCCCTTCTCGTCAACCCACCGTATCGGGTCGGGTCCGATCTTCCATTGCAGGCCGTCTTTACTTCTGCCGAAAAACAACGTCGCCCGCCCGTTTCTCTGGTCGGCCCTGAAGACCCCGACAAATTCATTTTTATGCGGCAGGACCGCGCTGTTGAATATCCTTGCCGCCCTGGGTATCGGGTTCCAGTCCAGAATGGGATTGCCGCTGTATCTCCAGAGCACGTCAATACAATCCCGGGGTTTGTCTTCCCACGGCATGTTGGGCAGTGATTCGCCGATGATTATTTTCTTCATTTTTTATGTTGTTGCCGCGGCCTGGGCACTGGCCTTGCGTCTTTCGTCCAGTCCCGCTTTAACTTTTGCCATGGTTTCTTCATCCAGTTTGTAAAAGAACATAAGAAGGATGAGCGCCACCGCTCCCACGGCCACCGGGATGAGGCTCATCATCTCTTTCAAACCATTCAGAACGTTTATGTTTTGAGCCACATTGGCCACAAATCCCGTCCTGGCCAGGATAAAGGCCGCAATCATCGAACCGATGGCCCATCCGAGTTTGTTCGACATGATGGATGCCGAGAAAACCAGTCCGGTTGCCCTTCTGCCGGTCTTCCATTCGGAATAGTCAGCCGTGTCGGCATACATGATCCATAACAGGGCGGAAATGGGGCCTCCGGCCAGCGAGCCGACAGCCTGAAAAACAAAAATCAGCATTAAGTTTTCCGGTTTGAAGAAATGGAATGAGCCGGTGCAAATGAGCGCGGTGATGAAAAGAATAATCGCCGCTTTCTTTCTCCCCAGGAATCTCGCGAACAACGGAACCAGCGCCACACCCACCAGGGACAACAACTGCCCAACGGTGTTGAAAGCCGACGCCAGCACTTCAAAGCCGTATTTGTGGGTTTTGCCGAACAGTGTAACGTTCTGCTCCCCGACGTAATACTTGAAATAGTGGGTGGTCACGTTCATGCGGATGCAGACGAAGAGGATGAAAAGAATGGTCACGATGAACAGCAATATCCAGGGCACGTTCTGGACAATGTCCCCCAGGTCCCTCGCCACGTTGGTTTTCTCTTTGGCGATGGGCTGGACACGCTCGTGCGCTGAAAGGAACGTCACCCACAGGAAAACAACCGCCGCCACGGCATAAATGATCATTGTCATGTGCCAGCCTTTTGCGTCGTTGCCCTCCCCAAAATACTTTGCCAGCGGCAGGGCCGTTGCGGAAACGATAATTCCGGCTGTAAACGCGCCTATGAACTTGGAAGTGGCGGCATCCGCTCTTTCGACAGGGTCCCCGCTGATGACGCCAAGCAGGGCCGTATAGGGAATATTGACCGTCGAGTACAGGAACATAAACGCGATAAACGTGACGTAAGCATAAATAAGTTTTCCTGCATCCGCAAAATTCGGGGTTGAAAACGCGAGAACCGCGGAAACCGCCAGCGGAACGGCTCCCCATAACATGTAGGGCCTGAATTTGCCCCACCGGCTTTTGGTGCGGTCCGCCAGCATTCCGATGACCACATCAAAAATGGCATCCGACACCCGGGAGACGAAGAACATCACACCGGCCGCTTTTGCGGTCAGGCCGAACACATCCGTATAAAAGTACAGCAGATAGACCATTATCGTCTGCCAGAACAACACCGACGCCAAATCACCGAACCCGTAACCGATTTTCTCTCTCAACGGGAGTTTCTGGATTTCGTTGCTCATGGGGTCCTCCGGAGTTTCATGGCGTCATTCGTTGTGGTCGTTGCCTTGGGCATGCATGTTCGGGATGATAAAATCCATTGGCGCGGAATAGTCAAGTGCCATCCGCCGAAATGCGCTTGGTAATACTATTTAGTAATACTTTTTGATAATACTTTGGGCTTGAAGTGGATGAGGTTTTTTCCCAGCATCGCACGATGTTACTGAATCCTCCGCCGCGGCGCGGCATTCTGCCGGAAGCCGCGCGCGCCACAGCCTGTAATCGTGTTTCTTCATGAAATTCCACGCAGTTGACGTTGCCATCATCATCGGGTATTTCGCCGCGGTCATCATCATCGGCCTTTGGGTGTCCCGGCGCGGCTCCAAGGACATGGACTCTTACTTTCTCGGCGGCAAAGCCCTGCCCTGGTATATGCTGGGCGTTTCGAATGCATCGGGCATGTTCGATATCAGCGGCACCATGTGGCTGGTTTATATTCTGTTTGTTTATGGCCTGAAAAGCCTGTGGCTGCCGTGGCTTTGGCCCACTTTCAACCAGATTTTCCTCATGATGTTCGTCAGCCAGTGGCTGCGGCGTTCCAATGTGATGACCGGCGCGGAATGGATTCAAACCCGCTTCGGCCGCGACACCGGCGCGAGTCTGGCTCATTTAAGCGTAGTATTCTTTGCGCTGGTCAACGTGATCGGCCTGCTGGCCTACGCCTTCAAGGGCATTGGCAAATTTGCCGTGGTGATGTTGCCGTGGCGGTTTCCGTGGGGCGCCAGCCACCTATTCAGCGATGAGAACACCTACGCAATAATTATCTTGGGCCTGACTTCCCTCTATGTGATCAAAGGCGGAATGGTGAGCGTTGTGATCACCGAGGTGATGCAGTTCACGATTCTTACCGTCACCGCCTTTGCCATCGGCATCGTCGCCATGCACAGGGTTTCGCCTGACATGTTTGCACACGCGATTCCAGCCGGATGGACGAACCCATTTTTTGGGTGGAGACTTGGACTGGATTGGACGGGGATTTTTGACAAGGTCAATGATGCCATCAAATCGGATGGTAATGAGTTTTTCATGATCATTTTCGGCATGATGGTTTTCAAGGGCGTGCTGGCCAGCCTGGCCGGGCCGGCCCCGAATTATGACATGCAGCGCATTCTGGCCACGCGCAGCCCGCGCGAGGCGGCCATGATGAGCGGCATGGTCAACGTGGTGCTATTTTTCCCCCGCTATCTGATGATTGCCGGCATTACGGTGCTGGCTCTGGCGTTTTGCATGCCGCAATTACAGGCCATGGACAAACCCGATTTCGAGAAGCTGCTCCCCATCGTTTTGAGCCATTATGTGCCGGTGGGCCTGGTCGGTTTTCTTCTCGCCGGTTTGATGGCGGCATTCATGTCGAACTTCGCCGCCACTCTCAACGCCGCGCCGGCTTACGTTGTGAACGACATCTACAAGCGATTCATCAACAGCAACGCCTCTGGAAAAAGAGAGGTCCTTCTCAGCCGGATCGTTTCCATGGTATTCCTGGCGATTGGTATCCTTTTCGGTCTGCTGACCACGAGCATTACAGAAGTCATGATGTGGCTGGTCGGAGCGCTGGGAGGTGGATACGTCATGGCAAACGTGCTCAAGTGGTATTGGTGGCGCTTCAATGGATATGGATATTTCTGGGGCATGATTTCCGGCATTCTCGGCGCCGTCGCCCTGTTATCGACGAAACTTCAAATATTGTGCCTGGGCCACAGCGTCCGCAACTCGCTTTATTTGTTCCCCATCATCTTTGGGCTTTCCGTTATTGGCTGCGTCCTCGGCACTTTTCTGACCAAGCCGGAGGACGACGCCATTTTGATGCATTTCTACAAGTCGGTCAATCCGTGGGGCGCGTGGGGGCCGATCCGGGAGAAGGTGATGAAGGCGGACCCCGAGTTTGTGCCCAACCCCGATTTCTGGCGCGATACCATCAACGTCATCGTCGGCATCATCTGGCAGCTCTCCCTCACGGCCCTGCCGATTTACATCGTTTTGCGGGATTGGAATTGGACGGGCGGGATTTTTATAGTGCTTGTCATCACTTCCATCTTCATTAAATTCAACTGGTACGACCGGTTGGAAAAAGAGCCAGTCAAGACTTAATTGCGAATCCTTTTATGAAGCTTGTTTTGTTGCTCGCGCTGGCGTTTCTGATCTGGCCCGGGATTGTGACGCTCCCCGCCGCGTCCGTGCTGAAGGATTTTGTCACCGCGCGCGGCGATCAATTGATGGCGGGCGGCGAACCGTTCCGGTTCATTTCCTTCAACATTCCCAATCTTCAATTGATCGAGGACAACGTCATCTTCGCCGGGACAAATCCCTGGCGTTTGCCGGACCAGTTTGAATTGACGGACGCCCTCTCCACCGTGCGCCAGATGGGCGGGACCGCGGTGCGGACTTACGTCATTTCCGTGGTGCGGCCGACAGATCCCCCCGGCGCGCCCCGCCATGTCCTTGGTCCGGGCGAGTTCAATGAGGAGGCTTTTCGTGAACTGGATCTGGCCTTCAAGATCGCCAACGAGCAAGGCATCCGCCTCATCGTTCCTTTGGTGGACAACTGGTCCTGGCAGGGCGGGCGGCCGGAATACGCGGGGTTTCGCGGCAAAACCAAGGATGCTTTTTGGACCGACCCGCAGCTCATCGCCGATTTCAAGGAAACCATCCGCTTCATCGTCACGCGCACCAACACCTGCACCGGAACGCTTTACTCAGAGGACAAGGCGCTGCTTTGCTGGGAAACCGGCAATGAGTTGCGAACGCCGCCGGTGGCATGGACGCGCGAAATCGCCGCCTTCATCAAGAGCCTCGACCACAACCACCTGGTCATGGATGGGACGGATGGCCGGGAGTTGCATCCCGAATTGATCGCCCTGCCGGAGGTGGACATCGTGACGACGCATCATTACCCCAGTGTGCGCGGGACAACATTTGCCCAATCCATCCGCGCGAATTGGGAATTGGCCAAAGGCAAAAAGCCTTACATCGAGGGGGAATTTGGTTTCGTGAGCACGGCCCAAATGCAGGAAACCATGCAAACCATCATGGAAACCGGAATGTCAGGCGGCCTGCTGTGGAGCCTGCGCTTCCGAAATCGCGACGGCGGTTTTTACTGGCATGGCGAACCTGGATTGGGCGGCGACAAGTACAAAGGTTTCCACTGGCCCGGTTCAAGTCTCGGCCAGGCCTATGACGAATTGAATCTGATGGCCATTGTCCGCAGCAACGCTTTTGCCATCCGCGGGCTGACGCCGCCGCCCATGCCGATCCCCGCGCCGCCGCATTTGCTGCCGATCTTGGACGCGGCGGCGATTTCCTGGCAAGGCTCCGTCGGCGCCGCCAGCTACACGGTGGAACGGGCTCCGCAGCCAGGCGGCCCGTGGACAGTGGTCGGCGATGGCATTGACGAGAGTTTTGTCCAATATCGTCCGCTCTTTGCGGATGAGTCCGTGCCGGGAGGCGATTGGTTTTATCGCGTTCGCGCCGGGAACGCGGCAGGCTCCTCCGAGCCGTCCAATATCTCCGGCCCGGTCAAAGTAACCCGGGCGACACTCGTGGACGAACTGGCCGACCTTAAAAAGGTGAACGCCGTCCAGGGCAAAGTAGTAATAAAGACGAACAAGTGCCGCCAGGCGAAGGAAGACGCGCATCGCGCAGCCGGAAAAGCCGGCGACGCCCTGACCTACCGGCTTCCCACACGAGTCCAGGGCTTTCGTGTGTTCGCTTTCTTTCCCCATGACATCTCGGACCTGAAATTCTCCGTCTCCGCCGACGGCCGGAAGTATCAAGAGGTCAAGGCCGAGAAAAATGAGTATTTTCAAGGCGCCGGAGACTATGAGTACTGGAAGCCTGTGCTCTGCCACGCCGACCAAATCGGCGGAGACGGGAAGTTCCTGAAAATCGAGATGGCCGGGGAAACCCAGATTGGACGGGTGGAAATCATGCATGAATTGGGCAAAAATCAAGGGAGCGCTGTTCCATGAACGCAAGCGATCTGAAAAATTTCTCCTCCTCCGCGAGCGATCTGTTGTTCGGACACATCATTCCTTTTTGGTGCGGCCCGGCGGTGGACCAGGAGCAGGGCGGCTGGATGGGTTGGTTGTCCAATGACCTCAAGCCGGACCGCACCAAACCGAAGGGCCTGATCGTTCATTCCCGGATCCTGTGGACGTTTTCCGCCGTCCATCGGGCGCGGCCGGAAAAGATTTTTCAACAGATGGCGGACCGCGCGTTCGATTATCTGATGAGCCGGTTTTGGGATGAGCGTTGCGGCGGGGTGTTCTGGCAATTGGACGATGCCGGACGGGTGCTGGACGATTCCAAGAAAATTTACGGCCAGGCGTTCATCATTTACGCACTGGCGGAATACCACCAGGCCTTCAGCGCGCCGGCGGCCCTGGCCAGGGCGATGGAAGTGTTCGAGTTAATCGAGGAGCACGCGCACGATTCCGCGCGGGGCGGCTACCTGGAAGTGCGGCGGCGCGACTGGTCCGAGGCCGGCCCCGACGCCCGGCTGAGCGACAAGGACATGAACGAGAAAAAATCCATGAACAACCACCTCCATGTTCTGGAAGCCTGCACCAATTTGCGCCGGGCCGGCGGGGATGAGCGGGTCGGACAACGTTTGCGCGAACTCCTCCAACTGTTTGAGGAGCGGATTCTCGACCCCCGTTCGCAACACTTTAACCACTTTTTTGACGAGGCATGGAATGTCCGCTCGGACAGTTACACTTTCGGCCACGACATTGAGGGAAGCTGGCTGCTCTGCGAAGCCGCCGAAGAGCTGGCCGATGCCGGCTGGCGCAAGCGGACGGACGCGACCGCGTTGCGCATGTCGGAAGTCGCGCTCCGGGAGGGGGTGCAAAGCGACGGCGCATTGTGTTATGAGGGCCGGCATGGAAAAATTATTGACTACGGCAGGGAATGCTGGCCGCAGGCCGAGGCGGTCGTCGGCTTTCTCAACGCTTTTCAATTGTCCGCCGACCCGCGTTACTTTGCCGCCGCCCGGCGGGTCTGGGATTTTATTGGCCGGCATCTGGTGGATCGTGTCCATGGCGACTGGTTTTGGCGCATCACGCCGGAAGGCCGCGTGGATGAGACCCTGCCCAAGGTCAGCGAATGGAAAGGCCCGTATCACGCCTCGCGGGCGTGCCTGGAAGCCATCCGCCGGCTCAAAGCCATTTCGGAAATTTAGCAATCAAATCCATCGAATCAACCCCCCACTACAATGAAAAGAATAGTCTTGACAGTAAACGTCGCGGCCTGCGCAGGCCTTGTCATGCTCCTTTGCACGGCCTGTGTTTGCACGCATCAGCCGAAGAAGCCCGGGGCGCTCGCCCTGACGCCGCAGATGGGCTGGAACAGTTGGAACAAATTTCAAGGCAGGGTGAGCGAGCAACTGATCCGCGAAATCGCCGACGCCATGGCAACCAACGGCATGAAGGCCGCGGGCTACCAATACGTCAACATAGATGATCTCTGGCAGGCCCCGCAGCGCGATGCCGGGGGAAATATTCTGTCTGATCCAACGCGGTTCCCGTCCGGCATCAAGACGCTGGCCGATTACGTCCATTCCAGGGGATTGAGGCTGGGCATCTACTCCGATGCGGGCGGGCACACTTGCGGCGGCCGGCCCGGCAGCCGGGACCACGAAACTCAGGACGCCCAAGCCTACGCGTCTTGGGGAGTGGATTATCTCAAATACGACTGGTGCGACGTTGACGGCCTGCAAGCTCCCGCCGCCTACCAGAAAATGAGCGACGCCCTGCGCGCCACCGGACGCCCCATTCTTTTCAGTCTGTGCGAATGGGGCACCAGCAAGCCGTGGACTTGGGCGAAAGACGTTGGGCAGTCCTGGCGCACCACCGGCGATATTTGCGCCAAATTCGATGGCCTGATCGATCACGGCCAGTGGCAGGAACATGGCGTATTGCAGATCCTCGACCTGCAGGACGGCCTGCGGAAATACGCCGGTCCCGGCCACTGGAACGATCCCGACATGCTCGAAGTGGGCAATGGCATGTCCGTCAATGAAGACCGCGCCCACTTCACGTTGTGGTGCATGCTCGCGGCCCCGCTGATTTCGGGAAACGATCTCCGCCACATGAACCCGGAAACGCTGAAAATTTTGACGGACAAGGACGTCATCGCCGTGAACCAGGACCCCCTGGGCATTGAGGCGTTGAAATATTCCGCTCACGATGGCGTGGAAGTCTGGTTCAAGCCTTTGGCGCATGGCGCGTGGGCCATGTGTGTGCTGAATCGCAACAAGGACCCGAGGCCGATCACCTTCGACTGGGGAAATGAGAAGGTCACGGATGATATTTCAAAGAGGGAAACAAAGTTCGACACCACCACTTACCGGGTGCGCGATCTGTGGAAGAAGCAGGATTTGGGGACGACGGATACCCCCTTGAGCGCGGAAGTGCCGGGCCATGATGTGCTGGCAATCCGCCTGAACAAAAAATAATGCCGCGTCGAAAAACACCATCCATCGGCAAAAACGCCGCCGATTTCGTCCTCATCCGCAATGGCCGTTTCGAGTTGCGCGGCCGTCCCCATTTTTTCGTCGGCACAAATTTATGGTATGGGTGCTATCTGTCCGACGCCAGGTTAAGCAACGGCCGCAAACGCATGATTCGCGAACTGGATCGCCTCAAGGACATTGGCGTGACCAACATCCGCCTGCTGGCCGGCTCCGAAACGTCGCCCCTGGCCGGCGCCATTCCCCGCGGCATCACCCGCGCCCCCGGAGACTACGACAAAGACTTGCTGGCCGGACTCGATTTTTGTCTGGCCGAAATGGCCAAACGCGACATGCGCGGGATTCTTTTCGTGTCAAACTATTGGCAGTGGTCCGGAGGCTTCGCCCAATACGTGCGCTGGATCACCAACGAAACCATTCCCGACCCGGACAAACCCGTGCAGGCCGAAGGCGATTGGACGGGGTTCATCAAGTTTTCAGCGCGGCTGTACACGATGCCCGCGGCCAACCAGCTTTATTTGGATTACATCTCCCATCTCATCCGGCGGCGCAATACGGTGAACGGCCGCATTTACCGCGACGACCCGGCGATCATGACCTGGGAGCTGGCCAACGAACCCCGGCCCGGCGCCGATGACCAGACCGCCGACGTGCCGCTTTTTTCCCGATGGGTTGACGCGACGGCGCGGTTCATTCATGCCCGGGACCCCAATCATCTGGTCTGCACCGGCAGCGAAGGCATTCATGGCTGCCTGGACAACCCCGATCACTTCGTGCAATCGCACCAAAGCGCGGCCATTGATTATGTGACCGTCCACATGTGGCTCAAGAATTGGCGCTGGCTGGCCGACCCCCGACTCGGGGCCGCATACGAAAAGGCCGCGGACCGCGCCAGGGATCATGTCGAACAACACACCGTCCTGGCCGGCGACACACTGCGCAAGCCGCTCGTCCTGGAGGAATTCGGCCTGCCGCGCGACCACGAGAAATATGAGCCTGGCGCCCCGGCCACGGCGCGCGATGATTATTTCGGCCGCATGTTCAATCAGGTGGCCGAATCCTGCAAAGCCGGACGGGCGCTTCAAGGCGCAAACTTCTGGGCCTGGGGCGGCGAAGGCCGCGCCGGCGGCGGCAACCTTCATTCCGCCGGCGCTTTGATGGGAGACCCGTTCTCCGAACCCCAGGGTTTGAACTCTATTTTTGACACGGACAAAAGCACGCTCTCCGTCATTGCCCGGGCCAACAAGAAACTGGCCGCCCTGGCCGGCCAGGCCGCTTCTAGCTTTGAATTCCCAATCAATTCCACCACAAACCGTCCAAGCCCAATGAACAAAATCTCTTTCCAAAGCAAATTGAAACAACTCCAGCGGCAGCATGAACAACTCATCAAACGCCGAAACCGCCCGCGGAAAAGCGGCAACGGAATATTCGACCGCTATGAGTTTCCCGTCCTCACCGCCGAACACACCCCGCTGTTCTGGCGTTACGACTTCAACCAAGCCGACAATCCGCATTTGATGACCCGGCTCGGAATCAATTGCGCTTTCAATGTGGGCGCGATGGATTGGAACGGCCATGTTGTTTTGATGGCGCGGGTGGAAGGCTGGGACCGCAAGTCGTTTTTCGCCGTCGCCGAAAGCAGCAACGGCGTGGATGGATTTCGTTTTTGGGATTATCCCGTCCGCATGCCGGAGTTGGAGGACAAGGAGACAAACCTTTACGATATGCGGCTGGTGCGCCACCAGGACGGATGGATTTACGGGCTGTTCTGCGCCGAGCGCCACGATGACTCCAAGCCGGGGGACCTTTCCGCCGCCGTCGCCCGATGCGGTATCGCCCGGACCAAAGACCTGGTGCAATGGGAACGGCTGCCCGATCTCAAAACCTCTTCATTGCACCAGCGCAATTGCGTGCTGCATCCCGAATTTGTCAACGGCAAATACGCCTTTTACACGCGCCCCATGACGGATTTTGCCGCGACGGGTTCCGGGGACGGCATCGGCTGGGGCTTGTGCGATGACATCACCCATCCAGCCATCGGCGCGGAACAAATTATTGACCCCCGCTTCTACCACACCATCAAGGAAGGCAAGAACGGTCTCGGCCCCGCGCCCATCAAAACCAAAAAAGGCTGGCTGCACCTGGCGCACGGCGTGCGCAACACCGCCGCCGCCATGCGATACGTCCTTTACATGTTCCTGTGCGATCTGAGCGATCCGGCCAAAATCATCAAAGCTCCCGGCGGATATTTCATGGCGCCGGAAGGCGAAGAGCGCGTTGGCGATGTCTCCAACGTGGTGTTTTCCAACGGCTGGGTCGCGCGCCCCAACGGCGACGTTTTCATCTACTATGGCTCCTCCGACACGCGCACCCATGTCGCCGCCAGCACCGTGGATAAACTGCTCGATTACGTTCAGAATACCCCGGCAGACGGGATGCGGACCAAAATTTGCGTGGAACAACGCTGCCGTTTGATCGGGAAAAACCTGCGGCTGTCTGCCAAGAAGAAATGACGGGCCGGCGCTCCGCTCAGGCGCGGGCAACCAGCGGAAACTTTTCTGGATGTTCGATGCGATCCAAATCCAAATCCACATCCAGTTCCGGCCAATGAAGATGATGGCCATGGGAAAATTCCACAGTGAACAATTGCTCTACAGACGCCTTGCGAAACCACGGAAAATCATCGAAGCCAGGAAAATACTGAAAGTTAACATGGGGTCGTCAGGTGAGGGAAAATCCGCTACACCTGACGCCCTATGATTAACAAAAAAAATAATAGCAAAAAGCAACTCCAACCGCAACCTCAACCGTCAGTTCATGGCCCCA
>Ga0181526_10002082_pt1 | contig 17920 bp, 14 predicted proteins | sample PEATcosm2014_Bin_35_FD_119750 | JGI IMG/M metagenome (GOLD analysis project Ga0181526, IMG submission 119750) | Peatland microbial communities from MTU Mesocosm Facility, Houghton, MI, USA - PEATcosm2014_Bin06_30_metaG | ecosystem: Environmental > Terrestrial > Soil > Wetlands > Peat | place...
GACGTTCTCGAGCACGGTCATCCCCTCCAAGAGATTGAAGAATTGGAAGACGATGCCGATGTGACGCCGGCGGAGTTGCGACAGCTCGTCCTCGGTCCGGCCGGTGACCAGCTCTCCCGCCACGGTGATGGTGCCCTCGTCGGCGACGTCCAACCCTGCGATGAGATTCAGAAGGGTCGACTTCCCGCACCCCGAGGGACCCATCAGCGCGACGAAGTCTCCGGACGGCACCACCAAGCTGGCGCCCCGCAGCGCGCGCACCGGCACGTTCTCCGCCTCGAACGTCTTACGGACTCGGTCTACCACCAAGGCGTCCATGTCACCCACTTTCTGTCGTCGCGCGGTTCCCCGGGCCGCACGTGCCATCCACCAGTCTGTATGCGATGACGGGGGTCTCGCGTCCCTTCACCAGCTGGGGCGGCAAGGCGACGGTCTCCCGAGGCGTGCGCCACGCCTCGAGCGTTCCCTGGGACACCACCGTCTGGCCTGCCTCGGCCAGCTGCTGCAGCCGTTGGGACATGTTGACCGTGTCCCCCACAAGGGTGTATTCCAGCCGCTCCTCGGAGCCCAAGAGGGCCGCTGCCGCCTCGCCGGTCGACAGGCCGAGGCCGAGGCCGAAGGGCGGCAGGCCCTCTTCCTCCCACCGGCGATTGATCTGCAGCTGCTTCTCGTGCATGCCGAGCGCCGCCGCGACTGCACGGTCTGCGTGGTCCTCCTGCTCGAAAGGTGCCCCGAAGACCGCCATGACCGCGTCCCCCACGAACTGCATCACAGTGCCATTCTCACCCAGAATGGCACTGTTCATGGCGGCTCGGTGCACGTTCAGCTGCCCGGCCAGCTGGCTCGGGTCCGCGTGCTCGGCAATGGTCGAGTACGAGCGGATGTCACTCATGAGCACGGTGACCACCACCCGTTCGGTCTCGCCGATGTGCCGGCCATCGCGCCGCAGCTTCTCGGCCAGCCCCCCGGGGAGGAGGCGTGACAGTGTCTCACCCTGCTCCTCCCGGTCGACGATGGCCTTGTGGAGCAGCCGCAGTCGCTGGAGTGCGCCCTCGGTGCCCGCCGACACACCCTCGGCGAGCTTCACGAACACCGCTTCGACCTCCGCGTCGACGGCCTCGGGAGGCAGTCCCCTGCTCACCGCGATGGCCTTGATCGGCTTGCCTTCGGCCACCATGCCCAAGAGCTCCTCCTCGGCGGGCGTCAGGCCGCCGTTCGACATGACCGGTCGGACCAGGGCGTCGACGATGGCGGGATCGAGCGCGTTGCCCCCGCTGGCGACCGCGCGGATCGCATCGACCAGCTGGTCACCCTGGGCGATGTGGTCCTTGAGGAGGTAGCCGTACCCCGCCGATCCCTCGGCAAGAAGCGAGACGGCGTACTCGGGATCGTCGTACTGCGAGAGGATGACCACACCGGTGCCGGGGTGCCTCTTGCGCACCTCCTTGGCGGCGTCGATGCCCTCCCGGTTGAAGTCGGGCGGCATCCGGATGTCGGTCACCAGGACCTGGGGTTCCAGAGAGGTGGCGCCCTGCACCACCTCGTCGTAGTCGGCGGCGACGCCGACAATTCTGAGGTCCTTGTGCCGCTCAATGAGGGCTCGGACGCCCTCGCGGACGATGAGGTTGTCGTCGGCCAGGAACACCGAGATCGTGCCTGCTGCACCCTTGGGGTCTTCCATTGCCTGCAGTTCTCACATACCCGAGAGCCCGTGAACAGGTGGGAACCTTCCCGGCAACGGTGGTACTAGCGACACCTCCGGATGCCTGTCACCACACTCGTCAACCCGGCTCCCAGCGGTTCAGGCTTGACCCATGACCACCGAGACACTGATCCGCCACGAGGGGCTCGTCACCTCGCTGTCGTGGATCCCCACCGAGGCGATCGAGGGCGCGCAGCGCCTGGCATTCGACTCGGGGATCACGCACTACGACCCGCCCCCGCCCACCGAGCACATGGATGTCGAGAAGCTGCGGGACGAGGACCGGTTCCGCTTCGCCAACGAGCTCCGCGCCTTCATCACGGTCGAGGACGGTCGCATCGTCGACTGCGGGTACCTGGGGGGAGGCCTGATGGGGTCGACCCTCGTGAACCTGGGCGCGATGAAGCACCGCTTCCAGGCGGTGCAGCTCTCCGACCTCCAACGGGAGCCCGAGCGCGGGGACGGATGGGTGCGCTTCGTCCAGACATGCGGTGGCCGTACCGGTGTCCCGGCGCCGCGGCGGGTCCGTCGTCGGCCCTTCATCCAATGGCAGGCGCCCCTGGTGTGGACGACGCTCGAACTCACCCTGCACGCAGACGGCCGCGCGGAGCACGCGCTCATCGGAGCGAGTCGGTTCCCGCGGCACTGGGTCTATGGATGTGACAACCGGCTCTCGCACAAGTCGGGCCTGACCGACTTCAAGGACTGGTACCGCAAGTCGTTCGGCAAGCACAGCCCGTGGGGGGACGAGGACTCCGAGGCACTCGTCTCCGCCGTGGAGTCGGCCCTCGAGTCCTCTCTGTCGGCGCAGCTGATGCAGGGTGGCGGCAAACGCCGAATCGAGCGCTTCCCGGCCGGGACGGTCCTCTTCAAGGAGGGGGAGCCAGGTGCCGAGGTCCTGCTCGTTCTCGACGGGATCGTCCGGGTCGAGCGGGGCGGTGAGCGACTCGCCGAATACGGGCCTGGCGCCCTGCTCGGTGAGCGCGCGCACCTCGAAGGCGGGGTCCGCACGTCCAGCAACGTCGCGGTGACCCCGTGCCGGGTCGCCTTCTTCGATGCCGGCCTCGTCGATCGCTCGCACCTGGAGGAGCTCTCCGCCGGCCATCGCCGCGAGGACAGCGCGCGAGACTGACCCTGTGCGCGTCCACTTCTGCGGGGTGCGGGGGTCGACGCCCTCCCCGGGGCCCGAATTCGTCCGCTACGGGGGGCACACGTCCTGCGTGGCGCTGTCGCATGACGGCGACGGGGCCGGAAGTGCACCCACGTTGGCCCTCGATGCCGGTACGGGTCTGCGACGCCTCTCCGGGCTCCTCGACGACCGTCCCTTTCGAGGCACCATCCTCCTGACGCACCTGCACTGGGACCACGTGCAGGGACTGCCCTTCTTCGCTGGAGGGGACCGCGAGGGAGCGCGGGTGACGCTGCTGCTGCCGGGGGAGGACGAGCATACGCACGCCGACACACTGCTGGCCCGGATGATGTCGCCGCCGTTTTTCCCGATCGGGCCGCACCAGCTGCGCGGCGACTGGAGCTTCGGCCTCGTCCCGAGCGGCACGTTCGAGACCGAAGGCTTCCGTGTCCTTGCCCTGGAGGTGCCGCACAAAGGAGGGCGCACGATGGGGTTCCGGGTGAGCGACGGGCACTCGGTGCTGGCCTATATCCCGGACCACTGCCCGACCGCGCTCGGGGACGGCCCCGAGGGCACCGGCGAATATCACGAGGCCGTACTGGAGCTGGCGCGCGACGTCGACCTCCTGATCCACGACTCGCACCTCCGGTCCGAGGAGGTCGCAGCGGAGGGCTCCTTCGGCCACGCCGCTGCCGAGTACGCAGTCGGGCTCGGTGCCCGCGCCGGCGCCCACCGCGTCGCGCTCTTCCACCATCGGCCCGAACGCGACGACGCCGAGGTCGACCGGACCGTGTGCCGGTTCACCAAGAGCGCCGTGCCGGTCATCGGGGCCGAGGAAGGCACGGCGCTCGACCTGTGACGCCCCCGTGAGGCGGGCGGAGGCCGTCGTGGTGGGGGCCGGGCCCAACGGTCTGGTGGCGGCCCTGACCCTGGCCCGGGCGGGCGTGGCGGTCGATGTCTACGAGGCAGGAGCTGAGCCAGGCGGGGGCTGCCGCACCGCGGAGCTGACCATCCCGGGATTCCGCCACGACATCTGCTCCGCCGTGCACCCACTCCTCATGGCTTCCCCGGCCTTCGCCGACATCGACCTCTCTGCCCACGGGGTCCGGTTGCTGACCCCGCCCTTCGCCTTCGCCCATCCCCTCGACGCCGGTCGTGCCGTGTGCGTCGGGGGCAGCGTCGACCAGGTGAGCGGCTCGCTGGGGGCCGACGGGCCGGCGTACGCACACATCTTCTCGCCGCTCGTCCGGGACATGGATCGGATCCTCCCCGCCTTCCTCGGAGACATGCGTTCGGTCCCCGCACACCCGCTGGCGGCCGCCGGGTTCGGTCTGCGCGGACTGACATCGGCGAAGCGTCTGGCCGACAGATTCAGCACCGAAGAGGGGCGGGCGCTCGTGGCCGGGACGGCCGCGCATTCGATGCTCCCCCTCACGGCCCCCCTGTCGGGCGTGTTCCCCCGGCTGTTCACCGCGCTGGCCCATCGGTACGGATGGCCCGTGGTGGAAGGGGGCAGCGCGGCCATCGTGGACGCGTTGGTGACCGAGCTCACGTCGCTCGGCGGTCGGGTGGAGACCGGCCACCTCGTGAAGCGGTTGGACGAACTGCCGCCGGCGCAGGCGGTCCTGCTCGACGTCACCCCGCGGCAGCTCCTGGAGATGGCCGGCGCGTCCATGCCGCACCGCTACGGCAGGGCCCTGTCGCGGTACCGCTACGGACCGGGCGTGTGCAAGGTCGACTGGGCGCTGAGCGGACCGGTGCCCTGGAGTGCGGAGGGCTGCCGCCGGGCCGTCACCGTGCACGTAGGCGGCACGTTCGAGGAGATCGCCCGGAGCGAGGCGGCCGTCAACGCCGGCCGGCACCCCGATCGCCCCTACTGCCTGGTGACTCAGCCGTGCGTGGTGGACGCGCACCGGGCGCCGCCGGGCCGGCACACGCTGTGGGCCTACTGCCACGTCCCCAACGGGTCCGACGTGGACATGACGGAGAGCATCGAGGCGCAGATCGAGCGGTTCGCGCCGGGCTTCCGCGACCTGGTATTGGCGCGTTCGACGTGCACTGCCGTCGACGAGGAGGCGCACAACCCGAGCTACGTGGGTGGGGACATCAACGCCGGGGCCGCCACGCTGCGCCAGATGATCTTCAGGCCGACGGCGCGATGGGACCCGTACCGCACGGCCCTCGGAGGCGTCTACCTGTGCTCGGCCGCCACGCCGCCGGGCGGCGGCGTCCACGGCATGTGCGGGCTCGGCGCGGCACGCGCCGCCCTGCACGAGCTCGGTCATGACGGAGCCTTGCCGGCGGCGAGCTGATGGGGCGCACCATGTCGTACGCCTGGTACCGGCTCCGGTCGACCATGAGGTCGGAGCTCTCCTACTTCCTCTCCGTCATCCTCCTCGTGGGCGCGGTGGGGGGCCTGGCGCTGGGCGCCATCGAGGCGGCGCGCAGCACGGAGTCCTCTTTCGCCGACTACGTGGCGGCCTCGCACGTCCCGCAGCTCTTCGTCTTCGACGGCGTCATCAACCCGGGCATCGGTCTGGACTCGGCCTACAACCCCAAGCTGCTCCGGACCCTGTCCCACCTGCCCGACGTCCAACGGGTCGAGAGCACCGTGGAGCTCAACATGGACGCACTGACTGCCCGGGGGCAGCCGTTGACAACTTCCCCCGACGCTGAGGCGAGCGTCGGCGGACTTGACTTCAACGAGGACCCCATCACCGTCACGGAGGGACGAATGGTCGATCCCCACAAGGCGGACGAGGTCGTCGTCGACGCGGCCAGCGCCAAGGCACTGGGCTACCACCTCGGCGAGATGGTCCCGGTCGGATGGCTGACCAACACGCAGACGCAGTCTGGAAACATCTCGCAGAACCAGGCCATCCCGGTCGATCAGCGGGCGATGGTGAAGCTCGTGGGGATCGGCGGCGGGCAGGCGACCACGCTGTTCCAGGACCAGGACAACGCCAACGGCCAGTCGATCATGCTGTTCACCCCCGCCCTGACGAACAAGCTCCTGGCCTGCTGCAGCGACGACATGATCAGCGCGCTGACGCTGCAGGGTGGCGACAGCCACCTCTCGGCCGTGGAGGCAGCGGTGAAGAGCGCGCTCCCCAAGGGTCTCCCGTTCGTCTACATCGAGTCGCAGAACAGCCTCTCGACGGCCAGCGCCACGCTGCGCCCCGAGACGATCGCGCTCAGTGTCTTCGGCGGCATCACCGGGATCGCCGCCCTGCTCATCGCCGGGCAGGTGATCAGTCGCCGGCTCCGCCTGCGGGCACTGGACCTCGACATCGCCCGGGCCCTCGGAGCGGACCCCCCGATGTGCCTGTGGGACGGCCTCCTCGGCTCGCTCGGTGCCCTGCTCCTCGGCTCGTTGCTCGCCGGCACCGTGGCCGTGGTCCTCTCGCCGCTCGGGCCCCTAGGACCGGTGCGGCCGTTCCTCGGCGTGGCACTCCGCCCGGACTGGGCGGTGATCGGGATCGGCGTCCTGACCTTGGTGGTCGTCCTCGGCGGCGTGGCCGTACTGGCGTCGTTCCGCTCGCTGCCCGACCGGGCCCGAAACGGGGCGGGCCGGTTCACGTCCTCACGGGTCACGACGGCGGCCACCCGGGCCGGCCTCCCACCTTCGGCGGTCACCGGCGTGCGCTTCGCGCTGGAGCCCGGCGTGGGACGGAGCGCTGTGCCGGTGCGGTCGGCCATCCTGGGTGCCATTCTGGCGGTCACTGTGGTCGTCGCCACGGTGACGTTCGGCTCGAGCCTCAATACTCTGGTCTCGCACCCCGCGCTCTACGGGTGGAACTGGAACTACGACATCGACGGGGGCGGCGGCCTCGGCGACATCCCCGGCCCAGCGGCGGCCAAGCTTCTCGATGCGGACCCGCTGGTGCAGTCCTGGACCGGCGTCTACTACTCCACCCTCACCCTCGACGGGGTGAACGTGCCCGTCATGGGGGCCACACCCGGGGCCACCGTCGCACCGCCCCTGTTGAGCGGTCACGGCCTGCAGGCGTCCAACCAGGTCGTGCTCGGCGCCTCGACGCTGCGCTCCTTGCACAAGCGGGTCGGGGACACCGTGCAGGTTCGCATCCACGGCAGCAAACCGGTGAGGCTGACGATCGTGGGAACCGCGACCCTCCCCCCGATCGGGGTCGCGGGCTCGTCGCACCTGGAGATGGGCACCGGTGCGGTGCTCTCCTACCGGATCATCCCGCCCGCGGCACGGGACCTCTTCGAGGTCACGCCCGGGCCCAACGCCATCCTGGTGCGCACGAAGGGGGGGAACAGCCGCGCCGCGCTGGCGTCGCTGCAGTCCATCGGGCGGCGCGTGGACATTGCCATCAACGGCGGCTTCGTGTTCGGGGTGCTTCGCCCGGCCGAGATCCTGAACTACGGGTCCCTCGGGACGACGCCACTGCTCCTGGGTGCCGCCCTGGCGCTCGGTGCCGCGGTGGCGCTCGGCATCACGCTCGTGACGTCGGTCCGGCGCCGCCGACACGACCTGGCCATCCTCAAGACGCTCGGCTTCACCAGAAGCCAGCTCGCGATCGCAGTGGCCGTCCAAGCGAGCGTCGCCGCCGTCATCGGCTGCGCCATCGGGATCCCGGCGGGCATCGCGCTCGGGCGCGTGCTCTGGGACCTCTTCGCCGGAGAGATCAGCGCGGTGCCGTATCCGACCGTCCCCACGGGGACGATCGTGACGATCGGGCTCGTTGCCATCGCCCTCGCCGTCCTGGTCGCCACCGTCCCCGGACGCCTCGCGGGGCGCACGGCGACGTCCCAGCTCCTGCGCGCCGAGTAGTTCCGGGGCGCTCAACCGGGGAAGCGGTCGACCAGAACCTCGCCGACGCGTCGGACCATCTCGGGCGAGCCGGTCGGCATGTTGAAGACGAAGTACTCGACGCCCGCCGCGGCCAGCTCCTCGACCCGGGCTACCAGCTGGTCGGCGGTGCCGACGTCCGCGCCCGATGGGCGCTCGCCCATGGCCTGCTCCAGGAAGTCGATCGTCGCCGCCGTCTCCTCCTCGCTCTCCGTGAGGACCAGCGTGCTGAGCCGGCTCACCGTCACTTCGGACGGCTCGCGGCCCGCCACCTCACAGTGCCCCCGCAGGACATCGACCTTGTGGGCCACGGTCGCGGCGTCGCCGGTGATGTTGCACATGTCGCCGTAGCGCGCCACGAGTTGCAGCGTCCGCTTCTCCCCGCCGCCACCGATCAGGATGGCGGGCCCACCGGGCTGGACGGGCGGTGGCACGTTGCGGGCCTCGTGGATCCGATAGTACGTACCGCTGAACGACGGCGCCTCCTCGGTGAACATGGCGCGGCAGATCTGCAGCGCCTCCTCAAGGCGGTCGAGGCGCTCGCCGGCGGGCGGGAAGTCGAAGCCGAGACCCTCGTGCTCGACGTCGTACCAGGCCGCACCGATGCCCAGGATGGCGCGGCCCGCGCTGATGACGTCCAGCGTGGTCACGATCTTGGCCAGGTGCGCAGGGTTGCGGTACGTGACGCCGGTGACCATGGTGCCGAGCCGCACCCGCGTGGTCCGAGCCGCCAGCGCACCGAGCAGCGTGTACGAGTCGAGCATCGCCTCGCTGGGACCGCCGAGGGGCGGGAGTTGGTAGAAGTGGTCCATCACCCACACGGAATCGAAGCCGGCCTCCTCCGCCGCGGCCGCCATGGCGACGACCCCGTCGAAGAGGGCGCCGGGCGGGCCGCCGGCCACGAAGTTGGGAATCTGCAGTCCGAAGCGCATGCCGCCGAACCTACTGGCGCAGCGGAGCCGGCGTGCGGGCCGTCACCAGCCGGTGCGGCGGCGCAGCCAAGCGACCGCCACGGCGCCCTGGGCAGCCTGAAAGGGTCGGAGGGTCGGCAGTCCCGGCGGCGGGGGCCGGAGGGACCGCTCCACGAAGAAGCCCGCCACCGCGGCGAGGAGAACGGTGACCACCTCGGGGTCGATCGGGACCGGGGCGACGTGGCGGGCCAGCAGCTCCTCGGGAGGGGGCCCACCCTCCAGCACCACCGAGGATGCCCACCCGACCACGTCGAAGACCGGGCTCCCGACGGCGGCGTGCGGCCAGTCCACGAAGACGACACCGTCGGCGGCGAGGAGCACGTTGTCCGCGCGCACGTCGCCGTGGACGAGGGTCGGGCCTTCGCACGCCGCCGGCCAGCCCGATTCCAGGTCGGCCAGCCGCTCCAGGTGTGCGCCCGCCCACGCGTCGAGGCCTGGTGGTGGTGCTTCCATGGCGGCCAGCTCGGCCCAGCCCCCGAAGAGCCGGCGGGCGAGGTCGGCCAGCGGCTCGAGCGACGGGAGGGGGCTCGGGGTGAGCTCGCGGTGCAGGGACGACAACGCGTCGGTGACCCGCGCCATCTCATCTGCCTCCCAAGGATGCCGCGGCGGGTGGCCGTCGACGGCCTCGAACGCGAGCGCCACCCAGTCGCCGTCGTCGTAGGTGGCAAGGAGACGCGGGAAGCGCGGTGACCGCGGCAATGCCGCCGACACCACCGCTTCGCGCCGATGCATGTGCGGGGACTCTGGATTGAGATCGGCGCCCACCGCCTTGACGAAGATGGCCCCGCCGGCGCACTCCAGCACCGAGGTCGCTCCGGGCGAGAAGCCGCCCGTCAGGTCACGCACGACTCGCGGGGCACCACCGCCGACCTCGGCCGCCCAGGTCCGCACGGCCGCGGGCACCTCGGCCCAGGGAAGGTGGACGCCGGCCGCCGGGCCGGCCGGTGTGGTCACGTGGCGGCGGCCCCTGCGGCGGCGAGTGCCTCGGTGATGCTCTCGACCAGTCGTCGGGCCGACTCCGCGCTGAGCTCCACGGCGACGCGCGCCCCCGGCCCGCGCGAGGGGTCGGCGAAGTCGATGTTGAGCGTGTGGTCGAACGGCGCGTGGAACGGGTGGTCGAAGTAGACCTGGGCCGAGGTGACGGAGAACCAGCCCTGCGCGCCCTTGGCGCTGCCGGCGATGTCGGTGGGGACGGTGAGGTAGGAGCACATGGTCAGTGTCCCGCCAGGTAGCGCCCGTACCACTCGAAGATGCGCCGCCAGCCGTCGACGGCCGCCTCGGGCCGGTAGGCCGGGCGGTCCACCGAGAAGAAGGCGTGGCCGGCGCCGTCGTAGCGGTGGAATTCGTAGGTCTTGCCTGCCGCCTTCAACGCCGCCCCGAGCTCGTCCACCTGTTCGCGGCTCGGGAACTGGTCCTCGTTGCCGAAGAGGCCGAGCAGCGGACAGTGCAGCTGTGGCGTCCGGTCGACCAGCGCCGTGACCTTCAGGGGGAAGCCCTCGGGCACCGTCCCGGTGACGAACGCCCCGTAGCAGTCGACGGCGGCATCGACGGGCAGGCTCACCGCGGTGAGAAAGGAGTGCCGGCCGCCGGAGCAGTAGCCGATGACGCCGACCTTGCCGTTGGAGGTCGGCAGGGCCCGCAGGGCTCTGAGGGCGGCGCCGGCGTCGCCGACGAACTGCTCGTCGGGGATGCCGCCGGCCTCCCGGGCGGCAGCGGCAGCGTCGTCGGGGTCCACATCGAGCCCCTGGCGGGCGTAGAGGTTGGGGCAGATCGCGTTGTAGCCGTTGGCGGCGAAGCGCCGTGTGATCTCCTTGGTGCCCGGGTCCCAGCCGGGCAGATGGTGGATCACGAGGACTCCGCCGTAGGGACCGTCACCCCCCGGAAGAGCCTGGTAGGCGTTGATCTGTGCCCCGTCGGCGCCGGTGAACATGACGTTCTCGGCGCAGAGGGCTTCTTCAGATACGGGCACGGGCGGCCTCCTTCGTAGTCAGAACGTGCGTGGCGGTGGGTCGCTGCGCCGACCACTATGGCGCGTCGCCCCGGCCGGCCGCTCCCGCAACCGGCATGATGTGCGCCGTGCGCCGCTTCCTCGGGCTCGTCGCAACGCTGGTCGCGCTGGTTGCGGCGGTGGCCGCCACGCCGGGCGCCGCCGGGACCGCGACAGGAGTCTCACCCCTCGTGCGCACCGTGCTGGGCCCCGCCGCGGTGGAGGCCCCCGGCGGCATCGCGCTCGACACGGCCGGTGACCTCTTCGTCGCCGACACGGGGCACTGCCGCGTCCTCGTGGTGCCGGCCCGCGCCGGGACCGGCTACGGCCTGCACCTGCGGCCCGGCCACGCCGCCATCGTGGCCGGGGGCTCCTGCTCGGGCGCCGGCTCCATCGGCCACCCGAGTGGGGTGGCCGTCGACGCGCGGGGTGACGTCTACATCGCGGAGGCGACCGCGCAGCGCGTCCAGGTCGTGCGGCCCGGTGGCCCGAGGACGGTCGTCACGGTCGCGGGCACCGGAGACGCCGGTTTCAACGGCGACGGGCTGACCGGGCCTGCCGGGGAGCTCGACGAGCCGACCGCGGTTGCGGTCGACGGCGCCGGCGACGTGTTCATCGCCGACACCGCCAACTGCAGGGTGCGGGTGGTCCCGGCCCGCAGCATGACGCTCTTCGGGCGGGCGATGGCGCCGGGGCACCTCTACACCGCGGCGGGCACCGGTGTCTGCGGGACCGCAGGCCAGGGCGGCGCCGTTGCGGCGGCGCAGCTGTGGGACCCGGTGGCCGTGGCCGTCGACGGTGCCGGCAACCTGCTCGTGGCGGACAGCGGCGACCAGTCCGTGCTGCTGGCGGCGGCGCAGGGAGGGACCTACGGCGGGACGCCGGTCGGCGCGGGCGACATCGCCGTCGTCGTGGGCGGGACGGGGAGCTACCAGCCGTATTTCGGCGACGGCCTCCCCGCCACCGGCGTCGCGGCGGAGCTGAACGATCCCCGCGGCGTCGCCGTCGGGCCGACGGGGGCCCTGTTCGTCACCGACGGCTCGATGCACGTCATCCGGGTGGTGCCCTCGTCCACCGGGGTGTTGTACGGGCGCGCCATGAAGGCGGGCGATCTCTACAGCGTGGCGGGGGCCATCCCGGTCGCGACGGCCGAGGGGCTCGGGGACGGCACGCGCTGGATCCTGACGCGGATGGGCACGCCGGTCGGCATCGCGGTGTCGCCGTCGGGCGCGGTGTACTACAGCGACGCCACGCTGGACGCGGTCCGGGAGATCGGAGGCCCATGACATGAGCACGTTCGGCCGGCGCACCTTCCTCGCCTCCTCCACCGGCATCGCGGTGGGCGCAAAGGTGGCCGGCGCGCTGCCGCCCGGCGCCCCGCCGGCCGACGGTGCGAGGGTGGAGCGGCCCCTCGGGGGCGCCGACGTGCTGGCGGGACCGCCCGGCGTGTTGCGGGCCTCCGCGCTCACGGTCAACGGTGCCGTCGACCCCGTCGGCGTCGACCCCGACGACTGCTCGTTCGCCTGGACGCTGCGGTCGTCGGGACGCGAGGTGGCGCAGACGGCCTACCGCATCGTCGTCCGCCGGACGGATCCGGCGCATGTCGGGGTCACCTGGGACAGCGGCGTGGTGCTCACCGCCCAACAGGCCTTCGTGGCGTACCCGGGGCCGGTGCTCGCCGCCGACGCGGCCTACGAGTGGACGGTCCAGCCCAGGGGCTACGCGGAGAAGTGGGGACCCGTATCGGTGCCGGCCCGCTTCACGACCGCGTTGCGGGACGCCGACTGGCGGGCCCAGTGGCTGCGCCCAGCGGGCGGCTCCGTGCAGCCTGATCGCGTCACCTACCTGCGCACCGAGGTCACGCCGCCGCCCGGCACCCTCCGGCGCGCCACGGCCTACGTGTCGGCCGCCCACACCTACCGGCTGTTCGTCGACGGGACGCCGGTGGACGCGTGGCCCAGCTTCTCGTACCCCGACGAGCAGTACGCACGCGCCGTGGACCTGACCGACGTCCTCCAGGCCGGCCGGGCCAGTGCCGTCGGAGTGCTGCACCGGTGGTACGGGCCCGGCCAGGGCCGGCCCGCCTCCTCCCCGGGCCTCGTGTTCCAGCTGTCGCTCTGGTACGACGACGGCCGCCACGTCGTGGTCGGTTCGAACGCGGGCTGGCGCGAGCGCTCCGCCGAATGGCTGCCCTCACCCCAGCGCAACTCCGACTGTGGTGACTTCGTGGAGTGGGTCGACGGGCGGGCCCATCCCCAGGGGTGGTCGAGCCCGGGCTACGACGACAGCGCGTGGAGCGCTGCGACCGTCGTCGGCCCCGCGGGCAGGGCGCCGTTCACCCGCATCTACGCGCAGCGGACGGCGATCCGGGAGTCGCCTGTCCTTCCGGTCAGCCTGCACACGTTGGCCGGTGGCGCCGTCGTGGCCGACTTCGGTGCCGTCTACGCAGCGCGGCCGCGGGTCGAGTTCGGCGAGGGACAGCCCGGACGGACGGTCTCCATGCGGGCGGGGTACCTGCTCGATCCGGACGGGCAGGTTTCGACGCTGCACGGCACGCAGGAGACGAACCTCTCGTTCTCCTACATCATGGGGCCGGGTCGCCAGGCCTTCGAGGCCTTCACCTACTTCGGGTACCGCTACGCGCAGGTCGACGATCCGGGCCAGCCCCTCGCCCGGGACCAGGTCATCGCCATCACCCGGCACGCCGCCATGCCCGACGTGCCGATGGCGACCTTCTCCTCGGACAACCGCATGCTCAACGCCGTGTGGCGGCTCTCGGCGCGCTCCTGCCTCTACTGCAGCCACGAGCAGTTCGTCGACACGCCGACCCGCGAGAAGGGCCAGTTCCTGTGGGACGCCGCCAACGAGTCCGAGGCGGTCATGCGGGCCTACGGCGACCAGAACATGAGCTGGCAGGGGCTCCGCGACGTGGCACGCGGTCAGGCCCGTTACTGGCCGGACGGGCGGACCAACTCGGTCTACCCCAACGGGGACGGCGCCCGCTACTACGCCACGTTCACGGCGCGCTATCCCGAGTGGCTGTGGCGCTACTACCTGTCCACGGGAGACAGGGGCACCGCGTCGGCCCACTACGCCTCGGCGGCCGGGGCGGCGGACTGGCTGTGGTCGGCACGCCAGGGCGGCACGGGGTTGCTCTACGGCCTGGCCGACACCAGCAACGGCGATCCCGTCTACGGCTACGACCTCACCGTGGCGGCGGACACCGCCAGCAACGTGCTCTCGGTCAACGCCTTCAACCGGGTGGCCCAGTTGGCCGACCTGGCGGGCGACACGGCCGGGGCGGCATCCCAGCGGGCACGGTCCGCCGAGCTGACCTCAGCGGTCAACGGCGTCCTGCGTCGCAGTGACGGGATCTACGTCGACGGAGTCGACGCCGATGGAGCGCAGAGCGGGCACGCCTCGCAGGAGGCCAACGCCCTGGCACTGGCGTACGGCGTGGTGCCGGCGGCGCAGATCTCCGCCGTGGGCGCGTATGTGGCCGGCCTCGGCATCGACCTCGCCCCCAACCACGGCCTGGAGCTCCTCCGCGCCCTCGCCGCCGCCGGCCTGACGGAGGCCATGGTGCGCACGCTGACCGACACGTCGGTTCCGGGATGGGCCCACATCGTGGCGGCCGGAGGCACCTTCACCTGGGAGATGTGGCAGCCCAGCGACCTGATCGGTGACTCCATGTCGCACGGCTGGGGCTCATCGGCGCTGGTCGCCATGCAGGAGAGCCTGCTCGGGGTCTCCCCGATGGAGCCCAATCCCGACGGGACGGTCCGGGTGCTCGTGGCGCCCCCACCGGCCGGCCTGGCGCGGGCCTCGGGGTCGGTGCCGACCGTCGCCGGGCCGGTGGAGGTGTCGTGGCGGAGGCGGGCGGGCGGCGTGGCGCTCGACGTCACCGTGCCGGCCAACGCGACCGCCATGGTCCGTCTGCCGTCGAGCGAGCCGTCGAGCGCCCGCGAGAGCGGGATCCCCGCCGCCAAGGCGCCCGGGGTGGACGTGTACGCGTCGGCGCCCGGGGTGGCCGTCCTCTTCGTGGGGAGCGGGGCCTACCGCTTCACGAGCGCGTGAGGCTCTACGACGAGCACGTCGTGCCGCTGGGCGGTGTCACGCCGCTCACGAGATACGACTGCACGTCGTCACGCACGCAGGCACTGTAGAAGTACGCCACGTGGTCGTCGCCGTCGCGCGTCAGCAGCACGCCCCGGCTCAGCTCGTGGGCGACGCTCACGGCCCACGCGTACGGCGTCGCCGGGTCGTTCGTGGTGCCCACGACGAGGATGGGGGGCGACCCCGGCGCGGCCACGGGCCCCACCGTCCGCGTGGGCGGTGCGGGCCACACGGCGCAGCCGGCTTCGCCCCACGCGAGCAGCGGCCCGAAGACCGGGGCCGACGACGTGAGCTGGGAGGCCAGGTCGCCGTAGGCGGCCGGGTCGCGCGAGACGGGGTGGTCGAGGCAGTCGACGGCGATGGCTGCGTCGTCCCCGTTGGTCGACCCGCCCTGGTTGTAGTGGTCGGACATCGCGACGACCGGCGCGCCGTTGCCTGCGGCGTCGGCCGCCAGCGCCGAACCCAACTGCGGCCAGTCCGATCGCGCGTACAGCCCGTCGAGCAGCGCGTCGTACAGCTCGCCCGCACCGGCCGCCTGGCCGCCGCCCGCCGTCGGGCCGGCCGCGGCCGACGCCAGCAGCGCGAGCACTGCGGTCGTCGGATCGCCGGCCGGCCGCCACGCGCAGCTCGGCGTAGCCGCGCACCATGAGAAGAAGTCGTCGAGGACCGACTCGAAGCCCACGGCCTGCCCCTCGGTCATCTGGTTGAAGCTCAGCGCCGGGTCGATGACGCTGTCGAGCACCATCGCGCGCACGTGCGTCGGGAACAGGGCCGCGTACGTGAGCCCGAGGAGCGTGCCGTAGGACTGGCCCATGTAGGTGAGACCGCTGTCCCCCAACGCTGCTCGGAGCCGATCCATGTCGCGCGCCGTGTCGACCGAGCCCACGTAGGGGAGCACGTTCCCGCTCGCCTTCTCGCAGGCATCCGCGAATTGCTTCAAGCCGGCGATGAAGGCCGCCTGCTGGCTCGGCGTCGTGGGCACGGGGTCGGGCGTGGCGCCTGTCGGCCCACTCGACGTCTGCCCACACGTGACCGGGTCGCTCCGCTCGACCCCGCGGGGGTCGAACATCACGATGTCGAAGTCGTCGAGGAGCTGCGGCGTGAGCGCACTGAGCTCGTTGTCCATGTCGTCGATGCCCGACACCCCCGGGCCGCCGGGGTCGATGACGAGGGAGCCGATGCGCTGGGCTGGCACCTCCGCCGGGTGCCGGGCCACCGCGATGGGGATCGTCGGCCCACTCGGGTCCGCGTAGTTCAGCGGCACCACCAGGGTGGCGCACTGAAGGTCTCCGTTGCACGGCGACCACGAGATCGGTGTGACCGGCGGTTGGGTCGTCGTCGTGGTCGAGGTGGTCGAGGCGGTCGACGTCGTCGTGGTCGAGGCGGCTGACGTGGTGCCGGGCCCGGCCGCCACGGTCTCCCCCGGACCACTCAGTGACGCGCACGCCGCGAGCACGAGCGAGGCTGCCGACGCGGCGAGCACCAGGCGCAGCACCGCCGTGAGCCTCCCGATCACCGTCACCACAGTGACACGAACGGCGGGGCCGCGACCGTTCACCCCCGAGGAGAGCCCATGGTGCACGACGCCGATCCAGCGGACATCGACCTCGGGGAGCCCGGAACCTCGGCCCGGGCCGAATACGAACGCAGGCTCCGGAGCGACGCGGAGCGCCGGCGCCGCAGGTTCGGACGGCTCTTCGCCCCCGTGGTGTCGGCGCTCGTCGGGGTCAGGCCGTCCACCGCGCGCTGGCGCACCGGGGGCCTGGCCGAAGAGCGCGTGGGGCGCCTCCTGAGCGAGGCGGTCGGAGACCGAGGCTTCGTCCTCCACGACCGTGCGGTTCCCCGGAGCCGGGCGAACCTCGATCACATCGCCATCGTCCCCTCCGGTGTCTGGGTGGTCGACACGAAGCGCTATCGGGGGCGGGTGCGCCGGGAGGTTCCCGCGGGTCGCCTCGTCGGACGCCGCACGCTCGTCGTCAACGGACGCGACCGCGGCGAGTTCGTGACCGCCGCCCGGCGCCAGCGCGCCCTCGTGGAATCGGCCGCCGGCCCCGGCGTGGAGGTCCGGGCCGTCCTCTGCTTCGCCGGCGCCGAGTGGGGTCTGGCCCCGCGGCCCTTCAGCGTCCGTGGCGTGGCCGTCACCTGGCCGAAGGCGCTGGTGAGAAGGCTCGCCGCTCCGGGACCGGTCGGGCCGGACCGGCGGCATGCTCTGGCCACGTCGATCGCACGGGCGTTCCCTCCCCGAACCGCTCGCCCGGGCGGCGAACCCCGCAGTGGCGCCGACGTCCGGGGGTCATACCGGCGGGCGTAGCCTGGGCATCGTGGCACCGAGGTGGCAGTGGCTGGTGGTCACCCTTGCGGCCGTGGCCGTGAGCTGCCTCGTGCCGGGGTCCATGCTCTCGCAGCCGCCGGTGCAGCCCGGCGGGGGCGCCATCATCACGGCCGCGGTGCCTGCCCCGTCGGGAAGCGAGTGCGCGGCGGTGTCGTGCAACCGGGGATCACCGTCGTCCACGGCCTCGCTGCCGAGCATCACGCTGGCCGGCACCATCGCCGCCGGGCTGCTGGTCGTCCTCGCCCTGTACGCCGCCCGGAGGGCCCGGCGAGGCGCGGCCGTGTTGCCTGCGGGCTCGCCAATGCGGCTGCTCAGGCCGCCGCAGCGCGTTCTCCCTGCTTAACCGCCAGCGCCGGCGCGCCGACATCGTTCCAGGGGGCGTGCCCCGGCGCACGTCCACCCGCCGGCCGGGCGTGATCACATGCACCTGGTTCCCCGGCCACCGCACCCAGAGAGAAGAGAGCCGTCATGCCCAGCAACCGCCCCGGGTCCTCCGGGGGAACTCCGAAGAAGAAGCCGTCCGCCGCGACGGCGAAGAAGAAGTCCTCGAGCCAGCGCTTCACCGAGCGCCAGGAGGCCAAGCAGCGGGCGGCCCAGGAGGCCCGCCGGGCCCGTACCCGCACGTACGGGATCGTCGCCATCGCGCTGGTGGTGCTCGTCGTCGCCGTCCTCGTGATCGTCAAGGTCGCCGGCGGTGGATCGGGCTCGGGCACCGTCGACCAGGCGTCGCCCCCCGCCGGCACGCCGATTTCACCGGCCACGCTGGCCAAGCTCCAGTCGGTCCCGGTGTCGACGCTCGCCGCCGCGCCGACCGACGGCATCGTCTCGTCGCCACAACCGGTCAACGGTCAGGCACTCACGGCCGAC
>Ga0181526_10002084_pt1 | contig 17916 bp, 16 predicted proteins | sample PEATcosm2014_Bin_35_FD_119750 | JGI IMG/M metagenome (GOLD analysis project Ga0181526, IMG submission 119750) | Peatland microbial communities from MTU Mesocosm Facility, Houghton, MI, USA - PEATcosm2014_Bin06_30_metaG | ecosystem: Environmental > Terrestrial > Soil > Wetlands > Peat | place...
AGCCGAACCCCCAGAAGAAAGAGCAACACCAAGAGAACTACCGTTCATTTCTTTCCTTTTCCTTCTCGCCCTGCTCATTAAATAAGGGTACTAGACTTGTCTAAGCGATGTTGGCACGGAGGGCGGCCGCAAGAAAATCAATTTCAGCCAGGTCTTTGCCGGCCACGCCGTCGGCATCAAAGAAGTTCATGACGACATTTGGCTGGCGAGTTTTATGGATTATGAACTGGGATACTTCGATCTGGAGACACGAGTGCTCGAACCGCTCGAAAATCCGTTCGGTCCAAAAGTGTTACCTATGTCTTAGGTACGAAGTGTTACCCATGTGTCCGGGTCGGACCTTTTAGAATCTGGTGGACGTGACAGGGTTCGAACCTGCGACCTCGTCGTTGCGAACGACGCGCTCTCCCAGCTGAGCTACACGCCCAGACCTTCCTGCTTATAAATGTATTCTACCTCAGCCACTTACCCGATTTCCAGTTGGGACCACAGGATCCATGATCAAACGTTATTCGCCAGCTCCGACGCGATCTGCCGTCGCGATACTCAATCGGAAAATGCGTATATCTGCTGTTCGTTTTGAGCGAAGTATGGCCCGCCCGTTTCGATCAGGTCACCAGGTACGTTGTTCTGCTGAAGAACTGAGATTCTCCGTTTCGAAATGCATTGGTCGTCCCGCTGGGAACTCCGAGCTTCTTGGAGAGTGGTTTCAGTACATGACGAGTCACGTTGTTCACCACCAGAGGGGCTTAGTTCTTTGTCTGGAAGACCCGACCACTCTGACGATCGCCAAGGAAGTCCTGAAGACCAGCCATTTCCCCGAATCGCATTCCAGTCACAAACTGGAGAGAACTAACATTGATATAGCTCCTAATTTTTTGAATTGAACCGCGTGGGCTCGAAACCCCGAAAGGGAATCGTTCCCAACCGCGGAACTAGGGCTCCATCCGATTTGGAAATTTAGCCTCGCGTGTTTGGCCTCGTGCTACTTCAAGCTATGGTAGCTTCCCGAGCTTCTAGCGACTGACCCTCTGGTGCGACGTTGAATGGCTATTTACGTGAGCGGGTTTACGAAATCCCATCCCGGACGGTCGTCGCTAGGTCACAATGCAAGATTCAAGGTAAACTCGCTCCAAACGAACTCACTGATGTGGAGGATTTAGTGTTGGATCAAGGCGTTTGGGCTGAAGTGAAGGTGGGTGGTGAGCACCTGAGGTTGTTCTCAGAGCAAAATGCGATCGGCGTGCAAGCTTCCGTCTATAATGTAACTGCCAAGAATTGGATAGCGCCTTCTGAACCCGTAGAGGATATCGAACAAGGAAAAGATCGTGCAACAGCACACGCGGCCGAGTATCTGCTGCGAGTCACCAATATGAAGATGCCTCCGCTTGTCTGGAAGAAATCCCGCTCGGTGTAGGTTCATTTACTCAATTGCCTTGCCACCGCGTTTCAAGGAGCCAAAGCCGTACAGCAGGGGCGATAGTAGGTCCTGCAGGTACCAAAGCCGGGGAAAAATTACTTCTTCTTGGAATATTTTCCTAGAATATTTTATGCGCTCCACTAAGTCTCACTGCATACGTCATTTGCGGCCACTCGGTTTGGCTATTCAGTTGCGTTGTTCCAATCGTCCAGTCACTTTCTGTAAATCGGGGGACTCGTGTTTCGAAAACACGTTGGCCGAATTGTTCTTGGGACTCTCGCCGGGATTCTTCCGCTGGTAGGTGTGGGGCTCGCTGGATTTCCACGAACCCTGCTAGACCAGTCTCAAACGCCCCAGGTGCAAACTACTCGAAAAGTAAATGATGATGTGGATCTGAGATTCTTCACGGGGAAGATCTCCAGTGATAATGGCAAGTATGTGTTGGACGGTGAATCTCCGAGAGGCCCCTATCTGCTGGACGATCAAAAATCGGCCAAGCAGTATGAGGGTAAGCACGTCCGCGTGATCGGTGTGCTGGAAACGGCAAGTAATACAATTCATGTTCGAAGAATCGAGGAAGCTGCTGGCCCTGCTCTGGCTGCAGTTTTCATGATCGACGATGTCACTTCAAATCGCTAGTCCTGTCTTTAGATTTTGACTGTTAGAAGAGCTTTTCAATATCAGCTTGAGATATCCCATCCGATTTCGATAAGGCACTCGCCCCTTCGAGGCTGCGCCTACTCCCTGTACGCCTTCCGTCGTTGACTTCCGCTCCTTCCCATGCCTAGGATTGCGGCCTGAGTTCGTTCGCCGCGTTTAGCAGGAGGCCACCCTGCGTCGAGAACGGACAGGCCTAAACCGTTGGGAACTCTAACCCATGCAGGTGGCGAATTCTCGCACGAAGGGTTAAATCATTCAGTCGAAGCCGCAATGTATTAGCATCGCCCGCCAATCCTCCAAGGTGGGAGCCGTAATGCCGCTCGTACGGTTCTGTGCGGGGGGCGATCCGCGATGGTCGTTCCTACCGCAACGCTTCGCTATGGCTAAGCTAGTCCTCGCCTAAGGGCAACTCCGAAAACTACGCATTTCTATGGCTGCTCTGGAGCGGGGATGCACCTGATCCGACGATTATCTTCGTTGGATGATTCAGTATGGTGCGTTGGCTGAATTTCTTAGTTACAATCCGAGCTATGGCTTCGCCCGAACAGCGGCTTGTGACTGACTCGGCACGGCTGTTGGCGGCCAGCAAGAGGTATTCTGCGGTTCTCCGCAGAGCCATCGTTAGCCAATCGACTATGAGCGCCGCGCTGGAAATTCCGACAGCCTCGGGCGCATTCAAGGACATGGTGCAAGACGAGCACCATGCTGGCGTTACTGATCTCCAGTCACTTCTGAAAGAAATAATGCCGACTGAAACCGTTGATCCAGTTAGAGACTTTGACAAGATTGCGGAGTTTTTAGCCCAAAAGACCGCGGTCAATTGCGAGAGGGTCATCGCAGCGGCGGTAATTATTCTCTCTCACTCGACTGCCGATGATGTCTTTACTGCGGCTTGCGAACTAGCAATAGAGCTTGACCCTGCAAACTGGATTCCTGAATTAAACATGAAACGCAAGGTTCCACTAGGGCTGCTAAAGCAGAAAGGTCCGTCAGGCGTCTTCGCTGTCGAGCTCGAGAGGTTTCGACAGAAATTATCCGAAAGGTCGCTTCCGAGCCGAGCCGAGTTGTTCTTTAGGCACGTCAAAATTCAGCATCATCCAATGTTAGGGCCGGCAGACTTTCGATATTTTCGGGTGTCAAGATTGAAAGAGGCGGACGACTTGAGAAATGGTGTCGTGCACGGAAGCAGCTTGCCTCAAATAAACTTGGATCTGAGTGCGAGTACAATGTTGTTTTTGCACGAAGCGGCCATTACTACCATGAGGTCGCTAACTTTTTTGTACCGTCTCCCCATGGAGTGGACCATTTTGTTGGGCGGCAGGGGAGAAGATGAGAGTTGAAAGCTACCGGATCGGCCGATGAAGGACCACAGGCCTGCGGGCTGTTACCCACAAGGGTGGAATCGCGTTTATACCTAGCCGGGGCAGTGTTCTGGATGAGCTAACCCTAGCGGGCGATTTAGACTCTGTTTTCACTGCAAGTTGGGTGCGAGCTGGGTGTTGTGTCGATCTATTGAGACCATGGCGTTAACCAAGCATGTGGGTGGGTTACCTATCCCAAGGGCCAGTGGTTCGCAAAACACACCTGTACGCCACCATAGCTGCCCGAACCATCGAGTCCAGGCTACATTGGTACATAGATGAATAGCGAGAATGCAGCCTTCTGATTGCAGAGAATGCTACTTTCCGGAGAATGTGATGCTTGGGGGCCGAAGACTGAAACACACAGAAATAGCGGCCCGCGCTTTCTTGGCGATGGCATTGACCCTGTCGGCAATCAATCTACCAGGACAAGAGGGCCGCAAAGTGATTTCAAATCCCACGCCCCCGTATCCTGCGGTGGCGAAGAGTTTTCACATTACGGGTGTCGTGAAGGTGCAAGTTGTGATCGCCGCCGACGGACACATCAAAGCAACTGAGGTCCTTGGCGGTCACCCACTTCTCGTGGAGGCAGTCGAAGAGACGCTGAAGAAGTGGAAGTATGCACCGGCCAGCGGCGAATCAACAGTCCTCCTGGAGTTCGACTTCCATCCATAAACTAGTGTAGTGCGACGAAATTCCGAGCATCTAGCGACCTGCATGGAGCATCATCGCCATCATGAGTAGCTGAAGTTCTTACGTCTCATCGATCACCAAACGCCCGCCGACAAACAGCACCACCTTATCATCGACAACTATGCCATCCACAAGCACCCTTCACGCCCAGCAGCGGCAGTTGGCTCAACATGGTCGAACGATTCTTCCGCGACCTGAGCGAGAATCAGCTCCGGCGTGTCGTCTTTACCAGCGTCGAAGCTCTACAGGAATGCATCCTCGCTTATATTATCGAAGAACATAATCTGCAACCCAAACCCTTTATCTGGACCGCAATGGCCACCGACATTCTCGAAAAGGTGAAACGCGCCAAAGCCAAGCTCAATGACAGCCCATCTGTGTGACGCAGTACACTGGGGTTATCGGAGAAGTGGAGGCTTGTACCCATGCACTTCTCCGACAAGACCTTCTCTTCCCGAGCTGGCAATAAAAAAAGAGGGAGCGTTTTCAAGCTCCCTCTTCTGACCTGAGTGGCCGTAGGCATTTAGTCTACTTTGCGATATTTGCGGCAACGATCACAGACTCCATTTTGTCGTTGTTCTGTGCCAGCCTGATTTCTGTGTGGCTTCTGGGCAATTCGCGTCCGCGGGCGTTACCTGCGACCCAAATCTGCCGGAGGAAATAATAGCCGCCCATGCTGTCGAAAACGAGCTTGGTGTCTGGCGAGAGCGTGACACGTTCGCAAGCTTGAGACAAAATCATGTCAGTCGTAGCCTCTTCGGCGTTGGCAATCTGAAGGACGGAGCCGTTGTTACGGAAAGAGTAGTCGCCAGCGGGGTAGGCGTGGTCGCCGACGACGAAGTTGAAGGGAACCGTGGCGGTTACTTTCGCCGTTTGGGCCTGAGTAGCGGTGGCGACGAGAAGCACGGCCAGAGCAGCGAGGATGGAACGTAGGTTTTTCATAGGACCTCCTTAAGACCAAAAGTGGAGAGCGACGGAGAAGAGCAGCCAATTATTTTTGTGAGGCCGTCTCGTTCCGATTTGCTCTACCTTCTCACGCTCTGAAATCAGTGCAAGGCTCATGCCAAGCTGCTCGGCAGAATCCAGACTCTGATTCAGCCTTGCACATTCCCTTCGGTCTCAAGCGGTTGGACCTAACTATTTCGGTCGAGCGCCTCACTGGTGCCGATCTGGCTCGGAATTGTTTACAAGCCAACTGCAATCCGATTGGCGCGTGAAATCGTCCGCTTCGCCGACTTTAGATCTGCATCCCCGGCCAAAGTGAAATGCCGTGAATCCCGGGATAGCGGCAAGTTTCTCACTCGGGATGGGTTAGCTGGATGTGTCAATGTGATATTCCTCCAGTGGTCGCGCTTTCTCCTACCCTCGCCAATCAGATAGCCTCTCTATCTCTTCGGATAGTCTGTTCTCAAGGTTGTCGGCTTTGCACAAAACCAGAACGATCAGATGCTTAACTCCGCGAATGGGCCCAACCAAGAAAAAGATGGGGCTGCAAGAAAAGTGGTGTAGCAAACGGTAGCATGAAAGAGGAACTGATTTTGACTCCGTCAACCCCATCAACAGTTGGCCTGAGCGTAGTCTTTAGTTCTGGGGACCAAAAGCTATTAGAATTCTGTCAATATTGTTTCGGGCATCCTTGCCTCTGGGGCTGTGAGAAATCTAGGCGCTAGGCGGGGCGGAGTCTCGTAACATACACTGGCAAGTCGCGGCACACGGGGTGGAACTCGAGCACGGAGATCATCCGCCCTCCATTAGAAATACATCAGGGGGAAAATGCGTAATCATAAGAACGCCAGTCTCGCACTCGCGGTGATGCTGGGCTTGTCGATGGCGGCCTGCCAAGATACCAAAGCGCGGCATGAGAACGAGCAGTTGAAGGCGAACTTATCGGAACTGGAGAAAGACAATGGCGACTTACAGAATCGGATAGATGCCCTAACGCAGGAGAACGCCGACCTGAAACAGGAGAATGAGAGACTCAAAGCGAAAAAAGTTAAACCCAAGAAAACTGCGAGACATAAGCATCGAAGCACTTCCAAGGCTAGCAATCAGAATTGATTGTTCAGCCAGACACAACGTGCCACGCCCATACGGCTACCCCAAAGAACGAAAGCAGCCAAAAGCCAGCCATCGCCAACAGCAGGCGATTCTGTTCAATTTCTTCATCCTCGCGGCTGGAGTCGGGCGTGGAATGAATCTGGATAGCAGAGACGCCACAAACCACCCCCTTCCAACCGCATCCTTCACAGTTGGCTTCATAAATCCGCGCTCTGATTTGATCGTCGGATACAACACTTTCGCAGGCGTAGTGGGTACGTGCCTCAACCCTTCCGCAATTGACACAGCGGAACGTTAGAGTGTAACCGGAAGTTTTCATCGCAGTCATATCAAAACTCCTAGTTTCCCGTAACTTTTGGCTGCGGCTGGTCTTGTAGAACTCGCGGAGTCTGCGACTATTAAGCGGAAAAACGCTTTGCATTCTGATTCTTCCTAGGCTGGGAGGAGAGAAGGGCAGCAGGGTCTTTGAATACCATTACAATCTGGACCTGTGGCGATGATTTGACCATAGGGTAAGCCTGGTATTGCCTGGCCTCGCTTCCCGTACAAACAAAGAAGGAACGGCCAAGAAACTGAATGCCATCGACATTTGTTAACTTATGCCAGAATCCGGATTGAAGGCAGAACCACCGGACGGCAGAAATATGCCGCCAGCTATCTTGGTGTAGCTTGCTGAGGATCAGCAAGGAAACTCGATTTACTGCGGGCTGTTAAGGAACAAATGGATTTTTAGGGCCGGTTCCTGTTCCTTTTCGCCTGCCGCGCTGAGGATCTGATACTGTTTGGCTTGTAATTTTCCTCGGCTAAGATCGTTTGGCGACGCACTAATATTCATCCATTGTTGGCTGGTAGCGCCCCGGAATTAATAATTCAAAAGCAAAGTTGCGCCCATTGAGACTGTTCTTGCGGTAAAAAAGGGCGCCGCGAGGGCGCCCTTCTGCGAGACTAAATTGAGATGGATATTCAGGGCTGGTTGAAATGGACGTTGGAGCCGCTCCGTTGGGCCACGACTTTGCGAGCGTTTTCGTAGAGAGCGCGCGCTTGCGGGATGGCGTCAACGGCCTTTTGAACCTGGGGATCGGCTTCGAGAAGAACTTTGAAACCTTCCTGCGTTCCGAAGTTGGACATGAACACTTCCTGCTTGATCTTGCGTTTGATCCAGTCCTGGTTCTCGGCAAACTCCGGCTCGGTGTAGCGGATGTTGTGCTTGGCTAGATAGTCGCGGAATTCCTTCATGACTTTGTCATCGACGTCGAAGTTATGCGTAATGGCCGGCTTGGTGCCAAGGAAAGAGCGGGTAAACCCGCCAACGCCCTGCTCCTGAGGGAAGAAGATGTCGTCGCGAAACATCTCGTCCTGGAACTTCGTGTACTTAGGCGTATCCACAACGATGTCGGGCGTGATGCCGCCGCCACCGGTGACTTGTCGCCCGCTATCGGTCTGGCGGATCTCCGTGGGATGCTCGGGAACCTTGCGCTCGTAGTGATATTCGTAGAGGGAAATGGATTTATAGTCGCGCTGGATCAGTCGGCCGCTGGGAGTGTAGTAGCGAGCCGTGGTAAGCGCTAAGCCGGTGTTTTCGGAGAGGGGTGTGACGGTTTGGACCAGGCCCTTGCCGAAGGTGGTTTCACCAACCACCAGGCCGCGATCGTGGTCTTGAACGGCTCCAGTAACGATCTCAGCAGCGGAGGCGGAATTATTATTGACCAGGACCACGAGAGGAACGGTCATGCCCTGATTGCCGCGAATCGCATAGAAACGGCGCTCCGGAGCGCTCCGGCCGTGATAGGAGACGATAAGCTGGTTCTTCTCGAGAAATATGTCGCCAACAGCCACGGCTTCGTTCAGAAGTCCGCCGGGGTTATTGCGCATGTCGAGAATCAGGCCGTCGAGAGAATTGGCGCCCAGTTGCTTCAGTGCGTCGGCGATTTCCCGGTCGGTGGTTTCGTTAAACTGGGTGAGGCGCACGTAGCCGATGCCGGGCTTGAGCATGGTGATGATATCAACCGAGTGGCGGGGAATTTCATCGCGAGTAACACTGAAAGTAAGCGGGTCGGTCCAGCCTTCGCGGGTGACCTGAATTTTTACGAGCGTTCCCTTGGGGCCCTTGAGCATATCGGCTACTTCTGTGGTGGACAATCCGTCGGTGGACTTATCGTCGACTTTGGCGATGACATCGCCAGGCCGAAGGCCTGCTTTGAAAGCAGGGGCGTCTACGTAAGGGGCAACGACAATCGTGTGGTTATCCCGGGGAGCAACGACCATGCCGACTCCATAATATTTGCCGCGCTGATCCTCGCGCAGGAGCGCAAATTGACGAGAATCGAAGAAATTGGAGTGAGGGTCGAGCATGCGGAGCATGCCGGGAATCGCCCCCTGGTAGACTGCACGATCGACATCAACGGGTTCGGCATAATTGGACTGCACTACATCCAGGACATTGGTGAAACTCTCCACCGAAGAGCGGTAGTCGTCTGTAGAAGAAGTGGTAGCCCGCACCGAGGGGCCGTAAATGCCACCAAGGATCGCGGACAAACCGAGGACTACGATGACTAGGACTAAGCCACGCCGTTCTGGATTCATGAGTACCCCCGCCGATCGCCTAAACTACAATTATAACATGCACAAAGCCAACTGTCGTTTGACTCTGAAGCGCACCCTTTCTATGATGCAGACAGGACACCTTTAGGGCACCTAGAGACCTTATAAGCTCAACAATGCTAAGCGTTCCCCACATGATCGTGGTCTTCCTGGTGGTTCTGGTGGTCTTTGGGCCCCAAAAACTGCCAGAACTGGCCCGTAGCTTCGGAAAACTGATGGCCGAGTTCAGGAAAGCCTCGAATGACTTCAAAAGCGCCTTTGAAGAGGAGATGCGAGATCTAGAACGACAGGCGCGCATTGCCGAATTGAAAAAACAGGTGGCGGAAGCGAACGCCGCTGCCGATGCGGCCCTCCGCAATACCGGAAATCCAGCCATTCCTGCTTCCTCCTCGGCCACCACCCCCCTGGCGCAAGCAGCGGCCAACAGCCATTCCGGCGATATTCCGGTACTAAGTCCTGTCACGGAGGCCGTCCCGAGATTGGACGGCGTAAGCCCCGAAACGGAAGCGATGCCGGCAGAGACACCCAAGGCAGAGCCAGAGACCGCCGCGGAAAACCCTCCCTCACATGACCAACAGCAGCCAGCCTGATAACTCCATTGCAGCCCGGATGGAACAGGCCGGGGGCCAGATGACGTTTTTCGAACATCTGGGGGAGCTGCGCAAGCGCATTATCAACTCCTTATACGCCATTGGTATAGGCGCCTTCGTGGGGGTATATCTCTCGCCAAAGATCATCAAATTCATCAATGAGCCGATGCTGAAAGCTCTGCAGGAAGCGCATTTCGAATCCAAGCTCTATTACAACCACCCGGCTGGCGCGTTGAATCTGGTGATTACGCTCGGAGTGTACATCGGCCTCGTCTTGGCCTCGCCATTTGTGCTGTACCAGCTGTGGCTTTTTGTGGCCCCGGCCCTGTACAAACACGAACGTAGCGCGGTCACGGGTTTCTTGTTCTCCACGGTTTTTTTGTTCTTAGCGGGCATTGCCTTCGGGTATTTCGTGACCTTACCGTACATGTTGCGCTTTCTGGTTGGCTTCCAGAGGTTTGGTGGGACGGTGGTCCCGCTGCTTAGCATCAACGAATACTTTGACCTGATTTTGATGGTTTTGCTGGGACTTGGGCTGGTGTTTGAACTGCCGGTGCTGATCTTTTTTCTTTCACTATTCGGAATTGTGACTCCTCAGTTCCTGTGGCACAATTTCCGCTACGCCATTCTTATTATTGCCATAGTCGCAGCCATCATTACGCCAACACCGGACGCGCAAACAATGTTGATTTTCATGCTGCCCATGGTGCTTCTATATGTCGTAGGCATCGCCGTGTCTGCCATGGTCGTGCGCAAGCGTAACAAGAGGCTGGCGGCGGAAAGCGCGGGAAAATCCACATGACATCTTACGAATTGCGTTCCCGCTTGGTGCTGGGAATCACCATTTGCTGCGGACTTTTTGTACTGGGCTGCAAGTCCGGAAATACCGCGCAACCCTCTTCCCCGCAACCGCCTTTCATGAGTGCCGTGGCGGGCAGCGCACCCAAAATCGCCCAGGCGGATGAGGCGCCTCCTCCGGAAACCACGGGAGGATTCGACGGGAAACGGGCCTACGATCAAATCGCTAAGCAGGTGAGCTTTGGCCCTCGGCCACCGGGTTCGCCGGCGATTACAAAATTGCAGGAGTATCTGGAGACGGAATTGAAGTCCTACGGTTGCGCAGTGGAAACGGATTCGTTCTCCGCGGATACGCCCGACGGCCGGGTGCCGATGAAGAATATTCTTGTGAAAATTCCCGGTGAAAAGTCCGGGATAATTCTGCTCGGCACGCATTACGACACCAAAAAGATGGATAACTTTGTGGGTGCGGACGACGCGGGCTCGTCAACTGGTGTGATGCTGGAACTGGCTCGGTTGCTCTGCAAACAGCCTCCGGGAAAGTATGCCGTCTGGATCGCGTTCTTTGATGCGGAAGAAGCCTTCAACCTTCAGTGGAAAGACCCAGATCATACTTACGGTAGCCGGCAGATGGCCGCGAAGATGGCGCAGAGTGGCGATCTACCGAAGATCAAGGCGTTTATCCTGGCGGATCTGGTTGGGGGCCACACGCCGCACTTCCGGCGCGACAGCGGTTCCACCAAGTGGCTAACGGATCTGGTGTGGAGCGTTGCCGCCAAGCTTGGCTACGGAAATATCTTCTTGAATGAGCCGTTCGATATCGGCGGCGACGACCATATTTCATTTACGCAGCGGAATGTACCTGCGGTAGACATCATCGACTTGGACGCCGAGCACGATGTTCCGTACTGGCATACCCCAGAAGACACGCTGGACAAGATCAGCCCGAAAACGTTGGCGATCGCCGGGCACACGATTCTGGAGTCGGTAAAGGAACTCCAAAAGAAATAACCAGTGATTCCACGGCTGTGAATCTGATCTCCCTTAATTTGCCGAAACCGCGGTTGAACCGGCTCGCGATGACTACGGAGTGGGCCTTGTCGCGACTTAGGCCGTAAATACAACCTCATGTCCCTTAGCGATGCAAGAGTGCTTCTGCAGTTTCTCATCGTCGCGGTAAGGAAAGTCCGAGCGATAGTGGCTACCGCGGCTCTCTTGGCGTGCGAGGGCAGAACGGGTTACCAGCAGGCCCAAGAGATGAAGATTGTGTAGTTCGTGCTCATGCCGGCCGTCTTTCTGTGCCTTTGGTAACTCCATCGCCATGAGCGACTCGATGGCCGTTTTCAAATCCTTGCCGCTGCGAAGAATTCCAACCTGCTTCCACATGATCTCTCTGAGTGCATTGAGCGCAGCCGCTTCGGCGGGTTTCGGTTTGAGTTTGTCTGCATGCCTTTCCGCATGATTCCAGGTCCTCGGAGCAAGCGCCCCGGGAAGGTGAGCCGTGCTCTTTTTGGAGCCCGGTGCGTCCTTGATCATGGCGATACCCGCGCGCGCGCCAAAAACCAGTCCTTCGAGCAAGGAATTGCTGGCTAAACGATTCGCGCCGTGGACGCCTGTAGCGCCTGCCTCTCCGGCAGCATACAGGCCGGGAACGGACGTGTGTCCCCATAAATCGGTTTTTACGCCGCCGATGCTGAAGTGCGCCGCCGGACTGACCGGGGCAAGGTCACTGTCGAGATCGAGTCCGTAACTGGCGCACGTGGAATAAATCAGCTGAAAATGTTTTTCGAGAAACTCTTTGGATTTCGAAGTCATGTCGAGATACACATGCTTGCTGCTGGTGCGATGCATTTCGCTGGCAATCGCTCTCGCAACCACATCCCGGGGCGCAAGTTCCTGCGCTTCGTGATAGCGCTTCATGAAGCGTTCAAGCGTGATATTACGAAGAATTCCACCTTCGCCGCGCAGCGCCTCGCTCAGAAGGAAACGCGGTGCGCCTTGGATGGAGAGTGCCGTAGGGTGGAATTGCACGAATTCCATGTCGGAGAGGACGGCACCGGCTTCATAGGCAATGGCCATTCCGTCGCCAGTGGCCACTTCGGGATTCGTAGTTTCGCGATACAGCTGGCCAAGGCCGCCCGTAGCAAGAAGAACAGCGGCGGCACGCAACTCGTGCAGGGAGCCGTCATTTTCATCAATGAACTGGACTCCGACGGCGCGACCTTTTTCGACGATCAGGTGGGTCGTAAACGCGTGAGGGCGAAGATGGAGATGGGGAATGCTGTGCGCCCGGGCGAGGAGCGCCCGGCTGATTTCGCGCCCGGTGGAGTCGCCGCGAGCGTGGAGAATGCGAGAGCGGCTGTGCGCTGCCTCCCGTGTGAAAGCAAGCTTGGTGCCCGCACGATCGAATTCGGTGCCCCACTCAATGAGTTGCGTGATGTACTTGGGCCCCTCCTCGACGAGTAGCGTCACGACTTCGGGGTTGCACAAACCGTCGCCGGCGTTAATGGTGTCCTGTTCATGAAGCCCGATTTCGTCCTCATCGCTGAGGGCCACGGCGATGCCGCCCTGCGCATAAGCCGTCGCGGATTCGCTTAGGTTGGATTTCGCGAGCACCAGCACGCTTCCGGCCTGGCTGAGTTCGATAGCAGCGCGCATGCCGGCGACACCGGAGCCGACAACGGCGTAATCGACGTGATATACCTTGTGGGAAAGCGTCATGGAGAGCCCGCTTCAGTTGCTGAAGTATGGTAGCACGAAGCTTTTTGAAGGCGGCAGATTGTGGTCACCCTTGACAACTAGCCGAACGGTTTGATGAGGCTCACCACCAAAGTACAGGCAGGTCTGCCAGGCCTTCAGGAAAGATGGAAGAAAGAAGCGCGGTTCGCTACTTCTCGTACTTAAATGCCTTGATCGGGTACGGAGGCGGTGCCGGGACGGACCGCGGATCCCTACGGATCTCTTCCTGTAGGTATTTCATCGCAGCTTCAAGTTGAGCATCGCTGCCAGAGAAAGTGGCATGGGGAAGATTGTCGACCACGGAATCGGGGTCAACACCATGGCCTTCGATCAGCCATTTGCGCTCGGGGCCGTAAACGCCATACTCCGCTGCCGTGGCGATTCCTTGATCGGCTAACACATTGCTTGCGGAGAGCCAGATTTCGCCGCCCCAGGTGCGGGTGCCAATGATTTTGCCGATGTCCAGGCGGCGAATACCTTCGGTGAACGCTTCGCCGTCGGAACCGGTCCACTCATCACACAGCACCACCACATGCCCGCGGAATGCGTACTGCATGTTCCAGTAAGGATTGCCGATGCGTGGCTGCCAGTAAAACCACGCTTTGCGAAGAAGCTTCGAGAGAATCCAGGAATCGATGTTACCGCCTCCATTGTGGCGCACGTCAATGATGAGCCCCTGGCGATCGAAGATGGGATAGAAATCGCGAACCCACTGCTCGATATCGTCAGAGCCCATCTCGCGTAAGTGGACGTAACCGATATGCCCCTGGGAGTCCGATTCAACTCTTAGACGCCGGGAATATTCCCATTCGCTGTAGCGAAGGTTGCGATCCGCATCGTTGGAGACGGGAGTCACAAGCACGTCGCGGGTTTGCCCGGCGGGGTTTTTTACGCGCAGCATTACTTTGCGGCCGGCTTTTCCTCGGAGGAGAGCACGCTCGTCCGCGACGCTGAGTATGTCCTCGCCATCGAGGCTCACGATGATTTCGCCTTCGTGAACCAGGGAATCCGGACGGGCAAAAGGCGGGGCCAGATTCGGCAGATCGGGATCATGAAGATAGATGTGTTCTACCTTATAGCCGCCGGACTTTTCATCCCGGCGGAGCACTGCGCCGAACGAGGCGAGATCGATTTGGTCCGTCGGCTTACGCGCATCACCGCCTCCAACAAAGATGTGCAGGGTCGACAGTTCGCTGACCATCTGGGCGATCAGGTTGTTGAGTTCATCGCGGTCGGCAACACGGTCGACCAGAGGAAGGTAACGGTCGCGCACTTGTGTCCAATCGAGGCCGTGCATATTCCGGTCGTAAAAATAGTCGCGCTCCAGCCGCCAGGCATCAAGGAAAAGTTCGCGGAATTCTGCCAGCGGATTGGTGAGAATGGTCCAGCGGGACATGTCAATCTTGGCTTTCCCGAGGACTTTGGCATCGGCCACCGCGGAAGATTTGGCATCGGAATCGAAGATATAGAAATCCTCGCTCTTCCAGACCAAAAGTTTTTTTCGATCAAGGGATATTTCATAGCCCTTGACGTCCGTCCATACGGTTTCCGGTGCTTCGCCTTTGTTAGCGATGTCTACGCACTGCAGATTATTTTTGGGCTGAGCCTCCACGGTACTATCCAGCCAGCACAAACGTTTTTCTGTGGCTTGGAGCGAGGAATAGTTTCCCGGGGGCACGGGAATTTCATTGAGCCTGGCAGCGATATCTGTGAACTCGATGTCTACAGGTGGAACGGGCTTGTTTTCTTCGGCTGGTTTCTTTTCCTCGCCCGCCTTCTTTTCTCCGGCGGACTTCGTCGCGTCCGCGTTTTTTTTCTCTTTTTCGTCGCCGGCTTTGGCGGGCTTGGACTCATCCGGCTTCGCTGGCTGGTCCGGATGCAACTCGTCGACCGGCGCGAAAGGAGAGCGCAGGCCAGACGTAAGAGCGAGCTCGTAAAGCTTCATGGATCGGTCGAAAAAGGGATCGGGCTGACGAGGTCCCCACGGGGAGGAAATTAGAGTTTTGAGCATGCGGTCAGAAAGGAAATAAAGCCACTTGCCGTCGGAACTCCACGTGGGATTGACGCTGTTGTAACGGTCTGAAGTCAGAGCGTGGATTGCGGAACTGCTGGCGTTAAGCACTTTGATCTGGACAAAGGTGTTGTCGGCAGTTTCGACATAGGCGAGCCACTGGCTGTCGGGTGACCAGGTGAGATTGTCGAAATCTCCATTCATGGACTGCGCGATCTTCTTGTCAATCTTGGTTTTTAGGTCAAACAGCCAGAGTTCCTGATTCTTGTTACGGTGAGCGAGCCAATGCCCGTCGGGTGAGGGCACGCCATCCCAACGAAGGACCTTGGCGTCGTGGGTAAGTTGCTCCGGTTTACCATCGCCATTCGCGGGATACTGCCAGAATTCGGTTTCGCCAGTCTCCGTCGAGAGAGCCAGCACCGTTTTTCCATCGGGCATGTAACGCGCGTCGCGATAGCGGATGCCAGAGTTGCCTGCGACCTTGACGATGCGCCCGCTGGCTGCGGCCGGCAGAGTGAACACCTCCCCTCGCGCGGTGAACACGGCGGCGCTGCCGTCCGGCGATATGTGAGCCATGCTGAGATATTCCAGTGGCTTCTTCACCCAGTGATCGCGCAACTGGTCGAAATCGGAAACCAGCGTGATGGGAATGAGCGCGTCCTGGTTGGTGCTCAGGTCGAGCAGCCATACATCGGCGCCACACTGGTAAACGATGCGGCCCTCGGAAAGCGAGGCGGATTGCACGTCGAACCCGCTGTGATGCGTGTGCTGCTTCACGTCGTGCTCCTGCGGATCCATGGAAAACACGTTCATGGTCCCGTCGCGATCCGACAGGAAGTAGACGCGGCCGTTCCAGAACATTGGGTTGTGGGACGTGCCGGGATAATCGGCGGTTATCAGAACGGCCTCGGAACCACTATCGTAGCGCCAGATATTCTGCGCCGTGCCGCCCACATACCGTTTTGTGTTGCTGCCCTGCTTGCTCAAGCGCGTGAAGAAAAGTGTCTTGCCGTCGGGAGTGAACGCCCCTTCGGCCGCCTGTGAAAGAGGAATAATTTCCCGCTTCCCTTGAGAGTCGACGGCGACGAGTTGCGCATCCGGAAGCGTGGAATACCGCGAGGTCCGATAGAGTACGCGGCCATCGGGAGTCCAACCCACCACGACCGCGCCCCCGTCCCACGTGCGACGTTGCGGCAGACCGCCATCAACAGGCATCGTAAAGACGTCGAGTGGTCCTTCATACTCGGCAGTGAATGCCACGGTTTTGCCATCGGGAGAAATCGCGGCGCGAAGTTCCTCGCCGGAATTGGAGGTCAGCCGTCGTGCTGCGCCGCCTTTTGCACTCACGCTCCACAGGTCGCCCTCCGCCGTAAAAATGATGTTATCGCCTGAAATTGCGGGGAAGCGATAGTAGCCAGGACGCGTGGCGGGAGGGTTTCCGGCATGAACAGGAAGGCATGCAAGGAAACCGAGGAGGAGCGCACAAAACGAAAAACGCCATGCCGACCTGGCTGGGCTGAGCATCAGGAATTCGCTTTCCGCCGCGCACAGCAATCTCGCAAAAGAGAAGGGCGGGGAAATTCGTGTGAGCGGCTTGGTCGATTGGAATCTGCCCGAATAGTACGGCTGAATTCAGGCACCGGAAAGTATACACCGGCAAAGCAGATCTGCCGCCGGTTCTGCGTGGTGCGCGCTTGTGCTACATTGGATGAACCCACTCGGAGCGATGAAACTCACTGATTCACATGCCATTCGCGTTCGCGCCTCTTCCGGCGATTACTTTGTTCTATGCCGGCGAGGACTTTTGCGCAATGTTTCCCGCGAAATCGCGCGACTTGGAAATTTCTCCAGTGTGCATATTGTAAGTTCGAAGCAAGTGTGGAAGGCCGTAGGGACAAAAGTGCGGCCTGGAATTCACTGGCGAGCAAAGGTTCCAGTCCACCTCTTCGATGATGCGGAATCGGCAAAAACCCTGAAAACAGTGGAAAGCATCGCGCGAACGCTGGTCAGCGCTGGCGCCGACCGGAAATCCCTTTTGATTGCAGTGGGCGGCGGCGTTGTTGGCGATGTGGTCGGCTTTGTAGCAGCTTCGTATTTGCGCGGCGTAGCACTGGTGCAGGTGCCCACCACGGTCGTAGCACAGGTCGATAGCTCGGTCGGCGGGAAAACCGGGGTCAATCTCCCAGAAGGGAAGAACTTGGTGGGAGCCTTTTACCCGGCGCGCCTGGTACTGGTTGACCCCGACGTTTTGGGCAGCTTGCCCGCAAGAGAGTTTCGTGGCGGGCTTGCCGAAGTTATTAAATACGGCGTGATTGCCGACACACAGTTGTTTTCGTTCCTCGAGCAGAACATGGAGCGGATCCTGGCTCGCGATCAGCGCGCACTCGAACACGTCATTCGGCGCTCCATCGAAATTAAGGCCCAGGTCGTCAGCCGCGATGAACGGGAATCGGGGCTGCGCGAAATACTGAATTACGGTCACACGTTCGCGCATGCGCTGGAAGCTGCAACGCGCTACAGAAAGTTTCAGCATGGAGAAGCTGTCTCCTGGGGCATAATGTGCGCTGCGTTGTTGGGCCATGAAGCCTTGAAGACCCCCGCGGACGACGTGGCGCGGATCATTGCGCTAGTCCGTCGAATCGGGCCGTTGCCGAAATGGCCCGCAGTTCCTGCGCGCAAGCTGTTCAACCTGATGCGTGCTGATAAAAAAACGAAATTCGGGAAAGTGCGGTTCGTGCTTTCGCCTCGCCTGGGTCGGGCGCGCTCTTATGACGGGGTATCGGAGAAGTCCGCCATCTGCGTATTGCGCTTTGGTCCGCAGTTAGTGCTGCGATCGATGGACACCCTCGGGGAGTGTCATGAGTGAGCCGTCGCCGTTGCCCAAAGGCACGCAACCCGAAGGGGCAAGAAATCAGCAGGAAGCTTCGCGGCAAGTGCGCGAAATGTTTACGCGGATCGCCCCTCGTTACGACCTTCTGAACCATC
>Ga0181526_10002087_pt1 | contig 17885 bp, 13 predicted proteins | sample PEATcosm2014_Bin_35_FD_119750 | JGI IMG/M metagenome (GOLD analysis project Ga0181526, IMG submission 119750) | Peatland microbial communities from MTU Mesocosm Facility, Houghton, MI, USA - PEATcosm2014_Bin06_30_metaG | ecosystem: Environmental > Terrestrial > Soil > Wetlands > Peat | place...
CGTGTGCTGGTCCTGGGTGAAGAGGTGCCAGCTGATGAGGCCGCGCCCGCGCGTGTAGAGGAAGCCGACGACGAGCCCGAGCGCCACCACGACACCGACGGAGCCGAAGGTCACGAGGGAGGCCACGACACGGTCGGCCGCCACCATGCGGTCGAAGACCTGACGGTTGGCGAAGTAGTACATCACGAGGAAGACCGCCATGGAGGCCATCACGAAGCCGGCCGCCCCCGAGAACAGCGTCAGCTGGTAGAAGACGAACCAGACGAGGCAGACGGCCGAGGCGGCGGAAGCTACGAGGAGGGCGAGGTCGGTCGGTGTGAACGTCCTCGGCCGGCGGTGTTGCAGGCCGTTCGTTGCCTGCGGGGTGGCGCCCCGCTGCGTCACGCGCTTGAGGGAGGCGATCGTCATCAGGCGCTCGCCCCGGTGCGGGAGCGGTTCACGATGTAGGAGGCGGCGAAGTTGACCACGAGCGTGAACACGAAGAGCACGAAGCCCGCCCCGAGGAGCGCCTCCGCCCCCGTCTTGCCGCCCTGGCCGAACTCCCGGGCGATGAGGGCGGCGATGGAGTTCGCCCCCGGGCTCAGGAGGTGGGCGGTGATGATGAAGGAGGGAGAGATGATGATGGCGACGGCGATCGTCTCGCCGAGGGCGCGGCCGAGCCCGAGCATGACCGCCCCGATGAAGCCGCCGCGGCCGAAGGGCAGCACGACGGTGCGGATCACGGATGCCTTCGTGGCCCCGAGTGCCATGGCTCCCTCCCGCTCACCGGGCGGTGTGAGCGAGAAGATCTCACGCGAGACCGAGGTCACGATGGGCACGATCATGACGCCCACGAGGATGCCGGCGATGAAGGCGGAGTTCGTGAATTCCGGGTTGCCGCCGCTCTTGAACAGCGGCAGCCAGTTGAAGTGGTTGGAGAGGAAGCGTGCGAAGCCCTGCAGGTTGCCCTGGAGGAGGAAGAGGCCCCAGAGACCGAAGATCACCGACGGGACGACGGCGAGGAGGTCGATGAGTGCCACGAGGGCGCGCCGCAGCCGCAAGGGGGCGTAATCGGTGATGAAGAGGGCGGCGCAGAGCGACACGGGCACGCCGACGATGAGGGCGATGACGGCGATGACGATCGTCCAGTACAAGACGGCGAGGATGCCGAAGGTGGGCGGGGTGCCGCTCGGGTTCCAAGCCGTCGTGGTGAGGAACGTCCCCCAGCCTTCCTTGTCGATGGCAGGGAGCGATTTCAGGAGGAGGAACGTCCCGATGAGGAAGAGGACGACGAAGGCGGCGATGGCGGTCCCTCGTACCGAGCCGCGGTAGAGGCGGTCCTGTTTGGACCGGCTGACGCGGATCGTCCGCGGCACGGGCGGTTGCGACGGGCTCGGCGGTTCCGCGGCAGTACCCACCGGAGGTGACGGCGGGCCCTCGGATGTAACGCTCACGCCTGGGCTCCTGGAGTTGCATTGAAAGGCTTGCGATCTGAGCGCCGGTGGGCTGACCACCGGCCAGAGATCACGTATCCATGTCTATCGAACGGGTCGAAACGCCAACACAATTCGAGGCGTCAGTAATCTGAACTCCAGGTGAATTCCTGGTGAACAAGCTCGCCTCGGCTCACCGGTCAGTCGTGCTTCGGCTGGCCGTCAACCCCGCCGCGTTGGGGCCATCAAGCGAGATGCCACACGGCAGGGGCGGTTGCGGTCCCGGCACGCGCCACCGCCCGGCCCTTGCGGGCCGGGCGGTGGGCAGGCCTCCTCGCCCCTCGAGAGGGTTGAGGTTGCGCTGAATGCTGGTGATCAGGAGTCTGTGGTGAACACCTTGCAGTAGCCCGGCGGGTTGGAGATGGCCTCGTTGTGGGCCGTCCCGTTGCCGATGATCGGGTCATTGGGTGCATAGGTGCTGTCGCCGGCGGCGTGCAGCACGGCAGCTGCAGGCGTGTCGATGGTGCCTTGGTCCTCGTGCTTCTGCAGCGGCCACGGGATGAAGCCCTGTGCGCTGATGACGTTGGCGATCTCGGTGTGGTACCAGACGCCGGTGCTCGGGTCGGCCACCTTGGCGGCCTTCGTGTTGAGCTGCGTCTTGCAGAGGAAGCCGATCTCGCTGACGTAGTTGATCGTGGCCGGAGTGGCGGCCGGGAAGCCGGTCGTCGGACTCGTGTTCGAGCCGTTCGAGTACACGTTGAAGAGGTCTCGGGTGACCGGGAAGACCGCCGCGCAGGGCGAGCACAGGATGCTCGACACCGTCGGAGCGACGCCGTCGATTTCCCCGAGGTAGACGGTGGTCTTCTTCTTGCCCGTCGGGCTCAGGCTGTTGTCGCACTCGCCCGTCCGAATCTTGGCGCACACGACCTGGTACTTGCCGTAGGAGAAGAAGAAGATGGCGTTGGCCTCGTCGCCGTTCTTGACGATGTCCTGCGCCTCGTTCTCGAAGATCGTGTGCGACTGGCCGTACGTCTCATGCGCCGGCGTCTTGCAGCCAGCCGGTGCCGACGTCAGGCTGTTGACGTAGGCGTTCAGCTCTGCCGGCGTGCCCGAGGTGATGAGGGCGCTTGCCCACGTCGCTTCCGTGCCGGAGCTGAGCTGGGCGGTGTAGACGCAGATGTTGGCGTCGCCGGCCGTCTTGGTGTACCCGGGGATCTGGTTCCATTTCTTGTAGGTGCCGTTCCAGATGCCCGTGAGGTCCTTGAGCGTGAGGGACTTCACGACGGCAGACGCCGTTCCCTTCCCGTTCACCTCGGGGAAGGTCAGCCATGAGACGCCGTCGGTGGCGTAGGACACGAAATTGAGCCCTGGCTGGTCCGTCGACTTGAGCGCCCGCGAGGAGCGGGCGTAGTTGACGACCGCTGTCGCCGTGGCGCCCACGCCGGGCCCGCCGAGCTCGACCTGGTCGATGCCGGCGCTCGATCCGAGTGCCGGCTCCTCGGCCGCCACGTCGTTGACCGGGTTCTCCGTGTAGCCCTGGCCGACCTGGTTGCCACCGTTGACCGAGGCGCAGCTGAAGTCGAGCGTCTGTGTCGTTCCGGATGGTTGGGTCATGTAGCAGCCGAGCGAGTCGTTGAACAACGTGTCCAGTGCCTGCATCATGTTGTAGGTCGTCGAGGAGCCCGACCCGAGGATGACGTGGTTGGCAGCTGTCGTTGTGGACGCCCCCGCTGGGCTCGAGATCGCCATCGCAGCCATGAGGGCGCCCGAGAGGACACCTCCGAGTGCGATGCGACGCCCGCGCCTCATCAGTCTGTGCATCGTGTGCCTGTCTCCTGTGTTGTTGGGATCGGGCGACCGGGAACCGACCGCCAGTAACGATCCGCGGCGGAGCATAAGCAGCCCATCTGTCCTCACCGGGTACGGGAGGTGAACAACGGGTGAAGGTTTGGACCTTTCTGCACAAGCCGGTGGCGGGAAGATGAACCAGAGGTGAACGAGAAGTCGAGCCGGCGGATCGTTCAGCAGGAATTGACGTTGACGTCAAGAGCAGGCGGTATCCTGACATCCGCCATGACCTTGACCTCGCCCTCAGGCGCCACGGGGACGACTCCGGAACACTCCGATCATCCGACCGGCCGCGGCCGTACCCACCCGGACCGGTACAAGTGGATCGCCCTCTCGAACACGACGCTCGGCATGGTGATGGCAACCATCAACTCCTCGATCACCCTCATCGCCCTGCCGGACATCTTCCGGGGCATCGGCCTCAACCCGCTCGCCGCCGGCAACGTCAGCTACCTGCTGTGGATGCTCATGGGCTTCCTCGTCGTGACGGCCGTCCTCGTCGTCACCTTCGGCCGCATCGGCGACATGTACGGGCGTGTCAAGATGTACGTGCTCGGCTTCGCCGTCTTCACGCTCGGGTCGATTCTGCTCTCGGTCGTCTGGATGCACGGCGCCTCCGGCGCCTCCTACCTCATCGTCATGCGGGTGGTGCAGGGCCTCGGCGCCGCCATGTTGATGGCCAACTCCGCCGCCATCTTGACGGACGCTTTCCCGGCCAACCAACGTGGGCTCGCCCTCGGCATCAACAACGTCGCCGCCATCGCCGGCTCCTTCGTCGGGCTCGTCGTGGGCGGCCTCCTCGGCCCCGTCGACTGGCGGCTCGTCTTCCTCGTCTCGGTGCCCTTCGGACTCGCCGGCACCGCTTGGGCCTACCTCAAGCTGGAGGAGCGCGGCGAGCGCAAGCCGGCGCGGCTCGACTGGTGGGGGAACGTCACCTTCGCCATCGGCCTCATCGCCGTGCTCGTCGGCATCACCTACGGCATTCAGCCCTACGGCGGGCGCACGATGGGTTGGACGAACCCGATGGTGATCGGCAGCCTCGGTGGGGGCGTCGCCCTCCTCGTGGCGTTCTGCCTCATCGAGCGCCGCGTGGAAGAACCGATGTTCCACCTCCCGCTCTTCCGGCTGCGCTCCTTCGCCATGGGCAACCTCGCCTCGCTCTTGTCCTCGCTCGGGCGGGGCGGCCTCATGTTCATGCTCATCATCTGGCTGCAGGGCATCTGGCTCCCGCTGCACGGCTACTCCTTCGCCCGGACGCCACTGTGGGCGGGGATCTACATGGTGCCGCTCACGGTCGGGTTTCTCGTCTCCGGACCGGTCTCGGGCTTCCTGTCCGACCACTTCGGCGCCCGTCCCTTTGCCACGCTCGGCATGATCCTCTCTGCGGCTGCCTTCTTCGCCCTCGAGGGACTGCCGGTCAACTTCTCCTACGGGTGGTTCGCCCTCCTGCTCTTCCTCCTCGGCGCCTCCATGGGCCTGTTCGCCTCCCCGAACCGTGCCCAGGTGATGAACAGCCTGCCGCCCGGCCAACGCGGCGTCGGCGGCGGCATGAGCGCCACCTTCCAGAACTCCGCCATGGTGTTGTCCATCGGCGTGTTCTTCAGCCTCATGGTCCTCGGGCTCGCCGCCAGCTTGCCCATGCACCTCGATTCCGGGCTCCTTGCCGCCGGTGTACCGGCGGCGCAAGCGACCCAGATCTCCCACCTGCCGCCGGTGGGGACGCTCTTTGCCGCCTTCCTCGGCTACAACCCGATGGGGGTGCTGCTCGGTCCGTCGATTCACCATCTCTCCGCCGCGCACGCCGCCCAGCTCACGAGCCGCAGCTATTTCCCCAGCCTGATCGCCACGCCGTTCCACGCCGGGCTCGAGAAGGCCTTCGACTTCGCCGCCGTGGCGTGTCTCGTGGCGGCCGCCGCCTCCTGGATGAGCGGTGAGAAATACGTGCACGCGGAGACCGACCTCAACGTCTCCGACGGCGCCGTCGAGGCTGTCGAAGCGATGGGCTCTCACATGATGCCGCTCGAGGCAGCTGCCGAGCGCGGCGACGGTGAGGAGCCGGCAGGCGCCGGGCAGGGTCGCAAGGTGCTGCGATGAGCGCCCCGGCTGCCGTGGCGCCGCCACCGGTCAAGCTGCTGTCGATCGGCGAGGTGGCCGAGCTGCTCGAGACGACGACGCGAACGCTGCGCTACTACGAGGAGCTGGGTCTCGTGTCGTCGTCGCGCCTCACCGAGACGGCGCAGCGCCGCTATGGGCCCGCCGAGATCGAGCGCCTCCGCCGCATCCGCGAGCTGCAGACGCTGCTCGGGCTCGAGCTCGACGAGATCGCCGAGCACCTCGGCGCCTCCGACCGCCTGGACGGGCTGCGCCAGGAGTACGAGTCCGGCCCGGCGCCCGAGCGCCGCGATGAGATCCTCCTCGAGGGGCTCGCCATCCTCGAGCGCCTCCGCGAGCGGGTACGCGACCGCCAGCAGGGCCTCGCCACGTTCGCGGGTGAGCTGGAGGCTCGCATCGGTCGCTACCACGCCGCTCTCGACGAGCACGGCGTTCGGGCGGCGCAGTCGACAGCCCGCTGAGGGCGGCCCGTCCGGCGCGCGGGCACGCCGGTCGGTCCGGCAGGCGTGCGCTCGGGGAGGGGCCGGCTGTCAAGATGGGCGGCATGCGCTTTGTCGTGATCGGCGGCGGTCCCGCCGGCCTACGCGCCGCATCGACAGCCGCCCGTCTCGGCGCCGACGTCGTCGTCGTCGAGCGTGATGTCGTCGGTGGTGCTGCCAACTTGTGGGACTGCGTCCCGTCGAAGGCCATGATCGCCACCGGTGCCCTCGTGAGCCGGGCACGGCGAGCCGAGCTGCTCGGTCTTTCCCCCTTGACGCCCGAGGTCGACTTGAAGGCGCTTGCCGTTCGCGTGCGTGACGTGGAGGATCGACTCGCCGCCTCCGGCACGAGCCAGCTCGAGAGCCAGGGTGTGCGAATCGTGCGGGGAGCAGGGTGCATGACCGGGCCGCACACCGTCGAGGTGGCCGTCGCCGGGGAGGCCGTCGAAACCCTCGACGCCGACGCCGTGCTGCTGTCGACGGGCTCGTCTCCGCGCGTCCCCGCCTGGGCGACGGTCGACGGCGCACGCGTCCTTACGACCCGGCAGGCTTACCCGCCGCCCGTCATTCCGGAGCATCTCGTCGTCATCGGCTCGGGCGTCACCGGTGTCGAGTTCGTGCACATGTTCTCGTCGCTCGGCTCCGACGTCACCCTCATCGTCTCGCGCCAGCAGGTGCTTCCCTCGAAGGATCCCGAGGTCGCTGCCGTCCTCGAGGCCAACTTCCTCGCTCGCGGCGTCAGGCTCTGCATCGGTGCGCGGGCCGTCGCCATCGAGCGCGGCGACGCGTCCGTGACGGTGCGCTGCGACGACGGCCGCGTCATCAACGGCAGCCACGCCCTCATCTGCATCGGCTCGATCCCCTGCAGCGAGGGGCTCGGCCTCGAGAGCGCCGGCGTCACCGTCAATGCCGCCGGGTACGTGCCCGTGAACCATCACTGCCAGACGAACGTAGGTCACATCTACGCCGCCGGCGACCTCTCCGGGAGACTGCCGCTCGCCTCCGTCGCCGCCGTGCAGGGCCACAAGGTTGCCGAGCACGTCATGGGCCTGCACACGAGACAGCACCGTCACCTCGACTACGACAAGGCAGCGTCCGCCATCTTCACCGAGCCGGAGATCGCCGACGTCGGGCTCGCCGAGGCGGAGGCCTTCGCCCTCGGGCGCAAGATTCGCGTCACGAAGGTGCCCTACGCCGCCAACTCGCGGGCGCTCATCGACGGTGACTCGAGGGGCTTCGTGAAGCTCGTGTCCGATCCGGCGACCGGCGTCGTGCTCGGCGGATCCATCGTGGGATCGCACGCCGCCGAGCTCGTGAGCGTGATCGCCCTCGCCGTGACGGCGAACCTGCGCGTGCTCGACCTCGCAGAGAGCCTCTTTGTCCACCCGGCCCTCGCCGAAGCCTTGGCGGAGGCGGCCGAGTAGGGCTCCTCCGGCACCGGGAGCGACGAGCCCGGCCCGATGAGCAGTACCCTCAGCCCAGTGACAGGCTCTGCCGTCGGGCGAGGCGCCCTGAGTGCATCCGGCGATGATCACTGGCGTCTCCTCTCCCAGATTGCCGAGCTCCGGACACCGTGGCTCTCCGTGTTCGGCGAGCGGCTGCGCGACGAGAGCGGACACGAGCTCGAGTACTGGCGGATCGAGCGGCCGGATTCCCTCATCGTGGTGACGGTGCACCGGGGCCGTCTCATCCTGCCGGCGCCTTCCTACCGACCGGGCGTCGCAAGGGTGACGCTCGACCTTGCGGGCGGACGACTCCGCCATGCCAGCACGATCCCGGAGACGGCGCGCGAGATTGTTCGGCGCGAGTTCGATCTGCCCGGCGAGGAGGGCGCCGCCGTGCAGAGCGTGCTGAACCCCGATGGCTGGGACGTCGACAGCTCCGTGTCGACGCAACGCCTCTTCGGCGTCAGCCTCGAGCTTGCCGACGGCGTCGATCTACCGGCGTCTCGCGTCGGCGCCTCCTACCCGGCGACGCCGAAGGGCGGCATGGAGGCGCTCCGATCTCTTGCCTGTGTGCAGTGCCGTGCCGTTCTGTCGGAGTGGGTGGCCCAGATCGGCTGACGGCGAGGCGAAGCGAGCTGCCGGCCGATCTGCGAGATGGCCTCCGGCGCCTGAGGTCACCATCGCGCCGACGGCGCCCGTCGTCTGCGCCCCGGCATGGGTGCCATCACGCCGCCGTGCCGCCCCGCCCTCCCCGGCGCTGCCAACGGCGCAGGCCGGCGGCGTGGATACGGCGGGCGGCCGCGATGTCGGCCGCGCCCGGACCGTGGCCCTCGAGACCGGGCGTCTCGAGCACGGCGGGAAGGTGCTGGAGACGGGGGTGACCGAGGAGCGATCCGAGGGCTGTGGCTCCGATGAGCCCGGTCCCGACACTGGCGTGCCGGTCGCGATTGCTGCCCCGCTCGGACTTCGAGTCGTTGAGGTGGATGCAGGCGAGTCGATCGAGCCCGATGGCGGCGTCGACGGCGGCCACGACGGCATCGGCCTTCGTCAAGGTGGCGTAGTCGGCCCCGCCGGCAAAGAGGTGCTGGGTGTCGAGGCAGGCGCCCAGCCGTTCGTCACCGCCGGCGGCCGCCAACACGGCGGCCAGCTCGTCGAAGTCGCGCCCGCACGTGCCGCCGGCACCGGCGGCGTTCTCCATGAGGAGGGGGGCGGGCCGGTCGCCGAGGAGATCCTCGACGGTGTCGAGGGCGCGCCGCAGCTCGTCGGCAACGGGCGTGACCACCGCCTCGAAACCCTTCCCGAGGTGGCTCCCGAGGTGGAGGACGAGGCCGGCCGCCCCGATCGCCGTCGCCACGCGGAGGTTCTCGACGAGGCAGGCTCTCGACTTGCCAAGCACCTCGGAGTCGGTCGTGGCGATGTTGATGAGGTAGCTGGCGTGGCAGAACGTCGCCCGCACGCTCGGGTGGGCGGCCTGGGCGACGCGGTAGGCCTCGAGCAGCTCCGCCGCATAGACGTTCGACGTCCACACCCGCGGGCTCGTCGTGAAGATCTGGACGACGTCGGCCCCCATGTCCGCCCCGCGCCCGAGCGCCGGCAACAAGCCGCCAGAGGCCCGCACGTTCGCTCCGATCAGCATCGAGGCCGACGATAGGGCCGAGCGGCGCCAGGGCGGACGGAGCCGGCGGGGGCTCGCGTAGGCTCGTGCCGTGCCCGATGGAGAGATGACGCCGCGCCGGTTCGTCGTTCGCACCTTCGGCTGCCAGATGAACGAGCACGATTCGGAGCGGATCGCCTCCCTGCTGGCGGCCGACGGCATGGAGCGGATCTCAGAGGTGGCCGAGGCGGACGTCGTCGTCCTCAATACCTGCTGCATCCGCCAGAACGCCGACGACAAGCTGTACGGCACGCTCGGGCACCTGAAGTCGCTGCAGGCCGAGCACCCCGGTATGCAGATCGCCGTCGGCGGCTGCCTCGCCCAGAAGGACCGCGAGCTCCTCCTGCAGCGGGCCCCCCATGTGAGCGCCGTCTTCGGGACGCACAACGTCGGGCGCGTCACCGCGCTGCTCAGCGAGGCGCACGCCTGCGGCAGCTCGGTCATCGAGATCCTCGACACGCCGGCGAGCGACGACGACGCCGAGTTCCCGAGCGCCATGGCGGTGCGCTCGGATCTGCCGCACGCCGCCTGGGTGACGATCCAGATGGGTTGCGACAACTCCTGTGCCTTCTGCATCGTGCCGGCCGTGCGCGGCCCTGAAGTGAGCCGGCCCTTCGGCGACCTCGTCCGCGAGGTCGAGCAGCTGGCGGCCGGCGGCACCGTCGAGATCACCCTGCTCGGTCAGAACGTCAACTCCTACGGCCGCGATCTCACGACGAGGCTTCGCGCCACGGCGGCGGAGACGGCGCCGGCAGTGCTGTCACAGCAGGCGGGGCGGCGCTGGGTGGAGGAAGGGGCGAGGCGGCCGCGGCCTTTGTTCGCCGACCTCCTGCGAGCCGTCGGCTCCGTCGAGGGCATCCGGCGGGTGCGCTTCATCAGCCCCCACCCGAAGGATCTCCGGCCGGAGACGATCGCCGCCATGGCCGAGACGGACGCCGTCTGCGAGCAGCTCCACCTCCCCTTGCAGGCGGGCAGCGACCGCGTCCTGGCGGCCATGCGCCGCGGCTACACGGCCGAGCGCTACCTCGAGCGGCTCGCAGCCGCCCGCGCCGAGATCGAGGATCTGGCGGTCTCGACCGACATCATCGTGGGGTTTCCGGGCGAGAGCGACGACGACTTCCGGGCGACGCTCGAGGTCGTCGCCGAGGCGCAGTACGACAGCGCCTACACCTTCATCTTCTCCCCGCGTCCCGGCACGAGGGCCGCCGCGATGGCGGAGGACTTCGTGCCGCCCGAGGTCGTCGCCGAGCGCTTCGAACAGCTGCGCATCGTCGTGGAGCGATCCGCCCTCGCCCGCCACGGCGCCCGCGTCGGGCGTCTCGAGGAGGCCCTCGTGGAAGGGCCCTCGAAGAAGGACGCCAGCCTGCTCACGGGCCGCACGCGCCAGGGCAAGCTCGTGCACTTCTCCCCTCCGGGCGGGGCCGCCGCGGCGGCCGCGGCCACGGTGGGACGTTTCGTGCAGGTACGGATCGACGCCGCCGCCCCCCACCATCTCATGGGCACGGTGGTCGGCACCGAGCCGGTCTCGGTGCCACCGGTCTCGAGGGTCCCGGTCCGCATCCCGCTTCACGCCCACTGAGCCTCCGCCGCTCACAGCGGTGGGCGAGCCCTCCCGGCGCGGCGGCGCCGAGTCCGCAGGTGCAGGCGGTCAGGGCAGCGGGGCGGCATAGAATGGACCGTCGTGGGTCTGTTCTCGAAAGTCCTTCGCGCCGGCGAGGGCAAGAAGGTCAAGAACCTGGCGGCGGTCGTCCCCCTCATCAGCGGGCTGGAGCCCGAGGTGCAGGCGCTCTCAGACGCCGACCTCGCCCACAAGACGATCGAGTTCAGGGAGCGCTTCGAGCAGGGCGAAGAGCTGAACGACCTCCTCGTCGAGTCCTTCGCCGTCGTGCGAGAGGCCGCCTGGCGCACGATCGGCCAGCGTCACTTCGACGAGCAGCTCATGGGAGGCATGGCGCTGCATTTCGGTGGCATCGCCGAGATGCGCACCGGTGAGGGCAAGACCCTCGTCTCCACCCTCCCCGTCTACCTGAACGCCCTGAACGGGCGCGGTGTCCACATCATCACGGTCAACGACTACCTTGCCCGCCGCGACTCGGAGTGGATGGGCCAGATCTACAAGTTCCTCGGTCTCGACGTCGGCCTCGTCGTACCCGAGAGCTCAAGCGCTGAGGACAAGCGGGCGGCCTACGCGGCGGATCTGACGTACGGGACGAACACCGAGATGGGCTTCGACTACCTGCGGGACAACATGGCCTGGTCCCGTGACCAGATGGTGCAGCGCGGCCACGTTTACGGGATCGTCGACGAGGTCGACTCGATCCTCATCGACGAAGCCCGTACCCCGCTTCTCATCGCCGGCCCCTCCAACGAGTCGACGAAGCTCTACTACCAGTTCGCCAGCATCGCCCGGGCGCTGCATCGCGACGTCGACTACGAGGTCGACGAGGAGAAGAAGACCGTCGTCGTCACCGAGTCGGGCATCTCCAAGGTCGAGCGCCAGCTCGGCGTCGACAACCTCTACGACGGGGTCGCCGCCAACCTCGTGCACCAGCTCGAGAAGTCCTTGCAGGCCAAGGAGCTCTACCACCGCGACGACGACTACATGGTCGCCGACGGCGAGGTGAAGATCATCGACGAGTTCACGGGGCGGGTCCTGGAGGGGCGCCGCTGGAGCGACGGGCTCCATCAGGCCGTGGAGGCCAAGGAGCGGGTCCGCATCCAGGAGGAGAACCACACCTGGGCGACGGTGACGCTGCAGAACTACTTCCGCATGTACGAGAAGCTCGGCGGCATGACGGGGACGGCCGAGACGGAAGCGGCCGAGTTCGCCTCCACCTACAACCTGCACGTCGTCCCCATCCCGACGCACCGGCCGATGGTGCGCAGCGACGAAGCCGACTTCATCTTCAAGTCGGAGGACGGCAAGTTCGGCGCCGTCGTCGAGGACATCGCCGACCGTTACGAGACCGGTCAGCCCGTGCTCGTCGGCACCGCCTCGGTGGAGCGCTCGGAGCACCTCTCGAAGCTGCTCGAGAAGCGCGGCATCCCGCACTCGGTGCTGAACGCCAAGCAGCACGCCCGGGAGGCCACCATCGTCGCCCAGGCGGGCCGGCTGCATGCCGTCACCGTGGCAACGAACATGGCCGGTCGAGGCGTCGACATCCTGCTCGGGGGCAACCCGGAGGGGCTCGCTCGCGACGAGCTCGTCGCCTCGGGGCTCGAGCCGGACAGCGACGAGGGCAAGGCTCGCTATGCCCAGCTGCTCGCCCAGTTCACGAAGCAGTGCCAGGCCGAAGGGGACGAAGTGCGCAAGCTCGGCGGCCTCTACGTGCTCGGCAGCGAGCGCCACGAAAGCCGGCGGATCGACAACCAGCTGCGGGGTCGCTCGGGCCGGCAGGGCGACCCGGGCGAGAGTCGCTTCTTCCTCTCGCTCGAGGACGAGCTCATGAGGCTCTTCGCCACGGGTGCCATGAGCTGGGTCATGGGCAAGGCGTTGCCTGACGACATGCCCATCGACTCCCGCATGGTGACGAAGTCGATCGAGAAGGCACAGAACACCGTCGAGGCCAAGAACGCCGAGGTCCGCAAGGAGCTCCTCAAGTACGACGAGGCCTATGACAAGCAACGCAAGGAGATCTACGCCCGTCGCCTGCGGATCATCGACGGTGAGGATCTGAAGGAGTACACCGAGGACCTCCTCTCCGAGACGATCGCCAAGATCGTGGCGGCCACCTGCCCGAGCGAGTTCTCCGAGGAGTGGGATCTGCCGGCGCTCGTGGCGGAGGCCACTCGTTACTACCCGACGAAGTTCACGCCGGCCGAGCTCGAGGCCGCCTCCAGCACCCAACAGCTGGCGGAAAGCCTGCTGACGGAGGCCTACGAGGTCTACGAGGAGCGCGAGACCGAGCTCGGTGGCGTCGAGCGCGCCCGGGAGCTCGAGCGCAACATCATGTTGCAGATCATCGATCTGCGCTGGCGTGCCCACCTCATCGAGCTCGACTACCTGCGTGAAGGCATCCACCTGCGCGGCCTCGCCCAGACCGACCCCCTCGTGGCCTGGCAGCGGGAGGCCTACGCCATGTTCGGGCAGCTGTCGGAGGGCATCGCCGACGACTACCTGCAGCACGTCTTCCACGCCAGCTGGACCGAGCCGGAGCCGGACGCCGAGGCCGATCTCTCCCAGGCCACCTACCTGGCGACGGAGGACCCGTCCGACTCGGCTGCCTCCTCGGTGGCAAGCGGCAGCGCCGTCTCCCCGCCCGCGGGCAGATCCGCCGGCAACGGCAACGGCCGGAGCGGCGGCGGTGCCCTCGCCGGCGCCGGAACAGGCGCCAGCCTCGGCGGTGTCACGGCCGCCCGGGGTGGCGGCGGTGGCGGAGGTGGCGGTGGCGGAGGCCGTGGGGGTGCGACCACGATGCCCGCCAAACCCCAGAAGATCGGTCGCAACGACCCCTGTTACTGCGGCAGCGGCAAGAAGTACAAGCTCTGTCACGGCGCCAACTGACTGCCGGTGGCGATCTCGCGTGAGAAAGGCGCGCCCGCAGGCGGTTCGACGACGATGACCGAGTCCTCCGTCCCCCGCGACTTCGCAGCCGAGCTCGAGACGCTGCGCGGGCGCCTCGAGGCCGCCAATGCCTACCTTCGTCTCTCCGAGCTGAGCGCCCGCCTCGCCGAGCTCGAAACGCAGCTGGCCGAGCCCGACCTCTGGTCCGATCCGGACCGCGCCCGCAAGGTCAGCACGGCCTACGGCCGCGTGAAGGCCGACGTGGATCTGCTCGTCGGGCTCGAGGACCAGCTGAGCGAAGCCGAGGAGCTGCTCGCCCTCGGTCTCGAGGAGGGCGATGGCGGTATGAGGGAGGTGGCCGGCGACCTCGCCCAGGCTGTCGCCACCCTCGAGAAGGCCCTCGACGACATCGAGTTGCGCAGCCTGTTCTCCGGTGAGCACGACGAAGCCGACGCCATCGCCGAGATCCACGCCGGCGCCGGCGGCACCGACGCCCAGGACTGGGCGGAGATGATGCTCAGGATGTACCTGCGCTGGGCGGAGCGTAAGGGTTTCGAGGTGGAGATCGACGAGGTGTCGGAGGGGCAGGAGGCCGGCATCCTGTCTGCGACCTTCATCGTTCGCGGACCGTATGCCTACGGGCTGCTGGCGACCGAGCGCGGCGTCCACCGCCTCGTTCGCATGTCGCCGTTCGACTCCCAGCATCGGCGCCAGACGAGCTTCGCCTCCTTCGAGGTCGTGCCCTTCCTGGAGGACGCCGGCCTCGAGGTGGAGATCGACGAGAAGGACCTCCGGGTGGACACCTACCGGTCGTCGGGTGCCGGCGGCCAGCACGTCAACAAGACCGACTCCGCCATCCGGATCACCCACTTGCCGACGGGCATCGTCGTGTCCTGCCAGAACGAGCGCAGCCAGCACCAGAACCGTGCCAAAGCCATGCAGATACTCGCCGCCAAGCTGGCAGACGTGCAGCGGGCGGAGCGACGCGCCGAGCTCGACGCCCTCACCGGGCCGGAGAGCGACAACGCCTGGGGGAGCCAGATCCGCTCCTACGTCATGGCTCCGTACCAGCTCGTAAAGGATCACCGCAGCAGTCATGAGACGGGCAACGTCGACGCCGTGCTCGACGGCGACCTCGACGACCTCATGGTGGCGACGCTGCGCTGGAAACGGGAGCACAGCGGCCGATGACGACTTCATCTCCTTGTAACGGGGGCCCGCTGGTAGGGTGGCCGCCGAGCCGGCCGGGCCGGCAGAGCTGCCCGCGGGCTTGGCGGACCCCGCCTTTGGAAACGAAAGACGCATGATCCGCTTCGACAATGTCACCAAGAAGTACAAGGGAGACGTCGTCGCCCTGCGCGATGTGTCGCTCGAGATCACAAAGGGCGAGTTCGTCTTCGTCGTCGGCGCCTCCGGGTCGGGCAAGACGACGCTGCTGAAGCTCCTCCTCCGCGAGGAGTCCATCGACGCCGGTCAAATCTGGGTTGCGGGACGCGAGGTCGGGCGCCTCTCCAACTGGCGGGTGCCCTACCTGCGGCGCAACCTCGGATGCGTCTTCCAGGACTTCCGGCTGCTGCCGAACAAGACGGTCTTCGACAACGTCGGCTTCGCCCTGCAAGTGATCGGCCGTCCTCGCAGCGTCATCACGTCACAGGTGCCGCAAGTCCTCGAGCTCGTCGGCCTCGGCCAGAAGGGCGCCCGCTACCCGCACGAGCTCTCCGGCGGCGAGCAGCAACGTGTCGCCATCGCCCGCGCCTTCGTCAACCGGCCGCTCATCCTGCTCGCTGACGAGCCGACGGGGAACCTCGACCCGACGACGAGCCTCGGGATCGTGTCGCTGCTCGACCGCATCAACCGCACCGGAACCACGGTGGTCATGGCGACGCACGACTCGAGCATCGTCGACCAGATGCGTCGCCGAGTCATCGAGATCGACCACGGCCGCATCATCCGTGACCAGGCGCGCGGCATCTACGGCATCGACCCGTCGCCCTCGACGACGCGGGGCGTGCCGGCCGTCTCGCTGGCGAGCGGGAACGCCACGACGATGGAGCCGCCCGCGCGTGGCGAGCGCCGCTCGCGGACGAGGCACTGATGCCCATCTCCATCGGCTACATCTCACGGGAGACGGCCAACAACCTCTGGCGCAACCGCCTCATGGCGATCGCCGCCATTTTGACGGTGGGCGTTTCGCTCTCCCTCGTTGGAACCGCCTTGCTGTTGCGCCAGGCGGTCAACAACTCCCTGAATGCCTTGCAGGCCAACGTCGACCTGCAGATCTTCATGAACCCGGACACGACGTCCACTTCTGCGGCCACGGCGACCGTCCGCTCGCTCGCCGAGCAGACGCCGCAGGTCAAGAAATGCAACTACCTCAACCACCAGCAGTCCTACGCCAACGCCGTCGCCCTCTTCAGGGCCCAGGGCGAGGAGGAGGCCATCGCCGCTCTCACCGTGGCCTCGACACCGCCCGTCTTCCAGTGCACGCTCGTGCAGGCGGGCGATGCCGCCACGGTGGCGACGTTGTTCAACGGGCAGCCGGGCGTCTTCAAGGTGGAGTACCCGGCCAAGTCGATCCACACCCTCGAGTCCATCTCGAAGGTTGCTCAGATCGTCTTGCTCGTGCTGGCGCTCGTGCTCCTCGTGTCGTCGGTCGTCCTCATCTTGAACGCCATTCGCATGGCCATCTTCTCTCGCCGCCGCGAGGTCGGCGTCATGCGACTTGTGGGGGCGACCGCCTGGTTCATCCGCCTACCCTTCATGATGGAGGGGCTCGTGCAGGGGGTCATCGGCGCCGCCATCGCCGTCGGCATGGTCGTGCTCGGTGACTTCGGAATCGGCGCCTTGCTGCACCACTTCCCGGAGTTCCAAAAGGCCGTCGTCCCGAGCCATGACGTCCTTGTCACCGAGCTGTTCGTCGTCTTCGTCGGGATCGTGGTCGGAGTGGGCGGTTCGGCCGTGGCGGTGCGGCGCTTCCTCGACGTCTAGGCGGACTCGGCCCTCAGCACGTGATGTCCTTGCGGTTGAACACGACGTAGGCAGCCCCGAGGGTGAGGACGAGCCAGACGAGCTGCGTGACGACGCCGTGCGTCATGGCGCCAAGCCCCGTGCCCGGCTGGAAGAGGTTGAGCCAGGCGTCGAAGTAGTGGGTCGGCAGGGCGGGCGCGATGTGGCTGACGAACTCGCCCGGCAGGGCACCGAGGATCGCCGACAGCACGTAGAGGCCGGCAGCGGAGGCGACGGCGGCGAGCACGTTCTCGGTCACGACGGCGAGCAGGACGGCGACGCCCGCCAAGGCTGCGCTGTCGAGGGCGACGTACCCCGTCGCCAGCACGAAACGCCCCACCGTCCCGAGCACGGACAGCACCGGTGCGGCGCCGGCGGCCGCTCCGGTGCCGGCGGCATTGGCGCTCAAGACCGGGTGCAGCCCGAAGAAGGCGATGCCGACGAGGCTCGCCACGACGGGGATGACGACGAGGGAGGCAAGGGCGAGCACCGTGGAGACGATGACCTTGGCGGACAGCACCCGGGAGCGGCTCACCGGCCGTACGAGGAGGTAACGCAGCGAGCCCCATTTCGCCTCCGAGGACATCGGGTCCCCGTAGTAGACGAGAAACGTGATCGGCGTGAGCAGGTGCGAGGCGAAGAAGAGGGCGACGACGCCGATGACGAGACCGCTGCTCGTCATGGAGACGTTGAGACCACCCGGCCCGCCCGTCGCCGGGTGGTTGTGGGCGTTCTGCGCCATGACGACCGCTACGAAGAGCGCCACCACGACGCAGATGCCGATGAGCACGAGCGTGCGCCAGCGGCGCAGCTGCTTCGAGAATTCGGCCGCGATCATGGCCCGACGCCTCGCAGCGGCTCGGCCCCACCCGCTGCTGTCAGCGCGGGCGCCGGCAAGTCGACCATGGCGGCGGACTCGGCGGTCCCGTTCGCCCCGAGGCAGTCCTCCGGCCCGAGCTCCTCGCCCTCGGGAGGGGCCACCATCTCGAGGAAGGCTGACTCGAGGTTGTGACGGGGCATCACGGTCTCGACTCCGACGCCGGCGGCGACGAGCGCCGCCACGAGGTCGCAGCGCGAGGCCGTCCCGAGCTGCACGACGATGCCGGGCGGTGCATGGGCGACCGAGGCGATGCCTCGTACGTGGCGCAGGACATCAAGGGCGCGGTCGCCGTCGTCGGTCTCGACGTAGGCAGAGGAGGCGCTCCCAATGACCTCGGCGACCGTCCCGGCCTTGACGAGGCGACCGTGATCAACGACGACAAGCTGATCGCAGGTCTGCTCCACCTCCCAGAGAAGGTGGGACGACAGCAGGATCGTCATGCCTTCTGCCGCCAGGCGCAGCAGCGCCTCGCGTACGAAGACGATCTGCTGGGGGTCGAGGCCGTTCACGGGCTCGTCGAGCACGAGCAGCTCGGGCTTGCCGAG
>Ga0181526_10002089_pt1 | contig 17881 bp, 13 predicted proteins | sample PEATcosm2014_Bin_35_FD_119750 | JGI IMG/M metagenome (GOLD analysis project Ga0181526, IMG submission 119750) | Peatland microbial communities from MTU Mesocosm Facility, Houghton, MI, USA - PEATcosm2014_Bin06_30_metaG | ecosystem: Environmental > Terrestrial > Soil > Wetlands > Peat | place...
CGCCCGCTTGCCGCCGCCGAGTACATAGACGCGCTCGCGGAAGACCGAAAGCCCAAGCATCCATTCATAGAACCATCGCCAGATGACGAGTGCGACCACCAGGATAGAAACACCGACGACCAGAACATTGGGGCCAATGTCCAAATCTGGAAAGAAATAGACGAGCGCCGCGAGAAAGAACGACAAAACGCTCAAGAGCAGAAGCAGCCGGAAGTATATCTCCCAGCGGCCAGAGATGCGCTGCGGTTCATACAGATCGAAGTAGTGCGACAGAAGCAGAGTAAGAGCGGTGACAGCTGCAATCTTCACGATCCCGTTTTCGTAGATCAGGGCAATATAGGTATCCGGCGAATTGAGGAGGCATGCCGTGGCCAGCAGAAACGAACCGCTCACGACAAGCGCTTCGAATAGGAGCAGCACCAGAGTTCGGGTCGGATAGTAGACATTGAGAATCCTGATCATCCCTGGCTTTCGCGATCCTTTCGCCGCTTGTTCCTACCTTTGTCTTCCGACCCGCCATAGTAATAGTAGTAGTATCCGCGGCGCGGAGCGCGCCTGACGTCGTTGAGCACAAAACCAAGGATTCGCGAGTTCCTGAAAGTGGCCTGGGTGCGCTGCGCCACATCGTAGGGCGTGGTTGCTCCACGCGCGACCAGCATTACCGCATCCGCGGCGCGGGCAAGTTCTACGGCATCCGTCACCGCCAGCACCGGCGGCGAGTCGATCAGTATCCAGTCGAAATGCGGTGCGAGGTTCACAACCAGCTCTTCGATGCGGCGATTGGCCACCAATTCTGAAGAGTTGTCTCCGCATCTGCCGGCGGGAATAAGTGTGAGGTTGGAAATTCCGCGTGGGCCGGCGACCTCATCGGTTTCAGGATGAAGGTCTCGCTGCATGACGGTATTCAATTCCGCGGTTCCCGCCAGATAATCCGCCAATCCCAGATCGTTCGGGGCGCCCAGCAGGTTGTGGAGGGTGGGACGGCGCAGATCGCCGTCGACGAGCAGAATGCTATTGACGCTATTGCGCGCCAGGCTCATGGCCAGATTCGCCGTGACAAAGCTCTTTCCTTCCGATGGCATGCCGCTTGAGACCAGGATGGTCTTCATCGGGGTCTCATAGCGAGCCTGATAAATGCGCGAGCGGAGGCTGCGGAACTGCTCCACGCCGGGGCCACGGTCCGCGAGCGTGGGAAAGGAAGGAACGGATGGCTTCCATCGATATCGCGCGATGTTTCCGAGGCTAGCGCCGGCACTGGCTGGCGGCGCTTCCTCGGCATCGGCGCCGACCGCCGGTTCCACAAACTGATCGACTCCCGATCCTGGCGCGGCTTGCCGCTCCCGGTCAGCTCGTTGCAGTGCTTCGTATATCCGGCTCATATCTCACGTTCCTTCAGAAAATCTGTAACATTCACCATGGTCTTGGCAGTATTTGGAATGGTGGTTGGCGAGGCATTCTCAGGCAAACCCGCTGGAGCCATCGGCGAGATCAGAAAGGGCTGCTGGAACAGTTCGAGTTCCGTGCACACTGACTCCACGATGCACGACGGGATGGGCTTCATCTGTTCCACGTAAGCAGTAATCATGGCATGTTCGCAGATTAGGTTGATGAGGCGCGGAATTCCCCTCGAGCAGCGATGGACTAGCTGCACCGCATCGGGCGCCAGCACGGGTTCGGTTGCGCCGGCGATGCGCAATCTTTCGGCGATGTAGGCTTTTGTCTCTTCCGGAAACAGCGGCCGCGTTCTGCACCACACTGCAACGCGCTGGCGAAGCTGGCGAACGCAGGGGTCGCGAAGCTTGTCTTCGAGCTCGGGCTGGCCTGAAAGCACAATCTGCAGCAGTTTCTCCGACGAAGTCTCCAAATTGGTCAGCAAACGAATCTCCTCAAGTAGCTCCGAGGAGAGATTCTGCGCTTCATCGACGACGATGACGCACAGGCCGCGTTCGCGAAAGCGCTCGATGAGCCAGCGATTGAGCTGCAGGAGCATGGCGGACTTGGTCCGCCTCTCGGGCGGGATGCCGAAGTCGGTGAGCACAAACTCAAGAAAGTCGAGCACCTCGAGACGAGGATTGAAGACGAAGGCCGACGAAACGCGATCGCTGGAAAACGAACTCAGTACAGTTTTGAGGAGAGTTGTCTTTCCCGTGCCCACTTCTCCCGTCATCACCACAAAACCCTTGCGAGTCGCGATGCCGTATTGCAGGCAGGCAAGGGTCTCCCGAATCTGCGGCATCATGTATAGAAACCGCGGATCTGGACTGGCTCCGAAAGGGAGGGACCGAAGGCCGAAGAAGGATCTGTACATGATTACTGCCCCGTGCTTTCAACGGGATTGTGCGAACGCGAAAACGGGTTCCAGTGCCTGCCCTGTTTGACCGGGCGGGAAATGCCATCAATGTGGGACAAGATGGCCAGAGTTGGAAGTTTGGTGAATGCCCAGATATCCCTCTCATTGCGCAGGGACGTATCGCGATACTCGAGCAGCGCGGTGATAAGAAGACCCAGAAACAAGCCGCAAGCGAGCCCGCCGCCGGCAAAGACCGTGCGGTTGGGGAAGCTTGGCGCGTCGGGAAGATTGGGAGCATCCATGACGCGGAACTGCTCACCCTCCTGGCGATGTTCAAGGGCGGTTGCCATGCTCGATTCGTTCATCTTCTTCAGCAGGGTGTTGTAGAACTCCAAAGCCGTCTCATGGTCGCGGGTGACCTGCTTGTACTCCTCCTCGATTAGCGGGCTGGCCTCAATTCTCGCTTCATAAGCGCGAAGCTGCTGTTGAATCCGAGTCTGTTCCTGCTTTCCGCTGACGATGGCCTGCTGTGCGCTCTTAAGCTGAAACTTGAGTTGCTGAAGGTGCGGCGGGTCGGGACGATTGGGATCGGGAGCCGCTGGCGGAGGCGCAGCCTCGGCGGGAGTGTGCGCGATCTCCGCCTGCAAATCGGAGATCTTGCGCGAAATCGCCAATACGTCCGGGAAGTCCGGCGTGTAGTGCATCTCCAACTCCTGCCTCTGCGCAATCAGAGCCTTGAGCTGCGCCCGGCGCTCATCGGCAGAGACGCCGGAGCCCGGCTCGGCCGTCGCTACGTCGTGTGTCTCTTGCGTGACCAGAGCCTGGAGAAAGACCTCATTCTGCTGCAAGCGGTCCAGTGACTGCGTCACGGCGTCGAGCTGACTTGTGAGCGCTTGAAGCGTGCTTTCGTTGGGGCTGCCCATGGCAACGCTCATATCCCCAAGATGAAGCGTCTGGCCGGGAAGCTTGCCGATGTTTTTCAGCTCAAATGCTGCGAGCTTGGCATCCTGGTCGTCCAGATTCCTCTTTGCATCGGCCAGTTGCTGTTTCAGAAACTCGGTTGTGCCCTCGGCGTGCTGCTCGCGCTCACTCAGATTCTCGCTCACGAAGAGCGAGGTGATCTCGCCGCACACCTGCTGGGCTGTGTGAGCGTCCTGCGCCCTGAAGGTGATGTAGAAGCCCGGCATTCCGCCGCCAACGGAGGGGATTGGCTTGATGCCGATAGCCTTCTGCGTCATTGCCACGCGGTCGTCCATGTTGCCCTGGCCGCCCCCGTACAGATTGAATCGCTCGATGATCGGTTCGATGCGCGAGCGGCTCAGGATCTGCTCTTTCATCGATGCCAGCCGCTCCCCCAGATTCTCTTCGACTACCGGTTTTACATAGTCCTCCGGAACCTTTTGCTGCTCAATGATCACAAGTGTCTGCGACGTGTACTGGGGCGAAATGACGTAGGTGAGGCCTACGCCAACAGCGAGTAAAGCGACTGAGAAGGTCAGAATCAGCCAGAATCGCCGTTTGAAGATGCCAACGTAATCTTCGAATGTCAGTTCACGATGCCCGAGCATACGACTCCTTGAATATTCAGTGCTTGAGGTGTATTCCCCGAGGCGAATACCCGATGCCGAAACTGATGACGTTCGTCACTCCGATAAAAGCGCCAGTGGAAAGCGTGGAACTCGACGACTGGGCCACGGCCGTATAGCTCGCAAAGACGTTGAAATCCCGGCCTAGCTGCCTGCTTGCCTGAACGCCGCCATACTTTGCATTGGTGACCCCGTTGCCATTCAGCCCGGCGGTGCGCATATAGGCGGCCGTAGCGCCAACATTCGCCTTCCTGCCCAATTTGCGCGAGAAGTTCGCGCTGACGACATCGGTTTCCGCACCCAGCAAATATCCGGAACCGCCCTGTACCCCACGGTTGTAGTTCAGGCTGGCAGTTCCAACTCTGAACGAGTCGCTGATCGAGGCGGAGGCCGCGACATTGGTTGAGGATGGTATTACCGCGGCGTTTGCACTTGAAACCCACTCCGGCCCCGCGGATACGCTTCCCATCAGACGGCGGTTCCACCTGTGACTGTAAGTGAGCCGAGCGGTATCGATCTGCATGAAGCTGTCCTGCTGGGTACTGGCCGAGGAGGTGGACCCGGTACCGGGGAAGCTGATGCGGGAGTACGAATACTGGCCTCCCATGGAGTTGTGCGCGTCCAGGCGGCGGGTGATCCCTGCGTCGGCCATCAGCATGTCCGTATCCTGGCCATCGTTGTCGATATAGTGCAGTTGCCCTGCGGAGCCGCCGATATTGAGGGTGGTTGCATGGTCGAGCCGGTCTCCCGCCATGACGGTTGTGAAGTTGTCGAAAGTGCGGGTATTCAGCGCCAGGACCGTCTGGTCAGTCGGGGTCGTCGAGCCACTTCCCCCGATCGGTTCCCCGCTGCCGGCAACTCCCGAAAATCCCGTGGTTGGGGTTTCAAAGGAATACATCACGCTGTCGCTGGCCATCAAGTTCCACGAGCGCTTCTCAAAGCCCTGCGTCAGCGAAAGGTGCTGAAATACACCTCCCGCCTCGGGCGGTCCAGCAAAGGTCCAGCCATAGCCGCCTCCATACCGCATGGAGAACGGGAGCCGCTTGCTGTCATTTGCGTAGCCTGCGTCTCCATCGAGGAAGGCGCGCTGCTGGCCACCCAGGCTGCCGCCAATCTCGCTCGCTTCGGAGTAGCGCACATCGTAGTCCAGTTTGCCTGCCACCGGCAGTCCCGGTCCCGTCGCCTCGGGCACAACCTGCGCGCCCGCCGCGGCGGACGCGGCGATGAAAAACGCCAGAAATGTGAGATTCGTCTTCATCGATGCGCCTTAGGGGACAACAATTGTATCGTCAGGTTTGAGGAGAATATCGAGGGTGCTATCGCCCTTCAACGCTTCCTTGTAATGCACCGGAATCTTCTCGTGCTTTCCGGCTTCGTTGCGCAAGATGTAGATTTTCTTTGCGTTGGCGTCTTCGGTAATCCCGCCTGCGCTGCCAATAGCCTCCAGCAGGGTCATGCCGGGCGTCATCTCGATCGGCCCCTTCCTGCCAACTTCGCCGAGAAGGTAGACAACCTTGCTGTGGATTGCGCTTATCACGACCGAGACGTTCGGATCCTGAATGAATTTCTTGAGCTTGGCGGCAATCTGATCGGCCAACTGCAGCGGCGTCAGACCGGAGGCCTGAACGTCGCCCAGCAGGGGCAGCGAGATCATTCCGTCCGGACGAACCAGCAGGCTGCCCGAGAGGGTCGGTTCCTTCCAAACGCTGACCGATATCACGTCGGATGCGCCGATGACATAGGTGTCGGCCGCAGGTCCAGCGGCCAAGGCCGGCGGAACAACGGCCGGGGTGGCCGGGGCGGTCTGGGCGCCGGCTGGAGCAGTCGTTGCCGGCGGCGCCGGCTGGGCTGGCTTGGCGGCTGAGTCCTGGCCAATGCAGAAGATGCCGGGTAGGAAAAATGCCAAAACAAGAAGTCTTCCTGCTTTCATAACGCGACTCCATTTCTGTTGGGCGCGGGCTGGTTTTGCGCCCCAAACTGCTTGAGCTTATAAAGCAAGGCCTTGTAGCTGATGCGCAGTTCGTCCGCGGCGCGCTTGCGATTGCCACCGGTGGCCACCAGAACCTCGCTGATCAACTGACGCTCGATCTGGCTCGATGCGGCGCGCGTGGCCTCCTTCAGCGACAGAGGCATGCGATGCCCATTCGACTTTACCGCCGGGGCTGCTGCCTTGAGCGCGGCCAGGGAGATTGACTGGTCTCCGATGGCGACAAAGGTCTTGATCGCGGTCTGAAGTTCCGACAGGTTGTCGGGCCAGCTGTGCTGCATCAGGAACCCAATGATCCCCTCTCGTAGAACCGGCTTGGGACGATCGAACTGCTTGGAGTACTGCGTCAACAGGTCATCGGCGATGGAAAGAATCTCCGACTTCCTGCAGCGCAGGGGTGAAATCCGCAAAGTGACCGCCGACACGAGGTAGTAGAAATCCTCTCTCATGCGCCAGGTCTTCACTTCCTCCATGAGTTCGCGGCTTGTGCCGAACAGAAGGCGGCTGCTTTGCGTCTCATCGGAGCGGAAATAGGAGTTGACGATCAACTCCTGCAGGGCAAGGCTAAGATCGCCGATCTCCGACAGATAAACCGTTCCCCGACTGGAAAAAGCCGACAACAGAACCTGAGCGTCGGCATCGGCGCTGCGAATCTCAGTATAAACGCTGCGGGACCGATGCGACTGCGCATGGATCTGCTCGGCAACAGAGCGCTTGCCAACGCCATGCTCGCCCACGATCAGAATGGGGCAGTCGCTCTCGGCAATGCGGGCAATCGCGCGCTGAACCTGCGCCTTAATGGGGGCGACGGGTGCAAGCGGCTTGGTCTGCCGCTTTAAGCTGTGGATGGTCGCACTACCTGCCATGACGTATCCTTGGGTCACACCATTGCTATAGCAATGCGGGTTCCAAACGGCCTCAAGGGGCTCCGGATGAGCTTCTCAATTGATTTATCTGCTCTTGGTGCACGCTTCCAGGAGGGTTTGGCAGCAAAAACGAAGGGGAAGTCTTTCCCTTCCAATCAAAGGATTTGTGAAATTTATTTCCCACCAAAGTGGAAAGTTGTTTCCACTTTGCTGGGAAGGCTGATTCCCGATGCCGGGCAATTCATGGGGAATCCTCGTGGATTGTGCCCTTCCACTTTCGGCATCACGATTGCTAAGCAGTATATGGCGGATTCAATTGCCGCCGGTTCCTTTACGGAGAATATGGTCGAAGACAAGAAGACGCCGGCGTTTCCCCCTCCCGTGACCCTCCGGTCCATGGAAAACGCCCATCTTGCATGGGGTTCAGTCCTCATCGGCGCGCTCGTGGCATTGATTTACTACCGCGTGCTGGCGAAGCTGGTGACCGACTGGTGGCAGATTCCCGATTTTTCTCACGGTTTCCTGGTGCCTGTTTTTGCGGCCTACCTGTTGTGGGCGAAGAGAGAAACCCTGCTCGAGACGAAAATCGCCCCAGCCTGGAGCGGGATTGCCGTCGTTGCCCTGGGGCTGGCCGTTCTGCTCCTGGGAGTTTACGGGGCGGAACTCTTTCTTTCCCGGGTTTCGCTGGTGATCCTGTTCGCGGGGCTGGTGCTCTGTTTTGGCGGCTGGGAACTGCTGAGGGAATTGCGCTTCGTATTGCTGGTCCTGCTCCTGGCAATCCCGATTCCTGCCATCCTGTTCAACCAGATCACCCTTCCGTTGCAAATCCTGGCCTCCAAGCTTGCCAGCGCTCTGCTTCCCCTCTTCGGCGTACCGGTTCTGCGCGAGGGCAACGTCATCCAGCTCCCCGCCATGAAGCTGGAGGTGGCCGAGGCCTGTAGCGGCATCCGTTCCCTGGTCAGCCTGTTCACGCTCTCGATCTTCTATGGGTACTTCCTGGAGAAGTCCTTCGCGCGCCGGGCTCTGCTCGCGCTGGCCAGCATTCCCATTGCGATTGCGGCCAATGCGGTTCGTATTCTCGGGACCGGCCTTTGCGTCCAGTACTGGGATCCGGATAAGGCGATGGGCTTCTTTCATGAGTTTTCCGGCTGGGTGATGTTTCTGGTGTCGCTCGGTTGCCTATTCATCTTTCATCGCGTTATGTCTTGGTTCCCGCTCCGAAGGAGGCAGCCGTGAGGAATCTTCGTTTCTGGATGGTTGTGTTGCTGCTGGCCGGAACTGCGCTGATCCTGCATGCCCGCGGCGATACCGATCTGATTCCCGCGAGGGAGCCCCTTTCACAGCTTCCGCGCACGATCCTGGGAGGGACGGGAAGCGATCAGCCGATCGACCAGGAGACGCTCGATGTGCTTGGGGCCGGAGACTTTTTGTCGCGTGTCTACACCCAGAGCGGAGGGGCGCATCCGGTTGGCCTTTTCATCGGCTATTTCCCCACCCAGAGGACCGGTGTCACCATCCATTCGCCAAAGCACTGCTTGCCAGGCGCCGGCTGGGCCTTCGATTCGTCTCAGTACGTCGATCTGAACGATGCCAGCGGCAAGGCGCACCGGGTGGGCGAGTACGTAATTTCCAACGGCGAGAGCCGGCAGCTCGTTATCTACTGGTATCAGGCGCACGGGCGCAGCATCGCCAGCGAGTATATGGCTAAGATATATATGGTAGCTGACGCCATGCGGATGGATCGTACCGATGGGGCGCTGGTGCGGGTGATTGTGCCCATTGACCCCAGAGAAGGCGAATCGGCGGCAAGGACTCGGGCCGAGGCGTTTGTTGCCGAGCTCGCACCTATGCTTCCCCGCTTTATTCCGAACTGAACGGCTGGGCGGCGGTTGCGAGGGGGAGCCGGTTTTGCAAGGGATTTAAGGCTGTGGCCGCGCCCAGGGCGGCCGGCAAGGATGGGAGACAGTGAAAGGTCAGTTGAAGGCAGTTCAAGGGAGTTTCGAGGGCAGGTGGAGATCGATCAACGGGCGCGGATCTCTTGGCGTAGTCGTGCTCCTGATGGCAGCCGCGCTGTTGGCTGGATGTCACCGGGATCCAAACGTGCGCAAGCACAAGTATCTGGATAGCGGAAACCGATACAGCTCCGAGGGCAAATACCGGGAAGCCGCCATCCAGTATTTGAACGCACTCAAAGTTGACAAGAGTTTTCCAGACGCTCACTATGCGCTGGCGCAGGCCTACCTGCACATGGGCCAATTCTCCCCCGCGTACGCTGAACTGGCGCGCACCGTTGAATTGCAGCCCGATAACTATAAGGCGCGACTCGCTCTTGGCAACCTGCTGATGCTCGGCGGCAAACTCAACGACGCGCAAAAGCAGGCCGATGCCGTGCAGACGGCACAACCGTTCAACCCCGACGCTCACGCGATGCTCTCCGCGATAGCGTTCAGGCGGGGGAACAAGGACTTGGCTCTGACCGAAATCAACCGCGCTCTGGAACTGCAACCGGACCGGGCAGCGTTCCACGAGGATCTCGCGCTGATTGAATCGGGCGATCCGGCCAAGGCCGCTTCGGTGGAAGACGAGATGAAGAAGACCGTCGCGCTCGATCAGAAATCGGTGAATGCCAAGCTGCTTCTTGCGGGCTTCTATGCCAAGGAGGAGCACTGGGCAGACGCGGAGCGGGTGAGCTGGGACGCCATTGCTACCGATCCAAAGAGCCTTGCCGCGCGGACAGGAATCGCGCGGATTTTTCTGAAAGAGGGCAATCAGGCGAAGGCCGAGCAAGTGCTCCGCCAGGCGTCGAACGATCTTGCCAGTAATCCGCAGGGAGCGCGACTGCTGGGGGACTACTACGAAGGCTCCGGACAGATGGACAAGGCCAAGGCGGAGTTCGCAAGCCTGGCCGAGAAGTATCCCAAGGACACTTCAATGCAGAAGGCCTACATTCGCGTTCTTCTTCAGGTCAAGGACTACGCGACCGCGCGAACAGTGGTTTCCGCATTGATGAAGAAGAACTCCAAGGATCCGGAGGTTGTGGCCCTGAACGGAATCGTTTTGCTCAACGATGGCAAGGCGGACGATGCAGTAAACGCCCTTACGGAGGGCGCCAAGAATTACCCGAAGGACGCCTTTATCCAGTACTGGCTGGGCAAGGCGGCGCTGCAAAAGGGAGACGTCGCACTGGCTGAAAAGAGCTTTCGCGAGGCAGCGGACCTGAATCCCTCCAAGTTGGAAGCGGAGGAGGAATTGGCGTGGATCGCGGGAATGCGCGGCGACGCACAGTTGCTGGAAGATGTGGCCAACAGGACGATTACCGCGGCGCCGCGCTTCCCCGGCGGCTACCTCTGGCGAGCCACCGTGGAGCTGAGCCATGGCTCGGCAGACAAGGCCGAGGCCGACCTGAAAACCGCAATGAGCGTTGCCCCGCAAAACGCGGAGGCCTACGTCGAGCTTGGCAGGATTCGATTCCAGCAGAAGCATTTTCCAGAGGGAGTTGCATTGCTGGAGCAGGCTTTGCAGATTGACCCGAATTCCTTTCAAGCCCTACGCCTCCTGGTCACCTACGAGCTCATGCAGCAGAAGCATCCGGACAAAGCGTTGGCGCGGTTGAACGCGCAAATAGAGAAAAGTCCGAAGAATAGCGGTTTCTACGATCTCCTGGCGCAGTTGCAAATTCAAAACAAGAATTTGGACCAGGCCGCCGCCGCTGCCCAGAAGGCCATGCAGTTGAATCCCGCGGATAATGAGGCGGTCATGCTCTACACCCAGATCGAGGTGAACCGCGGACAGGTGGCAAACGCAATCGCCACCGAAGAACAGTGGATCAGTGCGCATCCCAACGATGCCAGCGCGTTTGCAATTCTCGGAATCTTCGAGGAAGCGCGGGGAGATTTTGGAAAGGCGGAGGCCGACTACAGGAAATCCTTGCAAATCCAGCCGAAACAACCTATCGCGGCCAACAATCTCGCCTACCGGATGCTGCTGAACGGCGAAAACGTGGATGTCGCCCTGACGCTGGCGCAAACAGCCCGGCAGGGCGCACCGACCTCACCGAACTCAGCCGACACGCTTGCCTGGGCATATTACTACAAGGGCACCTATGGATTTGCCCGGGATCTGCTTGAGGACGCGGTCAAGGCCGACCCCAACAACCCCACCTTGCAGTATCATCTGGGAATGGTTTACGGCAAACTGAAGGACAAGACCAACGCAGCTACTCACCTCAAGAAGGCAGTGTCGCTGTCGCCCGGCTCGCAGGCGGCGAAGGACGCAACAGCAGCCCTACAAGGGCTGGGTTAGACTGCGATCAATGCTTGGGATGGCAACCGGCAGCGCGTGGAGCGCTGCCGGTTGCGTCTAAGGCCCGATGGCCGTTGCGGCCTTGAATCGCGAGCCCTTATCGGAAGCACAGCCGGGAATCTATGACGAACACACGAACAATAGCCAAGAATTCTGGCTGGTACGGCCTTGAAAACATCGTGAACGCCGTTGTTGCGATGTTCACCTCGATTGCGATCAACCGCTATCTTGGACCGGAGAAGAACAGCTACATCGTCTATATCTCCTATGTCGCCTCGCTGGTGAGCAGCCTGGGCGCATTCGGTATTCCCGCAACCACGCGAAAGTATATGGCCGAGTTCATCGGCATGGGCGACCGGGGCACTGCGCGGTACATTTTTCTGCGCACATTGCTGCTACAGACCGGCCTGGCGACGCTGGCCACCGGCGGCTTTCTTTACTGGGAGCTGGGCCACGCCAATCCCGATTACAAACTGGCCGCGGCCCTTCTCGTGCTCAGCATCTGGCCTTCGATGGTCAACTCCATTCCGGCCCAGGCCAATACCGCCACGGAAGATATGTCGAGAAATCTGCCCGCTTCCGTCGTTTCAGCCCTTGTTTACTTCGCTGCAATTGCAGCAACGGTCTTACTCCATTGGGGCGTGGTCGGCGTCGGCGTGTCGGTGCTCGCCATGCGTTCCGTCGATCTTCTTGTGCGCTTCTTTCCCACGCTCAAGCGCGTGCTCGGGTGGGAGGCAACCCATGCTCATCCGCCGGGATTGAGCAGGCGAATGATGGCCTTTGCGTGGCCCAGCGTTGCCAGCATGGCGGTGGCGTTGATCGTGTGGGGCCGGTCGGAGATACTTCTGCTTGAGCATCTCTGTGCGGACGTCCGCCAGGTGTCGTTTTATTCGCTCGCTTTTACCATGGCCGAACAGTTGCTGCTGGCCGCGACCATCTTTGGAGCGGCGGCCAGCACCACGATCTTCGTTCAGTACGGGCGCGACAAGTCCAGGCTGCCCGCCATGACAGCTTCCACCTTCCGATACATCGCATTGATCTCGATCCCGCTGCACTTCATCGCGGTAGGGCTTGCGGTTCCGGCTCTACTGCTTCTTTACGGCCGCAAATTCGAGGATGCCGCCATGGTGGTGACGCTGGCTCCGCTGCTCTGCATCTTCAAGGCCTTCATGGCGCCCGCGCAGAGCCTGTTGCAGTGTTCGGAGCGGCAGAGCTATGTGATTGCCGCGACAGTCGTGGCGGGGATCGTCGATATAAGCGTCGCCTGGTATTTCATTCCGGCCCATGGAGCGGTGGGCGCATGCTTGGGCAACGGCGCGGCGCAGGCGACGGCCGTCGGCATAATGTGGGCGTTCGCAATCTATCTCTTCAAGGTCAGGCTTCCATGGATTCAGGTGGCGAAGATCGCCTTCGTCAGTACGCTGGCATCGCTCGCCGCGCATGAGATCGCCATGCGGCTGGCTCCGCTCTGGGGCATTCTGCTGGGTGGAAGCGCCGCTCTCGCCGTTCTCTTCGCGCTCTTCTACTTGATGCGCGTCCTTGAAGCGGAAGACCGCGACCGCCTAAACATGCTGACCGCGATGCTCCCCAAGCCCATCTCCGCGCCGGTGAACAGGGCGGTGTCGGTGCTGATCCGTCCCGCCTTTGGACGTGCAGCCTAAGGTCCATCCCCAGAGGTCCAGGATGTGTCAGTCAGGGCACGACTTCAGAGGCTGCGGAAAAAGGCTTGCATTTGACGGAAATACCCGAGAACCGCGCCGCAGGGGCTGAAGACCTGGTTGATTCTACGGCGCTTACGGCACGACCCCCAGAGGTTACCGGGTCATGCCCTGATGCTTCTGGCAGCCCGAAAGAAGATTTCCGCAGCCTCTTCAGCCGTGCCGGAAGGCGCCGTTACTCCGGGACGGCCGCCCTATCGAACTCCGTGTTCATTCAGCCAGGGGCCATACTCATGGTCCGTGATCTGGATGTGGTTGCTCAGCCAGTCGCGCAAGAAGTTCAGTAGATGAAGGTTCAGCGTGATCTCGCCCTTATCGAAGCGGGCGGCGTACTCCTCGACCTGTTTGATCAGGTCGCGATGCTTGATGCGGTGAGTGGCGAGCCCCGGGTATTTTGCCCCCGCCATCATCTGCTCTTCGGCCGAGAAGTGGGTGTGCGTGTATTCCACCAGCTTGTGCAGCAGCGGGCCGGTCAGGCTCTGTGCCTGGCCCTTCATCATGGCGGCGTGAAGATCGTTCAGCAGTCCAAAAAGGATCGTGTGCTGGCTGTCAAGGGTTTTCACTCCTACTGAGTATTTGCTGTTCCAGGTCAATAGAGCCATGCGCAACTCCCTGCCGGAAGACCTCGGCACTAGAGTTATCGACAGCAAGAGCGATGGAGTTGAGCGAAAATGCCGGCATTCGCGGGACCGGAAGCGCCCCGTCCTCTGAAGGCTGCCAAGGCGCCGTCCCGGGCTTGCCGCGCCGGCAGAGCCAATGCAATAGGATTGCTTCATGGGCGCACTCCTCGATATTCGCAGTTTGCAGATTCGGTTTGGAGCGGAGGAGGCGGTGCGCGGCATAAGCCTGGAGGTTGCCGAGGGCGAGGTCTTGGGGCTGGTGGGCGAGTCGGGGTCGGGCAAGAGTGTTACGGCTCTGGCGATCATGGGCCTGCTGGGGGCGGCGGCCAAGGTGGCGGGGCAGATTCTGTGGCAGCGGGACGAGGGCGCCAGGCATGACGGCGGCGGAGAAAAGAGCGGCCACGATGGTATTTCCGCCAACCCAGCCAGCTTCGCTGCCACCGACCTGCTCCGGTTGCGCGAGAGCGTCCTGCGCGGGTTGCGGGGACGGGAGATCGCCATGATCTTCCAGGAGCCGATGACGGCGCTGAATCCTGCCATGACGATTGGCCGCCAAGTGGCTGAAGGCGCTGAAGCCCACTTTCCCTCCTGGACGGGACGCGAAGCGAGGAGGAAAGCCGTTGCCGCGTTGGAGGCAGTCGCGATTCCGGAAGCGGCGCGGCGCTGCGGCGACTATCCGCACCAGTTTTCTGGCGGGCAGCGGCAGCGGATTCTGATCGCCATGGCGCTCATTAACCGGCCGCGGCTGTTAATTGCCGACGAACCCACGACTGCGCTGGACGTGACCGTGCAGGCGCAAGTGCTGGAATTGCTGAAGGAATTGCAAAGGCGGTACGGGCTGGCCATGCTCTTCATCTCGCACGACTTGGCCGTGGTGGGCCAAGTGGCCAGCCGAATGGCCGTGATGCGCGCCGGGCAGATTGTGGAGACGGGCGCCGCGGAGCGGCTGTTGACCGCGCCCGAGCATCCTTATACGCGCAGCCTGCTCGCCGCCGTGCCCACCCTGCGCACGGACCGGAGCCGGCCGCTTGCAACAGTGGATGCCGCTCCAGCGAAATCAGAGCTATACTCTCTCCATGCGGAATGATTTCGTGGCAGCCATCCTGAGCAAGATCGAGCGGGCTGCCGTTTCAGCGCTCCGGATTCGCAGCCAGCGCCAGGAGGCGGGAGCCGCGGAGTTTCCATTGAAAGCAAGTCGAGTTTGGCTGGGCACGTGTTTGCTGTGCGCCCTGGCGAGTTCGCTCCTGTTAACGCTCTGCGCGTGTTCCGCTGCTGACAGCAAGCTGCGCGAATGGTCCGCGCAGGCCCAGCAGATGGTGCAGCCCAAAAAGCCAGATGAGCCCACGCCAGTAGCGCAGGCTGCACCGCCGGCAAAGCCTGCGCATCAAGGGAAGAAGCCCGAACCCAAGCCCGAACCCAGGCCGGAACCATCCGAGCAGGATCTCTTCGAGTACGTTCGCGGAAAACTTCTCTCCCTCAGCCCGGCCGACGGAATCAATGACAATCTCGAGGTGTCTTACGATGCGGCCTCGGCGACCCTCTCGGTTACTCAACCCGACGGCCGCTGCGACATCTTTCTCAATTCACTCGACACGAACAGCGCGATCTGGGAGGTTATGGACCCAAGCGACACCTACCACCCGCGCGGAGACATCTTGCGGCTCACAATGACTTCGTCGAGCGGAAAGCCGGCCAGAATCTGTTACGACAACCAGAACCAGATCGACAGGAGCATTTCAGCAAACCGGGTTAGGTTTCTCTTTGCCCACGACAAGGCCAACGCTGTTCCTGATTTTGCCTACAACATGACCAAGGCAATCAAGAAGCTGGTGGTGCTCTCCGGGGGGGCTGCCGAGAAGAAAGTCTTTTAGAAGCCGACCAAGAACTGCCCGCTATGCAGCCGGGGCAATAAGGTTCATGCAGATCGTTGAGTTCTTGCGCCACTGCGGATTAACCTGCATCTCCTCAAACGGCTATTGCTTTTCATAGGTAGATTCGTTTTTGTGTAGCCAGTCTACGGTTTTCTGCATTTTCTGCGGAATCTCATCGGAAAGCGGTTGACGTTTTGCGCAACCGGGAGTCACTATTTTGCGTATTCCTGGCTAATTGTCGATATTGGCTGGGAAGCCGGCCCATCTCCGCCACATGGCAACCGACGTGCAACGAGCTTCAATGCTGTAGAGTGTCTCCCCCATGGAATCGAGTCTCTTCAATCGCGTGCAGTTGACTCTGCTGGCTCTGGCCACGCTCGGCTTGTGTCTGCTGGCGGTTCTGAATCTTCGTCAGGAGAACGAGTTCCAGCAACCGGACGACGGGGTATGGTGGCGTGAGGCAGCGGGCGGGCTGGAGGCGGTCAAGGTTCTGCCCAACAGCCCCGGCCAGCGAGCGGGCATCCAGGCGCACGATCTGCTGACCGGGGCCCAGGTGCTGCCGGACACGCCTGCTCAGCGAGCCGAGATGCAATCGCAGGATCTTCTTGGCGGGGTCAAGCCGCTACCGGAGAATCCGGACCAGGGCGCCGGCATCCAGGCCAAGGAGTTGCCGCAGGTTGTCAACTACATTCCTATCGCGCGGGTGGCCGACAAGGAGCGCGTTCTCTACCGCACCGGGATCTACGGCAAGGCGAACTACGCCATCACCCGTCAAGGCATTCCGCTGGATACTCCGGTGGTGGTTATCCCCGAACCTGTCGATAGGAGCCTGTTTCAGGCGCAGCGAGTGATCGGCCTCATCTACCTGGCCATCGGCATCTACGTCCTCTTCCGCCGCTGGACCGCGCCCCGCGCTACTCACTTTTACCTGTTCTGCCTGGTTTCATTCGCGCTGTATGCGCTCAAGTACACCGGCATGCTGGTTGATCCGGGTTGGCAGGGCCGCTTGGACTGGACCGTTCTCTGGCTGAATTTGCTGGCTGAGTCACTGCAGCCGGCTCTCTTTCTGCACTTTGCTCTCAGTTTTCCTGAAGAGCGGTTCAAGAACCTCCGCCGCCGCTGGCTGGTGCCGCTGGTCTATGCGCCAGGGGCCGGATTGCTCGGCCTCTGGCTCTGGGCCATCGAGACCCGCCAGGCGACCGGATTGCTCAAGCACCGCCTGGACCAGACCGGGACAGCATACGAGGCACTCTTTTACGTGCTTGCCGCACTGCTCTTCCTGCGCAGCTACAGCCAGGCCAATACCCCTCTGCAGCGCCAGCAGTTGAAGTGGCTCACCCGCGGCGCGCTGCTGGCCGTTGGCCCCTTTACGCTTTACGCCATTCTCTTTCTCTTCGACCAGCCGATCCCAAGTCTTTTTGCCAACCTGGCCGGCCTGTCGATGATTTTTCTTCCGCTTACCTTCAGTTGGGCCATCATTCGCTACCGGCTGATGGACACCGACCTCATCTTTAAGCGGGGCGTGGCTTACACGCTGGCAACCGCCCTGTTGCTGGGCGGCTACTTCGGCATCATCGCGCTGATCTCTGTCTGGGTGCACAACGCCATGCCCGAGGCGGTGCGCGAGTGGGGCCTGGTGGCGGCCATACTGGTTACGGCCGCCATTTTCGAACCCCTCAAGCGCAGGATTCAGGGCTGGGTTGACCGCGCCTTCGACCGCCAGCGCTACGATTATCGCAAGGCGTTGATCGACTTCGGACGCGGTCTCAGCTCTGAGACCGACCTCCAGGCGCTGCTCGAATCCATCGTTGAGCGGCTGCCAAGTACGCTGCTCGTGGCCCGCGTTGCAGTTTTTTTGGCCCAGGACTCTGGCTGCATGCGCCTGGCGGCCGCACACGGGCTGCCCGTCGACGCAAGTTCAGCCCAGGACCGGCTCGCATTGGGTTTCCTCGACTTCGACCAGGCGCAAGACCACTCCCATATCTTTATCGAGAACGCCCAGCAGGCCCTCTATCTGCCACCGGACCAGCAGCGCACGGCCGCGCTGCTCGACCTCAACTACTATCTGCCCTGCCGGGTCGCGGGGGGGCAGTCGCAAGCCAGCCAGGCCAATTCGGATGGGCCGTCCGCAACGCGCACCATCGCCGTGATCGGCCTGGGCCGAACCATCGGCGGCGACTTCCTCTCCAGCGAGGACGTGGAGCTGCTCGAGTCTCTCGCCAGCTACATCGGCATCGCCATCCAGAATGCCAGCCTCTACGCTCGCCTCGAAGAGAAAATCGGCGAATTCGAGCGCCTGAAGGAGTTCAACGAGAACATCGTCGAGTCAATCAACGTGGGCATCCTGGCCATCGATCTCGACGACCGCATCGAGAGCTGGAACGCGCAGATGGAGGCCATGTACGCCCTCAGCCGCGCCGAGGCCCTCGGCCAACCGCTCCAGGAAGTCTTTCCGCCCGAGTTCATCGATGCGCTGGAAGGCTTCCGCAACGAGCAGGGCGTGCATCACCTGTACAAATTCCGGCTGACCACGCGGGCCGGCGAGCAGCGCATGGCCAACATCGCCATTGCGCCCCTCCTCTCGCGCGATTTTGTTTCCGTGGGCCGCATCGTCCTGGTGGACGACATTACCGAGCGGGTA
>Ga0181526_10002096_pt1 | contig 17818 bp, 22 predicted proteins | sample PEATcosm2014_Bin_35_FD_119750 | JGI IMG/M metagenome (GOLD analysis project Ga0181526, IMG submission 119750) | Peatland microbial communities from MTU Mesocosm Facility, Houghton, MI, USA - PEATcosm2014_Bin06_30_metaG | ecosystem: Environmental > Terrestrial > Soil > Wetlands > Peat | place...
AAGAGATTTGGCGCCGCACGCAGGAAGTGATCGCCGACGCTATGCAACAAAGAGGATTTCGTCCGAAGGACCTGGCTGCAATCGGGATTACCAATCAGCGAGAAACCACGGTTCTCTGGAACCGCAAAACCGGAAGCGCTGTCTACAACGCCATCGTTTGGCAGGATACTCGCGTCGAGGACTATGTTGCGAAATTTTCTCGCGAGGGTGGGCAAGACCGCTTCCGACAGCAGACTGGGCTGCCTCTCGCCACCTATTTCAGTGGACTTAAGATTCGTTGGATCCTGAGCAATGTGCGGGGAGCTCGAGAACTTGCCGAAAGCGGCGACTTGTTTTTCGGCAACATCGACTCCTATATGGTCTGGAAGCTCACGGGAGGGACCAACGGCGGAATTCACGTGACAGATGTTACCAATGCCAGCCGCACTCAGTTGATGGACCTCCACAACCTCAGCTGGGACAAGAAATTGCTACAAACGTTTGACATCCCGGAATCAATCCTGCCACGCATCGTTTCCAGCAGTGAAGTCTACGGACTTGCAAAACTTCCTTCCATCGAAGGAGTCCCTGTGGCCGGAATTCTTGGTGACCAGCAAGCCGCGCTCGTTGGTCAGACCTGCTTCGACTCCGGACAGGCAAAGAACACCTACGGCACGGGTTGCTTCCTTCTGATGAATACAGGCTCCTCCCCTGTGATGTCTAAATACGGATTGATTACAACGGTTGCGTTCAAACTCGGCGAAAAGCCTGCCCAGTACGCTCTGGAAGGAAGCATCGCGATCACAGGCGCACTCGTGCAATGGATTCGTGACAACCTGGGCCTGATCGAAAAGAGTTCGGATATCGAGACACTCGCGCGCACCGTCAAGGACAACGGCGGCGTGTACTTTGTTCCCGCCTTCTCTGGTCTCTATGCTCCGTATTGGCAGGCCACTGCGCGCGGTGTGATCGCTGGCCTCACGCGCTACGCCAACAAGGGGCACATCGCGAGGGCAGTTCTCGAAGCGACGGCGTATCAGACTCGCGAAGTGCTGGAGGCTATGGAGATGGATTCGAAAATTAACCTTGACGTCCTTCGCACTGACGGAGGAATGGTTGACGACGATCTCCTGATGCAGTTCCAAGCCGACATTCTCCATCGCGATGTGGTTCGCCCCTTGATTAAAGAAACCACCGCGCTCGGATCGGCCTATGCCGCTGGTCTCGCAGTCGGATTCTACAAGGATCTTGAAGAACTCCGCGCCAATTGGGGAGTGGACCATACCTGGAAGCCTCGGATGGACAGCGCCGTGCGTGAGCGTCTTTACCAGGAATGGAAGAAGGCTGTAACCCGATCGTTTAACTGGGCAGCATAAAGTGTGCCCGGCCAGTAGAAAAGCAGTTCGTAATCTAGCGCAATTGAGATCTCAAACAGAGGGAAGGTCGTGATGATTTCGCCATTTTTCGGGGAATTTATAGGAACTTTGGTGCTGATTTTGTTGGGCGATGGCGTGGTAGCGGGCGTGGTCTTGAAACGCTCGAAGGCAGAAGGCTCCGGTTGGATCGTGATTACCACGGGCTGGGCATTTGCAGTCATGGCGGGAGTGTTTGCTGCGATTGCCTGCGGGAGCAAGGACGCCTTCATCAATCCGGCCGTTACGCTCGGATTTGCTATCTCCTCAGGTGATTACTCCAAGCTCGTTCCATTCGTGGTGGCCCAAATGTTGGGCGCGTTTGTGGGCGCCGCTCTCGTTTGGCTGCATTTTTTGCCACACTGGAAGGAAACTCCAGATACCTCTTTGAAGCTGGGAGTATTTTGCACTGCGCCGGCAATTCGAAACGTCGCCGCGAATCTCATCAGCGAGATTATTGGCACATTTATCCTGGTGTTTATTGCCGGAACAATTTTCTCAAAGGCGGTAGCGAAGGACGGCGTCGCTGGAGGTCTTGGGCCCTACCTCGTAGGGTGCCTGGTCTGGGCAATCGGTCTTTCGCTTGGCGGCACCACTGGTTATGCCATTAACCCCGCACGCGATCTTGGTCCTCGTATCGCTCATGCGGTTCTTCCCATTGCAGGTAAGGGAAACTCGGACTGGAGCTATGCCACCATTCCAGTGGTCGGGCCGCTCGTCGGCGCCAGTCTAGCAGGCTTTCTTCTCCACACTCTAAACTTTTGACCCGCCAAGTATCACTAGCAGCCATTTGTCCGGAGTTGCGGCAAACGATTGCGACATCATCGAGCATCAATTTGTGCGAGTTAGTTATCGGCGGAGGTTGAGTTGGGGCGGAGGATGCCGGAGGCGCGAAGGTTGAGGGGGCCGGTTAGACCGAGTTTGAATACATTGTTTGGGGCGGGTGAGAATGTGAAGGTGGAAGCGGGGAAGATGTCCGCGGCGAACGTGCCATTGTTGGGGTCGCTGGAAGCCGTCGCGCCAGCGAAGGCTTGATCGGAACAATGGGATTCGCTGCGGCAGAAACGGATCTCGCCGTTGAGAAGTTGGCCGGAACCATCGGCTTCGAAAGCGCCACCGATGGAAAGGGGGCCTTCGGCGTCCGAGCCGGAGAGTAGGAAAGTGTAGTTGCCGCGAAGCATGGCGGAGGCAGGGGCAGGTGCAGCGATGATAGTAACGGCGGCAGCTCCGAAATCCGCGGAATTGGCATTGGCTGTAGCAGTGACTGCGACAAGAGCGGGATTCGGAATGGTCGTGGGAGCGGTGTAGAGGCCGGCGGCGGAAATGGAGCCGCAATCCTGGGTGGAACAATTGGTGCCGCCGATACTCCACGCAACGGCCGTGTTAGAGGAACCAGTAACCGTGACGGTGAATTGCTGTGTCGTAGCGACGACGACACTTTGCGTTTTGGGAGCGACGACGACGGTCACGGATTTTTTGCCACCGCCTAAACCGAGGAGGTTTTCGATGCTGTTGACGTTGCAACCAGTGCAGGAAAAACAAGAGAGAACCAAGAGAACTATGGTGAGTCGTCGCATGCTCGCTCCGTCGCAGATGCCGGATGAGTATGCTGAACGTTGGAGAAATTCAGTTCAATCGCACACGGCAATGGTGAAGCAATTGTGGGGGATTGGATGGTTGTTAGCAATGTGAAAAGAGCGCGAGCGAGTCAGAGAGATATGAGATTTCGAGACGTGGGAAGCGTGACTCGATGTTTTGTGTCCACCTCCATGTTCTGCCTTGCAAGGAAACTCCAGAATCCTGTAGTGCCAAGTCATGATTAACGTTAGCGCTTCAAACGGCGTCACCTTCCATTAGGCGCAATCTCGGAGCGCGGAATACTACACAAGCTACGCACCCGTTGGGCAAAGGCCCGAAGTTTCTTCCCTGTCGTCTCTGCCGGGGGCAACCTCGCCCATTCCTACATTGTTCCTGCCGCCGGTGACGCAAACACATACGCCACCACCACATCCGACGCCACTGCTTTTCCCTTATAGCGCGCCGCCGTAAATTTCCAAGTTTTCACCGCTTTCGACGCCGTTCCGCTCAGTGATCCGGTTCCTCGCACCACAATAACCCCCTGCACTTGTCCCGCGCTCTCTACGTGCACCTGCAGCACCACCGTCCCCGCCTGCACCGTATGCGGCGGGTACGTCGCGTAATGCGCCTCTGTCACCTGTGCGGGCTGGAAGTCGCCTCTTTTCTCTACGCCGTTGCTGTTCGCTGGTTGCAATGGGGGGCTTGGGAGCCCCACGCCGTTCGGATTGAACGGATTAAATACCACATTCACCCGGACGGTCCCGGCCGTGGCCAATCCGTTCGCCATCGCCGGTGTAAATTGCCAACTCCGCACCGCGCTTTGCGCGGCACTTGTTAGTGGTGGCACGTCCCGAACAACTCCCACATTCTGCATAGTTCCGGTCGCGTCCACGCTTATGTCCAACGTTACAATTCCCGTCGTACTGCTATTCATCGGGTAAGTAACATCCCCAGCGTGGCCTAGCGCTGGTCCGTGGTAGGCTCCGGCATCGATCTGACCCCACGTTGGCGCAGTTAGTAGAATGGCCCCTGCAAACGCCACTCCCCATTGTCTATTCATCCTCATCTCCTATCTGTATTCCCCTCGACACCTTACCACCCCTCACTTGGTACTAAAATTAGCTTGGCCTGTTTGGAGATGGAGGAAATATGACAGAAGCTGGTCGACATCTGATCGCTTTTCACATTGCCGATTGTCATGACGATCTTGGGCGTTTCTATTTTTCTGCTTCTGGTGCCCGTCATCAAAGTTCTTCGTCGCACCGGTCCTCATCCACTTTGGTGCCTGTTCGCCATTTTTCTGTGTCTAAATCTCATCGCGCTTTGGCTTTTCGCATTCAAGCCATGGCCCACCGACAAATAGCAAAAGCTGAAGCGCCTGGTCAAGGGATACTGCCGTTATCGCCTTTACTACCGCGATCTTCCAAACTCCGCGAGTGAAGCGCAGCGAAGTCCGGCGATGACCATAGTCTTGAGACTTGTTTTTTCTTTGCTTGTGCTATAGACTGGACTAGTCTGACTGGTCAGGAGTTACTACATGCAAAAACGAGCGCCCAAAAGGAATCGCGGAAAGAGTCAAGAAAGCGCGTGTAAGGGCGAATGGCAGCTCCAAGTGGCCAAGGCGCGCTTTAGCGAACTTTTTCGTCGCGCCCGCTCCGAGGGACCACAGCTTATCACGAGGCAAGGGAAGGAATGCGTTGTGATGATCTCCGACGAGCAATACGAACGGCTTGTGGGCAAGGCCCATCAACCGAAAAACCTATTGCAGTTCTTTCGGGAGTCCCCACTTGTCGGAGTCGACCTGGACTTGGAGCGAGACAAGGATGAAGGGCGCGACATCGAGCTATGACTGGCTTCTTACTCGATACAAATTGCATTTCCGAGGTTGTCCGCCTAAAGCCCGATCCGCGCGTGACTGCGTGGATCGAAGCGGCTGAGGAAAGCTTGCTTTACTTAAGCGTTCTCACATTGGGTGAGATTCGGAAGGGCTTGGCAGCGCTTCCGCAAGGCAAACGGCGAAGCCGCCTGGAGGCATGGCTGGAAGTTGAACTGCAAGCGCGCTTCTCAGGAAGGATCTTGTCGATTGACGCCGCCGTCGCCGATCGCTGGGGTTTAGTCGCCGCCGTCGCAAAGAATAAGGGCAAGCCCATGTCCGCCATCGATGGCTTGCTTGCGGCGACGGCGATCCACCACAACTTAACAATTGTTTCTCGAAACGTCGGCGACTTTACGAACACAGAAGTGCAGGTGTTGAATCCATGGGAACCATGACGATTCGCTGGATACAATCTTAGCCTGGACTGTAGCCCGCACTTCTTGAGTGGCGCATCTTTATGAAGATGTGGGGGATAAAAAATCTGGCGGAGAGGGGCGGATTCGAACCCCCGGTAGAGGTTTTGGCCCCTACAACCGGTTAGCAAACCTGGCAGCTCTTTTGACGCGTTCTGAAAATTTCAGACTTTACTCTATTTTTCAGGCAGGTACAACGCAGTGGACTTGAACCGTTTGTACCTGATTTGGTGGTGTCTGAACAAAGAACGACTTCACAATTACTACACCGACCCAGGGGCTTGTTTAGGACCGTGCCTGGCGCGACTTCGTAGTGACTATAAGGAATACTTGCGAAGTTCGCATTCGCTTTCTCCATAATCAATCTAAGCTCCTCGCGCGTTCCAGCACCCACATGGATGGTAAACTCGTTTGCTTGCGAAGTCGCTCACTGCGCTTGAACCACTGGTGGCGGTTGCCACGTTCCTGAACCCGCTGGCAGAATCGAAGGTGGCGTTTCCTTTGGCCAGTACAAACGCAGGACCAGATAAATGGGGCCGTTCGGCGCTGGCAACCAGTTGGATTCTTTCGGTTTCCCCGGCGAGTTTTTTTGGATGTAGAGAGTTAGCGAGCCATCCGCATTCTTTTTCAGACCCGGTAGCATAGGCGAGTTAATTAGATAACGTTTGATCGGATTGTCGATCAAGAACTGGGTCTTACCGTCGTACATCGTCACGGACCAGAATGCATTCACCGGTGGCAGTCCGTCTTTGGCGAAAGTCAGTGTGTAATTGTGTTTGCTGCCGTCCAAAGCCTCTCCGTTGGGGAGAATCCTCGTCAGTGGATACATCGCCTCATTGGCGCTGTTGCCGAATATTCCACCCTTTGCCGCAGCCGCTCGCTTCAGCCAGTCTCCGTTGTAGAAGGCGCGGTCGCCGAAGAAAGACCCCACATTCCATCCGTTGATTACTGCGCCTCCGCTTGCAATGTACTTATCAACTGCATCGTCACCAGCCTTCATGCCCAGCAGCATGGCGGCATTGTGCTCCACCGATAGGTCTTTCATGTTGAATTTCTTACCGGGACCGATACCGATCCTGGCTAGCTTTGCGCAAAGTGCAGCCTCCTCCGAGCTAGGCGGAATATATTGCAGCGCAAAATCGAGCACTTCCCAGAACTGCTTTTTCGCAATCTCCGCATCAGCCTTAAGGTATTGGACCGCCGGAGCTGCGGCGGGTGCGGGTTGGTTCAGATACTTGGAGAGTGGTTGAACTTTGTATCCTGCCTGAATCTTGACGACATTCGGCATATCCAACGCATTGAATAACTGTGTGCGAAAAAGCACCGCTGAAAATGGCGTGGTTGAGTGGAAGACTTGTTTAATGTGAGCAGGCGTCTCGCCTTTCCAATCAGGTCCAAAATCATGTAGTCACCGGGACCAGTGCCTGTTGTCCTGCTGCCGATGTACCCGTAATTGAATGTGTTCGCATCCGTCAGCTGCACGGAGTAGTAGCGCGGCTTCGGAACCGCAGGAACGGATACAACCGTCGGCTCTGCACGCAGGTCAATCTCCATCATAGAATATGGAGTGTCGCTGTTTGGTGTGATGACCGCAGTATCCTGCGGAGTAAAGACCCGTGCCTCGTTAAAGAGTTGCCCAACTGGCGCTTTGTATTGGGAAGAAGTTGGGTCCACAAATAGTTCGTACGCTGACGTGTAGTACATCACGATAGGCAGCCCAAAGACGAACCCTTCCTGAGCTATCGCCTTGGTCTCGGCCAGACTCGGCACCGGAATGCCGTTGATCGCGTCCTGCTTTTCGGCTTGGGAGACTGCGTCGTTCTTTGAACCGCACCCGCCAATGAGGAGGAACATGAGGGCGACAATACTCGCCAAGAGTCCGTCGAAAAATGCTCGTTTTGTAGACGTGAACAGCGACGATAGATTCATCATCCTTAGAAACTAGCCCGGTCGCAGGAGGCTAGGCTATTGTCAAAAGTACCGTATCGATTTGACTAGCCGTGTTCGCCGAAAAGTCTTGGTAAGTCGCGTAACCGTAAAGTCGCTCGATCGCACCGCGCCAACTCACGGCATCGCTGCCGGTCATTCCATTCTGACTAACGTTTACCAGGACCGTTCGTTGGAGATTGTCGCTACTGTGCCATCGAATTTCGTGATGGTAATCGTAAACGGTTCGGCATACGACTTTGCGCGATCCCTTAAGATGCTGAGCGCGACCTGCTCACCCAACAAAATGGACCAGAAGGACGAGCTGCGGAAATGAATCCCAGCGTGAACCCCGTGGCCAAGCGAAATGTTGAACGCCAGTTTGCTCAATTCGCCGTTGATGTCCAGGCTGTCCGCGTCTGATCCGGTGTACGTATTGAGGGTGAGCCCATCGTCGCTGGGCACCACCACGTCCCTGCCGATTGCGGTCAGCAACGGCCGGATCTTTTGGGTGCCGTCATAGAAGAATTTGATCGCGGTGATACAAGCACCGGCTACCGCGCCATGGCCAGTCGGGTAACACGGGAACGTCGGACACCCTTCCGGGAACGCTTGCGGCATCAAGTAGCTGCCATAGGTTGAGTTAATGATCGGCAGCACGGCGGAGTTGAGTACATCGCCGTGTAGTGCCGCGGCGGCTTGAGGGGCGGGAGTAGTCCCCGTCAGTCTGGCCTGTACCAACGCACCATACTCCTCGGGCCGCAGCCGCAAGTTTACGATCCACTTGTGGAAGGTGGAAACTTTAGCCGCGCGGTTGGCCATTTCTGCGATCGTTCCTGGAGCGTCGCTGGTGCCAAACGTTATCCCTGATTTTTGCGTCTTCGAGCCAACGTAAGGGTTGCCGGGGTTAGTCGGTGCGCCGATGGTGCCTAAAACCAAATACGCGGTCAGATATGCCTGGTACAGCGCATCCACGTGGGTATACGCCGCAAGATCACGGCCATCGCGCACGTACCGGAACGTCGGATCAAAACTCAGACTGCCCGAAGCTCCGCCATCTTGAATTAATTGGTACACACTGGGATTCGTCATGAAGTCATTGGAAGTTCCAGGAAGGAACGTCTTATATTGCTGGCCTAGCGACTGAACGCCCATGAACGTTGGCTGCACCATGAATTGCGATACATACGGACCCATAACGTTGCCGTCGCCGCAGAATATCTGGCCACGGAACAGATTCTCCGGCGTTACCGGGTAAGGATATTCAATGTTTTTGGCGCTCTTTAGAAAAGAGAGGCTATTCATGTCGGCCACGGCCTTCGCCGCCAGCGCGTTGCTGGGGTAATCGTCGAATGGCACATCTCGTAGCAGTGCGGCCCAGTAATGTTCCACCTGTTCCGCCGCGGTCTCCGCGCTCGCCACGCTGGGGGCGGGCGGAATAACCGTGGCATGGGAATCTAACCCTTCCAGATCAAACGCCAAAGCGGATGGCGGGCTAATCAGTTTCGAGTTCGGGCCGCCAGTCGGCGTGCCTACGATTATGTTTTGAAAGTCGGAAAATTCTCCGGTCGTCAACGCCAGTATTAAACTTTGGTAGGAAGCCAGATTGGGCACGCCAAGAGCGTCATGGACCAAGGTCTTGCTGAAATTTCCGCTGAAATCTGTGAATCTCTTGGAGTCACCATTGTCGGGCTGTTCGGGTACGGTGATGTCCTCGGCTTTTGCTGTTTCTGTTCGGTAACGCAGGCTTTCATCCGCCCGCTTATCCGCACGATACCCAACAACCGACGCATCCGCGACCGACTCTTTCCCTCCAATCAGCGGCTCCAATCCCATCGCTCCCAAAGTTGCAGCCGCCGCCGCTACTCCGCTCACCCCGCCGAGGAATTGCCTGCGGCTCGGGCCCTTTGCCTTCCTATCTGTAATGGAATCGTCGTTCACCGGCACAACGTTGGGGTTTTCTCCGTCCTTGCTCATGGATATTCTCCGTTTGCTAAGTCTCCTACGAAGCTGCCTTCGTCCTTGATTCCAAGAGCGCCCGCTACTACGGCGCACACTTCTACATCATTTGCAGATAGAGAATGGTTGTTCCTGCTTGTCCGTCTGCTGGTGGCCTGGTAATGCGTCGCGCACAATAGTTGAACGCAAACTTCGTGTCAAGCCTTATTTCAATTATTTATATTCACGACTAGAGTACGTACTTAGGTCGCTACTTCCCAGGATTTCCCAACCGTTTGGAAAAACCCAGCTCCTCATTTGTCGCCAATCTCTAACGAGGTCCGCCAGTGTCAAGAGTTTTCTTCATCTTTTTTTGAATTTCTCCATCTTTTTTTGTGAATCTCTGCATCTTTTCCTTCTCGATCAGCCACACCCCTGCGCGTGTGCAGGAGCATCCCTTCGCTGGACGGATCTTTTGCCGTCGTCGATCTCTACTTTGTGTCCGCCCTAAGTAAAGTTGGTCCTGGGAGTTAGCTGCATTCTCTTCGGATTCTTTAGCAGCGAGTTCAAGCCGCTCGACTGGACAACAAGCCTCATTTCGGGCAGTGACGAAAAGTCATGATTCCAAGACGGGTCGCCGGACCGTTTGTTGTGCTATTTGGGGCGCGGACGGTTTGTTAAAGCACTACTGAAAATAGAGCGCTTCGAGCTCGGCTTCTTACGCATGAATGGAAAGTAATCGGGAGGAAATCAGAGGCTGGGTTGTTGATCCATGGTCTCCTTTAGACGTTCGAAAAGGAGCATATCGAAAGCTTCCGTTCCGCATCCTGCTTGCGATTGTTCCAGACCTCGAAGGTAGCCGGGCCTGTCTTGTGGCCTGACGACAATGGGAGGATAACCGCCGCGAGTGAGAATAAGATTCATCAAATGGCGCGCGGTACGCCCATTGCCGTCACTGAAAGGGTGAATATCGACTATCCGGCGAAGCGCCTCAAACGCGGCTTGTGGCGCATCGGGTGCCGAAGCGAGCCATTGGCCAAAGTCGTGCATGAGCGGGCGAATTTCTGCAGGTGCTGGAAACCAGTGGCGGCCGGCATGCGTGCGCACGTACCGCGAAACGTTGGAATAGCGGCCTGCAATATCGGGCCTGGTTGTCTGCATTGCCAGTCGATGACCGCTTCGAACATCGCTTTCCGTCAAAGGAATGTTCCGCAGCCGGGCAGAGTATTGGTTCACGGTTCGGTATAAACAAGCACTCGCGGTAAATCCTGGCAAGCTCATAGGGATTAATCCAATGACGAAAATTTACGGGGGATGCTGCCGGCGAAACAAATTTGGGAACAGGCGTTCATCCCACCGACGGACACCAGCCGTCCTTACACGAGGTGGAGGCACCATTCTGGGTGTCGCAGAAGACGCACGTACCCAAGACGGAATCGGCACCAAGATATTGGCAACACATAAAGTCGTTGGCGTTAGTCGTGGGGTTCACCCCGACCTGATAGATTCCATGATCGGTGAGGTCGCCACCGCAGCATTGGCCACCAACGACGGGATTGTAATTGCCCCCATCGCGGCCATTCCCTTTATTCTTACCGCTCCCACTGCCGCTTCCCTTCCCGCTGCCAGATCCGGAGGGTTGCGTGCCGCCGATCGGCAGTGAGTTAGTTGGGAGGCATTGATTTCCGACCTGCTCGTATCCGGAAGGGCACTGCATGGGAGCAGTGCCGCGCACGGTAATGGTCTCGTTGCCGATGGTAGGAGGGCTGCCGGTTTCTCCCTGTGTTCCGGTGCCGTCTGCCGCACGGATCGTGCGAGCAAATGACCCGGCAAGAGCGGAGCATGCACCGCTTTGATAGTGTCTATCGGAATCGTAGAGCGAAACTTCTGCGGTCAATAGCGGCAGGTTCATGCGCTAGCCTCCTGTTTCGCCTCCACGATCAGTACCCTTCAACGGAGGGCATAGGTGTCAGATATTGGGTCGCGTATTGTGACCGTCTCCACAAACCGCTGACTTCCCATTCTTGGGGTTGCAAAAGGCGCAAACTTGGCCGTTGCCAGATGGCTGTGCGGGGGTGCAACACGCCCATCCCCCCGGAGTCCCGCCGGGGTTTAGCGAATAGCTCCCTGTTTCCAAGTTGGGGGGGCCATCAATCGCCCCGAAGTCGGCGTAGCATGGGCCACCTGCGGCGGGATTGTAATTGGCACCGTTGATACCATTCCCTGTTTTCGGGTTGGGGCGTTTGGGCCCGTGGCCGTGTTTTGGATTGGGGGATTTAGAGCCTCCACCGGTGGCGACTGGCAATGGCTGGGTGATGCTCCCGGAGTCAATCGGGGCGCAAGTGTTTCCGACCTGTTCGTAGCCATCAGGGCATTGAATCGGAGCATTACCGTGGACGTTAATTATCTCACTACCGTAGATGTCGGTCCCACCGTCCTCTTGCGAACCCTGGTCTTGCGCAGTACGGATTCTGCGGCGAGACGACCAAGAACGACTTGTGGGTGCGTGGGTGCGGTAGTAGGTATCGGAATCGTAGAGCGATGCTTCTGCGGTCAACGGTGGCAGAGTCATAAGAGAGCCTCCTGTCTTGCCTCAACGATTAACGTAATCCGCTGTGCAGTCATAGCCGGTGGTGCACTTTCCCGTATAGCGTTCGCAGTCGTAGCAGGTACAGAGAATGCCATGTGTCGAAGTCTGGAAGCAGCTATAGCAGGTGGAGATGTTGACGGACACCGGCTCGCACTGGAACGGGGGTTGCGGCAATTGATTTTGGTTCGGACCGTCGCCGTAATTGACGGGCGGCTTAGAATTGCTCCCCCCGCCGAGCGGGACGGTGCCATGGACGGTAATAACCTCGGTGCCGGGAACGGTGACCGGAGGACTACCGTGGACGGTGATGGTCTCACTGCCAACGGTGCCATCGCCGGGATAGACTGTGGCGAGCTGTCGGGCGCGGGAGGGTAGAAAACCAGTATGAGCATTGGACCGGTAATATGCATGGGACTGGTAGAGCGACGCTTCCGCAGTCAATGGTGGCAGATTCATGAGCAGCCTCCTGTCTGGCGTCAATGGTCAAAGTACGGAGATAGCTTGGTAACCAGGAACGGAAATTCCTCGGTAACATCGACGCGAACGAAAAATCTTTCGGTAAAGTCGGTCATGCGGTTGGTGTAAGAAAACACGACGTCACTGATGGTGCGCGTGCCGCTCAAGGGAGAGGAACGCACGTCCACTCTGCTCAACGAAAAATCCTTGGCGAATTGCTCGGCGGTCTTTGCGTAAATGGCGGGGTAGCGCATGGCCAAATAATTGAGGGCGCGGTAATCGTCGGTAGCCCCGGCGTTGTCGGTCATTTGCAGGATGCGATCGAGCACTTCGCCAGCCGCGATTTCAAACTGTTTTGCGGTGGTCTTCTCGGGCCGCGGAATCGCTTTGAGCAGAGTATCGCGGTCGAAGGAATATATCTGGTCGAAGCCAACAATCGGGACCATGAGTCCGTTGCAAAGCGTGGGAGGAGAGATGGGACCGCGGACGCCGATGACCACGTCAAGGTCTGCGGGAGTCGGCTCGGGCCGAATGGCATCCACCAGCCGTTCGATGTCCAGAGGATCGCGCGGAGAGAGGATATAGGTTTCGAGACCTTGAACCGTGAGCACCCAACATGTTTTCCGGGCGAGGTAACGATTTTCCGGCTTTGCGAGAACGGCGCGGAGGGTTTGACGATCGGTGCGCCCGGAGTTGTCTGTGCGGCCAGCGGCCTGCATGAACTCCTTTTCTATACCAAGGGTCGGAAAGCGGGCGTCAATTCGCCCGATGGCATAGATGTAGGAGACCGTTGGCGCACCATTGGATCCGGAGCCGGTCCCGCAGCCGCAACTGGCCCCTTCGGCCTCGGCTGTGACGGCTGGCGCGCGATCCTCGGAAGAGCTGATTGCAGTTGGCTGGCCGCTTACGCCGGCCGCGGGACCTAGCGGAATGTCGATGACTTGGGTTTGATCGCTCATAAGCTCCTTTCGAACAACGACTGGATTTAAATTTTTATGCTCTGCGCGGCCTGCTGGCGGCGCGACCTCTAGTGAAGACTACCCAGCGGTTCAGCGCCGCGGCTCTGCGGCGGCAAGAGCCACAAGGCTTCAGGCCGAAATAGGAGGTGACGTGCTTCACGACGTCGCCGAGCCCAATGTCCTCATCAACGATGAAGCCCGGCAGCCGAACGCGGCGCGCGGTTGGCTCCTGTGGTTCACGTTCCCGGCGGCTCTCGGTTTTTTTCTTCATGCGATTCGGCTCCTGAGGCTTGCAGCCAGCAAGAAGTTATAGGCTGCCGCTGCGTTCAGCAGTGGAGGCGCCACAGAGGTTCTGCGAAGCGGGTTGACGCCACAAACCGCAAGCCTGATTTCCGAGGCTGTGGCGTACGGGAATGCACACCACAGCAAGGCGATGGCACCGGTCACAAAAGGCGCGGCGAAACTGGTGCCGCTCAACGTTACCGCTTGTCCTGCCGCACTTAAGCTGGTCACGCGGGCGCCTGGAGCAGATAGACCTCGCCTACCGATCGAACTTCCGAGGTTGGAGTTGGGTAAAGGCCTGCCGGTAAGATCGCAAGCAACAACGGGGATGACCCAAGGATGCCGCGTGATTGCAGTGCTGCCCACCGTGCCTTGGTTGCCCGCCGCAGCGACAACGATGACATTTCGGCTGATTGCACGATTCAAAGCCGACTCCAACGGCGCTTCTGCCTGCAAGGACGGGCGCGCCACAGCAAGACTCAGGTTAATGATCTTGGCACCCGCATCGATGCAATCGTTTATCGCAGCGGCTAGTTCGAGCGGCGTCGTGCTCGGCGGGGGATCAGCAGCGACGGTATTTTCGGGGAAAATCGGGCGAATCAGGAGAACACAATCCGGGCAAATGGCGGGCGCAATTGAACCTCGCTTGGCCGAGAGAATGCCCGCGACGAAAGTCCCGTGCATGCACGCCTTGCTGCTCGATTGTGCGCAGGTGCGATTACGGCCCGAGATGTACTGAAGGTTTTGCTGCGGGAAATCAGGATGCTGGCTAGATACGGGGCCATCGACCAAGCCAATTTTCACCGCAGCGCTGCCACTGCTCCGGTGCATTAAACCTGTCAGCTTGGTCAGCTCGAGAGGGCCGCGGGGACAAGTGTCAGCCATCCAGCCACCTCACCACAAAGCCTAAGCATAGCTCCTATTGAGCGAGCTTAAAGCGCGTACCCTACCGCGCCAATGGAGATAGTGTCAAGCCCAAAGGCTCGAAATAATCGCTCGCAATCGTCGTTTTGAGATCTAGATACATGATCAAGCACTCTGTCAGAGTTTGGCAGGTCCACTATACCGCGCCTGCATATGCCGGGATTGCGTAAAGCTTCGCCGCGTTGACCTCACTCGATTGGAAAACGAACAGTCATTCTAGGCGACATCCGATTACTACACTTTTACTACACCTAGGCAGTTTTGCTCGATGGGAGGAGCTTGCAAGGGACCTACTGATTTAACGCTATCGGACTGATTCAAAAGATTATGGCGGAGAGGGTGGGATTCCATTCCACGGCTGTTTTGACTTGCCTCGTTTTGCAGACGTTTGCAACGCTACTCGCTCGCAAGCCATTGTGATTATTTGAGATGGAGCGCGAAATAGGCAGATGGGGTGCGGGTTCGGCGCGGTCATGAGTCCGTCAAATCGCCGTCAAGTAGTAGCATGGAGTAGCACAGGCTTCACACCCTCAAGGGTCACCCTCGATCCGGCCATATGGGGTCACCAAAAAACCGGCCATAGTATTTGGCCGCGAGCGAGCCGATCGTTAACGCCGTTTCTTCGGTTCTATAGCGTACAGGTCTGTGGTTTTTCGTTTTACCTATCTACAGATAAGGTGATGTTGTTGTTGAGGTTGTGGGAAAGTGGGAATCGCGGAGCGACTTCCAAGGCAGCGCAGCTGCCGGCTTTTCCACAACCCAGCTTGCGACCACAATCCATGCCTTCTGTATGGCCGGTTTTGAGTGACCCCTGAGGCCTCACACAAAGCGGTGCATTTAGAGCACCCGCCAAGAACAACCAGAACTTGTCCGAGCCATCGTTAAGGAAACGAAAAGACTCATTTTGGATTTTCAGAAGAACATCGACGGAATCTCCGGACCCGTAGATCCCCACAAGCGAGCAGCGCAGGCCGAGACAAGAACTCTTACAATGTCGCACGCGGAAACGATGATGCACGCCATGGTTCCCAGTCGGGACGGTCGATGTTGTTCCCGCGAATCAAGATCGCGCAAATTGAAGGAGTGGTTTGACGTCGTTCTCGTTCTCATCAAGCGCGCGTAGGGCAGCCAGATAGGCGGCGCGCGCGCGCCCTTCTGCTACGAGGTTTGCTCCTGCACCCCAGGAAAACTCGGCCTGCCCACGTTTCACGGCAAGTACGTCCGTAATCATGCGTGCGTGCCGGCCGTTTCCGTTTGCGAATGGATGGATTTTGGAAACAAGCTGGTGATGGAATCGAATCAGGCATTCGTCGGTGGGAAATGTCCCGTGCTCCAGCCAATACTTCGTGTTGGCGAGAAGCTGGGGGATGCGTTGTACGATTTCTCGGGGATCACATCCGATATTCAGTTCGTTTGTCCGATATTTGCCTGCCCATTTCCAAACCTGGTCGAACATTTTGCTGTGAAGCGCGCGGACGTAGGACTCCTCCAGCGGGTCGGTCGTTGTCATAGTTCTGCTGCTGAACGCCCACTCTCGTGCTCCCAAAATGTTCAGCGTTTCGTATTCGTTCAACTCTCCCATCGTGCTGATTCGAGGAATCAATTGCTCGGTTTCCTCTCGTCGAATTGGAGTGTTCCCGTCCGCCAATTTGTGATTGAGGATGAAGTTCATCGTGGTTTATTTCGATTCAGCCGTCTTTGTGCTTCATCCTCGATCAGTTGGTCCGCGTTTTCGGGCTTCTGGTCTTCGAGCATCATTGTATGTACGACGCTCTTGACGTCACGCGCAGCGCTGTCGCGCAATGGGCGTTCTGCAAGTTCGGCAAACGTGCTCGATTTCGGAACCAGTGCGTACACCAGCTCGCAGCCCATCGCTTCGGCGGCTCGCCGGAGAGCGCCCAGCGTAATCCGATCGGTGGCCTCGGCTTTTTCCAGCTGCTGCACCGCCTGCCTGCTCGACCCGATTTGTTTGCCGATCTGTCCAAGGGTGATGCCCAGAGCTTCACGGACGGACGCAATCCATCCACTCGACGGGCGAGGAGGAACCGTCCGCATATCCTGTAGGCTGCGGTCAAGTTGCGCTAGTCGTAATTGGCGAAATTTGCTGTTCATGGCGTGTTCCGTCAGCCTATAGCTTGACAGAATGATGATATAAGTCAAGGTATATCTTGACATTAATTATAAAATTGCAACTTATAGCTTGACAACTATACTATTATTGTCAATCTATAACTTGACTCGACGGTCATGGTGAGGCGCAAGAGGCCGAAAATCGCGGTGTCAAATTCACCATCATTATTGTGGGATGGGATCCGGAACCCGTCCGCAGGCTCGTTAGGCGGTTCCCAAGACCGGCGTGCGGCCTCAGCTCCAAACCTATTAAGGTAGCGGTCATGGCTCCTACAAAGCCAGGACTGTCGAGAACGCGCGGAAGCCATATCCTCCGACCACAATTTCCAACCGGTTTTGAATAGTGATCATCACAAAAGTAGTAGCAAGGCGCAAATCGCCGCATATTTGCTGATGATTTTAGCTATGGCGGAGAGGGGGGATTGAAGCCTACGCCGTTGTTGACTGGGAGGTGAGGGGTTGGTGAGCGTTGGTATGTCTCTTGTTTTCAATGCCCATTTTTGATTTCCTCCAACTGTTAGATTCCAATAGAGATCCAATACCCTCAAATCGGTCAAAAGTAGTAGCAAGTAGAGTCACGAATTATCGGCTACTTCCATGTTCTTAATCTCATTTCCTCTCGTTTTACCGTCGCCATACTTTGGATGCGAGCCCCTCGAATTGTCTGCTACCGCATAATGTTGAGACTCTGCCCAGCCTTTTCCCTCTCGATCCATTCACGAATATAAGAGGGGCAATTCCGAAGGCGAGTGCCAGTTGCCTCAGAGCACGCTAAATAAGTGACCACTTGCTGGTCCACAAGCCTCACGTTTTGCAGGTCCAAGTCTACTTTGACATTTAGCGTTTCTTCCGAGGACACTGCCATTTGAAGTTCCAGCAGTTCTTCCGCCTTAATCCTTCCGCTGATGCTCAGGACCACGCGCTTCTTGTCCCTAGATTTGGTAATTTTCCACATGAAATTCCTTTTCTCTTTGTGTTGAAGAATGGAAAAACGGAGTGCGGCGATTGCTCGCTGCACTCCATTCGGGTTACTGCAAGTTCAGGATTAACGGTGTGCTCTTCGTCGTCGTCCCACTCGTCGCAATTACCAGGATCGTCTGTGAGCCGGGGATTGGTTGCGTGGTCTTCGATCCGCCGCTGCATGCCGTCAGCCATCCGAGCGAGATTACCGACAGAAGCAACGCGCAGACGAGCATGCGCAACTTCCGGGCATCTTTGCGTACGCGCCAGAGCAGGAAGAGGTAGACCGGTGTCATGAAAAACGCTCCCGTACCTTTGGGCAGCGGTATTCCAGCCGCACGGACAGAAGCGGCTGAGATCGTGAGTGAACTCGTGGCTTGTCCTCCGGCCGTGAT
>Ga0181526_10002098_pt1 | contig 17813 bp, 12 predicted proteins | sample PEATcosm2014_Bin_35_FD_119750 | JGI IMG/M metagenome (GOLD analysis project Ga0181526, IMG submission 119750) | Peatland microbial communities from MTU Mesocosm Facility, Houghton, MI, USA - PEATcosm2014_Bin06_30_metaG | ecosystem: Environmental > Terrestrial > Soil > Wetlands > Peat | place...
GCTTGCAGGTTCACGCGCACGGTCTGGAATCCGGCTTCGTGGATGAGTTGGAAATGACGCTCATGGAAGCGCGCCTTGCCGAAGTTCTTCCACAGCGGGTCATAGCCGATGATGTTCACGCCGCGGCGCATGGCCGCGACCTGATCGAAGGGATCGATCTGCGCGGTCAAGTTGCCCACAACCGGGCCGCAGGCGATTAGAAGCGCAAGCGCCAGGAATCGCGATGATGAGTTCATTCGCTTACCAGCTTAATCCCTGTCGCGAACCATGCCAAATCCCGGCGGGTGCGGGACATGAAAGTTGCCAGGCGGTCCGCCCCACAATTCAGACAGACGTTCGGCATTAGGAAAAACCAGGTGACATTGCGCACGAGTGAGTGCGCCAGGTCGCCTACTGGGCGACAGTGCCCGCCGGCGCCGGTGCGGCAGGCGGGGCTGTCTCCGCGGCCACGGTCTTCTTCACGGGAGCTGCTTTCTTCGCTGCCTTTGCGGCGGCCTTCTTGACAGCGGCCTTCTTGACAGGGGCCTTCTTAACAGCGGCCGCGGCGGCCTTTTTGACGGGGGCCTTTTTCACGGCGGCCTTCTGGGCTGCCGGTGCGGCTTTCTTGACGGTCTTGGCGGCCGTGGTCTGCGCCTTGGCGGCCTTCGCCAGCCGCCAACGCTTCTTGGTAGCCGCGATGATACGCTTCATGCCTTCTTCACTGATCCTGCGCTTGGCCTTAGGCGCTTCCGGAGCGGCCGGCGCTGGCGTCGCGGACTGCGTCTTCGACTCAGCCCACCTCTTTCGCTGCGCTTCGGCGATGGCCCGGCGGCCAGCGGCGCTCAACTTACGCCGTCCGCGCTTCGGCGCCTGCGGCTGTGTGGCGGGCTCAGCGGAGCCACCGGAGAGCATCTGACGAAGCTGCGCGATCTGAGCGTCTATCCTTGTCTTCTGCTCTTCGAAGCCAGCGATCGCGGCGGTGATGATGTCATTGGTAAGTAGTCGTGGCATATGCTCTCCTTGTGCTCACTTACTTATATCACCTTGAAGCACGTGTGGGAAGCAAACATTTTGGGACCCGACTTATGACGGAAATATCGGCGAGGACGGGTCAGTCAGGCGCTTGGATGCAATCCCAACGGTGCGACCGCCCATTCGTACAGCGCTCCGGGGCCGGGAAGCGATTCGAGAAAACCACGAAGAAGCTGAGCGTCATCCGGCGTTTTGGCCAGTAACATGAGAAATCCACCGCCGCCGGCGCCGGCCAGCTTGGCGCCCGAGACGTATGGGCGCACGCATTCGAGAAGGGCATGGATCGGCGCGTTGGTCGTGTGCGGGTCCAAAACCTGGTTGAGTTGCCAGTGGCGATCGAGCAGGCTGCCGAGATAGTCCCAATCGGATTCCTTCATGGCGTACGCCATTTCCACCGCCAACGTCTTGATGCTGTGCAGTACCTCGACGGCTTTCACTTCACGCGCCAGATAGCGGCCTACCACTTGCCCCAGTAGGTCTTTGGCAATCCGGCGGATGCCGGTGTAATAAAGCACGAACCGCTCGCCAAACCCATCCGGACACTCGACCGGTTCCACGCGGAGGCGCTGGCGGGGACCCGGGCCGGTCATGGTCAACTTAGCACCCGGATAAATGCCGCCCACCTGATCCTGCCACCCGCCCCCGGTAGTCATGAACTGTTCCAGAGCCAGCACCAGATCCGAGAGTTCCTGAACGCTCACCTCTTCGCCGCGCAGCGCGAGGAGTGCCTGCAACACCGTCGCGGCGAGGATGCTGCTAGTCCCCAGTCCGGAGCCCACCGGCAGACTCACTTCGGTGCGAATCTCCAGGCCATCCATCGGTTCGCCGAATCTCACAAAGCCCAACATCTGGAGGGCGGCGCGATGAATCGCGAATGGGGAGCCAACGCGGGCAGCGGACGAAAAAGACCCGGCGGCGAGCACCTCGGTAGCTTCCGCGGAAACCAACCGCACCACAGGTTCATTCAGCGGACGGACGATCGTTCGAATGGGGTAGGCGCCGTTCACGGTAATCGCCATGTTGAATACCGTGCCGCCCCAATCCAGGCAAAACGGCGGAGTGTCCGACCATCCGCCGCCAAAGTCGATCCGCGCCGGAGCCGACACCGTCACGCAGGAGCCGGGCGCCGCAGGCTGGTTGCGGCCGGCGCGGAAAGACTCGGGCGTGCGTCCGGCCACGGCTTTATGCACCGCCAAGAATGCCGCGGAACGTGCGCGCGCCGAATCCTCCGCAAGCCCCGCCCGATCGTAAAACAGACTGGCCTGAAAGTGGCGGCTGGCCGCCTCCGAGGGAGCGCTCGCTTCGATCCCCACCGCTTCCGCACTCAGCGTGCGGCCGGTCTCGGCAAGCGCACCGATGCCCGGCGCATGGATCAGCAGCGGCCGCACGTCCGTCTCCGCGCGCGCCAGCGCAACCGCGGAAGCCCGCCAGTTCGCATCGCGACGCCGATCGCGCGCCTCCACCAGCGCCTCTCGATCCGCGCACGCGGTGCTGGTGGCCATGGACAGGCGAGGCAACTCGCGGTTGTTGAACAGGAAAAGCCGGGCGTTCCAGAGGCAGCGTTCGGCCGGCGGAACACCAGGCCAGACCTCTTCCGAGTCGAGGTCCAGCGTCTTCAAGGCTTCCGGAATCGGGCGGCCGAACCAGATCGGAGTTTTCGGATCGTCCTCGACCCCGTAAGTACGCACCACGAATCCGCGCCGTCCATCCGGCAGATGCACGGGAACCTGGTGCACGACGGTCTCTTCGGCCACCGCTATGGGACCGGACGCATCCGTCAGACCATGCGCGATGGCGCCTGCGCCCACGCGAATTGGCTGCGTCGAGTGACATTCGATCGCCAGCGCGCCGGACCCGAGTTCGCTTCCCGGCGCCAGGATGGTATCGACCACTCCGCCCTGGAATAGCCGCCGCAAATGAGACGTGGTACCTACGTGTGTGAACGTGCCTTCCACCAGCGAGCAGTGAAACGGAACCCCGCGCAGCAGTGCGGCCAATTCGGGCAACACGCAAGGCGCTTCGCCGGTGAGCGAGAGCGTGAACTGCCGATAAAGATCGAGAAACGGTATCTCGGACAAGGCGGAAGACAACCGGGACAGTCTGGCGGACAGCGCGGCGTCGAAATGAAGGAGACCAGTGTCGAGCGCGACATTATTTCCGGATGAGACATTGCCGGATGAGACACCGCTGGATAAGACCCCGCCGGCGGCGCGCACCTCGGCTAGAGTCGGCTGTTGCAGGAAGGAATACACCCGGCCGCGTTCGTCGAGGACATAGATACCGTGGCGCGTGCTGGTTTCCATCGGCTGCCGGATGGCTGCGCCGGCGACTCCGGGAATGTCCCACTCGAGATTTGCTGCGTCGAACGCGAGGACGACATCGCCGGAAGAAACCACCAGCCCGGAAGAGAACCGCTCCAGCCAGAGCGTGGAAAGAACCAGCGTTTCGTCGAAGACGGTGCTGTTCTCGCCCCAAGGCGTGCGCGAGGGCAGGATGCCGAAGAGTTTTCCGGTCAGGCTGTACTCAGGCAGCCGGCGGGATTCGCCGCCCGCGTGGATGACCAGCGTCCGGTTGCGGTTCCACCACGCCGGGTCGCATTTGCCGATCACCTGGAGGGCGCGCAATGTCGCTCCGCCGCTGCCAATGTGGCGGCCTTCCGGATCGGGGACCACGTGCCAGGAAACACCGCGCGGCAAATAGCCGTGCTCGGAACGGCGATGAATCTCCTGGCGGTAGATCTCGGCCTGGGCCTCAGACCCGGCGGTGATGACGATCGCGGACCACCACGGAAATCCGGCCGCCGGCTGGGAAAGACGCCGCAGGAAAACCTGGTAGGAGCGTTGACGGATGTCGCCCCGTTCCGCCTGTGCGGGCACTGGCTCGTCTTCGTTCATTCGCACTCACTCGGAAGTCGACCGTTCCCCGATTGTAACCCGGAGCGCGGGAACTCGCGGCTTCCGCGCCTGCCGCCGTTGCGGACAAGTGTGTGTCCTAGCGCTGAGCCCAGTATCGATGGCGGGCTTGCACCACCAGGCCCTTTTGCTTGGCTGTCAACTGAATAGTTCGAAACCCGGAAATGGTGACCGGCTGATCTGACGTGTAGCCCAGACTATACTGGTTGCGCAGTTCCTCCTGCAAGACATCGAATATCTGGTCTACCGTTTGCTTCCTCGAAACCTCAAAGAAGCTGCCGCCGCTATCGTTCGACATGCGCTGCAGGACGCGGGAGCCGTCGGGACCCCCGAAAATTCCATAGGCGCCCGGATCGGAATAGAGGATCGAGTAAATGAGCGTGTCGACGCGCAGCGCAGCGTCCACCGCATCCTGAAGAGTGCTCTCACTGCCGACGTCCACGCCGTCGGACAGCACGATCAGAGCTTTTCGGCCGCGTTGCTTTCGCATAACCTCGCCAGACGCCCGGACCACCGCATCGTAAAGCAGGGTGCCACCGCCCTGTTGCAGGCGCAGTTGCTGCATGGTTTCCGTGTCTACGTACGCCAGCGCATTTTCTAACGTGCCAACGGAGGAAGTAAGCGCCTGGCGCATTTGCACGGCGCTGTCGAACTGCATGATGAAAACCTGGTCCTTGTTTTCGCGGACCACCCGATCCAGGAAGCGCCGGCAGGCGCCGCGCTCGGCGTCCAGGACGCGCCGCTGGCTGGCGCTCGTATCCACCATCAGGCCGAGCGTCAGCGACAGGTCGCTCTCCCGTGCGAAATAGCGAATGGTCTGCGGGCGACCATCTTCGGACAGTGAGAAGTCCTCCCGGCTGAGGTTGCCGACCAGCGACCCGGTTTTGTTCCGCACCGTCGCCAGGACATTAACCACCCTCACGTCCGTGGAAAAAACCGGCTCGTCCTGGCCACGGGCAAATCGGACGCCGCACAGCGTTGCCGCAGCCTGAAAAACATCGCGTCTGGTGAAAGGCCCCCACATGGAGGTGTTTGGCACTTCCGGTGGATTCAGCCGGCAGGGTGCCGGCCGGCCAAGCCGTGGTATCCCGTTGGCGAGGCGGCGCACTCCCGGTCTCACATCGCCCCTCTGTCAGTCTATTGCATCTTAGTTGCCGATGGCCGTGTACAGCGTTTGCGTGCCGGCCGCGCCGCCGAGGGTGAAGGTAACCCGGGTCAGATCGTTGGCCGCGACGTTGGGCACCACGACGTTGAACTGGTAGAGACCCACCGATCCGGGCGTCAGGCCGGCATACTTCACCGTGGCTGGCGTACCGTCGAAAGAGATCTCAAAGGAGCTCGTGGGCAAGGTATTGCCCAGTCCCTGCGCGATCTGTCCGGCGGGTAAGTTCGTCGTTACCGGGCCAAAGCCGATGCCGTACAGAATAATCGTGTCTCCGGGCCGGGCACGCTGACTGGTGAGGCCGCTAACCGCGCCGGGCGGCAAAACGAACGTTGCGAAGTCCGGAAACAGCGCACCCACGTACTGGTTCCCGACAGTCAGGAGAGCGGACGGGGCCCAAAAGCCCGGTGCCGTGGCGCCGATAACGATGGTCTGCGGCTGGCTGACATTCGACCCCACGGTCACCACGATCGGCTGCGCGCCGGTGGGAGCCGTGGACGGCACCTGCACGTTGACCTGGCCAGGGCTGATGTACTCGACATACGCGGGCTGGCCGCCGATGGTGACCGACGTGCCATCGAGCGCAGTTGGGGCCGTGAGACCACTAGCGCCGGTGAAATCGGTAGTTGCCCAGGCCCGCGAATCGGTAGCCAGGTTGGAGCCGTAGATTTCGATCCACGAACCGGGCGCGGGCGAGGCCAGCGCGCCAAACTGGTAGGCGCTGATCACTCCTCGATAACTGACCGTTGGCCCTGGCAGAGCTGACAGGGGATATGGAGCAAGCGCAAGGATGCCATTCACCGACGGAGTGGACACAATGGTCTCGGCCGCCGTCGACGTGTTCAGCGTGCCAATTTGCGGACCTGTGTTGTAGCCAAGAGCGGCCCACAACGTTCCTCCTTCGAAGAGCATCGCCTCGACCGACCCCGAGCCTGCGCCGTTGCCCGTCGCGCCCACCAGAGTCGCCTCCCCGGTCGACGTGTTGATCCTGTACAGCTCGGGCCCGGCGCCACCGTTGTTGTCCCAATACAACGTGGTCGAATCGGCCGAAGTCGACAAGACCCCGGCACCTAAGCCCGAGGTCACACCGGTAGAACCGATGAGCGTTGGGGCGCCAGTCGAGGGATTGACGGAAATGAGATCCCCGTACCCGTCGACCACGAACAACCCGGCGGTGGTCGAACCAAAGCCCTGCAGATTATTGCTTAAGGAATAGTTCGGGGCGTAAGTGAGGGCGCCCGTCGAGAGATTGACCTGAAACACGTAATCGGCAGTTATCCCGTACAAGGCTCCGCCGGACACGCCGAACCCCCCGGTCGACAGGCCGATGCCCAGCTGGGTGAAGACTCCTGTGTTGAGGTCGACTGTCCCAAGCTGGCCGTTGTAGGAATTGCACGCGTAGGCGATAGTGTCCGCAGCGTGCAGCGTGGCAGCGCTGAGAGCTGCGGCAATGCCGGCCGACAGCAATAATCGTCGACACACGTTTCGTTTCCCCTGGTTTTGATCCATTCTCCTCCCCTCCCTGTCACAGCGCGAGTGCCGCGCAGTGATGTTCCTATAGTCTACGCGAATCGCAGGCGCCTTGCTGTGGCTCTATTCGTGAGCGCGCCGGAGGCGAGCGGTCGCCTCGGGGCGTTCGCGTGGATGCGCCGGGATTCACGGCTCAGCCCTTACGCGCCGGGGTAATCAACCTCGTTAGCCTCTGCGAGCCTCGAAGCTTCTGACTGGCAGGAACGGACCATCGATACAAGTTAGATGGCCGCTCGGGGAAGCACACTTGCCGCAGATGCCGACACCACAGCTTGTCGGGTACTCGACAGCCGCCACGATCCTATCGTCCGAAACAACCTTCCGCTCGATGTCTGCGCAGGCAGCGATCATACGTTCCGGCCCGCAGTTGACGAATACGGAATCACTATTGAGCTCTCCGCCGGCGACATACTGGCTCAGTAATTCCGAGACGTTACCGTGGAAGCCAACCGTGCCATCGTCGGTTGCAACGGTAACCGCGCCAAGGCTCTCAAATTCCCGCAAACCAAATAGCTCAGCCTTGGTAGCCACTCCCAACACGAACTCGAGGGTGGCGGAACGCCGCAGGGCGTGACCGGCCTCAAGCAGGGACGCGATTCCCGTTCCTCCACCTACGAGAATATAGCGGCTAGCTCCCTCAACGCCACGAAAGTGCCGCCCATAAGGTCCGCGCAACAGAAGCATCGAGCCACTAGACACTTGAGCGAGATGCGAAGTAAGGCAACCCACGGACTTAATTACAATGCTCCGCTCTTCCGAAGAAAAAACCGCGAACGGTTTCTCTCCGAAGCCAGGGGCGCAAAGGAAATAGTATCTTCCGGAAAGGTCGCCGGATTTAGGAGCGCCTGGTAATTGGTCAAGCGTCAATTCGTAAAGCCGGTCGCTGTAATGTCGAATTCCCACTACCTGGCATTGGTGGTATTGCATACTCACAGCGGTATCCGCCGAATCCGTGCCGAGCGAACTGTGTGGTGAATCAGAAACCGAATACCTCTCGAGATCCGCAAAATACTCGCCGAATCTGTGAGTGTCTAAACCGGTAACGGCACTTCCGACCCCAAACACGTCAGCCCCCGCTTTTCTGAATTGGGCGACGTGTTCCGGGGTTCCTATCCCACCCATGCCAATGATAGCCGGGGTAGGACCTATCGCAGCCCGGATCACCTGTACTGCGCGAAGGGCAAGCGGCCGTATCCCATTTCCCGACAATCCACCTACTTGGTTCGACAAGATCGGAACGTCCCCTATGTCAACCACCGACGGGCCTATAGTGTTTGTCACTGTGATTCCATACGCGCCGGCGTTGATTGCCGCCGCTGCCGTGCGGCCAATTTGAGGAATAGTGGCTGATAACTTAACGAATACGGGAACCTGCACGGCCTGGACCACTGCATGAGTAATTGTTGCGACCAGGTCCACGTCCTGACCAATCTCAATTCCATAGCCGGCAGCATGGGGGCAGGACATGTTCAGCTCAAATCCATCGGCGACCGGCTGTAACGCGTCCGCGGCAGCGACGAATTCCTCGGCATTACCGCCAAAGACGGATACCAGCAGAAACTTGTCACTGGGAACCGCGATGTCCTGTAGTTCCCGGCAGGCAACCTGTGCTCCCGGATTCGTTAGCCCGACGGCATTGATATAGGATCCAAAGGAGTAACGAGCATATATGGGCTCACGATAACCCTGCCGGGGAACTATGCTGATGCTCTTAGTCGTAATTACACCTAGTGGATGGACGCTTGAAAAGCACCTGTCGATCACGCTCGCCTTGACACATCGAATGCCCGACGGTATAGCGAAACGCCCTCGGATCAACTTGCCGCCCAGTGGAAATGGACTTAGAAAGAATGACTCTGCGCTCAAGTACTCTGAATCGACTCGCGAATACGTCATTGAATCTCCGGAAAAGAGCGGCTATGGTCTGACGTCTCAGGTTATCATTCTTCCCGCAGGAGTTTGGATGGATCGACGGCAAGCGCTCGCCAGGCCGGAATGGCGGACGCCGCCACGCCGAGCAGTGCCATCGTCAGCACCGTGCCGCCCACGACCACGGGATCCCGCGGATTCGCCCGATACACAATCTGCTCCAGCAGGCGGCTCGCGAAGACTCCCGCCGCGAGACCCAGCACCGATCCCACGCCGAGCAGCATGATCGGCCGCCCCACCGCCGCGCTCATCACTTGCGTCCTGCGCGCGCCCAATGCCACGCGGATGCCCAGTTCCTTCATTCGCCGGCTCACGCTATAGGCAGCCATTCCGAAGATGCCCGTCACCGCCAGCATCGCCGCCAGCAGACCCATCGCGCCCAGTGCCACTGTCGCCGCCCGTGCCGGGAACAGCTCGTCCGCAAGCGAATCGGGCCAGCTCTGGACTGTAATTGGCAGATTCGGCGCGACGCCGCTCAGTGTGCGTGCAAGCGCCGCCGCCATCTCGCTCGGCGCCCGCCATGACCGCACCACGAAAATCGTTTCGATCTGCTCGCTTTGCGATAACGGCACATACACCACGGGCTGTGGCGACTCTTCGATGTCGTGATACTTGCCGTCCTGGGCCACGCCGACCACTTCCGTCAGGTTGCCCGACACAATAAAGTGCTGTCCGATTGCCGGCGTTTCGCCAAACATCTTCCGCGCGAATGTTTCGTTCACGATCGCCACATACGGCGTCTTTGCGGTGTCGTGCCAGGAGACATCCCGCCCGGCCAGCAGCCGTGTACCGGCCGCCTCCAGGTATCCCGGCGAGATCTGAAACGCGTACGGCGCCAGCACCGAATTGTTCAGTTTGAACTCTGTCGTCCCCGGCCGGAAAATCGGAGTCCCATGCAGCCCGCCCGTGAAGGGCGTGCGGTTCACCGTCCCCGCTGCCGTCACGCCGGGGATGCTCCGCACCGCCTCAATCATCGCTTGCGCTTTCTCGGCCGTCAGATCGCCTGCCTGTCGCATCTGGCTCAGGTCCAGATCCACCAGCATCGCGCCCCGCGGCTGGAAACCCAGCGGAGCGTCGAGCGCGCGCACCAGGCCGCGCACAGCGACGAGCGAGGCCGTTACCAGGAGCGTGCAGATTGCAATTTGCGCGCCCAGCAACAAGTCACGCAAGGCAAACCGGCGCAGGCGCATGGCGTCCGCCCCTCCGCTCTTCATCATCTGCAGCGGACTGCTCCGCCACGTTTGCCACGCCGGCGCCAGGCCAAACAACAGCGCGCTTCCCAGTGTCAACGCCAGGCCTGCCAGGTACACGCTGACATCCACACTCACTGTCAGAGAGCCGACGAACGGCCGCGACCGGTTCAACACACCCAACAGTAGGTCTGCGCCGGCGAGCCCCGCCGCGCCGCCCATCAGCGATACCATCACCGCCTCGGTCAGCAATTGCCTCACCAGCCGCCGCCGGCTCGATCCAAGCGCCACTCGGAGCGCCAGTTCCCGGCTGCGATCCGCCGTGCGCGCAGCAAACAGGGTTGCCAGATTCGCGCATGCGGCCGCCAGCACCAGCAGCGCCAGCACGGTCACGCTCCAAAGAAATCCGCGAATGACGTCACCATCGTCTCCGTAAAGTCCCGGATGAATCAGCCGCAGCGCCTGTCCGTCGTCGGTCTCCGGATACTCCTTCGCCAGCTCAGCCGTAATCGCATTCAGGTTCTCCGTCGCCTGCCGTGGCGTCACGCCCGGCTTAAGGCGGCCAATCACCGTGACAGCTACGGACTTCCGGTTGTTCCGGAAATCCGGCCCCATCATGACGATGGGCATCCAGTAGTCCGGCCACACAAACCGCTCGGTGCCGTGGAACCGCGCCGGCGCCACGCCAACCACGGTAAACGGATGCTTGTCGAGTTCCACGATCGTCCCGACTACGCCCCGATCGGCATCAAACATGTTTCGCCACAGAGCATCGCTCAACATCACATACGGCGCCGAATACGGGCCATGCTCGTCGGCCGCGTGGAAGGACCGTCCTACCTGCGGCTCGACGCCCAGCAGATCGAAATAATTGCCGGTGACCGCATCGCCGTGGACCTGCCTCACCGCGTTGCGCCACGTCAGCGCCGCATGAGAATACCCATAAATCCCGGCCATCCCGCTGAAGGTGGCGTTTCGCCGCTCGAAATCCTCAAACGCGGGATACGACGTAGTCAGCAGCCGTCCGATCATCCACTGCTTATGGCGAATCTGATACAGGCTTTGCGGGTCGCTCACTGCGAGCGGCTGCAGCAGGACCGCATTCAGCACTCCGAAGACGACCACGTTTGCCCCAATCCCCAGCATCAGAGTGAGTAAGGCCACGACCGTGAACGCAGGAGACTTCCGAAGCACGCGAAACGCGTAGCGAACATCCAGCAGCAGGTTCTCCACGAAGGGCAGGCCTTCTTCGGCGCGGTAGTCTTCCCGCACCGCCTCCACCGCCCCGAACTTCAAGCGGGCGTGGCGGCGGGCTTCCTCGGGAGTCATGCCGGCGCCGATGTTCTCTTCAGTCTGGATGGCTATATGCGATTCAATCTCCTCTTTGAGCCGTTCGTCGCCGCGGCGCCTGGCAGTGAAGTTCAGAAAGCGCGCGAATAACCGATGCAGGGCTCTCATGCCAGATCCTTCGCTTTCACTGCGAAGAAGCGCGCGATGATCGCCGCCGTCTGCCCCCACTCGCGTCTTTCGGCTTCCAGCATTTTGTGTCCCGCGCGCGTCAACCGATAAAAGCGCGCCCGGCGGTTGTTTTCCGAGGGACCCCACTCCGAGGCGATGGCGCCCTCCTGCTCCAGCCTCAGCAGGACGGGATACAGCGTGCCCTGATTGACCGAAAGCAGGCCGCCGCTGATCTGCTCGATGCGCCGGGCGACGCCGTACCCGTGCAGCGTTCCCAGCACATCGAGGGTCTTGAGCACCATCAGGGCCAGCGTTCCCTGCTGGACATCCTTTTTCTGTTTCATGCGGCTTCGTCCCGTATGACGGTCATTTGGCTTACCAACACGAGAATGCCACAGCTCTATTGGGAAAGCAACAGGTGATCTCGATGAGTCGCCCGGTGACACGGGGCCGCTCCTTCGAGCCGTGTAATCATTCCTGCGCCGGACCTATCCTCACAGCCGGGCAAGCATGGCGTTCGGCCCGGTGAGTTGGCAGAACCGGTCGAGGGAAGCTCCCACGGGTATACTCCCTTGCAGCAGTTCTTGCCTTTAAACGGCAGAACCTGCACGTGACAACATGGGAGAGCCTGGGCGAACCGCCATGTGTTCCCACCAATCCGGCTTCGGCCTTCCGCCTGCATGACATTCCAACGGAAGGGAGAAATTGATGACGACCATACTGATTGTTCTCCTGGTGCTGTTTGTACTCGGTGGCGGCGGCTGGGGTTACTCTCGTTTTCGCGGTTAGCGATCATCGTGGCGCGTCACCATCCCGGTCCTGTATCGCCAGGACCGGCCTGTTAACTCGATGGAGGTTGATGGATGTTCGCGACCAAAGACGATCTTGCCACTCACGACGACGACGCCGGCATAGTCGATATCGTGACCGAGGTTCGACGCGAAGAAGCTCTGCTCAAGACAGGGGCGTTGCAGAACGCGATCTTCAACAGCGCCAACTTCTCCAGTATCGCGACCGACGAGAAGGGCGTCATTCAGTTGTTCAACGTCGGCGCCGAGCGCATGTTAGGCTACACGGCCGCCGAAGTGCTGAACAAGATCACCCCGGCCGACATCTCCGATCCGCAGGAAGTCATCGCGCGCGCCAAGGCGTTGAGCCTGGAACTGGGAACCGGGATTGCTCCGGGCTTCGAGGCGCTGGTATTCAAGGCTTCACGCGGGATCGAGGATATTTATGAATTGACCTACATCCGCAAAGACGGCAGCCGCTTCCCGGCAGTGGTGTCGGTCACGGCGCTGCGCGACGATCGTGGGGCCATCATCGGCTATCTGTTGATCGGCACCGATAACACCGCCCGCAAGCAGGTGGAAGCAGACCAGAAGAAGCTCGACCAGCGATTGCGCGATCAGCAGTTCTACACCCGCTCGCTCATCGAATCCAACATTGACGCGCTGATGATGGCCGATCCGCTTGGCATCATCACCGACGTCAACAAGCAGATGGAGGCGCTTACCGGTTGCACGCGCGACGAGTTGATCGGTGCGCCGTCCAAGAACTACTTTACCGATCCGGAGCGGGCCGAAGCGGCTATCAAGCTGGCACTGAGCGAAAAGAAGGTCACCGACTATGAGCTCACTGCGCGCGCCCGGGATGGCAAGAAAACAGAGGTCTCCTACAACGCCACCACGTTCTACGACCGTGATAGAACGCTGCAGGGCGTATTAGCGGTCGCGCGGGACGTCACGGACCGCAAACGGAACGAGCAGGCGCTTCAGGAAACGAACGTCGAGCTGGAGAGCGCCAAGTCCGCCGCGGAGCAAGCCAACCTCGCAAAATCGGACTTCCTTTCCAGTATGAGCCATGAACTTCGCTCGCCGCTCAATGCGATCCTAGGCTTCGCCCAACTCATTAATTCCGAATCCCCGCCGCCAACACCCTCCCAGGCGGCAAATATCGATCAGATTCTCCAGGCGGGATGGCATCTGCTGAAGTTGATCAACGAAATCCTCGATCTCTCGGTGATCGAGTCCGGAAAGGTATCGCTATCGACGGAATCCGTGTCGTTGGCCGAGGTCATGAACGAATGCCAGGCCATGATGGAGCCGCAGGCGCAACAGCGCGGCATCAGCATGACCTTTCCCCGGTTCGACAACCCGTTCTTTGTCAGTGCCGACCGGACCCGGTTGAAGCAGATTATCATCAACCTGCTTTCCAATGCGATCAAATACAACGAGGAGCGGGGAACGGTCATCGTTAATTGCACCACGACCACCCCGGGGTTCACTCGCGTCAGCGTCCAGGACACCGGCGCGGGATTGTCTCCGGAAAAGCTGGCCCAACTGTTCCAGCCGTTCAATCGTCTCGGACAAGAGGCGGGCGGCGTGGCAGGCACGGGCATCGGCCTGGTGGTGACCAAGCGGCTGGCGGAGTTGATGGGGGGCGTACTCGGCGTAGCAAGCACAGCCGGCGCGGGAAGCGTCTTCTGGTGTGAGCTGGTCTCTTGCGCGGCGCCACAACTGGCACTCGAAAGCGGCGAAGCCGCATCGCTCGGCGAACCGCCAGTCGCGACCGGCGAACCGCTGCGCACCCTGCTCTATGTCGAAGACAACCTGGCGAACTTGAAGCTGGTGGAGCAGCTCATCGCGCGGCGCTCCGACCTGCGACTGTTGACCGCGGTGAACGGTACACTCGGCATTGAGCTCGCGCGCGCGGCTCAGCCGGCGGTGATCCTGATGGACATCAATCTGCCCGGCATCAGCGGTTTGGAAGCCTTGAAAATCTTGCGCGCGGACCCGTCCACGGCGCACATTCCCGTGGTTGCCCTGAGTGCGAACGCAATGCCCCGCGAAATCGAGAAGGGCCTGCATGCAGGGCTTTTCCGGTATCTCACCAAACCAATCAAGCTGAGTGAGTTCATGGATACGCTGGACGCCGCGCTGGAATTCGCGCGACAGGAGGCCGGTCATGCGAAGTGAATCGGGACGGAGGCCATGGTCAGCTCAGCCGACATCCTGAACGCCAGAATTCTCGTCGTGGACGATCAGGAAGCCAACGTCCGCCTGCTGGAGGGCATGCTGCGCGTCGCCGGCTATACTTCCGTCGAGTCTACGATGGATCCGAAAAAGGTCTGCGAGCTGCACCGCAGGAACCGCTACAGCCTGATCCTGCTCGATCTCCAGATGCCTGGCATGGACGGTTTCCAGGTGATGGAATGCTTGAAGGAAATCGAGGAGGGTGGTTACCTTCCGGTCCTGGTCATCACTGCGCAGCCGGCTCACAAGCTGCGCGCGCTCGAAGCCGGCGCTAAGGATTTCGTCAGCAAACCGTTTGATCTGGCAGAGCTGCGCGCGCGCGTTCACAACATTCTGGAAGTGCGCCTGTTGCACCTGGAGACCAAGATTTACAGCAAAGTGCTGGAGGAGACGGTCCGCGAACTCGAGGCAAGCCGCGAGGTGATTCGTCTCAAGACCCTGGAGGAGCGAAAGAAGAGCGAGCAGGAATTGGCCTTGGCGCAGGAAACTCAGGAAAGCCTGCTGCCCCGTTCCCTGCCCCGGTTTGAGAATTATCGCGTCCATGCGTTTAACACTCCCACGCGCTATGTGGGTGGGGATTTCTACGATTTCCTGCCGCTGAGTTCAGGGGAGTGGTTGGGGGTTTTGGCGGATGTCTCCGGCAAGGGGATGTCCGCAGCATTGTTAAGTTCGATGTTGCTGGGCGCGCTCAGCATGGAGTTTCACTCGAGGCCCCAACCGCAGGGGGTCTTGAGCCGGGTTAACCGGCTGCTTTGTGACAAATCCCTTCCCCACCAGTTTGTGACGCTCTTTCTCTTTCTCCTCGGCCCTCAGGGTATGGGACAGTTCATCAGCGCGGGACATACTCCAGCCTATCTGTTCCGTTCCGCCACCGGAACCATCGAAGTGCTGGTCTCTAACGCCACTGTCCTGGGACTGTTCGATGACGCCTGTTATGAGTCCAGCGCGTTCCGCCTCGACCAACGAGACATTCTAGTGGTATATTCCGACGGTGTTACGGACGCGGAAAACCCGCAGGGAGAGATGTTCGGAGAGGAAAGACTGCTAAGAATCATCCGGCAAGAGGCCCCCTCGGGAGGCCAGGCGATCGAGCAGAGGTTCTTGACATCCATTGAGGAATTCACTCATGGCATGCCGCAGACCGATGACATTACCTTCATGGTCGTGGAAAACTGTCAGTGAGGAACTCGTGTCGGGGCCTGCCGAACAGACACTGGCAGGCAACTTGCTCTAAGCGGTTGTGAGGTGAAATTGATGCGCGGATTTGCATTTCTAGTGGTAGCCGCCGTGGCTGGAATCGGCTTAACGGTTAGCGCTCCCAAAGCAGAGGCTCAGGTTGGCGTCTCCATCGGAGTAGCCCCCGAATGTCCCTATGGCTACTATGACGTCGCTCCTTATAACTGTGCCCCTACTGGCTATTACGGGCCGGAGTGGTTTAACGGGGACGGGTTCATTGGCGCTGGCCCATGGTTTCATGGCCCCAGCGACTTTCAGGGCAACGTGAACAATCGGCTCCATGCGGAGCACGGCTATAAGGGCCCGCTGCCAAAAGCCGGCGAGAAAGCCGAACCGGCAAAGCGCGTCGATAGTGCGCATTTCAGCGGCAACGAAGCGCGGGATGGACGTGGCCATGTAACTGGGGGCAAGAAATAGCTGACTCTGGCGAAGTAAGAGTAGAGCGGTAGCGGCAATAATCGACAGCTACCGCTTCGCCAGTTATGCGCACTTGCGTGTCATATCTCGGGCCAGCCTGCAACATCGATCCCTGCATGCAGGAATTGAGGAAACATGCGGCTTCTGCAGCTTATGCCGTGGGCCGGAGGAGTTCCTGAATCCCGTCCGAGGTGTAGCCGGCCAATGAGAGAAGTCGAGTTGCTGATAGGGGGAATCATCGTCGGGCTGATGATTGCGATGCCGGTGGGACCGGTAAACATCCTGTGCATTCACCGGACGATCGAAGGAGGATGGAGGTCGGGCGTGATCTCCGGCCTCGGAGCGGCGGCCGCCGATATGCTATACGGCGGTGTCGCGGGCTTCAGCATCACGCTCGTCGTCCAGTTCCTTGTACGGGAACAATTCCGGATTCGCTTTTTCGGCGGCATTCTACTGGTCGTTATCGGCATCTCATACTTCTTCAAGCGGCCCGACCCGCTGGACGCGCAAATACAAGACCACGAGAGCGCGTACTCGGATTTGAGATCGACATTTCTCTTGACCCTCGCGAATCCGACTACGGTGCTGTCGTTTCTCGCCCTCCTGGCGGCGCTCGGCATGGGGAATCAAAGGCAGTGGTGGTTGACCGTGTTTCTCGTTACCGGGATCTTCTGCGGTTCGATGGCGTGGTGGATCGTGCTGAGCAGCTTCGTGAACCACTTCCGCGGCCGGTTCAACCATCGGCTCCTGCTATTGATGAACCGCTTCGCCGGGCTGGCGATCGGGGGGTTCGGCGTAGCCGTATGCGCTCTTAGCCGCTGGTGATTCGTCATCGTCGCGCCTCGAACAAAAACCAAATCTGCTTGCCAGCTAACGATTCGGTGGGTCACTTCTGAACAGGGGCTGGGGAGTTCTCGCGAGCGCTGAAAGGCTGAGGTTTGGTTGTTGCAGCCACGGGGGTCTGCACCGGCTGATTTAACGTCGTTTTGGATAGGGTCCCCGTCTGGATCTGTTTGTTAGGCGGAATCTCGGTTCCGACCGGATAGATGAGAAGCCGTACTGTACCCCAGCCGGCATCCACAGTCGCGCTCGTCTGCTTACCCATTCCCAGAGTCTTGAGCTGACTATCGTCGAATTCAAAGGTCTCGACAAGATACTCGCGCACCACCATGGACCGCGCTTCCGTTAGCACCAAGTCTTTCTGGGTATCGCCTTCCCTGGTGGATGCCAGGACTACCGCAAACCCAAACTGATTGTTAGCCAGGAACTCGCCGCCGGCGTTGAGAGACTTCTGGTTCTTCAGTTCGGCCGTATCGTGCTTATCGAAAAGCTGCTTCGCCGGGTACGTAAACTCCTTGATCGGCACGCCTTGCGGCAGCCGTTCGATCTCATTGATTGCCAGGTCGGCGGAATCTTCGTAGCCGCGGTTTTTGAAAAACCCACGCAAGAGGAAGTTGTGTTTCATGGCTTCCATGTTTTCCGCGAAGTCGGTAACTCCTGCTTGCGCATGGACCATCGTGTCACGCGCGGCGCCAGCCGTCTGCTCGACATCGCTGTAGAGCTGCTTGTCGTTAACCAGCGCTCCCACGGTACCCTGGCCTCCATCGATCTTGGCGCTGATCGAGGCTAGATTCGCCGTCGCTCGACTGGTATTCTCAAGGGCTTGCTGGCCGCTATCCAGAATGCCGTTCGCCTTGTTCAGCAGGGCCGATACCTCGAGTGGCGGCAGGCTGGCGATGCTGTCGCCATCCCGCACGTCGGCTTTCCCCGAGGACCCAAATGAAATCGCCACATACTGGCTACCCAACACGCCCTCGGTTTCGATTGACGCCACGGAGTCCCCTTTGACGATCTCGTGCGTCGACTTGCCGAGATCCATGACTACCGTGACCTTGCCGCCCGGCTTGTGAGGCAACAGGATCTGGCGCACAGTTCC
>Ga0181526_10002102_pt1 | contig 17778 bp, 19 predicted proteins | sample PEATcosm2014_Bin_35_FD_119750 | JGI IMG/M metagenome (GOLD analysis project Ga0181526, IMG submission 119750) | Peatland microbial communities from MTU Mesocosm Facility, Houghton, MI, USA - PEATcosm2014_Bin06_30_metaG | ecosystem: Environmental > Terrestrial > Soil > Wetlands > Peat | place...
ACACTTTCTGCGCCGAGCAGACGCGCACCCCCGCGCTCCGCCAGTAGCGCGGCGCACGTCGCAAAAATAATCAGTCCCGCCCAAGTCGGGACACGCAGCAGCCACATCACCGGACGGTTCGTCACGTCCGGGAGCACGAACTGACGCCAACTGTACTCTGCGAGACGCGGATCGATCGGCGGATAGAAGTGTACGTGCCCCGCTGGATGTCCCGCCGGCAGCGCGTAAAGCGCGAAGAGCCCCGCGATCATCGCAGCTGATACCAGCGCCGTGCCGAGGGTCGCGATTCGGTCGCCTCGCGAGAGCCTGTATGCGACGTAAGCGGCCGGAAAGACCGGCGCCAGGAACATCGCCGCGGACGTCGCGAGCATCCACGGCACGATGAGCAAGATCAGCGCGATGAACAGCCAGGGGCGCTCCGCTCGAGCTTGCGCGAAGAGCAGGAGGCAGGCCGGTATTGCTATAGCGATCTCTTCGGTATGCACGAAGGATCCGCCAAGCACCGAGAAGGCCGCCGGGACGAGCACCGTTAGTGATGGATCGTCGAAGCGCCGCGCCAGCCGCAGCCCTGCGAGCAGGCCAACCGCCGACACGATCACGTACGAAATGCTTCCGGCCAGCGCGGCCGAAACATCGGGGACGCCGAGGGCGGCGAGCACGGTCGCGAGGCTGTATTGGTTGTCCCGCGACACCTCCGAAAGCACATGCGCCGGAGCAACGGCGGTAAGGTATGAGAGCGTTTGCGTTGCGCCATTGCTCGCGACCGAGATGACGCCAAGCAGCGCGGCCGCGAGGATCAGTGCAAGGCGGACTCGCGCACACGCGACAAAGAGTCCTATCGCTGCGGGAAGCGCTACCTGCGGCTCGACCATCGCGATCGCCAAGGCCGGCACGGCAATCGCGAAGCGGCCGCGTTGCACTGCGAGCGCCGCTACGATTATCGCCGCAAACGCGATCGGCATGACGTTGCCGGACCAGAACGAGCTTAGCCCCAGCGAGAGCACGAGCGCGCCCCAGGCGACCAACATCGCCTGTCGCGCGATGCGCGCCAACGCGTAGGCTGCCAAGAGTAAGCTCAGCGCAAGAGCTATCCACCACAGGATCGCAGCTGCAGCGAACGGCAGAAAGGTCAGTGGAGCGAAGAATGCCAGCGCATATGGGGGATAGGGCGCGGGCACCGTCACGTTCTTGGGAGCGCGATAGTACGGCACAGGCGTGTTGCTCTCACACTCGTGCACCGATGCGGTGAAGTAGGGATTGCGCCCCTGACGTTGCGCCAGCGACGCGCAGTAGTAGGCCCGAAAATCGATCATGAGCCAGCCGCCGGCGCGGTCGCCGGTGAACTGACCGGCAAACGGCAACACCGTACAGATGACGGCCAGTGCGATGGCGAAACTCGTGCGCACGGCTACTGGGCCTCGCGCGGGGCGTACGCCGTGGCGCGCGTCAGCAGCAGTAGCAGACCCGCCCATGTTGGCACGCGCAGCATCCACGCCGCGATACTATTCGTCGAACTCTTCTGGGTGAAGTTGCTCCAAGTCGCTTCGGCCAGGCGGGGGTCGATCGCAAGCGCTCGCGCGTGCGTGGCGGCGCCCGGTGCGGCGCCGGCCAGCTGGATTAAGCCCCACAAGAGCACGGCCGCTGCGAGCGCTGCGAGCAACGCGATGCGGGCGTTGCCGTTCCAATAGCGCCATGCGAGATACCCCACTGGGAAGAGCGGCGCGATGACGAGCGCCGGCGAGACGGCCCACGTCCACGGCACGGCAAGCAGCAGCAGCGCGATGGCCGCGAGCGATTGCTGCTCTCGCCTTGCGCAGAAGATAAGCAACACGGCGGCCGGCAGAGCCGCCGCGATCTGCGTCACGTGAATGAAGCTGCCGCCGAAGACGGCGAAGGCCGGCGGAACGCAGACGAAAAACGCATTATTTCCCGTCTTTCGTGCGAGCAGTCCGGCAACGAGCGTTCCCAGCGCCAGCATCGCGCCGTACCAGACTAACCCCACTCGCAGCGCAACGCTCTCCGGCGCCCCCAGCGAGAAGAGCACCGCCGTGAGACTATACTGCGTATCGCGCGAGGCTTCGGAGAGCGCGTGCGCGGGCAGCACGCTCGTAAAGTATTCGAAGTTCGTCGCTGGGCCCAGCACTGCAAGCGAGACGATCGCAAGAACGCCAAGCGCGAGCACCAGCGTCAATCGCGTGGCGGGCGCCCAAACGGCAAGCGCGATGCAAACGGGAAGCCCGAGATGCGGCTCGATCATCGTTCCTGCGGCGAAGAGCGCCGCCGTCCGCCAGCGATGTCGCCATGCGAAGTATGCCGCCGTGCAGATGCACGCCAGCGCAAGCGGAACGACTTCGCCGAAGGGAAGCGAGATCGTGCAGAGCGAGAGTGCGAAGACCCCAAGTGCGACCTGCCAATCGATGCCGGCAAACCGCGAGAGCGCCGCGATGCAGGCCGCGCACGCGCAGAGCAGGAGCATCGTCCAGAGGGTCGCCGCGACAACGAACGGCAGCGCCCCGAGCGGCACCAGCGCCGCAAGCGCATAGCCTGGGAGCGGCGCAGGAATCGTCACGCCGGGGTTCCTTTGAAAGAAGAGATTCCGGCCGATACCGATTTCGCAGTTCCGCAATGGCTGCGCGAGATACGGATTTGCGCCCTGTGAGGTAACGCGGGCCGCGCAATAGAACGCGCGGAAGTCTCCCATCAGAAAGCCGGTCCGAGTGACGACGGCCGTCTGCGCAGCCAGCGCGGCAAGGGAGGCGAGGAGGATGGCGACCGTAATCCGGTTCATCCAGCGGTCCCGTTTAGCGACCGCGTCGTTCGTGTGCTATAATCGGGCCGTCTATGCGACGTCCCGACTTTTTGCTTAGCCTGGCCGCCGCCGCGCTTGCCGGCATGTCGCCGATGGCCGTTGCGGCGGCGGTCCCCACCGCGACGCGGCGGGTGCTGTGGTTGCGCCGGGCGGGCTACAGCGATGAAATCGTCGCCCCCTTCTGTGTCGACGGACGGACGGTCTATGCGCCTGGCTATTGGCAAATCTGCTGGCTCATGCGCGATCGCCACGTCCCGCCGGCGCAGGGCTACGTTCAAGTCGACATTGTCGAGATCGAGGCGCTCTGGGAAGTGCAGCAAGCGCTGCTGCTCCACGGAATCCGCGAACCATTGGTGATCACGAGCGGCTACCGTACGCTGCAAACGAACAACGCGACGGAGAATGCAGCCCGCAACAGCATGCACGTCTACGCGAAGGCCGCGGACATGTACGTGCCCGGCGTCTCCATGCGCGATCTCTTCGATGCGTGCTGGTCGCGTGCGATCTCGGGTGGAATCGGCTACTACGACGATCACGTCCATCTCGACTCCGCGACGCGCCGCTGGTGGGTTGGTGATCTACCGGTGCCCGAGTTTGCGCGCACCGCGCCGGGCTAGGCGCCGGCGGCGAAGCGCGTGTCCGGCCAGTGCGCCCGCTGCTGGCCGGTCGAGATCTCCGAAAGCCGTTCGAGGACGCTAAGATGGCGCCGTTCGAGGTTTGCCGCCTGTAAGGCTACCCACGACCCGCTCGCATGCCCGATCAAGAGCGACCCCGTATGAAGCCCTTCGGCCATGCGGTAATGTACGAGTGCGGCTTGCAGTTCGCCGCGGTCGTATTGCTCGTCGCCATCGTCCGCGTGGGCGATGAAACGCTTGACGTCGACCACGACGTTATCGGGATCGATGGAAACGTCGCTGTGACCCGTCCTAAAATAGGTTTCGACTTGGTCGAAACCGACCAGGTGCGCAATGGCTTTACGAATGTTGGAGCAAGCAGTCCGCAAGCTCTGGGCCACGAGATGCTTGTCAACGCCGGGCCAGAAAATTTCGCCCAGCTCTCCGCGCGAAGCGATGCCGCCCGATTTGAGTGCGACGTACTGGAAGATTTCGCGGTCGCGCCGTCTGATCCACTGAATCGGACGTCCGTCAATTTCGGCTTCGAACCATCCAAAAAGCCGCACCCGCATTGGAGAGGCCGGGAGCGCGCTAGCGTAGCGATGATACAAGGCGCTGCGCGACAGAGCGCGCAGCGCACGATAGCCGCCGGCAGTGTGGATCACGAAAAGGCCTTGTTCCTCGAGCGCCTGCAGTTGTTGCAGATTGTCGAGCTGCGAGCCGGCCATTAATTTGCCGACAAGCGCGGTATGATCTTCCGGCGCGTCCGCCAAAACGGAAGCGACGAATTCGTTGAAAAAATGCCCGCGACGCATGCGCCAATTTCCGAAGGCTTCTTGGAGGCTGCAGTTATCCTCTGCGGCTTTACAGATCGCACCGCTCACGACCAGCGGCCAGCCCTCGGTCTGCTCGAGCAGCCGCACCACGTCGGCATGTACGAAACGCACGCCGCACGTTTCGGCCAGATGGCGGATCTCATCGGCACAAAACGCCAAACGCTCGGCATCGCAGAGTGAAGCGAGTCCTCGAGAGACCAAGTCCCTGACGTGGAATTCGGCGCGCGAACGGCAGGCAATGAGCAACGACACCCCTTCAGGCACCTCTTCGACCAGGCGCAGGATGGTGGCGACCCCGTCCGCGGGGGGGACGGCCGCACAATCGATGGCCAACTCCAGCGGTGCCCGCTCGGCAAGCGCGCGTAAGAGTTCCTCTTGCGAAGCGAAACCGTCATCCTCTCCCAGCACGCCGGCCAGCTCGCTCCAAACCACATCCTTCGTCGCACCGGCAGCAAGCGCGTAGTAATATCCATTTGCTGCCCGATGGCGCAGATAATCCAGTAGCGCCATCGTCTTGCCGAAGCCCGGCGGAGCCACCAAAAAGCGAACCGGGGCGCTCTTAAAGCGCTCCAACCATTCTTCGATTCGCGCGCGGCGCACGATCGTGGGACCCTGGCGTGGCATCCTTCGGTTCATGGATTCCCAGAGGGGCTCATACAATTACCTCCCTGGACGCCCAGTATATAATTTTTTCGTTGTCCGTGCAACCAGGCGGCTTACAGCATGAGCAACCAGGCGCTTTCTTATCCGAGGAGCAGGCCCGCAAAACGATCGATAGCCCGGGCCCTCCACCGCATTTCATAGTTTAGCCGGCGGACGACGTTGCGAGCTTTGATTGCCGCGCCCTGGGAGCGAACGATGCGCTCGGTAAGCTCGTGGTCGCCGCGTAACCTCGGTTTGAGGAGATCCAGAGTCGCCAACGCCGCGGGCGGATGCGAGCCGCCGAAATGCAGCAAGCGTGGATAGACCGGCTTGAAATATCGTACAACATCAAAGTCCGCGAGCTGATCCTGCGGCAGCACGTCGCCCGGTGCGCCGAGTGACGAATACTGGCGCCCTTTCTCGGCATGGCGACGAGGTTCGAGCGTGTGCCCGTAGTGTGCGTACACGTAGGGCAACGCGATCCGCTTGCCGGACAATCCCACCAGTCGTTCGTGCACGGTCCCCTCCCACCGCAGGCCCGATCGGTAGCGGAAAAACATCATCCGCCGCTCGATCGAGGTGTAATATTCGAACGATGCAAAGAAATGCCACGTGTAGCCGTCCACGAAATCGTACGCCGCCGGAACGCCGGCGAGACGTTCTGCGATGCGGCCCACGCCGGCGCCGTGAACTTCGTCGGCATCGACGAACGCGACCCATCTGCCGGCGCTGAGCTGTTCGTGGATGCGCAGACAAATATTTCGGGCGGCGGCAAAACCGCAGAACGGCGTGCGATCGACGACTAGCCGGCCCTCTTGCCCGAAGCGGCTTGCCGCCAAGATCGAGGCGTGCGGCGAACCTCCAGGCGAGTTGTCGTTGACGATCAAGAGCGTCGCGGCATCGGCAATCGACGCGAGCATCGCATTCAAGAACGGTTCGTCGCGCGCTCCCAGAATCAAATGAGCGGCCACGTCGTCCGCCGGCGGCCTCATCGTCAGGGCTTCGCGCGCGCCAACGGAGTTTCCGCCAGCTGCGCGAAGTCGAGCACGATGCCGCCTTTGCGCTTGGCCGTCGATGCGCGCGTCATCGCAGAGGATACGCGCGGAATCGGGCGATACGCGCGGGCCGTGCTGCGGCGGCTGGTTCTCCGCGATGATCTCGAGCTAACGCTGCTTGCCGACGGATTCTTTCCGCAGCGCCGGCGCGACGCATACGTTCGCGCGCTCGGCAACGGCAGCTTTGCGGTGCGATCGCGAGTTCCCAGAGACGCCGAGATTATCTGGCATCCCGCAAACGGCACCTTCTTCTCCTCGCGCGTTCCCAGCGTCGCCACGATTCACGATGCCGTCCCCTTCCGCTATCCGGATCGCAATCCAAAGCGCTGCGAGCACGCGCAACGCCCGTTCTTGCGGTCGGCATCCACGGCGAGGCGCGTGATCGCCGTCTCGGAGTTCGCCCGCGGCGAGCTGGGTGCAATGCTCGACCTCCCGCTGGAACGAATCGAAGTAATTCTGCACGGCATCGAGCCAACGTTTGCGCCAGGCGCGGCGGAACCGCTGCCACTGAGTTTGCAGGGCCGGCGCTTCTTGCTCTTCGTTGGTGACCCGATCGGCGAGCCGCGGAAGAACTTCGACCTGTTATACGAGGCCTATCGCCAGGCGTGGCCCGCTCTCGATGGGCCGCTTCTTGCCATCGTCGGGCCACGGGCGCCGGAGCTGCCGGGAGTCGTACACGTCGGAAATCTCGGCGATGACTTGACGGCCGGCGGCAACGAAACGCTGCGCGCCTGTTACCGCGGAGCCATCGCATTGACGCTGGCGTCATACCACGAGACATTCGGCATGCCGATGCTCGAAGCGATGGCGTGCGGAACGCCCGTAGTGGCCTCGCGGGCGAGCTCGCTCCCCGAAATCGGCGGCAAGGCCGCCCTCTATGCGCCTGCGGACGACGCACGCGAATGGGCCGCATCGTTACGGCGCATCGTCGAAGACGAGGAGCTTCGGCATTCGCTTCGCGCGGCCGGACCAGAACGAGCGAGGTTCTTCAGTTGGGATCGAAGCGCGGAACAGCACGTGGCGCTCTTTCGCTCGGTCGCGCGATGATTCACCTCGGAGTCGACGCATGGAACCTCCCCGGCGATCACCGCGGAATCGGACGCTATCTCCGTGAGATTCTGCGGGCGTGGCGGGAGCGCGAGCGCCATACGGTCGAGGTGACGTTGATCGTGCCCGAGTGGCATTCGTGGACGGTGCGGGGGCGCTACTTACGCGAGGTCGAACCAGCGCAGTATCGCATCGTTTCGCGACGAGGGCACGCTCGCGCGGGCTTGGACGCACTGTGGTTTCCATTTAATGGATGCAGCTGGACGAACTTCACCCTGCCTGCGACCGCAACGCTGCACGACGCGTCGAACTTTGTCGTCGAAGATTATGCGCCGGAGACACAGCGGATCTTTCGAGCGGCAGCGGAGCGCTGTCGAGCGCTGATCACCGATTCGCACTTCGCGCAGGGCGAGCTCGCGCGCGAGTTACAGGTTTCCCCCGAGCGGATCGTTCCAATTGAGCTCGGCGTTCGTCCACCGCGGCCGCCCAAAGACGTAAAACTCGACGTTACCTCACTCGGGCGGTATGTCCTGTACGTCGGAACCGCCGAGCGGCGAAAAGGCTTCGATACGCTGCTCGAAGCGATGGCTCTCTTAGCGCACGAGCGCACGGAGCTCTCAGTCGTCGTAACGACGCGTCTCGACCGTTGCTTTGCATTGCCGACGAACGTGCGACTCGTCGAGCTGGGATATGTGGACGATGATACGCTGGCGGCACTCTATCGCGCGTGCGCCGTTCTCGCCTTTCCATCGCGCTACGAAGGCTTCGGCTTGCCCGTGCTCGAGGCGATGAGCTACGGTGCGCCGGTTATTGCGTCGAATGCCTCCTCTTTGCCCGAAGCCGGCGGCGACGCCGCGGCGTACGTTCCGCCGGGAGACGCCGCCGCGCTTGCGGCGGCGATCGCGCGTGTTACTGGAGATCGCGCATACGCGGACGAACTGCGCGGACGCGGCCTGGCTCGGGCCGGGGCTTTTACGTGGGATCGAACGGCATCGCGAACGCTCGAAACAATCGAAGGGACGTTATAGCCGCGTGCCTCAATCGGGAATCCATCTTGCAACCGGAATCGCGGTGAAGGACGAACGCCTGCTGATGGTCGCGTCATGTTATGCCAATCAACCGCACCCGTTGTGGAATCTGCCTGGGGGGCGCCAACAGCCCGGAGAACTTCTCGTAGAAACCGTGGTTCGAGAGTTTTACGAAGAGACCCACTTGCGCGTTCGCGCTGGCGAGCTCGCCTATGTCAGCGAGAGCTACGACGGCGCCCGGCACTTCCTCAACGCGACGTTTTTGGTGGAGGTGGTCGAAGGGCAGGCTAAGCTCAGGATGACACCGGAAGGGATGACATCGGGAGATCACATCGTCGCAATGGAATGGGTAGCGTTAAGCGACCTGCGTGAGAGAATCGCGGTCGCAGTCGTGCGCGAGCCGCTCGTCGCTTTTCTCGAGGGCTCGCTCGAACGGCGCTATGCGGGCTACCACGAGGCGGGAGTTACTATCGAGTGGCCTGACGATTCCGCCTGACCTGTGCCTCCCAGTCCTGGCGCTCCAGCGTGTGCGCCATCACGTCCACGGGCCTTCCTTGCACCGTTGCGCCGCGCGGAAGCGTCGCTTCATTTTCGAAGCCGCTGCGTTTGAGGACCGCGCGTGACGATTGGTTCTCCGGCAGACAGTAGGCGCGAATTCGCTGAAGGTCCGCCTCCTGGAAACCCTCTTCGATGAGCGCCATAACCCCCTCGGTCGCGATCCCGCGATTGCGATACGTGCGCACGACGCTGTAGCCGATCTCGGCCGACAAGCGGTCGTGCTCGGAAATGCGCAGCGAGACCCAGCCCAGCGCCGGGCTCGCGGGCGCGGCGAAGTGCACGAGCCATTCGAAGCGGCCGACGGTTCCGGGCCCAAAGCGCGTCGGCCGGGCCCCGACGGCTCGGAGAAACTGGGCGCGATTGAGGTTGGGCAAGTCCTGGTAATCGCGCAGATCCGGCTCTTGCAACACGTCCCACAGGGTCCCGGCGTTGGCGGCGGATACGGGCACGAGCCGTAAGCGCGCGGTTCGAATCAATCGCATCGCGACAACGCTCTCCCTTGACGCGCGCACCGCTGCGCGTGATAGCCGCCGCGATGGATTTGGCTGCTGCTTACGCGAGCCGTGCGCCGGCGTGGGTTGATTTCACCGGAACCGTTTCCTCCGCGCCGCGCTTCTTCTACGGCTCGCGCACGCACTGCATGCACGAGGCCTTCGACGTCGCAAGCAGCGCCGGCACACTGGAAGTCGTCGATAATGTCGGCATCGCGCCCCGCTGCCCGGTACAGGCCGGCGACTCGATCGAGATCTGCGGCCAGATGGTGCACGATCCCGGAAGGCTGCCGATCGTTCATTGGACGCATCACGACCCCGAGCACGAGCGCCGCGGGGGATTCATTCGCTTGCACGGGAGGCTGTACGCGTAGGGGCCTGCATCCGCAGCAGCTCGGGAATCGTGACAAACCGGTAGCCGCGGCGCTTGAGCGCCTCGACGATCAAACGCGTTGCCGCCACGTCGGCGCTGCGATCGCAGAGGCGTCCAGCCCCGTGTATCCGCGCGCAGACGAGCCCGCGATTGCCGTCGTGAAGGTCGATAATGGCGCCGTCGTCGACATACTGCAAGACTCGCGCGGCAATCACGCGCGCCGGCGGGTATTCCCAATCGTTGGCAAGCGGAACCGACCACATTACGGGTGTGTACCCAAGCTTTCGCACTTCCCCGAGCACCAGCCAGTCGCGCCCGCCAAAGGGCGGCCGCATGATTCGCGTGTGAACTCCCGCGGCTTTGAAGATTGCGAGGTCGGTGCGTTCGAGCGTGCGGCGAAGGCCGCTCTGCCCGTCGAGGACTAGGTGTTCGTGGCTCCACGTATGATTGCCGATTGCGTTTCCATCGAGCACTTCGCGCCGCACGACGTCAGGGTAGGCCGCCACCGCGCGCCCCACAACAAAAAAGGTCGCGTGAACGCCCTCGCCGCGCAAAACGGAGAGCAGCTCGTCGGTATACGGCGGATTTGGCCCGTCGTCGTAGGTGAGCGCGACGACGCGCTGGTTCTTCGGGCCGCTGACAAGCGTTTTTCCGAAGAGCTGGCTGCCCGGGCTCTCCACGAGTTCGTAACCTTTGTACGCGACCACGCCTAGCAATGCTAGGGCGACGGCCACACCCACGATCCAGCGCCGCTTCACGCGATCAACCGTGCGTGCCGCGAATGCGTTCCTGCGCGGCGGCGACGTTGTGGCGAAAAACGTCGGGGCCAAAATCGCGAAAATCCTTGATGATCTGTGTGTAACGCGGATCGGCAACTTCCGTGCTCGAGACGTGCAGCAGATCGCGCGGCACGCCTTTGGAGAGATCGATCGAATATTCCCGGCCGCTCTTGGTCGCCCAATATTGCGGGTCGGTGAACGTGACGGTTCGCTGGCCGTGTTGGTAGTCCGCGAGCTGCTTCACGTAGACGGTATAGTGCGCGTTGGCGTCGGGCAGCGAGGGCTTGTCGACGAGATCCCAGACTCCGTCCTGAACGAGCCGGCCAAAGAAAAAGCTTACGTCGTAGACGCGCGCCGCCGGCGCATTGACGGTGATCTGCCTCCCGTCGTAGCCGCGAACCGAGTAGGCAAACGACGAGACGCCCTCGAGATCGGACATGCGGTACTCTTCGGTGTCGATCGGCGGCTTCGCGTAATGGATCGTCAGGCGGGCGTAAAGCTCGCTCGGCGCCTTTTGCGCATGGATTGCGGGCGCGAAACGTCCCATCTCCCCCGCACCGTAGATTCGCCATCCCAAGATCAGAAAAACCACGCATAGCGCGACGATCACGATCTCGATGGGGAAACGCCGCATGTACGGCGCCTACTTTGTCGACGGGTGGGCTTCCTGGTCGAGCACGCGGTTCACCAACCGGTCGGCCAGGACGTTCTGCTCGCGCCGGACGTGCGCGATGTCGACGTGATCGAAGCTACGCAAGAGACCGCGCGCCCGCTGGTAGAGCGGCTGGAGGCTCTCGTGCTTCACGCGATATTCGCCAAGCAACTGCTTGACGACCAACTCCGAGTCCAGCCGAACGGTCAAACGGCGTATTCCGCGTTTTTGCGCGGCTTGCAAACCAAGCAACAGCGCGGTCCATTCCGCCACGTTGTTGGTGGCAATCCCCAGGTAGGCGTCGACCTCCTCGATCGTCTCCCCGGACGCGTCGATCAGGACCGCGGCGCTGGCTGCCGGCCCCGGATTACCTCGTGAGCCGCCGTCGGCAAAAAGCGTCGCTTCCATTCCTGCGCGGGCTTCGGCGGTGATGAGGCATAGACCGCCCGCTCCGCGGGTACATCCCAGAGATGACGCAATCGTCCCTCATTCGAACCGTCGCCCTGGTGCTCGCGACCGCCCTGGTCTGGGGGCTACCGCAAAGAACGCCGGCGGCGACGAGCTGGACCTTCTATGGCATAACCGTCCACGTTTCGACCCAAAACATCAAGGTGGAGGACCCTCGAACCAAACAGGTCATGAGCTTCTTGCTCGTTCCGAAGTTCGACCAAGTTTTCTCAGCCGACGGCAAAACGACGTATCAGATGGGCAAGGTAAAGGCTGGTCAGTACGTCGCCGTCATCTATGATCGCAAAGCTCTGGGATCCGCTCACGCCGACAAAATCTACCTGATGGATAACGCAAATCAGCGACTAGCTACGCAATAGCGCCCCTTCCGCGCTAAGCGTTGCAGGGAGAAATTGACTTTAGTCGCACTTTCCCGGTTTCCGGGACCTCCGGACGGAAAAGGAGCGACGCAGATGAAGAGTCAGCGTTCCCTGATACGTGCAGCCGCCACCGCCGCCATTGCGGCCTTTCTCGCCGGCTGCGGCGCCTCGCAGTTCACTACGCTTGGAGGAGCCGGCGGTTCAGCGCACCCGGCGGGCCTTACCATCGCAAGCAGCGGCGCGGTTCGCGGCGGGGGCGTCATCCGGCCCGATGGTGCTAAATCGTGGATGCTGCCGTCGCCGGCGAGTTGCGCCTACAACGGAAAACTGCCGCCCTGCGGCCTGCTCTACGTTTCGAACTACTACGATGACGACGTGCTCGTCTTTCAACGCGGCAAACTGTTCGGGACCCTCACCGGTTTCAACGGACCCGACGGCCTCTGTCACGACTTTGCCGGAAACGTCTGGATCGTCAACAATCTCGGGCAAGACGTCGTCGAGTACGCGCACGGCGGAACGACGCAAATCAAGGCGCTCAGCGATCCCGGCGAGTACCCGCTGGGCTGTGCGGTCGAACCGGGAGGCGATGCGGTCGCCGTTACCAACATCTTTACGTTGGGCAGTGGCCAAGGCAGCGTCGCCATCTATCACAAGGATGCCGGGCCGCCGGACATTCTGACCGACCCCGATATTTACTACGTCTACTTTTGCGGGTTCGATAACCAGCGCAATCTCTACATTGACGGCTTCGACACATCCGGCGACTTCACGTTCGCCGAGCTTCCGCGTCACGAGCGCAAATTCAAAAACATCGTGCTAAACGGAACCATTTATTGGCCCGGCGCGATCCAGTGGGACGGCACGTACGTCGTCGTGGGCGACCAGATGTATCAGGATCAAGTGGAATCGGCAGCCTATCAAACCACGGGCGCGGGCGGCGAGATCGTCGGCACGACAGTTTTCACCGGCGCCCAAGACATCGTGGGTTTTGACATTAAGGATACGAGCGTCATTGGGCCCGACGCAAATCTCAACGTCGTCGGCCTCTACCGTTATCCCGGCGGCGGCAAGCCCACCGTACGCCTCCATCACTTCAGGCACCCTTACGGCGTGACGGTCAGCGCAGCGCACTAGTTCGAATGATACGAAGGAGTGGCTCCATGAGCGTAATTCTACGAGCGTCACTTTGCGCGGCGATAGCGTCGCTCGCCGTTGGGCTTGCGGCGTGCTCGAGTGCAGGCTCGCCGGCCGGCGTTGCCGATCTGTCGACGAGAGTTCCGCAGCCGTTCGCATCGCCCGCATTCCGTGCGCATCACGGGAGCAAAGAGCGAGGCTGGATCTCCGCCTCCGCACGGTTTCGGCGTACCGTCTACGTCGCCGACGACTCGGAGATCCTGATCTTTCCGCAAGGGCCTCGCAATCCGTCACCGATCGGCAAGATTACCGATGGGGTGTCGTCCGCGTACGGCCTCTGCATCGACCGCTACGGCAACCTCTACGTAGCCAATCAGTATAGCAACAACGTCACCGTCTACCCGGTCGGCTCGACGGAGCCTTCAAAGACCTACTCAGAGGATCTCGAACGCCCGCTCTATCCGGCGGTCGACAGCAATCAAAACCTGTGGGTCACCAATGCCGACAACGGAACCGTCGTGGAGTATAAGCACGGCAGCACACACGCAAAGCAAGTCCTCCAGACGCCCGGGTCGGAGGCGGACGGACTCGGCTTCGACGTCCAAGGAAACCTCTACGTTGCCTATCGCTACTACTCATACTATTCAAGCGAACCGGGCAGCATCGAAGAGTTCAATCCCCATTCGGGTAAAGGCACGGTCTTGGGCATGCCGCTCAATCAGCCGCAGGGTGTCGTCGTGACAAACGACGGAGCGATTCTTACCGTCGAGACCGGCGGAACCGATCGCATCGACGTCTTTCCGCCCGGCTACCAGGTCCCGACGCTCGAAGTAGGTGTGAAGGACATCCCGACACAGCTCGCCATCGACTCACACGAGAACAGGCTCTTCGTTTCGAGCTTGGATTACAACGACATCTACGCTTCCCAATATCCGCTACTCAATCCCAACGGAAGTCCCAACGTGCTTCGCGAGAAGATCAGCGTCGGCAGCTATGGCATCGTCCAAGGCCTAGCGCTTAGCGACGGGCAGATTTTTTGAGTAGATTCTATCGCTGCTGGTCCGGGAAGAAACCAACGATCGTCCCGTTCGAATCCGTGACGAACAAGATCGGTTGCGAACCGTTTTGGAATACGGCGCTATAGTGATAACCCTGATATCCTTGAGACGCATCGTGCTTGACGAAGCGCAACTGCACGAACCCACCCAACGACGAGAACGAGCTGCGAACTCGCGACATCATCGCGGGCGTTAGGCCGGTTCGCATCGTTGCCGACATGTTTGCCGAAGGGACTCTTCCGGCCAGCACGTCGCTGAAAAATCGTGAAAAGGTTTCCGTGAGCGCGGCGCTCGGCGGTCCCGCTACTTTCGGCGTCGGCTGGTCCTGGAAGAATCCATAGATGATGCCGCTCGAGTTGGTGACAAAGACGACCGGTTGCGATCCCTTGTCGAAGACGGCCACGTAATGGTACTGAAGGTATCCTTGTGAGGTGTCTTGCCGCGCGTACTGCAGCCGCCGAAACGCGCCGAACTTGCCGAGGTCGCTGCGGACCTGCGTCAGCATCGTCGAGGACTGCGACCTCAACGTCTCCGAGATATCCGGAGGCACGTGGCCGGCGAGAACGTCGCTAAGGAACGTCGTGAACCGCGGCGTCAGTTCGGCAGCCGGAAGCGCCGCCGGTGCGGCGGCCGCCTGCTGCGCGATGGCGGCTGAACCAAGAGCCATCACCAGCCCGGCGAAACACGCGGTAGCGAAAATTTTACGTATCATAGCCGGCAAACTTCGAGCCGGGGGGCCGCCGGCCCCCACCTGGAGTAATGAGGCTCTGATGAGATGGGCCCTCGCGGCACTCGCGATGCTGCTCACGCCGGCCGTAGCGCCGCCGCAAACCGCGACCACCCAGCAGATTTTCGATGAAAGCTTCCGCCGGCTCCAATCTTATCCGGTGCCGCCGTTTGCCGTATGGACGGCCACCTGGCACATTCGGGCACGGCCAATGGGGTATTACACGGGCGAGTCGTCGTCGGTTGAAGTACACCGGTACGCCGTGCGGCTCTCCGATGGAATGGAAAACATCAGCGACCCCTCAACGAACGGGAAGCTTCCTCCGGCCACGATCGAGCCGGAGTTCCTTGGGCCGTTCGCTTGGACGATGCGATCGTCGGTACACGTTGCGCCCGCTGCCGCCGCCGGCGACGAGGCGATGATGCAGCCCGACATCGCCGGATTAAAGACCATTGCAAGCGTCGTCGCGGTAGCCAAGCCGTCGTATACGATCGGCCGCGGCTCCCAAGCGGTCGAGATCGTCAACGGGCGCGCGACCTATCACTTGGAGTTGCGGCCGAAGGACGAACCGCACAAACATAACCTGCGCGACTTGTGGGTCGACGTCGAAACCCTCGATCTGCTCAAGGCACACTTCGTCGGAACGTACCGGCCCTTTCCGCAAGCGCCCGTAAGTCCGACCGACGTCACCGTCTATTTTCGCCAAGTGGTTGGATGCTGGGTGGTTACCCATGCTCTGTGGACCTATGAGGATCCGCCGATGTCATATCAGTTCGACGTTCAGAACGACGAGATCGGTTTGCCGGCCACCCTTCCGGATTGGCTCTTCGATACGGCGGCCTATCGTGAACACGAAGAGGCCGGCGAGCCCGATTACCTTGGCGTATTACTCGAGCAGATGCGAAAAGCGGCGAAGCCCGTAGCCGGGCAGAACCAAGTTTAGACGGATCCTGCGACCGACGTATAGAGCGTTTGCAGGTTTACGCCGAGGATCGAGATCCCCGCGAACGCGACCATCGCGATCAAAGCGATGAGCAGGGCGTATTCAACCATCGTCGCGCCCTCGCTCGCGGCGAGGAGACTATTGCGAGTCGGGGGCGCGATAGTCGTTCTTTTGCTGGAGGAAGAACGACGGATACTTCGGCGCCTTGATCGGAATGAAGGCGCGCGGCTGTTGGGTGAAGTCGAAGCAATCCGCGGCCGGCGAGGTGGCGCGCTTATCGGCCGCCGCTAATTGATCGAGGCCCCAGAGGTCCTCCGCGAAACGCAGCACGCTGGCCGTCTCGTATTGCACGTGCGAAACGTGGTCTTTCTTGGCATACGGCGAGATGACCAAGAGCGGCACGCGAAACCCGAGGCCGTCGGGCCCGAGGTAGGGAGGCTTAACGGGGTCGTAGAGGCCTCCCCAATCGTCCCATTGCACGAAGATGGCGGTCGTATTCCAGAACTTGCTCTTGCCGACGGCGTTGACGATCGCCGAAACCCACGACGGCCCATATCCACCGCCGCAGTTGACGTGATCGGAATCGCTGCAAAGCGGCGTGACCCACGTAAAGTTCGCGAGCTTGCCGGCCTTCACGTCGGTCAAGAACGTTTTCTGCGGCGTAACGATGTCGTTTTTCCAATCCGGTCCGTAGTAAATGTGCCGGACCGCCTGATAACTCGACCACCAGCTCCCGCCTCCGCTCGAGCTATTGCCGTATTTGCTCGTATAAAAGCGCCATGAAAGCTTCGCTTTGTCGAGCTCGTCGCCCAGAGTCTGATAGTCGAAGCACGGCTGTTGATACGAACCGTACGTGCGCTGCGCAGTGATCGTCGCCACCTCGTCACTCGCTCCTCCTGGACAGCCCCAAAGGCCAAACGGCAAATCGACGCTCGATTGCGCCTGCGCGGCGATGATGTACTGGTGAGCGACAAAGCTCTCGTCGAGCTGCGATTGGAACATCCTGTCGGCAAGCACCCATTCGTGCGCCATGTCGAAATACGGTTTCGAGTCGCTGTGCGGAACGTAGACGTACTGCGGATCCTTGAACGGGCCGTCAAAGCCCACTTCCTTGTTGAATCCGTCCATCCGGCAGTCGGTTCCAGGCAACTTCCCGGTCCCGTGACACGACGCGAACATCGCCGCCGCCGAATGGTCGATGTCGTACGCGCCCCCGCCTAAGGAGTACGGGCGCAGTTTAATCGTGTTCCCTCTGGAGTCTTTCCCTCTCGGAACCGTATAGGCGCCGGGATAGCCTTGAAAGAGATTGTTGAAGCTGCGATTCTCCTGAACGACGTAGACGATGTGATCGATTTTGCCGGCGCCGGTCGCAGCGTTCTGTATGGAGGAAAGCGACGGAAGCGCGCTCGAGCTCCGGTTGTTGCACGCGGTGAGAGCCAGCGCCACGACCAGCACGAGACAAGCGGTCTTCATTCGGTGTCCAGCGGTTCGTTCGAAGGCGGCCGATGCAGGAAATACTGGAGCGGATACCTTTGCGGAATCACTTTAAAGTTTCGCGGCGGCATGTTGAAATCGAACGCGTTTCCGATGCTGGTGGAGTTCGCGTCGTTCCTCCCAAGCGTGCCCAGGTTCCAGTTGTCTTCAATGAAGTGCAGAATGCTGCCGAACTCGTACTGCGTGTGCTCCACGTGCGCATTGACGTAAGGCGAGACGATTAGCATCGGGACGCGGAAGCCCGGGCCTCCTTGCCAGCCGGGCGCCGCCGGCGGAACGACGTGATCGTAGAAGCCGCCCCAATCGTCCCACACAATCACGACGGCGGTGGAATCCCAATAGGAGCTTTGCCCGACGGCATTGACGATCGACGCCACCCACGAAGGACCCTTGTCGCTCTTGGTGGCGGGATGATCGGAGTCCCACCCGTTGGGGGTGATCCACGATACGGCGGGCAGCTTCTTGTTTGAGATGTCGGTAAAGATGTCGGTATTGCTCCGCGTGACGTTGTTCTTCCACTCGGGGCTGTAGCGCACGGCTTTGATCGCGTCGAACGCGCTCCAGATTCCGGCGCCTTGGCATTTGGGGCAGTCGGTGTATGGGTAGACCCTCACCGCATAAAACTTCCACGCAACGGACTTTGCGTCGAGGAGATCGCGCATCGTCGAATACGTCAGGCACGGAAACGGCCCGCCGAATTCGTAGACCTTA
>Ga0181526_10002103_pt1 | contig 17767 bp, 18 predicted proteins | sample PEATcosm2014_Bin_35_FD_119750 | JGI IMG/M metagenome (GOLD analysis project Ga0181526, IMG submission 119750) | Peatland microbial communities from MTU Mesocosm Facility, Houghton, MI, USA - PEATcosm2014_Bin06_30_metaG | ecosystem: Environmental > Terrestrial > Soil > Wetlands > Peat | place...
GATTGAAGGTAACAAGAATGCCGCACGATCCTATGTGCTCTTTGCACAGCTTGCTTTTCCACGGGGCGTTTTGTTGAGCGGTCGCCGTGAATCCCATCAACAACACCAGCATCAGGATTGCAGCAACGCACGTAAGTTTAGGTGACTTCATGTTGCTGTCCACCGATTCTTGGCGATAACAGGACATAGCGCTCACAACCCGTCACTCTGCCCTAAAAGAATAACTACTTGCCGAGTCCATGCGGTCTGCCGTACTTCCAGTCGTACGGCATGGGGAGGCCGTCGACATGGGCAAAAAGAGAATCAAGCCGAACTATCATCGCCGGGTCCTCCGGATACCAGACCTGGATCATTGTAAGCTGGCTGTACTCAACAGTTTCAGCTCGCCTGCCTCGCGCCGGGTTTATGAGTACGCAATCGATCAATTCACCACTTGGTACTGTTCGGAACCTCGACTGGCTTTCAACCGCATCGTGGTCGTACGTTACCGCATGCACCTGGAATCGCGAGGACTGGCTGCCAACCCATCAACCAGCATCTGGCCGCGGTGCGCCGGCTGGCACACGAAGCGGCTGATTCCGGTTTGCTAAGTCCAGAGCTGGCGGCTGGGATTAGCCGGGTGAAAGGCGCCAAGCAACTGGGAGTTCGCTTCGGCAACTGGTTAAGTGCCGAGCAGAGCTCGGACGTGCTGAAGCACGCCTATGGCGACGGCCTACGTGCTAAGCGAGACTATGCAATTGGCTATGCTGTTCAGCTGCGGCTTTCGTCGCTCGGAGCTAGTCGGTTTGCGGTTGGGTGACGTGCAGATGCGGCAGGGCCACTGGGCGGCTGTGGACCTGATCGGCAAGGGCGGCCACATCGACTCCAAACCGCGTGAAACGAGTTCTCGGCCCGCCGCTTCGACGTCGCTGGAAATAATACCCCGGCAAGAGCTAGAATGCCCGCACGGAGGGTCTGAATATGACGATTACAGCTCCTTCTGCTGCCCCAGGCAGCTATCCGAAGGAAGGCGAAATGAGGTGGTCGAAGTCGGAACGGGCGATCGCCCGCAAAGCCTTCGACCATGCCTTGCACCAGGAATTGCAGGAAGTAATCCAGCAGACGAAAAAGATGGCCGCCGAAGTCAAGCAACCGTCGGACCTGTGGGAGCTGGAGCTGTACCTGACACAACGTCGGAAGGAGATCGATCGCAAATACGACTACCGATACTCGCAACTCACGCTGGTGTTAGGGAAACTCCTGCACGAAGGACGGCTCGGGGAGCAAGAGCTGCGCGGCCTGGGAGAAGACAAGGTGGAATCGATCCATTTTTATGCTAAGTTCTTGGCCGAGATCGATGCAGACACATGAAGAAGTCCGCGATCGGCTAGCCGGTTCCATGGAAGTGTATGCCGTGAAGATAACGCTGCTTCAGACAAGGCCCCCTGTCTGGAGGCGCATTTTGATCGATCGGGATATCACTCTCAGTAAGCTCCACCGCACTTTGCAAATTGTTATGGGATGGGAGAACTCGCACCTGCACCAGTTCGTTTTCCCGAGCGGAAAGAAGCTTGCTGTGCGACTTGGCTCCGGCACCAAAATTGTGAACGAGAGCCGGACCAGACTTGGCGATTTGATCTGCACGGCAGGAGCGAGGCTATTGTACGAATACGATTTCGGCGACAGCTGGCAGCACGAGCTTCTGCTGGAAGAAGTCTTGCTCGGAGATGAAGCCTTTCACCAGATGTGCGTGGCTGGAGAACGAGCTTGTCCGCCCGAAGATTGCGGAGGGCCGCAAGGCTTTGCTGAGATGCTGGCAGCACTGCAGGACGTCAATCACCCCGAGCATGAGGACGTTTATGCATGGGTCGGTGATTTTACGCCCGAATCCTTCTCCAAAGAGGAGATCAATCGACGGTTACGTCGCAGGAAGCGTTGAATTGGACGAAGAGTAAGGCTCCAGCCGCTGCAGATGCCTACATTCTGGACGAATTCGTCCGTATCGTTTCCGACATCGTTGATGAGCGCAATGCCCTGCTTACGCCAATTGAGCTTGGGTAGTGACGGCGTGCCGGCCTATTTGCTGCCGGCAAAGGCAAGTCTGTATTCGAAGCCCGACTTGCTCAGATCCGCGCACCTATACCCCGCGCTCAAGTCAATCATTGAAAACTCGGTTGTGCCGTCCGAGCTTGGTCTCAATGAAGAATTGCGGAATCTTGGTCGTGTAGTCGATGACGAGCTCTCCAAGCCTTAGCTGTTGCCAGACCGATCTTGAATCCTGAGTTGCGTTTAGGCTCCTCCGCTTGGTGGCCGTAGGGTCTGCTGAAAGTCACTTGGCCCGAACAGGCTCTCATACCAGGAGAACGCCGGATTGAAGTAGTTCACCAGATTCTGCGAGAAGACGTGGGTGTATCCGGCCGCAAACGAATAGAGCGGCTGCGGGGAAAAGGCATTGAATAAAGGGTTGATCGGGTCCGTGTAAGCGGCTTGCAGGCCGGTGTCCGCCTGAAAACGAAACCAGGTCGTGTCGTTCGGACCGATGTTGTAGTCAATGCGGGCGGTCTGCACCTGCTCGTGATCGTCCTGGAGTGCGAAACGCCTCTCCGATTGCGGAAACCTCACCAAATGTGTGCAGTCTAGCACTCTGCCGTTCTATTCCAGAGTCGCTAATTTGGTGACTTGTCAGCAGTCCGGAGGGTTATCCCAGTGCCTCACGTCTCCAGTGCACGCGTCCATTGAAAACGGGGGTTGTTGCAAGCGACTTCGGCGCCCGCACGTAGTGAACCATGTACGCGCTCGGGCGGCCGGCGCGACCGTAGTCATACGCAACCTGTAGCGGAAAAGTGAATTGCAAGGCCGCTCAATTGTTCTTAGTCTAAAGGGGGAAATCCCGCTTTTCGGCAGGACCTCCCGACAATCTTCCGCAGCCTGATTCTGTTCCCTCACAGGCCGTCTACGGGGTGATCTCAAAGACAACGCCGCATTGGTTCCCATCACAGTGACCGCTCCCGCCGAGGGATGCTGTGCCATAGATATTTCCATTTGCGTCCAGGGTCACACCCCCGACAGGCAGTACAGGGAGGCTTGATAGGTCGGTTTCCAGCCAACCGTTGGAGCGCGTAAGCTCGAAGGCAGTACCCGGCTCAGACAGCGTCCCATAGACATTGCCAGCCGCGTCCAGGGTTGGGCCGCTGTAAGAGCCCTCGTATCCGCCGAAGTAGTGGAGTGAGGAATATATCCAACTGCCGTTGGAGGGTCTTAGCTCGAAAACCCTGCCGCCGTCGTTGAACGTCGTGCCGTAGAGGTTTCCTTTCTGATCAAAGGCCACGCCTCCCAGAGGGTCATAGCCGTCGCCGTTGTTGTGAAATGTGTAGAGAGTCGACTCGGTCCATCCGGAGCCCGAAGGCGTCATTTCGTAAACCGATCCGTAGCCGCTGCCGCCGTCCCCCGTCGTTCCATAGAGATTAACGGCCGTGTCAAGGATCACGCCGCTGCCAACGAATGCGGCAGTGCCGAAGCTGTAGACGAGGCTTTTTGTCCAGCCGGATTTGGAATGCGCAAGTTCGAAAACGACCGCCGCGTTTTTGTCCTCGTCTCCTTCTGTCGTGCCGTAAACATTGCCCGCCTGATCGAAAACGAGGTTACCGTAGCCCGGATAAGCGCCATCGCTGCCACCGGTGAATCGATATAGCACTGTCTCCGTCCAGGGGCAGAGCGCAGTGTTGCACGCCGTCGCTGGGGGCCTCAGGTTGAAGACCGTACCGCATCCCAGCCCACCGGTGGGAGGCGCGCACGGCCCTCCTCCTCCGACGTTCGTCGTGCCGTAAAGGCTACCGTCCGGGCCAAGGGTGACTCCGGCGGTGGGAAACTCCCCGTCGTCTCCAGCCTGGAACTTATACAGCGGTGTCAAGATCCAGCCGGAGTTCTTGTGCGTAAGTTTGAAAACGGTGCCGCACCCGTAACCATTGCATCCGCTGCCGCCGCCATAGGTCGTGCCGTACAAATTTCCGGCGCGGTCCATGGTCAAGGTGCCATAGGGAAATGCCCCATCTGATCCGTTGAAGGTGTGTAAGACGGTATAAGTCTGGGCGTGGGCTGGCGTGGCGGCGACGATCAACAAAGTTGCGATAGCGGTTGCCGCGACGGTGATCCACAGATCAATCCCGCCGATCCCATTGCTGGTCAGTTCTGAGCGCTTCATGGTGAATTGTCCTGTGCGAACCAAGTCGCGTTTACCGTGTTAAAGACTCTTATCCCACATTGTGGGACTTTCCGGAATTCGACTGACAAGTGACAACCGGCTGCGGACAACTGGCATTACGCCAGGATTTCTGTTTTGATCTCAACAACGGCACCATTGTAGTACCCATCTCACCTGCGCGCGACGTTGTGAAATGATTTTCATCTTGGAGCGTTCCCGAATCGGTATGCGTTCTGTACACTACGTGGGAGATCGCGGCAAACAGTCGGCCTACAACTTCATTCAGGATGCGGCGGATCGCATCGTTGGCCGTCCGCAGATCACCACGGACGCACACAGACCGTATTTACAGGCTGTCCTATATTTGTGCCCAAACTAAGGCCTTGAATGGGGCACTCGGCAACACCTTACGGCGTGATCTCAAAGATGACACCTAGACCATATTGTCCCCCTAACGATGTTGTGCCATAAAGATTGCCGTTGCTGTCCGGCACAAGGTCGCCCCAGGGACCTTTTCCATCGGGACCGCTAAAGTCGTGGAGCGTTCGGTACGTCCATCCACTTCCTGATGGTGACAACTCGAATACGGATCCCTGCTGATTAGCACCGTCGCATCTGGTCGTGCCGTAAAGATTACCCGCAGAGTCCATGAGTAACGTGCCAAAAGGCCCGCACGTGCTTCCTCCTGAATTCGTGAGAGAGTAGAGCAGGTTGAATTGCCAGCTGCTTCCTGAATTCGTCAACTGGAACACAGTGCCAGCTTGACCGGAACCACCGTCCGATGCGGCCGCTATCAAATCCCCCCGCTGGTTTAGATTTTCGTTCCCACCAAGAATTAAGTAGACAATCTACAGCCTTTGCAGTAGAGTGTCTACTGCTATGACACAGAACGACTCGTACAAGAACCGCGTTGAGCTGGTGCAGGGAACGCTCGACATGCTCATTCTCCGCACCCTGCAATGGGGCCCGCAGCACGGCTACGGCATCAGCCAGGCCATCCGAATCAACTCCGGCGACGTGCTGCAGGTGGAGACCGGCTCGCTGTATCCGGCCCTGCATCGTCTGGAACGGCAAGGCTGGGTGCGCGCGGAGTGGAAGCAAACCGAAAGCAAGCAGAGGGCCAAGTATTACCGCATCACCGCCCTCGGCAAGAAGCAGTTGTTGTCGGACCAGAATCGCTGGCAACGGGTGGTCGATGCCATCGCAGCGATCATGCAAACCGATCCCAAGCGGAGTTAGTTGTGAATCTGCGGCGGTTGTGGCGATCGCGAAGTCGCCGTAAGGACGAGCTGGACGAAGAGATCCAGTCCCATCTGCGCATGGCGGCGGAAGATCGTGTCGATCGGGGCGAGGCGCCGGACGAAGTGCAGGATGCAGTTTTGCGCGAGTTCGGCAACGTGGCCCTGGTGGAGGACGTCACCCATGATGTATGGGGTTGGCGATGGCTGGAAGAGCTACGCTATGACTTGCGCTTTGCCTTACGAACGCTGCGCAAAAATCGGGGCTTCACCGCCGTTGCGCTGCTCACCCTCACTCTCGGTATTGGCGCCAATACTGCCATCTTCTCCGTCATCAACGCCGTGCTCTTGCGGCCGCTGCCGTATCCACACTCCGACCGCTTGGTTTATCTGTCGGAGTGGTCGCCAGAGATCCGCTTCATGTACATCTCCATGGCGGACTTCAATGACTGGCGCGTCCGAAATACGGTGTTCGAGAGCGTCGGAGGCTACCGCTCGGCGGACGTTACCCTCACCAGCATAGGCGAAGCGCAGCGTCTGCATGTGCGGCAGGTAACTGACGGATTTTTCTCGACGCTGAGCGTGAAGCCCTTGCTCGGGCGTCTGCTGACGGCGCGAGACGACAAGGTGGAAGCAGAGCCCGTGGTGGTCCTGGGCGAGGCTTTCTGGGCACGCGAATTTAACCGTGATCCCAGAGTCCTGGGCCAGCGGCTGAATCTCGACGGAGAGCTTTATACCGTCATTGGTGTCGTCCCCAACAGTCATTGGCACCTGGGATGGCCCGAGGTCGATGCGTTCACTTCGTTGGGGCGACTGCAATACGCGCCCGGTTTTGCTCATCGCGACGATCACCACGGAGTGTATGCCTACGCGCGGCTCAAACCGGGCGTCAGCTTCGAGCAGGCGCGGGAGCAGATGTGGGCGATTGCCCGCCAGCTCGCACAGGAATACCCGCAAACCAACAGCGGCGTGAGCGTCAACATGATGCCCTTGCTGCCTGGGTTGGTTGAGTATGTGCGCCGGCCTTTGCTGCTTCTGATGGCCGCGGTGGCCCTCGTGCTTCTCATCACATGCGTCAACGTCGCCAATCTTCTGACGTCGTTGGTCATCGTGAGGCGGCAGGAGATTGCCATCCGCTGTGCCCTGGGGGCAGGAGCGGCGCGGCTGGCGCGCCAGTTTCTCTGCGAGAGCGTTCTGTTGGCGCTTATGGGCGGCGCGGCTGGGCTCGTTGTTGCGTATTGCTCGACCGGTAGCGCCAGTGCGGCCCTGGTCCACCTTGCCTCCTCCACCGTCCCTCGCGCCGAGGACATCTCCATCGACCGGCCTGTTCTGCTGTTCACGCTCGTGATATCGCTTCTAGCCGGAATTGCCTTCGGGACAATGCCAGCGCTGGCGGCTTATCGCATCGATCCCAACCAGACGTTGATGGATAGTGGCCGCATCTCGACCTCGGGACTGTCGCGCGCCGGCGTTCGCGGGTTTTTGGTTGCTGCCGAATTGGCGTTATCGCTGGTGCTGCTGGTGGCTACCGGGCTCACCATCAAGAGCTTCTTGCATGTGGTGCAGCAAGACCTGGGCTTCCGGGCCGATGGTGTTCTGACTGCGTCATTAAGCTTGCCCCCGCTGCAGTATCGGGACGACTCGCAGAAACGTTTGCTGGTGCAGCAATTGGTGGAAAGAGTCGCGGCACTGCCAGGCGTAAAGACGGTGGGATTCAAGTTTCCGCTGCTTGGGGCGGCAGAGTCCCATTTCCTGGTCGAGGGACGTCCCAAGCCGGAGCCGGAGAATGTGCCTTACACCGAATTCTCCAGCGTGACCCCGGGAGCTCTGGAGGCCATGGGCGTCCAGATCCTGAGAGGCCGCTACTTCAACGCTGATGACAAGGCAGAATCAGAACCAGTTTGCATTATCGACGACTTGTTGGCCAGCGAATATTGGCCTGGCGAAAGTGCCATTGGGAAACGTGTGGCCATCGAAGCCCCAGTGGCGCCGAATGGCTTTGGGCCGTGGAGGACCGTCGTCGGCGTGGTTCATCATGTGCAATATCACGGCGGTGACTGGCCAACGCTGGCCGGAACCTATCTTCCCTATACGCAATATCCAAGCAGCCGCGGAAGTCTCGCAGTTCTCTCGGGCACGGAACAGTCCTCGCTGGAGCCGATGCTGCGCGACGTGTTGCACTCGCTGGACCCGAATCTGGCACTTTACGACGTGCGGTCGCTCGCCGAGTTCATGGATGAAGACCTCGCCTCGCGCAAGCTGATCGTGGTCTTGCTCAGCATCCTTGCAGGAATCGCTTTGCTGCTGGCAATGCTTGGCAGCTATGGCGTGATGGCGTACATGGTTACCGGGCGCACGCATGAGATTGGACTGCGCCGGGCGCTGGGCGCCAAGCCGCAGGATGTCCTGCGGCTGATTCTTGGCCAGGGAATGCGCTTGATCATCCTGGGCACGTCGGTGGGCATTATCGCTGCATTGGCCCTAACGCGCGTGATGCGCAGCCTATTGTTCGGCGTGAGTACGACTGATCCTCTGACCTTCGCCGGTGTAGTGGTTCTTCTGGTGCTGGTGGCGTTGGCGGCTTGTTACATCCCCGCGCGTAAGGCCGTTGGCCTTAATCCACTGGACGCGCTGCGTCATGAATGAGGGTTTTGATGGTCGCGTGAGGAAAGCGGAAGCTGGTTTCAACCTGGCTTTGAGTCAACTTCCAGAACGTTCCATGTTGCACGGAACTGTGACAGAAGGAGTGGATGTTATGCATTGCGAGAGATTATCGACAGAACGGATCGCAGAGAGCGCGATTGCGTTAGTCATCCTGCTTGGGCTGTCGGTTGTGGCCCAAGCTCAAACCTACACCGTACTCCACGAGTTCACCGGCGGGCAGGATGGGGCCGCGCCCAGGGCCGGAGTGACGTTGGATCAAGGTGGAAACCTCTACGGAACCACATCAGCTGGCGGGTACACCGGTGGCCGGTGCACTGTCGGGCGGCTGAACGGTTGCGGTACCGTGTTCAAGCTGGGTCACACGAACTCTGGCTGGGTCTTGAACCCGCTGTACACATTTATGGGCCAGTATGGCGACGGAGCCTCTCCGTTCGCCAGGGTGATCTTTGGCCCGGACGGCACCCTCTACGGTACGACTGCCTTTGGTGGGCCCGCTGACTCCGATTGTTTCGCAGTGGGCTGCGGTACCGTCTTCAATCTAAAGCCTCCCGCGACAGCTTGCAAAACGGCGCTCTGCCCGTGGACGGAAACTGTTCTTTACTTCTTCCAACTCAACCTTAACCTGGGAGGAAATCCATGGCTTGGGGACCTCCTTTTCGACCACTCAGGAAACGTGTATGGCACCACTTGGGATAGTGCGCAGGGAGATGGCGAGATTTTCGAGTTGCTGGCATCCAGTGGCGGCTGGACATACAACACCCTTTACCAATTCCCTGTGGGGTATAGGCAAGGTGGCGACCCCAATGCCGGTGTCATCTCGGACGGTACGGGCGACCTTTATGGCACTGCAATGGTTGGCCCGCACTATGCCGGCATCGTTTATCGACTGTCGCCATCAGGATCCGGGTGGTCGTCACAGATTCTCTATGCCTTTCAAGGCGGTAGCGACGGAGCCAATCCTGCCGGCGGCCTGGTCTTTGATCAGTCCGGCAATCTCTACGGCACCACGCTGAGTAAAGGTGCGGGAGGTGGAGGCACGGTTTACGAACTGTCCCCTTCCGATGGCGGATGGGTACTGACCACGCTTCATAGCTTCTCTGGTACCGACGGCTCTTATGCCGTCCTGACGATGGACGCGTCGGGTAACCTCTATGGCACAACCTTTGGCGATGGTGCCTACGGATATGGCAATGTCTTCAAGTTGACGAATTCCAACGGTAGCTGGTCCTACACATCTCTATACGACTTTACGGGCGCCACCGACGGCGGCCAGCCCTATGGCCAAGTCGCTCTCGATGCCAGTGGCAACCTCTACGGCACGGCGTCGGCTGGCGGAACAAACGGCCAGGGCGTGGTTTGGGAAATCACGCCGTAGTCAGTTGTCGGTGATGGGTCGTCAGTTTGAGGCGGCGTGAATTGTCTTGTATTAGGCCGCTTCCTAGAGGATTTGGACATAGCGACTGGAACTTGAGTAAGGAGTAGACATCATGGGCACGAAGCAACTATGTGTACTAGGTTCGCAGATTACGAAGGCTGGGATTGCGTTAATCATCCTGCTTGGGCTGACGGCTGTGGCCCAAGCTCAAACCTACACTGTGCTGTACAACTTTGCCGGCGGGGCCGACGGAGCCTATCCCAGGGCCGGAGTGACGTTGGATCAAGCCGGAAACCTGTACGGAACGACATCCTATGGCGGGTACACTGGCGGTCAGTGCACTAGCAGAGGCTGCGGAATAGTCGTCAAGCTGAAGCACACGAACTCCGCATGGGTCCTGAGTCCGCTGTACACCTTTCTGGGCCAAAACAATGACGGAGCTGCACCGTAGAGGCTACCGTCCGGACCAAAGACCACTCTGGCGTACTGGCCACCGTTGCGTAGGTCCGTAATTCGGGATTTCGAGATCAGCTTTTGGATTTTCCGCCGCGACAGTCCCAACCCTAGCTCCGTTGCAACCTAACTGCTCGTGCACGCGCGTGGGGCCGCGGACGGTACGCACTCAAGGTCAGCAGCCAGGGCTAGCCCGACTATCCGAATCGCTGAGACCCGCGTGGCGGCGTTCAAGGTAGGTTCATTTGGTCGTCCATTTACGAAAGTGCCAGTACCTCTTCCGTTCCCGGAACGGGAACGATCAGCCCATTTATCTACAATCCAATTGACAGGCCCGCTGCGGTTCTGCCATTCTGCCGCCATCTGCAACGCGTAAGCCATAACGAGTGACCCTAGGCTTTTCGGCTTTAAGGTTACCCGCTCGAGAAATGCTCGTCCGCCAGCCGAGCCACAGGAACCTCTTCCAAAGAGCCATCGCGGACAGGAAAGAGAACTGGGATGCCGCTACTCATTCAGTCGTGGCTAAACCGTCGGCAATTGAAGCGGCCAGTTTGGTTTGCTGGCCTGTACGTTACCTTTTCCTGTGTGTGGATTTTTGTCACCGACAAGCTCATCGGACACTTCTCGCTCACTGTAACAGCCCTGACTTACTTGAGTATCGTCAAAGGCTTTGTATACGTTGCTATCACCAGCAGCTTGATCTATGCGATCCTGCGGCGGCTTGAGAAAGTCAACCAGAACCTCGAAAACGTCATTGCCAGCCGCACGGCCGCCCTGGCCGCGTCGGAACAAGAGTCGCGCACGCGTGAGGAGTGGCTGCGCAGGCTGCTGGCCAGCCTCCCGGACGTGGCCTGGACCTCAACGGAAGAAGGACGAACGGTCTTCATCAGCCCCAATGTAGAAGACATTATTGGGTTCAACGCGAAGGAGATCTGCGAAAGCGGGAAAGGATTGGGGTGGGAGCGAATTCATCCCCAGGACCGGAGGCGTGTTAACGAGGGTTTGCAGGCGCTTTTCTTGCGAGGCCAGCCGTTCGACGAGGAATACCGGGTTGAACACAAAGACGGCCGATGGATCTGGGTGCACGACCGTGCAGTCCGAACCCACAGAGTAGATGGTGTGCTATTCGCCGATGGCATTTTCTCGGACATCACCGCGCGCAAGGAGGCAGACGAGGCACGGGAAGAGTCCGACAAACGCTACCGACTGCTCTTTGAGAGAAACCTGGCAGGAGTATTTCGGGCTGAGGCGGGCGGGAAGATGCTCGATTGTAACCCCGCGCTGGTCCGCATGCTCGGATATGACTCGGCAGCGGAGCTATTAGGTCGGACGTCGGCAGAAATATTGTACGACCCGGCGGAGGAAAACGTGTTGTTGGAGACTCTGGCCACGAGAGGAGCGATCAACAATGTCGAGGTACAGCTCAGGCGGAAGGACGGCACGGCTATCTGGGGTTTGCACAACGTCTGCCTTCTGGAAAGGGCAAGTGGAGAGCCCGCATGCATCGAAGGCACAGTAGTTGATGTCAGCGAGCGCAAGCAAACGGCGGAAGCACTGAGCCAGCAGCTTTCGCTGATGCAGGCAATCACCTCCGCGGCGCCGGACTGTTTGTTCACGATGGATGCTCGGGGTCGCGTCACCTTCATGAATCCTGCAGCCGAGCGGATCTTTGGCTATGCCTTGGGCGAACTGCAGGGCAAGGTGTTGCATGACGTCTGTCATTACAAGCGCAAGGATGGGACTCCGCTGGCAAGATCAGAATGTGTCATAGCGCGGGCCTGCGCATCAGGCGAGACTCTGTATGGTCACGAGGACGTTGCCTTTCGCAAGGACGGCACTGCATTCGATGTTTGTTGTTCCAGCGCTCCTTTGTTGGAAGATGGCAAAATCGTGGGCTCCGTGCTGGTGGTGCAGGACATTACATGGCGCAAACTGGCGGAGCAACAGTACCAGTCGTTGCAGGAGCAGTTTCTGCACGCCCAAAAAATGGATGCCATCGGACAGCTGGCAGGAGGTGTAGCGCATGATTTCAACAACCTGTTGCAGATCATCAATGGCTACTCGGACCTGATTGTGGAAGACGGCGGCTCAGATCCCCAACTTACGAAAAGAGCGCGGGCGATCAAAGAGGCTGGGGGCAGGGCCGCCCGCCTCACTCAGCGGTTGCTGGATTTCAGCCGGAAAGATGCGAGCGATCCGCAAATCAGTTCTCTGGATCGCGCCGTGAACGAAATCATGAAAATGGTACGGACACTGGTGGGCGAAGACATCGACCTGGGTGCGCGGATGGACACAAATGGCGCATGCGTCAAGATCAGTGAAGGTCAACTGGAACAGCTAATCATGAACCTGGTGGTCAATGCCCGTGACGCCATGCCGAAAGGAGGCAGGCTCCACATCGAAACCAGGTGTGTCAACCTGGATGAGAGGGCGTGTAGAGCCTTCGGCAATCTCTCCCCTGGAGCCTACGTGCGGCTTTCCGTGTCCGATTCGGGATGCGGTATGGATGCGTCGACAATAAGCCGCGCCTTCGAGCCTTTCTTTACTACCAAAGAACGCGGCAAGGGCACGGGATTGGGATTGTCCACCGTTTACGGCATCGTGAACCAAAACGGTGGGGAGATACAGATTGAAAGCACCCTTGGCGCAGGAACCACATTTCACATCTGCTTGCCGGTGGCTGAGTCAAGAGTCTCCCTCGAGGAAGTCAAGGAGCGCTTGGCACTGCCGAAGGGCACGGAAAATATTCTGGTGGCGGAAGACGAAGAACAGGTCCGATCGCTGATTAGTGGCCAGCTCGGGAGGCTTGGTTACAAGATGGTGGAAGCCGGGGACGGCGCAGAGGCCCTCCAATTGGCAGCGGACGCCCCACGGTCCATCGACCTGCTCATCACCGACATGATCATGCCGAAGATGGGAGGGCAAGAGCTGTCGGACAGAATCCGGGAAATCTGGCCGACTATTAAGATCATCAACATGTCTGGATACAATGACACTCCACAACCGCCGTCCACCGAAAGACGCCCCACGATTCAGCACCTCCAGAAGCCCTTTACTCTTGAAACCCTGGCTGCGACCGTCCGGCGAATACTAGATCAGTAACCCGGCAATTTAAGACATTCTGGATTCTAGGCTGTGGCTCATCAAGAACTAAGCCCCGCCCAGTCTTCAGTGTAAGAGGCCCTTTTCCTTGGACAGCAGCGCTTCGCATGGCGTGGTCTTCAACCGCTATGAGCGGTCCTTAAATGAGCGGGAGGCACCGACTGAGAATATCCGGGCGTGAATCTACCCCTGTGCTCCGCAGAAACATGTGCACGCTCCAGCGACAGCCTCATCCAGCCAGCGAGCGCTTCTTTCCAGTCGAAAACCGGGACCAGAGGACCGACGATAATCATGCCGCATCGGTCAGCCGGCGAGGCCGTTGGGCGTGGAGAGCTAACAGCTGCTGATGCAGAGCAAGGTTTTCGAGGATGAGATCTTCGCGGGCACAAAAGGCAGTGCGAAGCCAGCCGAGGAGGTACTGGGGCACGATCATGGCAAGAATCCTATCTGACGTCGCCAATCCAGCTGATCGCATGGTCATTGATATTGCGGATGTACGATGTTTTGATGAATGACAGGGAATCGAAAGCATATGAGCTGCAATGCTTTCGGGACGAGTACGTTCAGCCACTTAGCCGCAACAACGGTAGCTGTTTGGTGGGTAAGCAAGAACCTGACAAGCGAAAGTCTCAACTCGTAAACTGCACTCACAGTTCGGATGCTTGGGGTAAAAGCGAATCATCACTGTCGTCCTAGGCTAATGCATTCAACGTTAGTAAATTGGTGTTCCTCACTTGCACTTGAGTGACAACTACTGCCTAGCCTCCATTGTTGGGATCGGACCGCAGAGATAGCGTGCTTCGCACCTTCTTGGCAAAATCGGCGGCGGCTAGAGGCGGGCTAAAGTAGTACCCTTGAACTTCATCACAGTTGTTGGCTCGCAGGAAGAGCATTTGCTCTTCCCTCTCCACGCCTTCCGCAATGACCTTCAGATGCAGGCTCCTTGCCATACTGATGATTGCGGCTACCACGGCAGCGTCCGGGGCATTCACGGTCATGTTTTGCACAAATGACTGATCGATTTTCAGCTTGTGAACGGGAAGCTGTCGCAAGTAGCTGAGGCTGGAATATCCAGTCCCGAAGTCGTCAATGGACAGTTTCACCCCCATCTCTTTTAATTCCTGCAGCACGGAAAGCGTCGCGTTTACATTGGAGAGCAGCACGCTTTCTGTAAGCTCCAGTTCGAGGTATTGAGGAGCGAGGCCGGTTTCGCGCAGCACCCTTGCGACAAGTTCGGAAAAGTCCCTTTGGCGGAACTGCACGGCGGAGACATTCACGGCGACAGGCAGCGGGAGAAGGCCCTCGTCCTGCCATTGCCGTGCCTGGGCGCAAGCCGTCCTGAGCACCCATTGGCCGATGGAAATGATCAGACCGCTATTTTCGGCTATCGGTATGAACTTGTTGGGCAGGATAAGACACAACTCAGGATGGCGCCAGCGGAGGAGCGCTTCCCCGCCGATGATGTTTCCTGTGGCGAGATCTACCTGCGGTTCATACACCAGGAAAAGCTCTTTCTTCTCGAGGGCCAGCCGCAAGCCGCTTTCCAGGGCCAGCCGCTCCACAGCCTGAACGTTCATGTCCTGGGTGAAGAACTGAAAATTGTCCCGTCCGGCCTCCTTGGCACAGTACATGGCTGCATCCGCGCTCTTGAGCAGGGTTTCGCTGTCCGTGCCATGGTCCGGAAAGATGCTGATGCCGAGGCTGCAGGAAATCCTGACCAAATGGCCCTGGACGGACGACTCAACGCGCAGCGCCTCCGTGATACGATTGGCGGCGACGGCGACGTCGGCTATGTCCGTCAAGGAAGTCATTAGGACCACGAACTCGTCGCCGCCCAACCGGGCCACCGTGTCCTCTTCGCGCGCGCAGCTGTTCAGTTGCCTCGCGACCTCCTTCAGAACAAGGTCGCCAATCGAGTGCCCCAGGGAATCATTGATGGTCTTGAAGCGATCCAGATCAAGGAACAATAACGCGGCTTTTTCCCTGTGCCGGCGGGCTATGGCCAGCACCTGGGTTATGCGGTCCTGGAGAAGGGCCCGATTGGGCAAACCCGTGAGGGCATCGTAGTACGCCAGGTACCGGACCTGTGCGGTGTTCTTGCTTTCTGTGATGTCCTGCATAGTGCCGAACACGTTTAGTGGATCGCCATTTCTTTCGTGTGCTGCATCCACCTGGATATAGATGAATGCCACCGTTCCGTCCGGTCGCAGGATGCGACAGTTGATCCCAGCGGAAGCCTTGTCCGCCGCGGACTTACTAATGCCATCCAGCACTCGTTCTCTATCCTCCGGGTGGATTCTGCTCAACAACGCGTCCAAAGTCCCGTCGCCTTCTGCAGGGGTTATGTTGAAGATGTCGCACACCTCCTCTGAGCACGTGACCCGGTTTTCTGTGAGGTTGCAATTCCAGGCTCCCAAATGAGCAATCTTCTGGGCCCTCCGTCGCAGGCCTTCGCTTGTCGCAAGAACCTCATTGGCCGCGATCAGTGCTTCCGAATGTCGGCGGATGGTTTGAGCACAGGCCGCTAGGATCAGCGTGATAGTGACGCCGCCCAGCAGCACCAGCCAGGCTCGTCTCATATTCGCACCCTGTTGTCCCGGCCCGGGTGTGACTTTAAGCAGCCACGTGCGCCCGGCGATTTCCAATTTGGCGGTGTAGACCAAACCTGCCCCTGCCCGGCTCGAGCTTTCTTCCTCCCGACCCGGCCTCTGTGCCAGATGTCGGTAAAGGACCCCCTTTCCCTGCTCGGCGGATTCGTCGTAGAGACTCAAATCCAACGCTGCACTCGCGCTCGTGTCGTTGTGAATCGCGGTCTCCACCACGTCCTGGATGCGGAAAACACCTAGGACGAACCCAACCAGATTAGCGTGCTTTTGTACGGGCGTGTCGAGGCTCGCCCCCTTGCGGTACACGGGGTCGAACAACAGAAACCCATATTGGCCAGCTTTTTCCTGGACCAGCATTATCCTCTCCGTGGCAACAATGTTCCCGGCGTCGCGGGCTCGAGTAAGCGCTTCGCGCCGAGATGGATTGGATGCCAAATCGAATCCCACCGCGGCTTCGTTGGTTGCGTACGGTTCCACAAAGTAGACCGGGAAGTACTCTGGGCGCGAGCCCGCGCGTTTCATGATGCCCTGTTCTTTACGTTCGCTAATCTGGTACCCAGGGAAGTCCCGTTGCGCGGCCTTCTCGTACATCGAGCGGGCGTGGTTCGTGACTAACGGGATCCACTCGAGCGCCTGGACCCCGGGATAGTGGGAGAGAAGCGGCTGCGTGAAAGCGCGAAAGCCATCGGCGGTAACGCGGTCTGTCGCGTTGAAGTGAGCGTCAAGGGAGCGAACCAGTTGAACAGATTGGTCGAGACCTTCGGAAACCGCGCCCACCGCGCCCACTGCTTCACCAATAAACCATTGTTCGGCAACGAGATGCTCCTGCCTGCGAACCACCAAAAATGCAAAAACAGTCGAGATGAAACCACTGATCAATACAACTAATGCCAGGGTGTAAGAACGACTGATGAATGGGTGCCATATTCTTCGGGTTAGCCGTGTCAGGGCTCGAGCCAGAATTTCCTTCTTGACCTTGACCCCGAAAACGGCCGCCATTGTGCCCCTGCAATCCCTGTTCGCGTCAATGTGAACCGGAATTTCCGTTTTAGCTTTCAATAACCCCACAATATATACCCAACATTGCAAGCTACCACGCCTTCCGGCGCGCGGAGTGGAATCCGGTCCCTTCTTCTGGGCGAGATCCAAAGAACTCAGTCTTTGCTGGCGGCGGACCAGCGTCGCATCGCTCGCTCGACCGCGTCATTGAGCAACTCCACTGTGGTCGCCTGTGACGTGTCGCCAGTCGGCAAAACCGGATCGAATTTGGCGGAAGGTCCTGCCTCAAAAGCCGGGCGCTGGGCTGCCAGGACTACATACGCGAGCCAGATCACACAGGCGAAAATGTAGACTATGCTATTTAGCCGTCCCAACACTACGTAGGGCGGGGGCCAGCGTAAAGCAACGCTATCCAGGATCACCTTGGTCAGAGTAAAGATGGAGAAGCCCAAGGATATGCCGAACCGCAGGTCGCGCCGGGAAATACCCAGGTAACGGCTGCCCAGTAACAGCAGGGTGACTAGCGCGCAAAGCATGGCGCGGGCACTGCGGTCAGCCACCAGGATTCCCTCGCTAAGTCCCGGTTGCCGTATATGACGGGAGGCCAAGATGTCCCCTGCCGCCGCGAGTAAGACCACGACCACGGCCCAGCGGAACACGATCTCGCCAAGCTTGGATATAGCCTCGAATTGCCGAAACGCAGATTTGAACAACTCGTCCATCAAGGCGAAGGAAATCAGGACGCACAAGGCCGCGTCGATCCAGTAGGAGTAAAAGTAAACTTTATAGGAGAGCCGTTCCATGGTGATGAGGACAGCTTCCGATACCACTTGCAGGATGGTGTACGTGAAGAAGAAGGGGAACTCCCGATCCAGTCCGCGATAGCGCATGATGATCGCCACGCCTGCTTGCAAGCACGGAGATATCAGCCACAAAACGTAATCAAGAACATGTAGGTGCATGGCGCCCGCGAACCACGCGGGTTCTCCAAGCGGGAATCCCCTTTGGCCTGCGGTTGGTTAGGCAACTCAATAGATCTCCGTCGCGTGTGCAGTTCGGTTCCGTGACCTATTTTGGAGACCCTTCAGGGCACGCTCTGGTCCCCAGCGGTATCCTGTCCGAGTTTCAGCGGCAGATATGTTGCGTGTCC